>Ga0315279_10010375_pt1 | contig 10951 bp, 10 predicted proteins | sample YL17G06_20_MG_FD_203694 | JGI IMG/M metagenome (GOLD analysis project Ga0315279, IMG submission 203694) | Sediment microbial communities from Yellowstone Lake, YNP, Wyoming, USA - YL17G06_20 | ecosystem: Environmental > Aquatic > Freshwater > Lake > Sediment | place: USA: Wyoming | collected...
GATTCACCGCTTCGGCCGCGCCGGTGAGCTGTACATCCAGCCGAACCTCAACCGGAAGAAGCTCTCCGACGTGCTTGACCTGATGATCAAGAACAACGTCTTCTGGTGCCCGACGCTTTCGATCTACATCGCCAGCCGCGACGTCATCCGGGCCCAGAACCAGCCCTGGTTCAAGGATTACCTGCACCCGACGCTGGAACAATATTTTCAGCCGGACATGCGGAACCACGGGTCGTATTTTCTGGGCTGGACCAACACGCAGGAGGTCCGCTGGAAGAAGAACTACCAGGTTTGGATGGACGCGCTCAAGGAGTTCGGCGTTAAGGGCGGCATCATTACCGTCGGTGACGACGCCGGGTTCATCTATTCGATCTACGGGTTCGGGCAGGTCCATGAGATGGAGCTGCTCGAGGAGGCCGGCTTCCATCCGCTCGAGGTCATCAAGATGGCCACCGCGAACGGGGCAAAGATGATCGGGATGGAGGACAAGCTCGGCCGAGTTCGCCAGGGCTTCATCGCTGACCTGCTGGTCGTCAACGGCAACCCGGTCGAAAACCTGCGGCTGCTGAATCCGGCCGGGACCGATGTGCTGACTTACGACGGGAAGGTCGTGAACAACTACAGCGCCATCGCACCCGGCGATCCGAAAGTCAAGGTCGCGCGCGGCGGCGGCATCGAGTGGACCATCAAGGACGGAATCCCCTACCACGTCCCGACGCTCATGAAGGAAGTAAGAGCGATGGTCGACCATGGCCGGGCGGAGAGGGCGAAGAAGGGATAAGAAATAAGGATAGGTTGATTTCCTCAGCGGGCAACGAAAGGGGTGAAATTCGCCTATCGCCATTTCGAGAGGTGGACTCATGAGAATTGCCTGGAAAATCGTGGCCGCAGGTCTCCTGGGAATGGCCGAAGGACACGCGGATGGAATTGAGCCCGCCCTCCCCCACCATCCGAACGCGTATCTTGTCCTTGGCCAGGTGTTCGTTGATTTTTGTGTGTTCGATCGTCTTCATTTTGAAGCCGACCAAAGCCGCCGTCCCTTTGAGAAAGTCTTTACGCTTCACAGTTTAGCCTCCTTATTCCCTCGATCAGAAAAATGCTATCTCCGGCTGCTGATCGATGTCAAGAATTGACATTGACAGCGGTTTGGAGGGAGTGCTATATTGTCCTCAGGAAGTCGGCGCAGTCAGTCGATCCCCAAAGGGAAAAAATGGCCCTGGCGGTGAAAAGGAAATTTTTTTCCCAAAAAGTCAGGAACAGCTTGATCAGTCAAAATTTGCTTTCCATAATAAATGCCATAATAAATACATAAGAAGTTAGAAGGAGGGCTTATGGAAAACAAAATGAGGATGTTTAAGAGATATAAATCCAATTTACCGATAGACGTAAGAATAGACGACGTAGCCGTTCATGAAAAAGACTATTTGAATGATATAAGCTTGGGCGGATTGTCGTTTAAATCAAAAGTGCCGATTCAGAAAAACAAAATCATCGAAATAATCATACCTCTGACATATCCTGTTTTCCAGACGCTTGGACGAGTACTCTGGTCGAGAAAAGAGGAGGATTATTATGTTGTCGGGGTCAAATTTGTGATACCAAAGAACGAACTTACAGTTGAGGCGGTTGGGGAGATTTGCGATATCGATGAATACAAGAATGAGGTATACAGAAAAGAGGGCCGGATCCTTTCGAGCGAAGATGCGGCCGTGGAATGGCTTAAAGCTTACATAAAAGAGTTCAAGGAATGATTGAAGAATCTGAAGTTTGATTTCCGGTTTGACTTTTGGGCAATATGTTTCCCATTTCTTTTTCAGGTTTCCTCCTTAAAGAAAAACCTTTTTGTTTTATTTCCCGAAGACAAGCACTTGGAACGTGCCCGGGACCTGGGTCGGCCGGGGCTTTGGCTGTTCCTTCGTCGGAGCTGGCGCTGGTCCAAACTCCGCCGTCACGACGAAGACATTGTGCGTTTTGAGATCGAGCTCCATGGTCCGGGCACGGGGGGCCGTCTTCACCGTTTCGAGCACGCTATATTTATCCGCTGATTCCTGGCGGACGACCGTCAGCGTCCCTTCGCCGTTCGAGGAAAATACGAGTCCGGTTCCCGGGTCAAAGCGGACCGCGTCGGGACCGCCGCCGATCGGAACCGTCGTGACGACCTTTCCGTTCTCGAAATCCGAGACAACCATCGCTTTGTCACAGACACTGAAAAGGCGCTTGTTTTTCAAGTCAATGGCGAGTCCGCTTGGGCCTTCCCCCGGAGCGATGGACCATCTCTTCTTGACCTCAAGCGTCTTGGAGTCGAAAGCGACGACCTCACTCTTATCCTCGTTGTTGACAAAAATTATGCCTTTTCCGTCCGTTTGGGCGAATTCAGGCTTGCCGCCGATATCGACCCTCCCGACGACCTTGTCCGTGGCGGCGTCGATCGCCGTCGCGTTCGCGGTCCGGCCGTTGAAGGTGAAGACGCGGCCGGAGAACGCATCGTACAAAATCGCGTCAGGATTCTGAGCTGGGGAGATAGATATCTCTTCGATCACTTGTCGCGTCTTGAGATCGAAAACGGTGACGCTATTGCCTTGTCCGTTAGAAATATATCCCCGCCCCCTATCCGGCGCGAACGCCACTCCGTGCACGCCCTTCAAGTTGGCAATCGGATCAAGCTTTGCTCCGGTATCGACATTGACGACCTCGAAGGCATTGCCGTGCGATACATACAGGAGTCGCGACTGGGCATCCAAAGCCAAATAATCCCAGCCTCCGGATCCGCCAATCACGATCTTTTTAAGAAGGTGATATCCGGCGGGAGTCGTTTGCTGCGCGACCGCGAGGCCAAAGACAGCAAAAACCAAAACCAATAGAATCGCCAAAAAAATGTTCTTCTTGCTCATGGGGGATTTATCCTCCTTATTGATGATCTTATTCCATGCAGATGGACCAAAGCAAGGCAATAAAGAAAATGTTTCCTCCTCATTCCTCTATTCCTATATTCTGACCTGCCGTTTGCTGATGTTTTTGAAAGAAGCACGTCAAAAAATCATAAATGTGGTAATATGCCCCATTTTTAATGTGGAAAAAAGCTACTTTGCTATTGACAAACGCCCCATCATTGAATAGAATCCAAGCGGGAATAAAGTTTTTAAGGGAAGGCTGCACATTTTCCTCTGTCACTATTCTCCTTCGGCAAGGCCGGCAGGCCCAAAATTGCCACAGCTATTCTCCTTGATCCGTACGGGCAGCATGCGCCGAACGATCTCCATTCTCTCGGCTCTCCGAAAGGAATAAGGCAAAGAGAGAACGATGGGCATAGAGTTTTGCCGGAAACTGAGACTCCGACTCGTTTCCCGAAAGGAGGGTCCTTGAAAATCCAGAGAAAGGTTAAATACGAAGAAGAACTGGATCCGGATTTTTCGAGTGAGATCAAGCGTGCGTCCGGCTGCGACGAAATCGATAAGTGCATTCAATGCGGAACGTGCAGCAGCTCCTGCCCGATGTCCGTTTATATGGATTATCCGCCGCGGAAGATCATCGCCATGGTCAAGAGCGGGTTCAAAGACGAGGCCCTCCGAAGCTTCACCATCTGGCTCTGCCCCTCCTGCTATACTTGCCAAGTCCGCTGCCCCGCCAAAATCAAGATCACCGACGTCATGTACGCCCTCAAACGCAAAGCCATCGGTAAAAAAGTCTATCCTTCGAGATTCGCCATCCCCATCCTGGACCGCGAGATGTCACGTCTTATCGCCAAGTACGGCCGGAATTCAGAGATGTGGCTCATTTTGAATTTGTACCTCAAATCCCGCAACCCGCTCGGGCTGCTGAAGATGGCTCCCTTGGGCTTGAAGCTCATGAAGACCGGCCGGATGTCCCTCAAGAGAGAGTCGATCAAGAACAAAAAACAGCTCAAATCTCTTTTGAGCGCCATCAAGGAGGGAAGCCTATGAACGGATACATCTATTATCCGGGCTGTTCTCTGAAAGAGAGCGCGCGTCCCTACGAGCAATCCATCCTTCCGGTCTTCAGGGAAGTAGGCCTGCCGCTCAACGAGCTGGACGATTGGAACTGCTGCGGCGCGACGGCCTATTTTTCCGTGGACGACACCATGGCTGCCGCCATTTGCGGGCGCAACCTGTCTCTCGCGGAAAAAACCGGGAAGGACATCATCGCGCCCTGCGCTGGCTGCTTTCTGACGCTGAAAAAATCGAACAAGTTCCTGACCGGCGGGCAGCCCAAAGCCGCGAAGATTTTGAACGACCTGAAAAACGCCGGGTGCGAATACCGAGGAACGGTCGATGTCAAGCATCCGCTGGAAGTCTTGATCCGGGAGGTCGGCCCAAGCGCCCTCAGGGCCAGGGTCCGCCGGCCGCTCGCCGGCTTGAATGTCGCCTGCTACTACGGCTGCCAACTTGTCCGTCCATTTACGGATTTCGACGACCCGGACTACCCGACGACGCTCGACGCTCTCATGGGCATCGCGGGAGCGACGGCCGTCGATTTCACGGCCAAGACGCGCTGTTGCGGCGGGTCGTTGACCGGGACGATCGAAGAGGTCGGTTTGCGCTTGAACTACATTCTCCTCAAGGAAGCCAAGCGGAAGGGCGCGGATTGCATCGCGACGCTCTGCCCGCTCTGCCAGTTCAATCTGGAAATCACGCAGAGCAAGATCATCCGGCGGTACCATGAGGACCTCGAGATGCCCATTCTCTATTTTAGTCAGCTCCTCGGACTGGCGCTCGGAATTCCCAAGAGCGACTTGGGCTTATCCCGGTCCATCATTCCGCTCAAGTCTCTCTGGACGAAGCTCGGGAACGGAGGTGCGAAATGAGCCAGAATGGACGGCCGCGGATCGGCGTCTTCGTCTGCCATTGCGGGACCAATATCGCCGGGAAGGTGAACGTGGAGGAAGTCGTCGGCTTTGCCGGGAAACTGGACGATGTCATCGTGGCCCGAGAGTATAAATTCATGTGTTCCGACCCCGGCCAGGAATTGATCAAGCAGAGCATCAAATATCACAACTTGAACCGGGTCGTTGTTGCGTCCTGCTCGCCCTTGATGCACGAGGCGACCTTCCGCGGAGTGACCGCCGAGGGCGGGCTCAATCCTTTCTATTTTCAGATGTCCAACATTCGCGAGCAGGTATCCTGGGTTACGCTCAAGCCCGAGGACGCGACCAAAAAAGCCAAGGCCTTGATCTCCGCGGCCGTGCGCCGCGTCGCGCTCCACGACCCGTTGACGAGAAAAGAAGTCCCCGTTCGTCCCGAAGTCCTGATCGTCGGGGGCGGTATCGCCGGAATCCATGCGGCGCTGACCTACGCGAAATCCGGTAAAAAGGTCTATCTCGTCGAGCGCGAACCCTCGATCGGCGGCCACATGGCGCAGCTCGACAAGACGTTCCCGACCCTCGATTGCTCGGCCTGCATCCTCACGCCTAAGATGAGCGAGGTCGGGAAGCATCAGAATATCGAGCTCCTGACCTGGAGCGAGGTCGAGGAGATATCCGGATTCGTCGGCAATTTCAAGGCGAAAATCCGGAAGAAGGCCCGCTACGTCGACATCGACAAGTGCAACGGCTGCGGGGCTTGCTGGGAAAACTGCCCGACGACGGTCACGCCCTCGGAGCGGATTATCCGCAAAGGAACGATGATCATCAAACGCGTGGGCAAGGAAACGCCGTCAGGATGACACGCGACGACAGACAGGACGTAACGATCCCGCAGAAGGAGGACGACATGATGGAACAACGGGTTTCGGGCATCCTGGTCAAATATCGGTCTGACCCCGGTTCGGTGATCGCCATTCTCCAGGATATTCAAGAGGAATTCAGTTATCTCCCCCCGCCGGCCCTCAAAATGATCTCTCATGAGCTGGCCGTTCCGTTAAGCCGGATTTTGAGCCTGGCGACTTTCTACCGGGCCTTCAGCCTCGAGCCCAAAGGCAAGCATCCGATTCATGTCTGCCTCGGGACGGCTTGTCACGTCCGGGGAGCCACGCTCGTCCTTGAAAAGTTCGAGCGGGAACTTGGGATCAAAGCCGGGGAGACGACGGCCGACCGGGAGTTCAGTCTGGACGCGGTCCGCTGCGTCGGCTGTTGCGGCCTGGCCCCGGTGGTCATGGTCCGGGAGAACGTCCATCCGAAAGTGACCCAGGTGAAAGTTCCGGGCCTGGTTAAAAAGTATCGGACCTGAGGAGGCTGCCGATGCCCAAACTCACTGTCGAAGATTTAAAAAGAAAACGGGAGGGGCTCGCGGCGGAGAGCCACGGCCAAGCGATTCGGGCGAAGGTCAACGTCCATATGGGGACATGCGGCATCGCCGCCGGCGCCCGTCCCATCCTAGCGGCGTTCAACAAAGAACTCGAAAAGAGCGGTGTCCGCGATGTCTTCCTGACGAACTCTGGGTGCGCCGGATTATGCAGCCAAGAGCCGATGGCCACCGTGGAGCTGGCCGGCCGGCCGCCCGTCCTTTACGTAAACCTCACCGAACCGAAGGTCCAAGAGATCTTCGAGAAACATGTCCTGGCCGGGACGGTCGTCGAGGATTATGTCCTGGCCGACATTCCTTTCTTTAAAAAACAAGTCCTCATCGCCTTGCGCAACCGGGGTCTGATCAATCCGGAGAAAATCGACGAGGCCATCGCGCGCGGCGGGTACAAGGCCATGGCCAAGGCCTTGAGCGAGATGCCGGCGGAAAAGATTATCAACGAGATCATGCGCGCCGGCCTCCGCGGCCGGGGCGGGGCTGGTTTCCCGACGGGCTTGAAGTGGCAGTTCGTTCGGAACGCCGCACGTTCGAACGGAGGCCGAACCTACCTCGTTTGCAACGGCGACGAAGGAGACCCCGGCGCCTTCATGGATCGAAGCATCCTCGAAGCCGATCCTCACGCGGTCATCGAGGGGATGGTCATCGGCGCCAAGGCCATGGGAGCGACGGACGGTTTCGTCTATGTCCGGAACGAGTATCCGCTGGCCGTCGAGCGGCTCGGCCTCGCTTTGGAGCAAGCGAGAGCGTACGGACTCCTCGGCCGAGACATTCTGGGCTCCGGGTTCGATTTCGATATCCAGATCAAGCGCGGCGCGGGCGCCTTCGTCTGCGGCGAAGAAACGGCGCTCCTCGCTTCGATCGAAGGCCGGCTCGGGGAACCGAAGCCGCGGCCTCCCTATCCCGCCCAACGCGGACTCTGGGACAAGCCGACCTGCATCAACAACGTCGAGACGTGGGCGACCGTCCCGGTGATCGTCGACCGGGGCGCGGACTGGTTCTCGGGCATTGGAACGGCGACGAGCAAGGGAACGAAGGTCTTCTCGCTTGTCGGCAAGATCAATAACACCGGTCTGATCGAAGTGCCCATGGGGATGACCTTGCGCGAGATCATCTTCGAGATCGGCGGCGGCATTCCCGGCGGCAAAGCCTTCAAGGCCGTCCAGACCGGCGGCCCCTCGGGAGGATGTATCCCCAAAGAGAAGGTCGACCTCCCCATCGATTACGAGAGTCTGACCGAGGCCGGATCGATGATGGGCTCGGGGGGCATGGTCGTCATGGACGAGGACACGTGCATGGTCGACATCGCCCGATATTTTTTGTCGTTCACCCAGGACGAATCGTGCGGCAAGTGCACGCCCTGCCGGGAAGGGACCAAGGCCATGCTCGAGATCCTGACCCGGATCACGGCGGGGAAAGGAACGGACGACGATCTTGTTCTCCTCGAGCGTCTCGCTTCCGCGATCAAGGACACGGCCCTCTGCGGACTGGGGAAAACCGCCCCGAATCCGGTCCTGACCACGCTCCGTTATTTCCGCGAAGAGTATGAAACACACATCCGGAACAAGAAATGCCCGGCCCGGGTTTGCCGTTCGCTCAATGTCTACACGATCGACCCCGACCTTTGCCTTCGGCAAGGACGGGGCTGCGACGTCTGCCGCCGGAACTGCGCTTCGGAGGCCATCACCGGTCAAAAGAACAAAGCCCACGCCATCATCCAAGCCAAATGCATCAAATGCGGCGTCTGTTTTGATGTCTGCAACTTCGGCGCCGTCCGAATCGACTGAGGAGGGTACTCATGGTGACTCTGACGATTGACGGAAGAACGGTCGAAGTCGACGATGAAGCGACCATCCTCCAAGCGGCCCAGAAAGCGGGCGCCAAAATCCCGACGCTCTGTTACCATCCCGTCATCGAGCCTTATGCCGCGTGCCGCGTCTGTTCGGTCGAGGTCACGGTCAAGGGGAAGAGCGAGCTCACGACGGCCTGCAACACGCGGGTCCAGGCCGGGATGGAGGTTTGGACCGGTTCCGAACGGGCTCTGCAGGCGAGGCGCCTGAACGTCGAGATGCTGCTCGCGCGAGCCCCGGCCGCCGAACCGCTGCGGCAGATAGCCGAGGACCTTGGCATCGATAAAACGCGGTTTCCGGTCAAGGACCCCGAGGAGAAATGCATCCTTTGCGGACTCTGCGTCCGGGCCTGCGAGCAGATCGTCGGCGCCTGCGCCATCAGCTTCCTTGACCGAGGGACAGAGCGCCATGTCTCGACGCCCTTCGGTGAGGAGTCCGAAGCCTGTATCGGTTGCACGGCTTGCGCCCATTTTTGTCCGACGGGGGCCATCACGGTCGAGGACAAATACGGCCGGAAGGTCATTCATGATGAGATATATCTCGGCCCGACGACGGCCATCCGCGTGCCGATCCGCCAGGCCGTCCCGATGGTTCCGTTCATCGACAAGGACGCCTGCATTCACTTCAAGACGGGAGAATGTAAGGTCTGCGCTAAGGTCTGCGACCGGGAGGCCGTCAATTACAAGATGGAGGACGAAATCCGGGAAATCGAGGCCGGCTCGATCATCATCGCCTCGGGTTTTAAGACCTTCGACGCCCGCCGCATTCCGGCCTACGGCTACGGCCGTTATCCGAACATCCTCACCGCCATGGAGTTCGAACGGTTGGTCAACGCCTCGAGTCCGACAGGAGGGAAAATCCTCATGGCCAACGGCGAGGAGCCCAAGGCCGTGGGCATCGTTCACTGCGTTGGCTCGCGGGATGAGAATTATCACGCCTATTGTTCGCGCGTCTGCTGCATGTATTCCCTGAAATTCGCCCATCTCCTGAAAGAGAAGACGAAGGCGACGATCTACGATTTCTATATCGACCTGCGTTGTTTCGGGAAGGGATATGAAGAGTTCTATCACCGCTTGCTCGAGGAAGGGACGAAATTCATCCGCGGCCGGGTCTCGGAAATCACGACCCTGGCTCTGACCGAGAAAGAGGAGGGGAAACTCATCATTCGGGTCGAAGATACGCTGCTCGGTATGGTCCGGCGGATTCCCGTCGATATGGCCATCCTGGCCGTCGGGCTCGAGCCGAGCATTGACCATAACCGTCTGGCCAGAACGTTCAACATCGCCTGCAGCCAGGATACGTTCTTCCTCGAGCGCCACCCGAAGCTGGCGCCCGTGTCTACGTTCTCGGACGGGATTTTCCTCGCCGGGACGTGCCAAAGCCCGAAGGACATCCCCGATACGGTCGCCCAAGCCGGCGCCGCCGCGTCGGAGGCGCTGGCGTTGGCCGACCTGGGCAAGGTCGAACTCGAGCCGATCACGGCCGTCATCGACGATGAGCTTTGCTCGGGCTGTCAGATCTGCGTCGGGCTCTGCCCGTTTACGGCCATCACGTTCGATAAAGAAAAAGAGATCTCGGTCATCAACGACGCCCTGTGCAAAGGCTGCGGGACGTGCGTCGCCGCCTGCCCGAGCGGAGCCTCTTACCAAAAGCATTTCCGCGACGAGCAGATTTTCGCCGAGATCGAAGGGATCCTCGTCGTCGAAGCCTGAAGGGAGGATCGATCATGAGCCAAGAGTCGTTCGAACCCCGGCTGGTGGGGTTCCTGTGCACCTGGTGCTCCTACACGGGAGCGGACCTGGCCGGCACCGCCCGGATGACGTACGCGCCGAATGTTCGAATCATCCGGGTGATGTGCAGCGGCCGGGTCGATCCCCAGTTCGTCTTGAAGGCGTTTTTGGAGGGAGCGGACGGTGTGCTCATCTCCGGCTGCCATCCGGGCGACTGCCATTATCAGGAGGGTAATTATAAAGCCCTCCGGCGGCACCGTCTTCTCTCCCGCGTGCTTGAGCAGTTCGGCATCGAGAAGGAGCGGTTCCGGCTGGAGTGGGTCTCCGCCTCGGAGGGGGCGAAGTTCCAGCAGGTCTGCAACGATTTCACGGAACACATCCGGAAGTTAGGTCCGCTGAATCTCAACGGAAAGGGAGGAAGCCGTCATGACTGACTCCAAGCCGAAGGTTGCTTTTTACTGGTGTTCCTCCTGCGGAGGGTGCGAAGAATCCATCGTCGACCTGGCCGAGGATATCCTCAAAGTCGTGGCCGCGGTCGATATCGTCTTCTGGCCGGTCGCTCTCGATTTCAAGAAGAAAGACGTGGCGGCCTTGCCGGACCAATCGATCGCCGTGAGTTTCATAAATGGCGGCGTCCGGATGTCGGAACAGGAAGAGATGGCCCGTCTCCTGCGGCGGAAGTCCCAGCTCGTCGTCGCCCACGGCGCCTGCGCCCATCTCGGGGGCGTCCCCGGGCTGGCCAACTTCTGGAACAAAGAGACGATCTTCCGGCGGGCTTACCTCACGACTCCTTCCACAGACAACCCGGATAAGACCGTTCCCCTGGAAAGGACCGTTATCGAAGGAAAAGAACTGACCCTGCCCGCGTTCTTCGACACCGTGCAGGCCCTGGACCAGGTGATCGCCGTCGATTACTATCTGCCGGGATGCGCGCCTCCGCGGGACCTGATCCTCAAAGCGGTCACCGCCATCTTGGAAGGGAAACTCCCCCCTAAAGGAGCCGTCCTATCGCCCAATAAATCCCTCTGCGACGATTGTAAGCGGAACAAGACCAAGCCCGAAAAACTGGCTATCAAGGAGATTAAGCGGCCCTGGGAGCTCTTCCTCGATCCGGAGC
>Ga0315279_10010377_pt1 | contig 10951 bp, 9 predicted proteins | sample YL17G06_20_MG_FD_203694 | JGI IMG/M metagenome (GOLD analysis project Ga0315279, IMG submission 203694) | Sediment microbial communities from Yellowstone Lake, YNP, Wyoming, USA - YL17G06_20 | ecosystem: Environmental > Aquatic > Freshwater > Lake > Sediment | place: USA: Wyoming | collected...
AATCCTATCACCTCCTCCGGGCGACGGGTCTACATCCGCCCGCGATCCCCTATCGCGGGAAGAAAGATGCCCTCAGCGCCGTTAGGAGAACCCCCTAACATACATCGGGGCAGGCCAGCTTGCACCGGCCTGCCCCGTCCGCATGCAATCCATTCGGTGACGTCACCCGATGGATAGCCGATTAGGTTGTCGTTCGTCGCCTCAGCAGCGGCAACACGCCGAGCGCGCCGATGGCGAGCAAGGCGAGCGAGCCAGGCTCGGGGATGAGTGGGGTCCCGTTGCCCATGGTCAGCACTAGCATGTCCTGGTTGCCGCCATTGACACCCAGCTGCATCACCTTCACGCCCTGTGTACTACCCGAGGAGGTCGTGGCAATACCGTACCACTGGTCGTACTTCGCGTCGGCGGGTAGGCCCAACTGCTGGCGCGTCATGCCGGGAGAACCAACCTGCCCCATGCGCCACCAGATCAGACGTTGCAGGTACGTTGCGTCACTGTACCGCCCGTTTCCGCTGTTGGCGTAGTTGTAGCCGTTGAGCTGCATCTTATACCACTTGGCGTAAAGCGCCGCTGCGCCAGGGTCCAGCGGGACGCCGAGGTTCGTCGTATCCCGCAGAAACACACCATACGGCGTACCGGGGGAGAAAGTCTCGCCCTTCTGCACGCAGAAGGTGGGGAAGTCGAAACCGGCGGCGTCGCTGTACCCGTACTTGCTCGCAACAGGCTGGTAGTACCCGTCCCAGTCTGTCGTGTTCGAGCCCAGCGTGACGTTGTGTGTCACGATCTTGAACTCACCCCCCTGGGCGCCAGACCAACCGTCATACTGGCTGTAACCCACGTAGGCCTTCACGTTGAAGTCGTAGGCAAAGACCGGGGAGGCACTGCTGACCAGCGCAACGCCGGCCAACGCCACCAACACTAGAATTGCTCCTCTTCTCATCGCATCACCTCCTTCCTGGAGTTGTCTGGCCGGCCCGCCCTGGCGGACGCATGGCCCTAGGAACCGCACGTCCCCAGGCGGCCGACTTGACACCCGCACACAGACGACTCCAGTAGGCACTCAGCGTGCGCGTAGTGTCCATCCCAGGAAGCCGCAAGGAGCGTGCCAGCAGGACCGCCAGCGACGTCGGAGGAAGCGGCAGTGGACAGCGCCGCTCTGTGCATCGGCCCGCGTACGTTGGGTGTAGACGCGGCATCGGAGCGGCGTCTTCTAGCCAGGACGCCGCCCCGATGAATCGTACGCCGCAAGTTCGTCTGAGGCGCAGAAGCCCGCGCCCGCCCGTATCCTTACGCCAGCTTTTTTCTGCGCCGCATGAGCGGCAGCAGGCCGGCAGCGCCGCAGGCAAGCAGTGCGATTGAGCCGGGTTCCGGGGTGAGCACGAACGTATCTTGTCGTCCAAGTCTCGTTACTGGATTCACGAGGTTCATAATCCTCACTCCGTCTGTGCCGGTCCAGCCTGAGTTAAGCGCCTCCTGGCGCCACGTGTCTGCCTGAGGCGACCACCCTCTGGGGTGGCCATACCCCATCAGGTCCCAGATTGCGTACTGCAGGGAGTCGGCATCGGCGTAACGATCCGCAAACGGTCCTCCATAATGGTATCCCCCCAGGGCTTGTGTGGAGAACCGGTAGAAGAGGTAGGCAGCACCGGGGGTCAAGAGTGCCCCGCTGCCGTTGACACGGTCGCCGATCGAAGCGATGTCGACGACCTCGTTATTCCCTATCTCCTGGCCGTACTCCGCACAGAACGTGACGAAGCTCGCACCGGGGGTCGCCGGTGGCGCGGTGCTCCCCCAACTGCGGAGCGAACTGGTAACGTCGAGTTCACCCCCCCAGGTGCCGTACGGCGAATAGGTGATCTTTGCCTGCAGCGCAGCGGCGGCGGGCAAGGCGCACAGCACCGTCAGGGCCAAAAGGACCAAAACCACTGCAGTTGCTCTTCTAGCCATCCTCTCACCTCCCTCCTAGAGCCGACTCGCTCTGTCGCCCACCAACGCGGGCCCGAACGCCCGCCAAGGAACGCGACATGACGACAAACCAGAGCCGCAAGTAACGTGCCGGCGCTCGCCCGGACCGCGGTAGCGTCGGGCCGGTGCGCGATCAGTCCGCGCGGCACCCAGCAGGTCGCCCCAGGAGGCCGTCAGACACCTCCGGGCGGCCCCCACCACCCGATTGGGCCTGGCCCGCTTCTTGCGCATATGTGACAACTCGCAATGGGGAGTGACGCAGACGGTGTGCAAGTGATGTTGGGGGAGGTGGGTCAACGGCCCGGCCTAGCCGCCAGGCTTCCGACAGCGGTCGCTCTGGGAGCGCTGGCCGCCCTCTACGCTCCCGTCCTTGCTGGCATGGTCTCCGACTGGTGGAGCAACCCGGCGAGTTCCCACGGCTTCCTGGTCGCCCCCTTCGCCACCTATCTCGCCTGGCAGAGGCGCGCCCGGGTCAAGGCGCTCGCCCGACCATCGTGGTGGGGAATGCCACTGCTCGCAGTTGCCTTGCTGCTCTACCCGGCGGGGATGCTCACCCAGGTGGAGTTCCTGCCCGAGGTCTCTTTCATGCTCGCGCTGGGTGCAGTGATGCTCCTGTTGCTGGGGCGGGCAGGTAGCCGCGAGCTGGCCTTCCCCTATGCCTTCCTCTGGTTCATGGTCCCCTGGCCCGACACGCTGGTGGAATGGCTCAGCTTCCCCATGCAGCTCTTCTCGGCGAAGTACGCGGCGATGCTGGCTGGGATGGCGGGGATGGCAGTCAGCCGAGACGGCGTGGACATCCATGTCAGCAGCTATACGTTCTCGGTCGGCGCGCCGTGCAGTGGGATGAAGTCGCTGGTTTCCCTGCTCGCCCTCTCCTCGCTTCTTGCCTATCTGCTCCAAGGGGCGCTTTGGCGGCGCTGGCTGTTGTTCATCGCAGGGCTCCCCCTGGCGCTGCTCGCCAACGTCGGCCGGATCGTGGTCATCCTGGCGATCGCGGTGGCCTGGGGCGAGAGGGCCGCGGAAGGCTTCCTGCATGGGTTCTCGGGCGTTCTGGTGTTCGCCTTCGCCGCCGCCGGGCTGCTGGCGACGGGACGGGCGCTCGGCCTCGAGCGACCCACGGCCGCCGTTGGCTCCGCATCCCCCGAGGAATCCGCTGCCCTGCTAGGCGCAGGCCGCCGGGCCGGCTGGCGCCAAGCGCTGCCCGCGCTCGTGCTGCTTGGCGGGGCCTACGGGCTGGTGCGGGTGGTGGGCGTTGGTTCGGGGACGTTGGGGCCGGTGGCCGCTGACCTGTCGGCCCTGCCGACCACCGTCGCCGGCTGGACCACAACGACTACGAACCCGTTGGACCGGACAAGCCAGGAAATGCTGCATCCTGATGCCTACCTGGGTCGGGTCTACACCCGCTCGGACGGCTATCCCATTGACCTCACGGTCGTGTTCGGCCACGCCAAGGCCACCTTCCACTCGCCCGGCTTCTGCCTGCTCGGCGGGGGCTGGGAGATCATCCGCGAGGATCGCCGCAGCATGGCGCTGGGGCCGGACCGGACCCGCGTCGAGGCAAACCAGTTCCTGCTACAGCGCAAGGACCAGCGGAGCGTGGTCCTCTACTGGTACGCCTCCGCGGGCGAGTCGTCGCCAAGCTGGGTGCGCTTCCAGTATAGGTTGCTCCGCAACCGCCTGACCGGCCGGTCGCCTGCCGGCGACTTCGCTGCATAGCACGAGCCCGAGGCTACGGCCTTGCTGGCTCCTGGCCAGAGTAGGTTCCGTCCTCTCCGAGTATGTGCGGCGTGATGATGATAACGACCTCGCTCTTGGTCTGCCTGGAGCTGACGCGGCGGAAGAGGTTTCCGATCAGGGGGATGTCGCCGAGGATCGGGAACTTGCTCGCGGTCCGCGTCGTGAACTCGCTCGTGAGTCCGCCAATCACGATGCTCTGGCCGTCCTTCACGCGCACGTTGGTGACTGCCCGCCGGTAGGTGATCTCGGGGAGGCCGTTCGCCCCACTGCCGGTGACGTCTCTGACGTCGGGCTCGACTCTGGCGATGACCTCCCGCGTCTTCTCCACCACCGTGGGGGTGATGCGCAGGGTAATGCCCGAGGCGATCTGCTCGAGCGTCGTATATGGGAACGTCACTGGGCCGGTGACGATGGCAAAGTACTTCTCCTGGCCCACTTCGATCTCGGCCGGCTGTCCCTCGGTGGTGGCGATTCGCGGATTGGCGCGGAGCCGCGCCTTGCCCTTCTGAACCAGCGCGGTGAGCTGCGCCAGCTCCGTGAACGAGAGCTCGGAGTAGGTCAGCGAACTCGTCGGCAGCGTGAGTGTATTCTGGTTGCCGAACTGGGCGCCACTAGCGCCGCCGATCGGTATCCCGCTCGCCTGCGAGGCGAAGCGGGTCCAGCGGGTCGCCCAGTCTATGCCGACCTCTTTCAGCGCGTCTTCCGTGACCTCTATGACCACCGCCTCCAGCATCACCTGGGTGCGAGGCCGGTCTATGAGGGCCAGGTCAGACTTGATGCGCTCGATGATCGCCCGCGGGGCGGTGATGAAGAGCCGGGTGCCGCCCGCCTGGCCCCGTGCCGCGGCGGGCCGTTGGTAGGCCGTCTGGGTGCGATTGCGCGCCTGCATATCCCGCTCGGGTTCGGGGACGGGGGCGCCCTCGACCGTGACGAACCTGCCGTAGGGGCCGGCGAGGTAGGCCGCGATGGCATTGCTGTCCATGTAGCTGAGCTCGACGACTTCCGTCTCGCTGAGCAGGTAGAGGTTCGGGTTCGCCGGGTCGGGCGCGCCCACCAGGTAGTAGCCATCCATCTGCCTGAAGACGTATCCCCCCGAGACCAGCACCATGTTGAGAGCCTTCTCGAAGGGCACGTCCCGGAGGTCAGCGCTGACCGTCCCCTGCACCGTGGCATCGGGGATGATGACCACCCCAGCCTGGTTCGCGATATCGGAGAGTGCCTGGCGCATATCAGTCTCGGCGAAGATGTTGGTAATCAGCGGCTCGCCGGTCTCGCTGCGGCGGATCTCGGCGGCGGGAGCGGGGGCCGGAGGTATCACCTGAGGCGAGGGAGCCGGCGCGGCACCATCGGCCTTCGCGGCGACGACGTTCGCGGAGGCATGGGCCAGCACGCCTCCCGCGGCACCAGATCCGATCAGCAGCGCCCCCAGCAACGTCACGACACGCCCAGATCTCAACTGCATGGTGCTCCTCCTGAACAACCGCCCACGCTGCCTCGGCGGCCCGGCCGGTTAGTCCCTGTCACCGTGGGGTTCTCGTCTGCGGTCCTCACTCTCTTGCCTGCCATGGCGCGCAGGAAGCCCCCATCTAGTCTCTCCAGGTCTCACCTCGTGACGCCTGCCTTGACCGGAATCCGAGGTAACAGACTCCTGCTGCCCGGAGCGCTCGTCCACGAAGGGGCGCTGAACTTGACGGTCTGGCTTGCTGGTTCAGCTTTGTCTCGAGGCACGGCGGTCACGGTTGCCGTGTGCTGGCCCGGACGCAAGATGAGGTCCAATGGGCAGGAAAACCGGCGAATCTGTCCGGGCAATATCACCTGGTCACCATCGCCCAGCGGCGTCGGCGGCAGCGCCGACTTGCCGGCACTGTCGGTGACAGCCAGGGTCACCGCGGGCCAGATGGCCACGCTGCCTGTATTGAGTACGGCCACGTTCGCCACGGCCTGCGGGGTATTCGGGGAGATGACCTCACAGCTCTTGATCTGGCAGGAGGCCGGAGCGTTCTTGCCCACCGAAATCCTGACTGTCGCAAAGGATGGGTAGAACATGCCAGTGGGCGCAGAGTCCCCGCGGACCCGGACTGAGGCAAAATAGTCGCCCGGCGGCGTTCCCTTCGGGACCGCGGCGATGACTCGAATGGTGGCCCGCGCTCCGGGCGAAAGGAGCACCTCGGGTTGGCTTAGTGACAGCCAGGGCACGGCGCTACGGCCGTGCTTGGGCTTCTGGAGGGGGAACTCATCCTCTCCGGTCGGCGACAGCTGCCACTCCGAGCAGCGCGCACCTAGGTCGAGCGGCTCCTTCGCAGCGCTCTGCAAGCGCAGGGCGGCGAACCTTCGCGACCCAGGAGCGACAGATAGGTCGATCTGCTCCGGGGCGAGTTGGATCGCCGGTGTCAAGCTTCGCATCAACGCGCTCAGGCTCTCGTTCGCAGAGACTGGCTCCACCCGTCCGGCCGAGACGACGAAGGCTTGACTCTCCACCGTGGCGGGGCGGGTACCCGTCACGAAGAATCTGGCAGTCACCACATAGACTCCGTCAGCCAACGGACCGGGGTGACGTGCAGAGAACCTGCGCACAGCGCCAGGAAGGACAGTGCCGGCCCCCCCTTCAAGCACTGCGCGGCCCACTACTGCGCCGCCTGCGGAGCGGACCTCAAGCGTGCCCTGGGCCTTCGCGTGGATGGTCCCGTCGTTGCGGACGAGGGCCTGAGCGATCCATCCTTCAGCGCTGCCGCCCGTGCGGGGAGCGCGGGTGAAACGGACGCCCGCGGGGCGCAGCTTTACGCTGATGCCTGGGCCGCGTACGGTCGCGAGAACTGCCGTTCCGAAGGCCTGAGACATCTGGATCGCTGCGGAGCGATTTCCGATCGTGGGAAATGCGCGAGGGGCTGGAGACTCTACGATGATCAGTGCGTAGTACCCACCCGACACGGCGCGCGGTGCCCGAAGACGACAGCGGACCGTCTGCGTGGCTTTCGGAGTCAGAGCGAAATCTGTCGGACTCAGCGCGATCCACGCCCCACAGCCGCGAAGGGCATCAGCGGGGGCGCTGGTGGGAAACCCCTCAGGCGCAGCCGTCATGTTCGTGACCTTGACTTCGAACCGCCTCGACGTGGGATCGCGATTGATCACCGAGAGCGTAAAGTCTACCGTCGCGCCAGGAGTCACGACAGGCCGCACGATGGAGGGGTTGACCTGGATGTCCGCTCGAGCCCGCGCGGGGAGCAGCACGCTCCAAAGTAGGCAAATCGGTGCCACCCTTCTGCTGAGGTTTGGAGAAAGTGCCAATCCCATCACTCCACGAGGCGTCCCATTCGCGCGGGCTGGAGCAGCGGGCCCGCGTGCGGCAGACCCGCTGCTCCTTGGCCGGCGGACTAGAGTTCTGGAACCACGATGACCTGCGGATCCAGCGTGTACTTTCCGTCGGACTGGTACGGAGAAGGCGTAGCCGTGATACGGAACTGGTAGTTGGTCGTGCCGACGGGCAGGCGACCAGGGCTGTACCAGCCCCAGTTCGCGGAGCCCACACCGCCAGACCAGTCCATAGCATAGAAGGGGCTGGGGCCGACGCTCATCGAGAACGCGATCGGGATGTCACTGGCGGAGTCGCCTGTGCTTACTCCGGGGAAGTTCGGGGAGCTCACGCCCGTGGTGCGACCCCAGAAGTCCCGGCCTCCAGGCCCGGAGAGGCTTAGTTTGGAGGCCTTTGCCACGTCGGCTTCCTGCCATCCGGCCTTTCGGATACCGACCCAGCAGGGGTGGTTCGAGACAATCGTTCCATTCAGGTCAACGTTCAGCGCCACGAAGGGCGGCGTGCCCCAGTGGAAGATCGCCTCATTGACCTGGGTCTGAGACGCGTAGAGTTCCACGTAGGCCGTCACTTTGAGACCGTCGTCGCCGCCACCACCGGCAGCGGGAACCCAGCCGTTATCGTCTGCGTCCCACCAGCCTGTCCAGCTGCTTGTGCCCGTCCCAGCTGTTGACCAGTTAGTCTGATAGTCGCCGCTCAGTTCGCCAAGGTAACCAGCTGAGGGGCTTCCGGCCCAGCCATCTGCCTGGTTGACTGCAGCCAGAGCCGCGCTCGCGCTCAACACCAGCGCCAGCGCCACTACGATCAACAATGCGATACGCATCGCTTTCGTCTCCTTTTCGAGTCTGAACCCGGTGTTCGGACGCCGGGCCGCCCCCTGCGCAACCACGCGCAGGATGGGTGAACTACCAAGGGGTTTAGTAACTGGGATGGATGTGGCAGTATAGAGGGTGGACCGGGGGTGTTCAGTGACTTGACCCGCTCAGGTGCTCGTCCTGACTCCTCGGTCCCTCTGTTGCCACCGCTCGTAGCACATCACCTCCTCTCCTCGATCTCAGGTCCGACCGGCGCCGCGCTTTCGGCGCCGATGTCGCCATTCGGCCTGGCCACCTGCCAGCGGGCGCAACGCGCCCGATCTCACCGCCGAGTTCTCAACAGGTCGTCCCTGCCAAGTACTACACCTACTGCTCTGCCCAGGCCAGGGGCATGCGCGTCCAAAGGGTGCGCCGACCGTCCCGGTTAGCCCCCATGCCGGCCCTCCGGCCCAGGCAGGGCCTCTGTTGTCGCGGCAACCAGCGGTAAAGCGAACTCCAGGGCCCGGCTCACGGCCGGGAGCCCTGAGGCACGGAATCGTACCTCTAGCCGATAGCTTCCGGGCTTCGCTCGCCTCGCGTCCCAGCGCGCCCCGAAATCCCTCACCCCGTCTGGCAGCACGGCGCCAGTGCCTCCGTCCAGCTTCATCCTCGCCACCACCCGATTGTTCCCGTCCCTTATCACCGCCTCGCCCGCGGCGCGGAGGTGCACATTGCCGTCGTTGCGCAGGGCCGCCGCGATCGCCACCTCCGGGCCCTCGCCCGAGCGCACATCCAGCTCGGCGACCTGAGCCCGCCTTCGCTCCGTTCGAGCCACGGTAAGCATCAGCACCGTTCCCGTGCGCGTTTCCAGCTTCATCCCGCTGCCAGCCAGATCCACCGGCCGCGCAGCCGCGAACAGGAGCGCTCCGTATCTCCCGCCCGTCTCCCCGCGGGGCACCCGGATCCGGCACCGCACCTTCTTCTGCTCGCCTGGCCGGATTTCGATGTCTGTCGGTTCCAGGGCGACCCAGGGTGCGACCGACCACCGGCTGGAACTGCTTGGCCCCGGGAGGGGATCGCCATTTCGGTTGAGTGTCAGGTCCACCACCACCGCCTTCGCTCGGAATGGCCGGTCTCCGTCGTTAGTCACGGTGACCTCTAGGCTCCGATCTCCGCCCTGAGCCAGCGACATCTCGATCAGCGGCGGCGAGACACTGAGCGCGATCGTCTCTGCGCTGGCCTTTGGCGCAGCCGAAACCGCGCAGGTGGCCAGGAGGGCCAAGCGCACCAGTTTCCGCCTCCACCCAGTCATGCGGACCTCGCGTAGATCGGCACTACCGCGCATTTCATAGCCCCAGACCTACTCTCCGCACCCGCCTGCGGCGGGCATGAAATGCGCCCGCGCACACCTGCCGCTGCCGGCCGGCTGTTTCATAGCCCCGCCGGAGGCGGGCGGGGCTATGAAACAGCTTCTAGGGCGACGCCAGATAGGTGAACGAGACAGTCCCGGTGTACTGGCCGGGCCGGTCGGTCCATTCTGTCTTCAGTCGAAACCACATGGTGTTGACCACCGCCAGGGCCTGGGGGCCGCCCGTGGCCACCAGCTTCTCCGGCCCCATGTTCTCGTAGGCCGTGCCCGCGCCCTCATCGGAGCTCGTGAGCGTGTTGTTGTTCAACGTGAAGAGCCGAGCGGCTGGGATGACACCGGAAGGGCCGGTAAGCGCGGTCGCCGAGCAGTTCACCGTCCAGGAACCGTAATTGGTCGCCACTCGAACGTCCACAGCCCTGTCGGCGTCGTAGGTCCCGGGACCCCTATCGGCGTGGAAGCTGATCGCGTTCTCTGAGAGTTCGATCGTCAAGCATGGCTCGAGCGAGGCGACAACGTTCAGGACGGGTCCGGGCTGGACGTCGGCGCGTACGCGCGTGCTGTTCGCCGCCAGTGCGGCGGCCGCGAGAGCAAACACAGGCCAGATCTGAGCGCGCTTCATCTCACACCACCTATGGCCGGGCGACGGCAGTAAGCTGGATGTCGCCGGTGTATTCTCCGGGACGGTCGTCCCAGTCCGTGAGCAACCGGAACTCAAGGGGAGTCGTGCCGCCTGGTCCTGAGCCTTCGGCGATCACGATGGGCTGGTCGAGCGGAACGAACCCGGGTCCCGCGCCCGCGTCCGCCTGTCCCTGGGTTCCGCCGCTCCAGACAAAGAGGCGGCGAGGAGCGATCTGCCCCGGGCCGGTCTGGTTCGTAAGAGGTGTCCCCTGGGCCAACACCGACCAGGAGGAGGAGAGGCAGGTCACTCGCATCTCCACGCCTTGTGCGGCGGCGATGAGCCCGGGACGGCCATATTGGACGAACTGAACCGTGCTGGTTGAGAGCTCGACGCGCACTTCGAGAGGAACAACGGGAACACCCGGCGGCTGGGGCAATGCGACAGCCCAGCCGCTGCTAGCAGCAGCAAGCAAGCAGGCAGGAAGAATGAGACAAAGCAGCCCCGCTCTCGGCCGCCTCGCCCTGGCTTGGTGCCATCCATCGGCCGGCATCGCAGGTCCTATCGGTGCGCTTCAGCACGCGCTGCCCTCACCGACTGCCCTGCGGCGGAGAACCCGAGTCCCGAGGCCGATGATTGCCGACGACTAGTGCAGAAGCTTCCAAAGCAGGCCAGTAAGCGACGTGCTCACCTATGCTAGACCGTCTCCCTCGGTGGATCGGAGGGATGACGCTTACGACCCGGTTCCGCTCTGCTGGCCGTAGCCACCCGCCAACGCGGCAATCGGCCAAGGCCAGCAAGCGCCCGGGAGCAAAGCAAGGGAGCCCGGCGGGGCGGGAGATACACTCAACTCGATGCGACAGAATCCCTCGCGACATGAGTATACTGCCGACGGTACGCGATGTCAAGGGCGTTCCACGCTGACGGTTACCCACTTTGGTAAGCCTCCTGTGGTTGGATGAGTGTGTCAGCGAAGTGGTCGAGAAGGAGTTCGATCAGCAGGGCGTGCGAGCCGTTCCAGGGCGAGGGAGAGCCAGGAGAGCTGGCCAACGCCCAAACCGAAGACACTCGGCTCAAAAGGGAGCTTCAGACCCTCAAGAGCCAGCACGGGGAGGCCGCTCTGCCGGTCGGGACGGCTGAGAACCCGTTCCTGACCCAGTTCT
>Ga0315279_10010378_pt1 | contig 10951 bp, 9 predicted proteins | sample YL17G06_20_MG_FD_203694 | JGI IMG/M metagenome (GOLD analysis project Ga0315279, IMG submission 203694) | Sediment microbial communities from Yellowstone Lake, YNP, Wyoming, USA - YL17G06_20 | ecosystem: Environmental > Aquatic > Freshwater > Lake > Sediment | place: USA: Wyoming | collected...
GGGCCCACGCCCCAACCCGCGTCGCCTCTTTCCCTGCGCCCTCCGTCTATAGGGCGAGGTGTCTGTGCCGCGCTGATCCGCTACCCCACCTGCCCCGCCAGCGCCTTCATGTACGCCAGATCCTCCCGTGTTTGCTTGAGGATCTGCTCGGTGGTCCAGCCTTCGTACTCGCTGTGGAGAGTGTACACTCCATTGTAGCCGGCGCCCTTGGCGAGTTCGAGCACCTGCTTCCAGTCAACCAATCCCTCGCTAAGGGGCACGATGTGCTTCTCCCACGTGACCTTCCCAGCTTCGTCGTGGCGGAACCACCCGTAGCTCTTCACCGCGATCAGACAGAGGTAGTCCTTGACCATGCTGAAGGCCATCGGCAGCCACTCGCCATCAACCGAGAGGTGGCCGGGGTCAATGTAGGCGCCGATGTAGCGGGGATCGAACCCCTTCACCAGATGCATCACCCCCGCGCAGTTGGAGCCGTAGTACTCGTCCGAGTGAGTGTGGACCGACACGCGCACACCGTGCTTCGCGCACAGCTTCTCGAAGCCCCCAAGCGCCTTCCTGATCTCGTCAACTCGGGTCCAGTAGTCTTCGTTCCGGTAGACCCAGTAGCCGAGCTTGATCTCCCGGCAGCCGGTCTCCGCACAAGCGCCGAGCAGCGGCTCCACCTCCGGCTTGATGGGATCGAGGAAATCGAAGTTGGTGGTGACCAGCCCGACCGTGAGGCCGCGGGTTGCCCACTTCTTCGCCGCCTCCGGCAGCGCCGTCTTCACATTCTCCGGGTTGATCGGATACCCCGGCCGCACCGCCAGATCGAACCCATCGAACCCCATCCCCTGGATCTCATCGGCCAAGCGGTCGGTGTCCAGGTCTTTGAGCAGCTTGGTGAACATCACGAACTTCATCGTTTGCCTCCTGCGAATCCGCCAAGGCAGGTCGAGGACCTGCCCTACTGCATCTTCCGCACCATCTTCCCATGCGCCTTGAACAGATCGTCACCGGTCTGTCATTCTGAGCGCAGCGAAGAATCCCGCCGTCGTCTTCACCTCAGCTTGGGAACCATCTTCCCATGCGCCTTGAACAGGTCATCCACCAGCGAGTAGATTTCATCCATCGTCAGCTCGGCCGAGGCGTGCGGGTCGAGCAGGGCGGCCTGGTAGATGTGGTCCTTGCGGTTGGCGAAGAAACCCTCGATGGTCAGCTCGTGGACGTTCACCACATTGCGAATCACGCCCGCGAGCTGCGGCGGAAGGTCTCCCACGTAGCAGGGCTGGATTCCGTTCCTGTCCACATAGCAGGGCACCTCCACACAGCAGCCCTGCTGGATGTTGGTGATCAGCCCGTGGTTCAGCACGTTCCCGTACACCAGGCACGGCTCTCCCGTCTCCACCGCGTGCAGGATGTACCCGCAGTACTCGTGGCTTCGCCACACCTCGATGGGCCGGTCGCTCATCATCTCCCGCTTGCTGCGCTTCCAGTGCTTGTCGGACTCCACGCAGCGGCGGATGTACTCGTTGATGGGAATGTTGTATCGCTTGATCAGCTGGGGATGTGCGTTCTTGATGAACCAGGGCACGTACTCCGAGAAGTGCTCGCTGGACTCGCTGACGTAGTATCCGAGGCGCCGGAACACCTCGAACCGCACCGGGTCGCGCTTCCAGACCTCCGGCTTCCTCATCGCGCGGCGCAGGCGCGGGTAGGCGTCTTTGCCCTGGTACTCGAGCTTCAGGTAGAAGTTCATGTGGTTGATGCCGGCGGCGCGGTAGACCAGGTCGGCGAACGGCAGGCCCATGTAGCGGGCCAGACGGGCGGCGGTGCCCTGGACACTGTGGCAGAGTCCGATGGTCTGGATCTTCGTCGCCTTTAGCACTGCCCAGCACACCATCGCCATCGGGTTGGCGTAGTTGATGAAGACGGCGCGGGGGCACAGCTCCTCCATCTCCTTGGCAATCCCCACCATAACCGGCATCGTCCGCAGCGCCCGGAAGATCCCGCCGATCCCGTTTGTGTCGGCGATGGTCTGCTTCAAGCCATACTTTGCTGGGATATCGAAGTCTATCTTGGTCGCCGGGAAACCGCCCACTTGGATGGTGTTGATCACGTAATCCGCGCCCTCCAGCGCCGGCTTGCGTGTCCTGTGCGCCGTGATTGTCGGATGTGCGCCGAGAGCCTGCCCCACCTTCTGCGCCATCCGCTCGGCAACCGCCAGGCGATCCGGGTCAATGTCCATCACCGCGATGTGGGGCTCCTTGAACTCGGGCCACGACATGATGTCCCCCAGCAGATTCTGGGCGAACACCACGCTGCCGGCCCCGATCATGGCGATCTTCGGTCTCTTGGCCACGGTTATCCTCCTAGCTTCCCCTTTGTTGCAGCCCCCCCATGCTCCCGAAAGAGCAGCACCTGACTGGCTCCTCCGGTTCGGCGAGGAGGGAGCGGACTCCTGCCCCCTCTGCAGGAGGAGGCGGAGACCGGGCGGGGAAGTGGCTCAATGATACACAGACACCGGTAGGTAGATGATGCGAGTAAGTCCCCTCAGAGAATCAGACGCGTCCAGCTTGCTGCCGGCGTGGAACGCCAACCTTCCTCACGATCAGGTCTCACCCCAGCGGCTTCTCTCCTTGGTCTTCGGCGACCCAAACTACGAGCCGGAGGGGATGGTGCTGGCAGAGGACGGCGAGGGAACGGTGCTGGGGTTTGCGGGTGCCGTCCTCCGGCGGGACGTTGCCGGCAAGGATGGCGGGGGCAGAGAGGACGAGTTCCCCCGCGGCTACCTGAAGATCTTCTTCGTGGCCGACGGCGCAGACGATGCCGCCGCCGCGCTGCTCGAACGCGCCGAAGGTTACTGCCGGGCGGCCGGCAAACACGAGATGATGGTCACCGAGTACTCCGGCCCCTATCTCTACCCCGGCATGGACGTGCGGTACGAGCGCCTGCGGGGTATCCTCGTCTCGTGCGGCTACCGGGACATTTACACCATCGAAGACGTCGCCGCGGACCTGCGCGGCTCCCGCTTCCAGGAGATGCTCGAACAAACATGGGGCCAGATGCCCTCTGATGTGACGGTCGTCACGTGGGAACCTGGACAGCTCGCGGCGATGCGCCCCTTCGTCGCCGAGGGCAACATGCCCCAGTGGTTCCGCGCGGGCTGGGAGAGCGGATACCAGACAGCTATGGACGATACGCTGGTCCTACGCAAGGGGGATGAGGTGCTGGGGTGGGCGCACTACTGGCCCGGCGTGCCGAGGGCCGGCTTCGGGCCGATTCTGGTGCTGCCGCGCGCGCGGGGGAATGACTACGGCGCGCTCCTGCTGTTGGAGTGCATGGTGCGCGCTCGGGAGGGCGGGTCGGAGACCATGGAGGCGGGCTGGGCGAATACGGGTTTTTACGTGCGCCATGGGTGGCACATCACGCGAAGATTCGCGGTGTTGCAAAAGGAGCTGAAGAGATGAGCGAGCGTCTGGCGGTTGACGGCGGCGAGCCGGTCCGCAAGCAGCCGTTTCCCTCCCGCGCGGAGGGATTCGGCGAAGATGAAATGGCCCAGCTTTCAGAAGTGATCCACTCCGGCCACCTCTTCCGCGTCGGCGGGAAGAAGACGGCCGCGGTGGAGCAGAAGTTCGCCAGCCTGCTCGGTGTGAAGCACGCTCTCGCCGTCACCTCCGGCACCGCCGCCATTCACACCGCCGTCGGCGCCATCAACCCCGACCCCGGAGATGAGATCATCACCACGCCGCTGACCGACATGGGCACCATCATCGGCATTCTCTACCAGAACGCGATCCCCATCTTCGCCGATGTGACGCCTGGCGGTTACCACCTGGACCCCGAGTCGGTCCGCAAGCAGATCACCCCGCGCACGAAGGCGATCATCGTCGTGCATCTCTGGGGCATCGCCGCCGACATGGACGCGTTCCTGGCGATCGGGAAGGAGCACGGCCTCCCCATCATCGAGGACTGCGCCCAGGCCTACCTGACCGCATACAAAGGAAGGATTGCTGGCACCATGGGGGAGATGAGCTGCTTCAGCATGCAGCAGTCCAAGCACATCACCTCCGGGGACGGCGGCCTGGTGGTCACTAACCGCGATGACTTGGCCCAGCGCGCCCGCCTCTTCGCCGACAAGGGCTGGGATCGGACCGGCTCCGGGCGGGGGCACATCTTCCTGGGGATGAACTACCGCATCTCCGAGCTGCAGTCGGCGGTGGCGCTCGCCCAGCTCGATAAGGTGGAACAGTTCGTGGCCCAACGGCAGGCGCTTGGCGACAGGCTAACCAAGGCGATCAGCGGCCTCCCCGGCCTCTACCCGCCGGCCGACAGCGCTGCCTCCGGCAACACCTACTGGTTCTACCCCCTGCGCATCGTGGAGAGCGAGCTGGGTATGTCCCGCGAGCGCTTCATCGCCGCGCTGAATGCCGAAGGTGTGCCCTCCTGGGTGTGGCTGGACAGCAAGCCGATCTATGCCTACGAAGCCCTGCGCGACCAGCGCACCTTCGGCTCCTCGCACCATCCGTTTGACTGCCCGTGCGCTTCCCGCAAGGTTGAGTACCTTCCAGGGCTGTGCCCTAACGCGGAGCAGGTGGTCAAGGAACTGGTCACCCTCACCGTTCACGAGTTCTACAGCGAAGAGGATGTTGACGACGTGGCCGCCGCCATCCGCAAGATCGCGGCCGCCCCTCGGCTCCGCTCGGGGTGACCCTGAGCCTGTCGAAGGGCCGCCGCGCAGAAGCGGTAGGCGCGACGCGGCGCGTCGCACAGCAACGAAAGGAAACCAGCCAATGCGCTTCCCGAATCCCTTCACCGCGCCCGGCAATTGGTACAAGGGCAATCTTCACACTCACACCACCAACTCCGACGGGCGGTTCACGCCCGAGGAGGTGGTCCGGCGCTATCGCAAGGCCGGATACCACTTCCTCGCTCTCACCGATCACGGCCGGATCACCCGCCTCCCGGCCGCGGCGAGCGGTGACCTCCTCCTGCTTCTCGGTCTCGAGTTCGACGGCGACCGGACCGCGCTGGGGGACACCTATCATGTGGTAGGGTTCGGCCTCACGAGAGGGGGCCCTGTGCCGAAGCATCCGAAGGCGCCGAAGGCGATCGCCTGGATCAAGGAGCGCGGCGGGGAGGCGATTCTCGCCCACCCGGCCTGGTCGGGCATGACGCTTGCCGATGCGCTGAGGCACGACGGTTTCCTGGGTGTGGAGGTGTTCAACACCGGCTGCCACTATGAGATCGCCAAAGGCTACTCGGCGGTGCACTGGGATGATGCGCTCAACCGCGGCCGACGCTGGCTCGGCTTCGCGGTGGATGATTCACACCACCGCTCGAGCCCGAACCACCCGCTGGACACCGCCCGCGCCTGGATCATGGTGAAGGTGAAGGCGCTCACCCGCGCCGCCATCATGAGCGCCATCCGGCGCGGCCTCTTTTACTCCTCCTGGGGGCCGGCGATCCGCGACATCGCCGTGAAGGACGGCGTGGTGAGCGTGCGCACCTCGCCGGTGAAGGAGATCAACTTCATCGCCCCCGCCTCCGGCGGCGGGAGCGTCCACGCCGTCCGCACCTCCACCATCACCCGCGCCCGGTTCAAGCTCCGGGGGCACGAACGCTACCTCCGCATCGAGTGCCGGGACGCGGAAGGCCGGTGGGCGTGGGCGAACCCGATGTTTCTGAAGTAGGACCCTTGTTGGGCAGGAGTCGAAGGTCTCCGTAGCCGCCTGTCCGCCATAGCCTTGGTGACGGCGGATGGCGAAGGAGACTCGCCGCCTGCCCGGCCAGGGAGTCGCCCCTCCGGTGTCCTGGTCGCTTCGTGGTTCGCCGTGGCCAGCTCGGCAACCCAGGCGGTGCTCCACATATGCGTATGAGCAAGTAGTGAGCCACGGATGCGGATTCTTAGAGTTGCCGCGTGGCGTGAGGTATTGGAGTGGCGGAATCCCGACGGGAGGAGTCAGCCATGGCAACTGCCGGTGTTGGTCGGAAGCCCCTCGGCCAGGCCATGCTCGAAACCGGCCTGATTACTCGCAGGCAACTGAGCGATGCCTTGAAGGCACAGCGCCGAACCGGGGAGAGGCTCGGCCGCGTGCTTGTGAATCTGGGATTCGTATCCGAGCTGGAAATGTTCGAGGCTGTTAGCCAGCAGCACGGGCTGGTCTTCCCCTCTCGCTTTCTGCCCATCTTCCACCGCGAAAGGGGTCAGCCTCCGCCTCGGGACGCATTCGCGCGCGGTCGCACGCGGATGAGTCCGTAGCCCTCGCCTGCCCCACGGTCGCTACATCGGCAGGTCGAATGCCCGCTGCACGTAGACGGCCATCTGGTCGCGCGTGACGATCACGTCCGGCCGGTAAGTGCCGTCTTCATACCCTTGGCTGACCGCCACGCTGTCCTGCGCAATGTACTCGATGTACTTGTAGGCCCAGTGGTCGGTGGCCACGTCCGAGAAGCTGGGCGTGTCCGGCGGGGTGTAGCTGGGCAGGTCAGGCCGGTCGGCGGGGGTGACGATGGCCCGGGCGATGAACACTGACATCTGGCCGCGATCCACCAGTACGTCCGGAGCATAGGTGGTAGGGCTGTATCCCTGCACGATGTCGTTGGCCACCGCATACTCCACCCACTGGTAGGCCCAGTGGTCAGCGGGGACATCGGTGAAGGTGGGGGTGGCTGGGCCGGTGGGGATATGCTCGTCACCCCCGGCCAGGGCCCGAGAGATGTACACGGCCATTGACGCACGGTCAACAGCTTCTGTCGGCCGGTAGGTGCCGTCTGGGAAACCTCCCACAATGCCCGCGTCGTAGCAGGCCTGGATCTGCGCGTAGGCCCAGTAGTCCAAGGGCACATCGTCGAATGTCTCCACCGTCCGGTCCGCTGGCACATCCCGGATCGTGATCTGCCGATCCACCAGCACGTTTCGATGGGTCACCACACTCCCGTCGGGGAAGCAAGCTCGCACGCACACCAGTGTCGAGTCGTCCACCCCGAAGTGCGCGACCTGCTCGTTCTGACCCAGGAACCCTGAACCACCATCAACTAGACGCGTCAGCGTCCGCCCGGACGGAAAGCCGTCGTCATTGTCGAGGCTCAGTTCCACCCGCGCGCCGATCGCGTCTCGCGTGGGAACGGCCGAGTCCGTTGCGTCACCCGTTCCACTCGTCAGCGTTCGGACCCGCAGCCAGCTCCCAGCCGGTCCCACATTGTGGAACAGCCGAGAAATGAGCTGACCTGCCTGGAGCAAATCGATTCTGCCGTCCAAGTCTGCATCGGCCCACGCCGCAGCTTCATCATGGTATGTGCCGGCCATTCCCTCCGTGGGCGCCACATTCGTAAACGTGCCGTCTCCGTTGTTGTGGTAGAGCAGTGACTCTCCACCCGTCTGCGTGTTACCGACGTAGATGTCGATGCGGCCGTCGTTGTCGTAATCCGCGCATGCTACCGAGTCGGAGGACGATGCCTCGCCCGCCATCCCGGCTGAGGCTGCGACATCTGTGAAGGTGCCATCACCATTGTTATGGAACAGCCAATCCCTGGTTTGCTGCGGGCCGCTGGTGATGTAGATGTCGAGCCAGCCATCGTTGTCGTAGTCGGCCCACGCCACCCCCGCGGCGCCATCCACCGCTGAGAGAGACGCGCCCTCTTGTGAGAAGGTGCCGTCTCCGTTGTTGTGAAGGAGCAGGGTCGGCCGTCCCTCTGTGCGAGTCACGAGCAGGTCCATCCACCCATCGTTGTCGTAGTCCGCCCAAGCGCAGCAGTTGGCCGCCTCCGGTTGTGCCTCCCCGGACATTCCGGCCGCCTCGGTGGCATCGCCAAACGTTCCGTCCCCGTTGTTGCGGAATAGGCGGGCGATGCCCCCGCCCAGCGTATAGCACACGAAGAGATCGAGATCGTTGTCACCATCATAGTCGCACCAGGCCGCAGTGCGAGCCGCATTACCGGTGCCCATGATAGCCGTGATGCCGGCCTCCTCGGCCACCTCGACGAAACTACTCCCCTCGTTGTGGTACAGCTTGGAGAGCGGGCCGTCCGATCCGACGAACACGTCCAGAAGGCCGTCGCCGTCGTAGTCGGCCCAGGCGGGGCCGATCTCCCCTGCGAAGGTCGTCGAGATGCCAACCGACTCGCTGACGTCCGTGAAGGTGAAACTACCGTCATTCCGCAGCAGACGGGCCCCATACCCAATATACGCGTTACCGGCCAGGAACATGTCTGGATAGCCGTCGGCGTTGTAGTCTCCCCAGGCGGCTCCCACACCGCCCGGGAGGTTGAGCCCGGGAGCCATGTCCACGAACTGCTGGGCCTCTCCGAGGCCAGCGACGAGTGCTGCTAGAGCGATCGTCAGCGCCAGGCACAGCAGACCTCGCATCATGTCAACCGCCTCCTCCCCGGGGCAGCCCTTAGGTGCGAAGGGGACGCTGTCCCGGGCTAGCTGCTGCCTATGCACTTCGGCGCCCCCCCCGTTCCTTCTCTGCTCTTGGGTGGCGGGGCCCTTTCTCTTGCTTCGCTCAGGGTGGATCCAACCCCGCCCTACCCGCCTTCGCTGAGCCTACTCCGCCAGAGGCTACGTAGCCCCGGAGCTACGGCGGGCAAGCAGTGGGAGCCCCACCGGCTCCCCCCTCTCCGCCGCCTGGTAGATCGCCAGCACCACCTCTAGCGCGGCGCGGCCGTCCTCTCCGGTGACGGGTGGGGTGCGGCCGCCGCGGAGGGCGGCGGCGAGGTGGTCGTAGAACTCCACATGGGTGGCGTCCTGGAACTCCTTCTTCGTCCATTCCGCCGCCGGCAGGCCGGCGGCGGCCTTCGGGGAGAGGCCTCGGTCCAGTGGGTCCGAGGCTCGGGTGAGGTAGGCCTCCGCGCTCCCGGCCCACAGACCGAATCTGATCTGGCCCTTTTTCCCCAGGAACACCATGTCCGGCTCCGGGGTGCGGCCCAAGAAGCAGGACGATCCCTCCACCAGACCAATCGCCTGATTGCTGTAGCGCAGTGAGGCGACGGCGACGTCCTCCACCTCGACCGGCGTGGTGAACGTGCCCATCTCGCAGTAGGCGCGGACAGCCTCGAGGCCGGTGACGGCGCGGGCGAGGTCAATGTGGTGGATGAGATTGGTGATGACGATCCCCCCGCCGCTTTTTTCCCTCGACTTCCGCCACTCATCCACGGTGCGGCCGGAGAACCCGCCGACCCAGTAGGAGTCCTTCTTCTCTCCCATGTTGCGAAGGCGAATCTCGATCACCTCGCCCAGCGCGCCGGAGGAGATCAGCTCCTTCGCCCACTTCGCCGCGCCGAGGTAGCGCAGCGGGAAGCAGGTGGACAGCGGCACTCCCGCCTGCTTGCAGGCGGCGATCATGCCGTCCGCGTCCTTCAGGTTGGCGGCGATGGGCTTCTCGCACAGCACCGCCTTCGCCGCCTTCGCCGCTTGCTCGGTAAGCGAGAGGTGGGTGAAGGCGGGGGTGGCGATGGTCACTAGCTCCACCTCGGGACGGGCGAGGAGCTCCTCCAGCTTCGTGGTCCAGGGGACCCCGTACTCTTCGCCCAGGCTCTTCGCCGACGCCTCGACGACGTCCATGCAGGCGACCAGCTTGGCGTTCTTGGTCTGTTGTAAGGCTTTCGCGTGCGTGGGAGCGATGTCGCCGCACCCGATCAGGCCAACACCAACGGGCTTGTTACTCATGTCAGCTCCTCATCTCGCGGGCGTGGGCAAGGCCGCAGGCTTGGTAGCCTGCGCTACTACAACAGGCGGCGGGGATGCCCTGCGGCACATCCCCGCCCTACAGAACGGCGGGGCGCCCTTCGCCTTCGCTCAGAGTGAACTCCGACCCCGCCCTACAGCACCTGTACGCCTTTCAGGTAGGCGGCGAAGCGCGGCACCTCCACCATGGCATCCTTACCCGGCTCCTCGTACTCGATGGAGAGGAAGCCATGATAGCCGGCCTTCGCCATGATCTGGCAGACCCGGTGATAGTCCACATCTCCCCGCGTGCCGGCGAAGTCGGAGGTGGGCTTGGCATGGGTCATGATCGTATGCGGCGCGGTCATCTCGAACTCACGATACGGGTCGGCGGAGTAGTTGCCGAAGTCCAGCAGCGCCCCCACCCAGTCGGACTTCACTTCCTTGACGATCCGCACCAGCCCCTCGGCGGTGCCGGTGACCCCCCCGTGGTTCTCCACGCCGATCACCACGCCCACCTTCTCGGCGACCTTGGCGCACTCTTTGATGCCGGCGATCGCCCAACCGAACGCCTCCTCCTCGGTGTGTCCCTCCGGCGCGGGTCCGGCGAACACCCGCAGCACCGGCGAACCCAGGCGGCCGGAGATGTCCAGCCATTCCTTGGTGAACTCGATGTGCTGCTTGCGCTCCTCCTCCGTGGCCAGGCAGAACGCTCCCCCGATTGCCGTCCCCGCCAGTTCCAGCCCGCGCAGCAGGAGCTGGCGCTTGCGCTCCATCAGGTACTTCTGCCCGGTCTCCGGGAAGTAGTACTGAGTCAGCTCCACCCCATCCAGCCCCATCTTGGCGCAGATGTCAATGTACTTCTCCAGGCTCAACCCCTTCTGCCTGAAGTAGGTGTTGAACGTGTAACCGGCACAACTGAGCTTCACTGTGCACCTCCCCAAGTTGATATGGCTCCGGTCATCTTCTGAGCCAGCGTCCCATCCCCTGCCTAGACCCTCTGGCTCTGGGCGGGCGGAATCACACTCTTGGCCGGTACACCTCCACGATCTTCCCGCCGGCGCGAATGGACTCGTGCGCCGCCACCCCCGCCCGCTTGTGCGCGGCGAGCAGGCGATTGCACCACTCCGCCGTGGCGCCTGGCACTTCCCTATGGAAAGCCTTCACGAAGTAACCCCCTCGGTTTGAGACCCCGATGACACCGATGCGAATAGGCTTCTGCGCCACGCCACAGCCTCCAACACATATTCGGCGCGCCGCCGGCGCGCCGGGAGATTCTCGGCCATCTTCGCCGGTCGGAAACCGCCA
>Ga0315279_10010379_pt1 | contig 10951 bp, 9 predicted proteins | sample YL17G06_20_MG_FD_203694 | JGI IMG/M metagenome (GOLD analysis project Ga0315279, IMG submission 203694) | Sediment microbial communities from Yellowstone Lake, YNP, Wyoming, USA - YL17G06_20 | ecosystem: Environmental > Aquatic > Freshwater > Lake > Sediment | place: USA: Wyoming | collected...
GGGCCTTAAGCTATGAGCTATGAGCCGCTTTAGGCTGTGCTTTATGCGCTATGCGTCTTTCGATTTTACTCGCTCCGCCCATGTAAGGTCTTAAAACCTCCGGCACAAGGACGGTTCCGTCCTCCTGCTGGAAGTTCTCCAGAATGGCCACCAGAGTACGGCCGATCGCCAACCCCGATCCATTCAGGGTGTGGACAAACTCCGTTCCCTTTTTTCCCTTGGGGCGATAGCGGATATTGGCCCTCCGCGCCTGGAAATCTTCGAAATTGCTGCAGGAGGAGATTTCCTTGTATACGCCCTGGCCGGGGAGCCAGGCTTCCAGATCGTAAGTTTTGGCGGCCGAGAAACCAAGATCCCCGGTGCACAGCATGACTACCCGGTAGGGAATTCCCAGACGCTTCAAAACCTCCTCGGCATTGTGGGTCAGTTTTTCCAGCTCGTCATAGGAAGTCTCGGGAGTCGTAAACTTCACCAACTCGACTTTATTGAACTGGTGCTGACGAATCAATCCCCTGGTGTCCTTACCGTAGGAGCCGGCCTCTTTGCGGAAGCAGGGGGAATAAGCCGTGTAATAGAGGGGCAGATCCTCTTCGGGCAGGATTTCATCCTGGTGAATATTCGTGACCGGAACCTCCGCCGTGGGAATCAAGAAGTAATCCGGGTCGCTGAGTTTAAACAGGTCCTCTTCGAATTTCGGTAGCTGGCCGGTTCCGGTCATGGCCCTTCGGTTCACCAGAAAAGGAGGCAGAACCTCCTGGTAGCCATGCTCGGAGGTGTGGAGGTCCAGCATGAAATTCAGAAGCGATCTTTCCAGCCTGGCACCAGCCCCTTTGTACAGCGTAAACCGGGCTCCCGTAATTTTGGCCCCCCGGTCGAAATCCAAAATATCCAGCGCCTCGCCGATATCCCAGTGGGGGTCCGGAGAAAAGGAAAATTCCGGCGGCTTTCCCCATTTGCGGATTTCGGGATTATCCTTTTCGCCTTGGCCAACGGCGACGCTCGCGTGAGGGATATTGGGAATCGTTAGCATAAGCCCTTGCAGGGCTTCTTCTTTCTCCACCAGGCCAGTCTCCAATTCCTTGATCCGGTTGGAGACTTCTTTCATCCGGCCGATCTCTTCGCCGGCGTCCAGCTTTTTCTTCTTCTTCTCCGCGATCACGTCGGAGACCTGGTTGCGCTGGGCGCGAAGAGATTCCGATTCCTGCAGAATCTGCCGCCGTTCGGCGTCCAGTTGGGCGAATCGTTCCCAATTCACTACCTGGCCCCGCCGGCCGATTTTCTCCTTTACTTCTTCGAGGTGTTCTCGTGTATATTTCAGGTCCAGCATACGATGATCTCTGTATTTCACGGTAATATTTAGTAAATTATCATTTCATGCGGGCAGAGTCAACCCGATATTAAAACTTGCCCCCCTCACTTTCCAGAAATCAGACAATGTTCACAGCTTGGAGGCCTTGCCCGGCCCGGGGGCAAGGCCGTGGTTCTCGGCATGATGAGGCACGGATTCTTTCATCGGTCCGGGCGGATTCGGCCCGGTGGTGCGCAGATGGCTCTGCCCGTACCGCCTCCCTCTGCGGAAGGAAAGCGATCTTTCATCGGATCTTCGCCACCCGCCGATCCTGCCTTCCAACCACGGCCTTGTCCCCGGGCCACTAGAAAAGGTATCTTAAAAGTGAAGGGGCAAGGATATTAAAAACCTCGGGCATTCAATCGTCCTGTTCCCTTTCATCCCGGAAAGATCAGGTGGGGGAGAAAATGTCTCGGGTGAAGTGAATGGGCGGGAGAAAAAAGTCCGGCTTAGAAGGAAAACGGGAAGAGATCCTCCGGCGGGGCTTCATTTGCTGTCGGAGGATGGTTTTCTCCTCAACCAGAGGTAGAATATCAGCGCGGCTACACAGGCCAGGATGGCCAGAATCCTGAGAAGGTGATCAATTCGGGTGATGACCTCCGCCAGCCACCAGATGCTCGCCCCGAAATAATATCCCAGAAGAATGAGGAGCGGGATCAGGATGAGGGAGCCCAGGAAGTCGAGCCAGAGAAACCGGCCTAACTTGATCCCCATGGTCCCGGAGGCGAAAAAAACGGGGACCCGAAAACCGGAAATGAAGCGGGCGATAAAAATGGTCTTCTTCCCGTGGTCCCGGAAGAACTGCCGGCCCTTTTCCAGCCGGCTCTCGGTTATGATTTTTCGGAGATGCTGATGGTTGAGGAGGTCCGGACCCCATTTTTTCCCGATGGCGTAGATGGCCAAGTCGCCGCCCAGGATGCCCAAAAAAGTAACGGCCAGCGTTGGGTAGAAACGGACGATCCCCAAGTGGATAAAAAACCCTCCGGAGAGCAGGGTCAATTCTTCCGGAATCGGAAGGCCCAATCCGCAGAGAAAAAGGATCAGAAAGAGCCCGGCATAGATGAATGGCTCGGAGTAATGGAGGAGGAAAAGAGTTTCGTTAGACAAGGTTTCTCTGGCTCCAGCCGGGGATTTACCTCATCCAGGGGTGGTTTTTGGGACTTCCGATGGGGCAGGAGGAGGTTCCGGTGGGGTCCTCTCGGCAGTCAGGGTTTCAATCTCTTTACGGAGATTCTTAACCCGCTTTCGCAAACCCCGCGCTTTGGACTTGAGCTTCCAACTCTCCGCCCAGTCCACCGAAAATCCCAATGCCATTCCGATCACCAGACAAGCCAGGACCAGAAGAAACAGGGGGAAAGGGCCTGTAGCCCAACCGAAGAAATAGCGCAGGGAGATTTCCTCCCGGTTGAGGGTAGAAAAGGTAGCTGCCAGGATCACAAAGAGGACCGCCAGTATGATTTTGATCATTTAACCACCCGGAAATGAGCGCTGCCTTTGGGCGTCTCCTGCTTATATCTTCTTAGAAAGATAGCAAATATTTCGAGGGGGTGTCAACCACTTTTAAAAGAGCGTCATGCCAAGGGCATGACTTGAGGAGCGGGGGCAAAGCCCCCTTGAGGAGCGTCATGCCTTCGGCATGACTTGAGGAGTGGCCCTTCGGGCCTCGAGGACCGCTTTGCTTAAGGCAAATGCAAAAAATGCTTTGGCCTCGAGGGCGAAGCCCGGTCCTCAAGGCAACGAAGTTGCCGATCCTTAAGCGGAGCGCTCCTCCAGGGGGCCTTGCCCCGCTCCTTGGCCATGTTTCTCATTGCGCTAGGGGGTCCATTATGATATATAATACCCTTTGTTTGATTCATGAATTATTTTAAGGGAGTTAAGCCGAAAGAAAAAATCTTTTTGGCTCTTGTACCGGGATCATGAAGGGGTACATTTTAAAGCGGCTCTTCCATTCCATTTTTGTTCTGGTGGGCATCTCGCTGGTGGTTTTTATCATCCTCCATTTAACCGGGGACCCCGCAGCCCTGTTGATGCCCATGGACGCCACTCCTGAACAGGTGGCCCAGTTCCGCCAGGAAATGGGCTTCAACGACCCGATTATTGTGCAGTACTGGCGCTTCTTCAAAGGAACCCTCAGGGGAGATTTCGGCCAGTCTTTCCGCCACAACCAGCCCGCCCTGGAGTTGGTCATGGAGCGCATGCCGGCCACCATCCAGCTGACGCTCGCCGCCATGGTCATCGCTCTCCTCGTGGCCATTCCCGTGGGGATTATTTCGGCGATCCGCCGCAATTCCATCCTGGATCACATCGGAATGACCGGGGCCCTATTAGGTCAATCCACCCCCGTATTCTGGCTGGGGATCATGCTCATCCTGATTTTCTCCGTAACCCTCCAGTGGTTCCCCTCTTCCGGCCGGGGAGAGATACAGCACCTGGTCCTTCCCGCCATTACCCTGGGGATGTTCACCATGGCCCGGACCGCCCGGATGATGCGGTCCAGCATGCTGGAGGTGCTGGGGCAGGAGTACATGAAAACGGCCAAGGCAAAAGGGTTAAACCCGTTAGCGGTAGTCCTGAAGCACGCCCTGAAGAATGCCGCGATTCCGGTGGTGACCATTGTAGGAATGGAACTGGGAACCCTCCTGGGGGGAGCGGTCATCACCGAAACTATCTTTGCCTGGCCGGGAGTGGGGCGTCTGGCGGTTCAGGCGATCTACAACCGGGATTACCCGGTCGTGCAGGCCGCCGTTTTTCTCCTGGCTTCGATCTTTGTCTTGGTCAATCTTGTCGTTGATCTTCTATATACGTATCTGGATCCAAGGGTGAAGCTGGGATAGAACTGCAAAAGCGCATGGAGCATAGGGCAAAGAGCATAGGGTAAAAAGCGGAAACTGCTGATCTACAGATTACACAGCGCGGCTGCGCCGCAACCAAAAACAGGTCATCCTTGTGGAGGAGTTTTGCTCAGGGTTACGGGTGATCCCAGAAATCCCCCCTTCGCCCCCCTTTGATAAAGGGGGGGTGGGGGGATTTCAGAGGGTCGTTGCCTAAAGAAAACTTTCTTAACAGAATTTAAAGAGTCTGGCCGTTAGTAGTACAGAGAAATAAAGGCTACGAATCAATCTTATGAGATTGCCGCGTCGCTTCGCTCCTCGCAATGACTACTTTACCGAGTCGTTTACTATAGAAGGATAGCTTTAATGGATGTTATGGAAAGTGCCGCCAAAGGTATGGATTTCGTGACCGAGGACCGAAGGGCCATGCGCTGGCGGAAAATTTTGCGAAAACTGATTGAGAACAAGAGCGCGATTTTCGGCCTCATCATGGTTTGGGGGGTCATTTTTTGCGCGGTTTTTGCCCCGGTGATTTCCCCCCATGACCCGATCCTGCAGGATGTGGAAAAACGGCTCATCCCTCCCGTGGGGCAAGAGGGGGCGGACCCCAACTACCTCCTGGGAACCGACCACCTGGGGCGGGATATCGTCAGCCGGCTGATTTACGGGGCCCGCATTTCCATCGTGGTCAGCGTTTCCGCGGTTGCCCTGTCAGCGGTCCTGGGAACCCTCATCGGCCTCTTCTCCGGCTTCTACGGGGGAAGGGTGGACAATATTTTCATGCGCATCGCCGATGTCCAACTCGCCTTTCCTTTCATCCTCCTGGCCATCGCCATCATCGCCGTCCTCGGCCCTGACCTGCAAAACATCATCATCACCATGGCAATCACCGGGTGGGTGATTTATGCCCGGGTCGTCCGCGCGGAGGTTCTGTCCCTCCGGGAAAAAGAGTTCATCACCTCGGTGAAAGCCCTGGGCGGGTCCAACGGCCGGATCATTTTCAGACACCTTTTTCCCAATGTGGTTCCGCCAATCATCGTAATCGTCAGCCTGGAGATGGCCCGGATGATCATCATGGAGGCGGCGCTCAGCTTCCTCGGCCTAGGGATCCAGCCGCCGACGCCAACCTGGGGGGGGATGCTGGCCGACGGGCGGGTTTACCTGGCCACTTCCTGGTGGCTGGCCACCTTTCCGGGGCTCGTGATCATGCTGGTTGTGTTGGGGATCAATCTTTTGGGGAACTGGCTCCGGGATATGCTGGATCCGCGGCTGACCCAGCTGTAAAAAGCGTGAGGAGTGAGTCGTGAGGGGTGAGTCGAAAAGACAGATTGTTCGCAGGAATAAAATAAAGGAAAAGGAGGATGGGTTTATGAGAAAGGTATTTTTGTTGTCTTTTATCCTGATGTTCGTCGCGCTGGCCTTTGGCCCGGCCTATGCGGCCCGGGACAAGGACACCCTGGTGATTGCCCAGGGGGTCGATCCCACGACCATGGATCCTCAAAACCACATGGAAACTCCGGCCTGGAATGTTCACCTGCAGATGTTTGACACCCTGCTTCAGAGAGACTCCGAGATCAAAATCAAGCCTCTTTTGGCGCATTCGTACAAGGTTGTGAATGACCTCACTTGGGAGTTCAAACTGCGGAAGGGAGTCAAGTTTCATAATGGGGAAGATTTCAACGCAGCAGCGGTCAAGTTTGTCCTAGAACGCATGGCGGACCCCAAGCTCAAACTCCGGCAGACGGTTTTCCAGGGGATCATCGATCGAGTGGATGTGGTGGATGATTACACCGTGCGAATCGTAACCAAGGCGCCTTATCCAGTTATGGATGCCATGTTGTGCATCTACGGCCAGGTGATTCCCCCAAAATATTTCCAGGAGAAAGGGCCGGCTCACTTCGGTCTGAACCCAATCGGGACGGGGCCTTACAAGTTCGTCCGCTGGGTGAAGGATGATCATATCCTCCTCGAAGCAAACCCGAACTACTGGCGCGGCGCACCGAAAATCAAGAAGGTCATGTTCCGTCCCATTCCCGAGGCCACCACCCGCGTAGCTGCCCTGCAGACCCAGGAAGCAGATATCACCGTCAACATCCCCCCTCACCTCATGAAATTGATGGACTGGAAGGGTCGCTCCTTTGTCTCCAAGGCCCCCAGCGTGCGGGTCATCTTCATGGCCTTTGACACCACCAAGCCAGGACCCCAGGCCGACAAGAAGGTGCGGCAGGCCATCGCTATGGGCATCGACATGAAGACCAACATCAAGAAGGTTTTGGAAGGAAACGGCGTCCTCCTGGGCTCCCCCCTCACCGGCAAGCATTATGGATACGACCCATCAGTAAAACCATACGATTACAACCCGGAGAAGGCCAAGAAGCTGCTGGCCGAGGCTGGGTATGCCAAAGGGTTTGATTTCACGATCAATTCCCCTGCTGGGCGATACTTGAACGACAAGGAAATGGCCGAGGCGGTCGCCGGAGACCTGCGGAAGATCGGCATCAATGCCACGGTGAAGACTCATGAATGGGGTACTTACATGAACCGGATGTACAGCCACAATAATGCTCCAGCCTACATCCTCGGATGGGGAAATACCAGCTTCGATGCGGATTTCACCATTTCACCGTTGATGCGAACCGGGAAACTGCTCGGCAACGTTTCCTTCCCCCAGCTCGACGCCTTCATCGACCAGGGGATCAGCACCATGGACCCGAAGAAGCGGCAGAAGATCTATTCCGATGCGATGAAAATCATCAAGGAAGAGATCCCCTGGGCCTGGACCTACCAGCAGATTGACATCTATGGAGTCAATGAACGGTTGAACTGGAAAGCCCGCACGGACGAACTTATGGTGGTATTTGACATGACCTTCAAGAAATAGGGTTCTTGCAAAAATGACCTGTAGGGGCGGGTTTGAAACCCGCCCCTACGCCTGTTGATTCATCATGAATCCTTCTCGCCCCTTCGAACTTCCTGCTTTTCTTCGCGCCTTATTCCTGATCCTATCCGCCGCCGTTTACACCGCCATTCTCGGCCCGCCGGCTTTGGCCAGCTGTTTCCTGGACCGCTCCCGGCGATGGCCCTCCTTCTTCCAGGGCCTCTGGGTCGACTGGCTTCTCCGGACCAACGGCATTCATATCCGCCTGGAAGGAATGGAGAACCTGAAGCAAGATCAATCCTATATCCTGGTCTCCAACCATGCCAGCATCCTGGATATACCCGCGCTCATTTCGGCTGCTCCTTTCCCGGTGCGGTTCCTGGCCAAAAAATCCCTCCTCTGGTTCCCCATCTTCGGCTGGGTTCTGTATTTCTCCGGCCATATTCTCATCGACCGGCAGAGTGCTCAGTCGACGCTCAGGAGCCTGAAGAAGGCCCCTTCCCTCCTCAAGAAGGGGATTTCCATCATTGTTTTCCCCGAGGGAACCCGGAGCCCGGACGGGGAGGTGCAGGAATTCAAGCGCGGGGCTTTTCTGCTGGCCCGGCACTCCAAGGTCCCGGTTGTGCCGATCTCGATTATCGGGACTTATGAGATGCTTCCCCGGCAAGGCTGGTGCTTCTGGCGCGGAACCATGCACATCCGCATGGGCGAACCCATCCCCACCCGCGACCTGTCCCACCAGGAATCGAGAGATTTGATGAGGAGAGTCCGGGAGACGATTATTGAAAACCTGGAAAAAGGAAGAGCGGAACAGGAGTTGAAGGGCGAGGAGCGGGGCGAAAGACCGGATGACGGGATAGAAGATGCGGGGGAGGAGGGTACGGGAGCCCCGGTGTTGAATCATTAGGGCTCAGTGTTGATTGTTCAATGTTAGGAAAGACAGGAACTTTAGATTAGGAAGGAGGAGAGTTGACGCGCTGTCGACTCTGTAAAACTGTAAAGACCGAGGATCCGTTTTTCCATAGAACCCATTCCAATTCTAATCGCTGCCGTCCATCAATCTCTTCCAAACTAACATAAATTCCATAGCTTATAAGAATATAAGCCTTCCCTCGAGCGGCATAGTTCTTGCCTCTAGTATTCAGGGGATTGAATCCGCCAAACGAGGGATGGAGATGGAACCGGCAAAAATTGTTGCCCGCTATGCCAACGGACGGATGGTCAAGGGATACACCAAGAATTTTTTCCCCAAAAAGGACATTTTCCATATCTCGCCGGTGGAAGCCAAAGATACGGGGCAAATGGTGGAGATTCGAATCCCGGAATTGAAAGGGGTGTTCATCGTCCGCGATTTTGCGGGCGACCCGAAGTATCAAGAGCAAAAGACCTTTCCCTATGCCGTCCCTATACACGGACTGAAAGTTGAAGTAACCTTTAAAGATGGAGAAGTAATCGTGGGATCCACCGTTTGTTTCAGTTCCAATGGGCTTGGCTTCTTCCTCTTCCCCTGCGACCCGAAATGCAACACGCTGCGGGTTTTTGTGGTGAGGGGAGCGGTGCAGTGGGTTCGTCCGCTTTTTTAACTCCGCCTCCTGACTTTCCCCGCTGGAAATCTTCGTCATTCCAGGTTAATATAATCCCGATGCTTATCCTTTTGTAGAAAAGAGTCCAAAAGATAGGAGATTAGAGAAATGGCCGCATGGGAAACTTACCTGCATAAGAATAAAGAAAGGTTCATTAATGAGCTGCTGGACTTCCTGCGGATTCCCAGTATTTCCGCTTTGCCCGCGCATGCGGCCGAGGTACAGCGTGCGGCCCAGTGGGTGGAAAAGCGCATGAAAGATGCGGGGGTCGAGTCCGTCCGGATCCTGCCCACAGGCGGCCACCCGGTGGTCTACGGGGAGTGGCTCCATGCCCCGGGCAAGCCGACCGTTTTGATCTACGGCCATTTCGACACCCAGCCGGTTGACCCCCTGAACCTGTGGGACAGCCCTCCTTTTGAGCCGGTCATCAAGGACGGCCGAATCTACGCCCGCGGGGCATCGGACAACAAGGGAAACCTCTTCATCCCCCTTACCGTCGTCGAGGCCATGCTCAAGACCGCGGGGAAGTTACCCTTAAACCTGAAATTCCTCTTCGAAGGCCAGGAAGAGATCGGAAGTCCCCAGCTGCAACATCTGATCGCGGCCCATAAAGATCTTTTTTCCTGCGACATGGTGTTCAGCGCCGATGGGGGCCAGTGGAGCGAGGACCACCCGGGCCTGGTGCTGGGCACTCGAGGGCTGAGCGCGGTTTTCATCGATATCCAGGGGCCGGATCATGACCTCCATTCCGGCACCTACGGCGGGGCAGTGGCGAACCCCATCCACGCCCTGGTCCAGATCCTGGACTCATTGCACGACCGGGAGGGAAGGATCATGGTGGAGGGGTTCTACGACAAGGTCCGGCGCCTTACCGCAGAGGAGAAAGCCGAGATGGCCGAAATTCCTTTCCAGGAGGCTGAGTTTCTGAGCGAGCCGGGGTCGGTCTCCGTTTTCGGGGAGCCCGGATTCAACACGTACGAACGGACCTGGGCCCGCCCGACCCTGGAGATTAACGGCATATGGGGCGGCTTCCAGGGCGAAGGCCTGAAAACCGTTCTGCCCAGTACGGCCCACGCCAAAATTTCCTGCCGGCTGGTGGCCGACCAGGATCCTGCCCAAATCGCCGATCTGGTTGTGAAACACATCAATAAAGTCACTCCGCCAGGGGTGAAGGTAACCATCGATAAAGGCGGCGGATCTTTCCCCTATCTCATCCCCCCCGATCACCGGGGACTGGGAATCGCCGCCTCGGTCCTCAAGGACCTTTACGGCAAGGAGCCCTACAAAATCCGCAGCGGCGGGACGATCCCGGCCAATGCCATGTTCCTCGAACATCTGAGGGCCTACACCGTCGTCTTCGGTTTCGGCCTGGAGGACGAGCGCCTGCACTCGCCCAACGAATTCTTCCGGCTCTCCAGCTTCGAACGGGGCCAGAAGGCTTACGGAATACTCTTGGAGAGACTTGGGGCCACGGGCTAAAAATTAGGGTGCAGGGTGCAGGGGGCCTTCACCACTCAACAATCAACACTTAGAGCTTATCCTTAAATAAGCTATTCCTTTTAAATCCCCCTTTGAAAAAGGGGGACATAGGGGGATTTACCTCGGGATGCCTTGAAAAAATCCCCCCTCACCCCCCCTTTTACAAAGGGGGGAAGATTATTTACGGATAAGTTCTTAACACTTACTAAGGAGTCCATTATAGTCTAAACATCATTGGTTGGAAAACCTTTCCTTTTGAAAACCTCGAACTGGACTCCGGCTTTCGCCGGAGTGACGGATATTAGAAAGGCATGGCTCTTTATAGTCATTCCGGCGGAAGCCGGAATCCAGGATGATTTAAAGACCAAATCCCCGTCCAGATAATTATGGTCTCATTAGTAACACTGAATACCGTACTCCTCGGTTTTCTTTTGACTTTCCCATTTTTCCGGATTATCATTTTTTTAAATGGGAAAGGCAGCTTCATCAGACCGGTCAAATTTGAAAAGGGAGATCCTCGGGATTTCCCTCCTGGCCCTCGCGGTCCTGCTGGCTCTGAGCCTTTTTTCCTTCAATCCCGACGACGTTTCCCTGAACAATCAACCCTCTGACCCCCAAAAGACCGCCAACCTGGCAGGGGTGGCGGGGTCTTACCTGGCCGATATCTTTTTCCAGATCTTCGGGTTAACCGCTTTCCTCTGGCCTTTGGTCCTCGCTTTTTTGGCCCTGAAGCTGATCCGCTCTCCGGAGATCTCCCTGCCACCCTTGAAAGTCGTCTCCTGGATGGGCCTGTTCCTGACGGTCAACGGGCTCCTTTCCCTCGGCCTGGGAA
>Ga0315279_10010380_pt1 | contig 10950 bp, 7 predicted proteins | sample YL17G06_20_MG_FD_203694 | JGI IMG/M metagenome (GOLD analysis project Ga0315279, IMG submission 203694) | Sediment microbial communities from Yellowstone Lake, YNP, Wyoming, USA - YL17G06_20 | ecosystem: Environmental > Aquatic > Freshwater > Lake > Sediment | place: USA: Wyoming | collected...
CTGAAAATCGCCGAAGAAAATCTCCCGCCGTCGTCGGATCGGGTATAATCTCCGCCCCTAAAGCGTCCATCCACCCCTCATCTTGCCGCTGTAACTCGATATCCTCTATCCGTGTCCCTCCCGCAAGCACATTATACGTCAAATTCAAAATATGATCTGACTCATGGTAAGGAAGATGACGCTTGAGCAAATGCAGATGTTTATCGATCTCTTTCACCAACCCCAACCGCTTGGCCATCAAATGGATCACTCCGATCCCTCCACAGGCTATCCCTTTATTGCGATCATCCATCTCATATCGAATGTTGATCCCCTTGAACATGGGTCTCTCTTGGTCTTCCCAGTTTCTCCGCTCCAGACGTTTCTCAATTTTTCTCTTGCGCTTGGCCAGTGTTTTATGGTTTAATTTTTTCACTCGAAATGCTCCTTTCTGATAGGCTTTGGTTTTTTGACAAACCTATCATAGCCTTATCTGGAGGGCATTTCGAGGACTTTTTTACTTTTTCCGAAAATAATTACACTGGTTTAAGGTCTAGATTAAACAATTCTTGAACTTTTGGTGAATTTCTTGTCCGCAGCCCTTATGGGTAACATCTCTTTTCAAAAACCTTTACGTCGTGTCCAGGCAACACGAAATCCGCAATCTTTTCTACCTTTTCAAATGAACGATAATAGTCCTCCAGATCGACATGAATAGGCGATACGATATGCCTCATTGGAGGAACACCTTCCCAGTTTTCAAAAAGTGGACAGAAATCGCTGGCAATCAGATAATTCCCTTTCGCTGTCTTCACATTCACGCCTTGAAACCCTGGCGTATGGCTGGGGATCTTTACGATATCGATACCGGGAGATATCTCCATATCCCCTTCAATGAGTTCGATGTTCTCAATCGCTTTCAACCAGGGGGGACGCATCTTGATCAGTTGGGACTCATAAAAAAGGGCGTGCATGGGAAGCGGAGCTATGGCATATCTTATTTCATCTTTCTGCACGATGATCTTCGCCTTTTTAAACAGTTCATTGTTAAAGCAGTGGTCCCAGTGCAAGTGGGTGCAAATGACGATATCCATGTCATCCGGATGAAGTCCGAGATTTTTAAGACCTTCCGCCAAATCCTGATACTGAAGGAACTTTCTATGGTGATATTTCTCAGACCATTCAGGGTCACCCATCCCAGTATCGACGATGATATTCTCCTTTGCCCCCTTGATCACATAAACAATCACTGCCGTATCAATCTTCACGCCCTGGTTCATTCCATGAGTCAAACCGGATTTATCGCCATCCGGGGCTATTCCCATCCTGATCGGCCATATGCTCAATTCAGACATTTCCATCTCTCCTTTCTTTCATAATGTCCATTTTAGACCGCTAGTGAAAACTTCCGAACTATTTTCCCTTAGGATTTTTGCTGCCAGTTATTCAGTTTTCGTACCGCACTAATGACCTGTTCTATACCCTTCTCTAAGGGCCATTGAGGCCGATAGCCTATTTCCTCTCTAATCCTGCTGGTCTCATATTTTCCAGTAAACCCAGTGGATCCTGGCAACAGAGTGATATCCGCGTCGGGGACTATCTTTCTGACGTAGTTGGCCGCCAAAACGACAGGGCATATTTCACCATCAATATTAAAACATCTGGTCTTCGTGGTCGCCCTCCTACTCGCCATCACAACTCCTCTGGCAGCATCCTCGACATAGAGCCAGTTAAGGGTGTCATCCCCACAGGGGACTCGGCCAGGTTTCCCCAATGCTGGCTTCACCATGAGTTCCTCAGTGATCAAAGCAGATACTCCTCCTTTATGCCCCATGCCGTATACTACAGGGAATCTCAAGCCTACACCATCCACTCCATACTCATTGAAGTAGTGCCCCGCCAATCGTTCGATAAATGACTTACATGCACCATAGATAGTCGATGGATAATGGGGAGCGTCATTGGGAATATACTCCCCCTCGTACTTCTCAGCAGGCCCAAATACAGTATTACTGCTAGCGTAAATCACTTTCTCTACGCGTAGAATTCTGGCCGTCTCAAGAATATTAGCTGTTCCACCGCAATTAATCTGTACTGCCAAAGCGGGATTCGCTGAGCTATCAATGCTAAGGAGGGCCGCCATATGGATAATCCTTGTACTGTGATGCTCTTTGGCCGTACGGATGAGATGAGCCACGTCTGTGATATCACCTTTAATCACTTTGACAAGGGCAATTTCTTTCTTGCTCATGAGATATTCCAGGATGTCTCGCCTCGGATCTATATCCTAAGTGACCACCTCTTCCCCTTGCTGGGCCAGAAGTCTTGCGATGTGTATACCAATAAATCCTGTTCCACCAGTGATCAGGTAACTCATATCTGACTCCCGATCGATGACGAATAGATTTGCTATAGAGGCCACACCAAGGATTCATTTTCAGAGCTGATCATGGACCCCCGTGGCACGAACAGATTTCAAACAGCACAGGTAACCATGAAGTGACATGCCAAAAGTGAAACACCCTTCAAAAAATCTGCAATGACCTAGGGATAGAGAACCTCCGCTAAGGTTGTGATATGCGGAAGAGACTCCAAAGCGGAAATCAACCCTATGGCTTCATCCATCTTCTCCGCGGAAAGAACTCGCCCTGCACAAACTCTGAATTTTTTCAAGATTTCCGCATTTTCCAAAGGAGAGGAGGCACCTCCCTTGGCTTCCAATATTCTCTTTGAGAATGTTTGCCCTTTCAATTTCACATGGACTTCTGTAGGAGCCAATACGTCTTTTATTTTGGCGAGTTCTCCTAGGCTTTCATCAGGGACTGTCCTTACCTTCTCCATCAATCTTCTTACCCTCTGATCATTCAGTGCTTCTTTTTCAAAATGGGAAAGATCTAATTTCCCCTGAACCAGGAAGATTGAGACACAGTATGGTAAGCTAAATTTAGCCTCAAGCCCATTTGAAGGATTGGGGTAGATTAAGACAGAAAGATTGACGGGGGGAACTGAGCATTGGATCTCCTCAACATCCTCCCATGAAAACGGATTCGTTTTCATCAAATCTTCCAAAGCATCGAGGGCGGGATGCGTGGCTGCGCATGAGGGATACCTTTTGAACATCACCCCCAAAAGTGTCGAAGGTCCCTTCAACTCGTCAATCCAGCGGCCAATCTCGTTTTCTCCCGAATAGACCCGCCAGAATCCAGATTTTCCTTCAAAAGCTGTTAAGGAACCCTCATATCCTTTCTCAGCAAGGAGAGCCGCCAATACCCCGGCCGCTGAGGCTTGTCCTGCATGAAGGCTTTTGACCATCGTGCCAAAATTTTCCCGAATGCCAGAAGCTCCTGAAGCAGCAATGGCTAGTGCGTGGGCTGTTTTTTCTTCATTCAGTTCCAAGGCCTTCGCAGAAGCGGCAGCAGATGCAATAGTTCCAAGCGTTCCTGTTCCATGCCATCCTGCCTCATAGTGAGACCATCCCATTACTTTTCCTAACTTTCCTCCAACTTCGACACCCAGGATATACGCCAAAAGCAGGTCCCGTCCGGACTTCAACTTACTTTCACAAAGGGCCAAAACAGGAGGAAGGACTACCGTCGTAGGGTGACCCCGAAAGTGGGTTGAAGAATCGTCGAAATCTGCAACATGGACTGCAATTCCATTGACCTTTGCAGCTATCGGGGATGGGACCTTAATCTCTGTTCCTATGATAGAAGCCTCGGGTCTGCCATCCCATTCTCTGGCGAGTTGCAGCATAATTTTCGTAGCCTCAAATTCCTGTCCATATAATCCACAGCCAATCCCATCGAGAATGCAGTACTTTGCCTTCTCTATCATCTCGGCAGGAATCTGCGACAGATCCGTCTGAACGATATACTGTGCTACCCCTTGGGCCAGGCCCATTATCGCCTCCTCTCCACGGACTTAAGAGCTCATTCTGACACCATACCGTTCAAGTCTAATTCTTTTAATGTTTCAGGAAAAGGTCTACCCGTCTTAATATCCCATCCCATACCAGCATAGTAGATTTCTCGCATCTTCTCCCAATGGTTCATAATTCCCACTCCTTTCCAGGGGCCATCCGTTGGTGTCGAACCATACCGGGGTGAAGGTGCTTCCATCTCCACTTTATGTCCATGTCGAAGGTTGAACAGGCGTAACAGATTGATAATACGCTTACCTGTCTTCATTGCGTTCTCCAATGTGAGTCCCCACCCTGTGACAGCGTTTAAACACTCGAGTACCAATTTAGGATGGAAAGCAGCAAAACGGCAGGTTACCAGAGAATCGTCGATTACTCGCCAGCCACTCACTTTTGCATTTATTGTCGCGACCTCCTCGGGCGAAAACAGATCCTTTGGGAAAGGAAATCCGTAGGCTTCCGGGTTAGCTCCTCCAAAGGTGGCTTCAATCGTACTTGTATTCGAAAGACAAGTATCAAACATCTCCGCCCATCGACTCCGATGATCATGCCCTCGAGGGGTAGTGCCATCCATGGCATGAATGGCCATTTCCGTAGCTACTCCCCCTATTTTACGGGCAGCCCTCATAACGCCATCGGCAAATAAGTCGCCAACGCCTTCCCGCCTTGCGATTTTAAGGATGAATTGCTCAACGGCCGATACATTACCCCAGGTCATATCAAGGCCATCCAGGTCGTTTTTTTTCAGGATCCCCTTCTCGTAGGCCTCCATAACAAATCCTATTACCCACCCGATTTCATTGCCATCCATTCCCACGCCGTCAGCAAGATTAGCCAGATAGACGGCCGTTCCAGGGTCACTCTGTCCGATTACAGGGCCAAAAGCGGCTAATAATTCGTATTCAGGCTCAGGCGCAGATATTCCTTCAAATGGTCCCTCCGTAACAGTGAGGATTTTACAATGATTTGTTTGGCAGGCATAGCAAGGATCATTTTTCAGCTTGAAATGGGTTCTGATATATTGTCCATCCAAATGGCCATATTCAGGGAAGATGTTTGTGGTGTAATTCTTGACGGGAAGTGCTCCGGTCCTATACAATGGAGACAGCACCCCTCCTGATCCCCATTTGTACATCAGGCCGCCCACATCATGTTTTGAAGCTTCAAAGACCTCTTTGTTGCACTGCTTTAACCTCTCAGGATCAAAAACAGAAACTCTATACTTTCCTCTGTACACAACAACGGCCTTCAATCGTTTTGATCCCATCACAGCCCCGAGGCCGTTTTTCGAAGCAACATGCCCTCCGTCTCCTGCCACGCAGGCAAAGCGGACTCGATTCTCTCCGGCAGGGCCAATACCAAAAACGCTCACTTCTCTCCTTTTCACCCCTAGTTCTTTTCGAATCGCTTCCTCAGTCTTGAAGGTATCCTTGCCGAGAAGATGGGTGGCTTCCCTGAATTCGACCTTTCCATTCTTGATTGAAAGATACACCCAATCCGTGCTTGCCCCTTCAATCACCATTCCGTCAAACCCGGAGAATTTCAGATAAGCGCCAAAGAATCCTTGTGCCTGGGAAGAACCAGCTAAATTGGTCATCGGTCCCTTACTCACCAAGGAAAAACCGCCGGACCCATTAAATGAAGTCCCGTTGAGCGGACCCGTTCCAAAAACGAGCCGATTCTCTGGACCGTCCCAGGCCACTCCTCTTGGAACTTCCTCCCAAAGGATCTTTGCACCCAACCCCGTACCACCAATCCATTTTATTCTATCCTCAAATTTGAACTCTTCTTCGCAAGATTCCTTCTTTGTCAAATTCACCCGAAGAATTCTTGCCGTATATCCAAATTCCGAATTCTGTGGCATTCCTTGCCTCCTCATGATGCCTTTTCCCGAGGAATGGCCAACTCTTGCCTAGTCGACAATAGTCCTCTGCCTCCCCGCTCTTTTTTCGTTCCTTCCTGATCTTGGTTCCTATCTCGTCCACTCTCATACGGGGCGATTCTATCCCTATCAGACCCCTCAACTCTTGTCAAGCTTGTTTTCAAATTTGTTTTTAAATTTGATAATTATTTTAAAAAATCTGATATGTACGATTAAAGTTGAACAGTGCCTGAAATAATAGGGTGGATATTCTATTCATACAATACTGCTCATGCTTTTTGGGAAACAAAAGGAGGCCTACCATAGGGCTATGGCCTGCGGAAATAAATTCGATTGGTTGCATTTAGGAGATCATTTCAATAGGTTATCAAGCTGAAGGGGAAGGGACTTTGAACTATCCATTTAAAGTGATAATACAAAAGAGCAGTAGCGGGGGGAAACAAATAGGGTGGCGATGAAGAATTTTCAACATTAAGCTGCGGATATCTTGCCAGAACAGAAAGCGCTTTTGTCCAAGAATTTATTGTAGATATGGTAATCCTATGATAACGTTAAAAAAATTCCATAGTAGGAGGTGCACCATGAAAGTATCTCAAGGTATTCATTATTGGCTGGAGTATCACAACCTGCATTCAAAAAAAAAGCACCCTCAAAACCTACCAGTCGATCCTTTCCAAATTAACCGCCCAATTCGGTGAAAGGGACCTAAACTCCCTGACCCCCGAAGAGGTCCTCTCCTTTCTCACAAATATCAACCAAAGGACCAACCAGTTAACCAAACGTACCCGGTACTCCCAACTCACTTCCTTCTTCAACTTTATCACTCAAAACCTGGATCCTGATTTCCGAAGCCCCTGTGATACCCCTATGCTGAAAAAGCTGTATCGCCCACCTGGACCTATCCGCTGGACCATCCTTGAAAAGGAAGTAGTGGATGAAATCATTTTCCGGACCATCAAACCCAGAAATCGGCTCATTCTTGAGTTGATGGCCCGGGGTGGGATGAGGATCGGCGAAGTATTGAAATTGACACCTGGTGATATTGAAGATCGAAAGCTCACTCTCCGAGCCCCCAAGAGCGGAAAGGAACGGGAAATTGTCTTTATCCCACAGAAGATTTCGGACCGCCTCAAGGAATACATAACCAGGAAAGGGATTGGATCTGATCAGAGGATATTTCCAATATCCTATACAGCCGGGAGAGAAGTTGTGAATAAAGCGGGAAAGGTGGTCGGGATCCATTTGAAACCCCATGATCTCAGAAGACATGCAGCGACTTACGCTTCTCGATCAGGAGTGCCGATAGAAATTGTCAGCAAGGTAATCCTTAGACATGCGAATTTATCCACCACTCAGAGGTATCTTGGGACGGTAAGTGATGTTGAGGCGATGAGGTGGATCGACAATCTCTACGGTTAAAACTTGGGGAAAGGGGTGAGGAACTCAAGACCTCACCCCTTTTTTAAGCAAAATCGGCCAATATTATCTTCAAACCTTAGGTTTTCGGACCTTGAAAAACACAACAAAGATAGCAGATAGTGAGGCCTCTGCAATATCGTGATCCCCCAGTTTATAAGAAGGTGGTTCCGCTTCGCCCCTTCGGTTTTTGCTTCCACAAGTCTTCTTTCAAGCTATCCTTCAAAGCAGACGATTATGAAAAGAAAGCAAGTATGAGGATGGCTTTAGATAAAGAGAGGCAGAGCCATTTCTGGCCCTGCCTCGATTAATTGCGCTCAGCCTAATGCAAGGAATCATAAAAGATGGGGCTTCTATGATCGCCCGGGCGAAGATTGTTTGAAGCTATTCTTTATGAATCACGATACTGCCCCCACCTAATGCTGTAGTTGGATCCTCTGTATCCGAGGCCCCCATCTGGTTGTCATAGATTATTTTGTCTGTAGCCTTATCCAAAATTTTTATCCGAAACTTGTCTACGCCATGACCTCCATTGATCTGTCCATCAATGGCGGTGAGCATAAAACCATAATCTCCTATTCCGTTAATCGTCCCAATTCCTTTGTACTGAGCCTTTGGTCCTGCCACAACCAACCAGTCATAACTTTCACTGTGGAAATTCAAATTGGCTACCTTGAATTGGAACTCCGTCTGTCCCGTCGGCACGTTTGCACCTTTCTGGTATTTGGAGACAAACCCGAAGGTTGCCTTCCCCGTAAGAGATGGATCAGGTGAGTATGCTCCGGGAGGAGAGGTAATCCACCCGCCGCCGGTCACAAAACCTCCGTCCGGATCATATACTGCCAACAAGATACACGCCTTTTCCCCGGTATTACCTGAGGCATCTTTGCCACGGACACACACATTATAGACCCCAGCACTTGAGAATGGTCCAATTGTCGCAGTAACGATTTCAGTTGGGCTATCAAAGGTACCATCTTGTGCCGACATGGGATGCCAGTTTACACCACCATCTAGACTGTATTCTGCTGAAACGACTCTACAATTCCCTGTAGTGCTATCTCGCAAGGTAGCGGTCAGGATGGCAGGAGTATTCACTGGTGAGGGGTTTGGGGTGGCCTCAACGTTAATAATCGTTGGAGGTCCGTCATCGATCACGGTAACCGTCTGGGTAGCTGACGCCTCATTCCCAGCCGCATCATTGGATGTATAGGTAATGGTCGTTGTTCCAACAGGGAAGAAGTTGCCAGGAGGAATACCAGTCCGGGTAACCGTTACACCTGGACAATTGTCAATGAAAATTGGCGTCCCCAGCTCCGAATCACTAATAACCATTCCACACATCGTTGAACCAACTCCAATTCTTCTTGTTAGATCCGGGGGAGCAGCAATCTTTGGCAGTTCTTTATCTTCCACCGTTACTGTGAAAGTACAAGTAGCCCCATTCCCAGAGGCATCAGTGGCTACGGAAGTGACTGTTGTAATCCCTTTGGGGAAGATTGAGCACGAAGGGGGATTGCTCACCACTGTCACTCCCGGGCAGTTGTCTGTTGCTGTCACCATAAAACACACCGCTGCCGAACATTGACCAGGATCAGCAGGCATTACAATATTGGCTGGAAATGTGATCCTCGGCAATTCCTTATCCACGACCGTCACTGTAAAAGTACCTGTAGCCATATTTCTAGAGGTATCGGTCGCAGTCACGCTGACCGTTGTCACTCCTTTCGCGAAGACCGAACCCGATGGAGGATTGCTCACCACCGTTACCTCCGGGCAATTATCCGTTGCTGTCACTGTGAAATTTACTACAGCCGAACATTGACCAGGGTCAGTAGGTTTTGTAATGTTAGGCGGTAAAACGAGCTTGGGGGGTTCCTTATCCTCCACGGTTACTGTGAAGGTACCGGTAGCTGTGTTCCTAGAGGCATCGGTGGCTTTAACAATGACTGTCGTTGTCCCCTTGGGAAAAACTGAACCTGGCGGTGGATCTATGATTATAGGTGGCATGCCTGGACAATTATCCGTCGCTGTCACCGTGTAACTCACCACGGCTGAACATTGACCAGGATCTGTTGGGTTTATAATGTTATTAGGTAAGGTAAGTTTTGGTGGTGTGTTATCGATTACGCTGACGGTCTGAGTAGCCGTTGTTGTATTGCCAGCCAGATCCAAAGCGGTATAGGTAATTGTGGTTGTCCCAACAGGGAAGAAATTTCCAGAAGGAACACCGGTTCGAGAATAGGTTACCCCCGAACAATTGTCACTGACGTTTGGAGTTCCTAACTCTGCATCACTTATAACCACTCCACATAAGCTCGCACTAGGCTCAGTGGGCTTGGTTACAGGAGATGGAGCGGTAATCGTTGGTGGCGTATTGTCAACTACAGCTAAAATCATCTCGTCAGCAGACGTGCACTCACCATCGCTCACCTCTAGTTTAAGCATATGTTGGCCAAGGAAGAATGGCGGAAGCACGCTTAGGTCAAGAGGACACTCACCATTCAACCCCACTGACCGCCACGGAGTAAGCTCGGTCTCTTCTTTGAGCCATCTGCAAGTCAAAGTATCATTGTCAGGATCGATACCAAGGCCGTTTATAGTTGTTATGACCTGCTCATCACACGAAATAATAAGATCCGGCCCTGCCTCAGCCACAGGACACTCATTAGACAAAACTCCCTTTTCAACGAGACTTAACGATTCTATATCAGGATTTGGATATCTATTGCCGCCTATTACGTAAATTTCATTGTTCAATACCACCGATGCATGTGCGTATCTTGGAAGAGTTAACTTGCTGCATTCTGAAATTTTCCACGTGGGGTTGGGGGCTGAAAGGTCAAGTATTTCCACAGAGTCAAATACTGTCCATGTACCATTTATGTTACCCTCTCCACCAATCATAAAGATTCTATGCCCTTTAGTAACCATTGTATGCCACATTCTTGGAATGTTAACTGATGGACCGGTTCTCCACTCATTTAAAATGGGGTTATAAATAAATGTGAAGGGATTCATCCACAGCCCAGGCCCATTATTATTGTAACCTCCAGTCACATAAATTTCCTCATTAGCCACAGTGGCAGAATGCAACGTAAGTTCGACTGGTAATGGCATTTGGTCCTCCCAGGATAAACCATTCCACATCTTCACAGCATTTGATATCGTATTTCCCACCTGGCCACCAATAAGATAAAGCTTGTCATTGAATACTATTGCTGAATTTAGATTTATCGTGGGCATCCCTAAAAATGGAACTCCCTTCTCATAACTCCAATACCACTCGTTTTCTTCCGGTAAGTATATTTCAATTGAATCAACGGGCGGTCCCCCGCAGCAATTACCATTGATGGCCCAGATTTCATCGTTATAAGGTACAACCGCCGGATAACTTCTTGCTTGGTGCATATTGGCAATCCACTGCCAATCACCGTATGGAGAATTAATAGTAGGGTCGTAGACTTCACCTTCACTGAGGTATCCTCCATAGCCTCTATGCCCCCCAACAGCGTAAATCTTGCCATTTAGTACTGCTGCACCTAAATTGAAGTTTGTGCCCAACAAATCTGATACTCTGTTCCATTGGATGCAGGTTTCTGAAAACACAGAAGTAGTTGATAAAAAACTTAGAGCTTATCCGTAAATAGTGATTATTTGTCGAAAGGTGATTAACGAGCATGCAAGCTCCAGCAAGCCTTGGTAACTGGCAGTCATTTTTTCATACCGAACGAGCAACTTTCGGAATCGGTTC
>Ga0315279_10010381_pt1 | contig 10950 bp, 12 predicted proteins | sample YL17G06_20_MG_FD_203694 | JGI IMG/M metagenome (GOLD analysis project Ga0315279, IMG submission 203694) | Sediment microbial communities from Yellowstone Lake, YNP, Wyoming, USA - YL17G06_20 | ecosystem: Environmental > Aquatic > Freshwater > Lake > Sediment | place: USA: Wyoming | collected...
GTCAGCGTCCACTCGGTCCCGGGGACGGGGATGCGTAGCAGGATCTGGCGCACGCGTTCGAGCCCTTTTCTCCGCAGCCGCCCTCGGCTGCGCCTGCCGCAACGGTTCACGCCCGAGGGCGGGCGTGCCGGCCGCCGCTGGTTGCCGCGCGGCGGGTCTCCTGACCCGCCGCGAACATCGCGATTCAGGCGCGGTGGGTCAGGAGACCCACCGCGCAGATTCTCACGCAACGCGTCGGACCTGCTACGCGCCGCGGACGATCCGGTTCCGCTCGTTGACAACGACCTTGCGCGGCTTGTGGCCGGCAAGTTCCTCAGGCGACAGGTACGCAAAGGCCATGATGATGACCCGGTCGCCGGGGGCGCCCAGCCGGGCCGAGGCGCCGTTGAGGCGCACCGTGCCGCTGCCTCGGCGCCCCTTCATGACGTAGGTTTCCTGGCGCGTGCCGTTGGAGAGGTTGGCCACCAGGACGGCCTCGCCCTCCGCCAGGCCGGCGGCCTCGATGAGGGCCGGGTCGAGGGTGATGCTGCCCTCGTACTCCAGGTGCGTCCCGGTGATGCGGGCCCGGTGGATTTTCGATTTCAACATCTTGATGAGCATGGTTCGCGTGTCCTTATTGGCGACCGCGGCCGAAATGACAGCACCACTGTCGCATTTTGCGCGGCGGGTCTCCGCACCCGCCGCGCCGATTGCAAGCATGCGGCATTCCCGCGCGGCGGGTACGGAGACCCGCCGCGCAAATCTATTTTTTAGCGTTGTAGTGCTAATACTACAGCGCCACTTGCGCCAGGAGCGGCCGCTGGATAACTCAAGCACGTGCCCCTATCAAGCCGTAGCGCGGGGGTTTATCCCCCGCGCCGGCCGCGCGGGGCACAAGGCCCCGCGCTACGGCGCGCAAGTCAGGTTGCCGTAAAACGTTATGCTCATTGCCGCGCGGCAAGTGGCGCTGTAGTACTAACTGCCCAAGTCGCGCAAGAGCACGTTATCAATCAGGCGCGTCGCGCCCACCTTGGCCGCGACGGCCACCAGCGCCTGGCCCGCGATGCGATCCAGGTCGGCCAGCGTGTCCGGGTCGACGACGGCCACATATTGAATCTCGACGCCCGCCGCCGCTTCCAGCCGCCGCCGGACCGCGGCCGCCACCTTCGCGGCATCGCGCTCTCCGGCCGCCAGCGCGAACTTCGCTTCCGCCAGGGCGGCGCTCAGGGCCAGCGCCCGCTGCCGCTCCTCGGCCCCCAGGTACGCGTTGCGGCTGCTCAGGGCCAGGCCGTCGGGCTCGCGGACGAGCGGGCATCCGCGGATCTCCACGGGCAGGTCCAGGTCGGCCGCCATCCGCCGCACGATCGCCAGTTGCTGGGCGTCCTTCTCGCCGAAGTACGCCGCATCGGGCTGGACGATCGCCAGCAACTTGGCCACGACCGTGCAGACGCCGTCAAAGTGGCCCGGCCGGAAGGCCCCGCACATCTTCTCCGACAGGCCCGCGATGCGGACCGTGGTGGCGAAGCCTTCCGGGTACATCTCGGCCGCCGCAGGGGCAAAGACCAGGTCGGCCCCCTCGCGGCGGCAAACGGCCAGGTCGTTCTGAATCGGCCGCGGGTACCGGGCCAGGTCCTCGCCGGGCCCGAACTGCGCCGGGTTGACAAAGAGGCTGACGGCCACGTAGCCGCACTCGGCCCGCGCCGCCCGGATGAGGCTGGCGTGGCCCTCGTGCAGGGCCCCCATGGTCGGCACGAGGCCCACGCGGAGGCCCATGCCGCGGGCCTTGCGGACCTCGCGCCGCACGTCGCCGATACGCTTCACGCCGAGCGTCATCGTTTTCCCCGGGCTGGCGGCAGTAGGGCATTATAGCGGCCTGCGGCCCGGCACACAAGGTTCGCACACATCTTGCTTGGCATCGGATGCGACCGCCGGTATTCTTGATGCACGCACCAGGAAAGGAGCGATTGCATGATCGTCGGCGTTCCTCGTGAAATCAAGGCGGACGAGTACCGCGTGGGCCTTCTGCCCGTCGGGGCCGAATTGCTGGCGCGCGACGGCCACACCGTGCTGGTGGAGCGCAGCGCGGGCCTGGGGAGCGGCTTCGACGACGCGGCGTACGCCGCCGCGGGGGCGACCCTCGTTGACGGCCCGGCGCAGGTCTATGGCCGGGCCGACCTCATCGTCAAAGTGAAGGAACCGCAGCCGGCGGAGATGCCGCAACTCAGGGCCGGCCAGGCGGTGCTCTGCTACTTCCACTTTGCGGCCTCGCGCGACCTGACGCAGCAATGCCTGGCCGGCGGTGTCACGGCCATTGCCTACGAGACCCTCGAGGACGCCGGCGGGCGGCTGCCCCTGCTGACGCCCATGAGCGAGGTGGCCGGCAAAATGTCTATCCAGGAAGGAGCGAAGTATCTCGAAAAACCGATGATGGGCCGCGGCATCCTGCTCGGCGGCGTTCCGGGCGTCGAGCCGGCCCAGGTGCTTGTCCTGGGCGGCGGCGTCGTCGGCTCCAACGCCGCACGCGTGGCCGCCGGCCTGGGCGCCAGCGTCGTCGTCATGGACGCCAACCTGGAACGCCTGCGATACCTGGCCGACGTCATGCCCGCCAACGTCGTCACGGTCTGCTCGGACCCGCACGCCGTGGCGGCCCATGCCGTGCGGGCGGACCTCGTCATCGGCGCGGTCCTGATTCCCGGCGCGCGGACGCCCGTCCTCATCAGCCGCGAACGGGTCAGCAAAATGAAGAAGGGCGCCGTCATCGTCGACGTCTGCGTCGACCAGGGCGGCTGCGTTGAAACCATCCGCCCGACGACCCACCACGACCCCGTTTACCTGGTCGACGGCGTGGTGCATTACGGCGTGACGAACATCCCCGGAGCGGTGGCCCGCACCTCCAGCCAGGCCCTCTGCAACGCCACGCTGCCGTACGTGCGCGAACTGGCGGGCGGCGGCCTCGACGCCTTCATCGCCCGCGACGCCGGCCGCGCGCGGGCCCTGAACCTGCGCGACGGCCGCCTCACGAACCCGGCCGTCGCCGCCGTCTTCCCGGACCTGCCGCGCGCGTAGCGCACGCGGCGGCCCGCCTCCAGCAACCGCCGCGCGATGTGCCGGCCGGAGTAGCCGAACGCCCCCGTCACGACGTGCAGTTCCGGTTCGGGCATGAGGGCTGCTCCTGGGTGCGGGTCGCCATTATACCAGACGCGCCGTCTGTCGCGGGGTGACATGCCCACGCCGCTTCATGCGTGGGCATGCATCTGCCTTGAGGCGAGCATGCCCAGGCAAAGGCGGCCCGCCCAGGCGGGCAGGCTCTGGGCATGCCACCCGGCAAGGCGGTAACCCCTCCGCAAGGCGGGCCTTTTGGCTTGCCGGGGCAGGGGGGCCAATCTAGAATGCCCGACCCCGCCCAGCCTGATGGCGGGCGGCCCAACGCGCGACAGCCCGCGCCCGCCGCGGACTTGTCCGCCGAGCCTACTCCGCCGAAGCAGCCGCTTCGGATGCGAAGGCCGGAAGCCTTGGCGAAGGCGGAAGCGGCGGGTGACGCTCGAAGAAAGGAAATCCGCCGACCATGCAGACCCGGAGCGACCGCCTCAAGGCCCTGCCGCCGTACCTCTTCGCCGAGATCGACCGCAAGAAGAAGGCGGCCATTGCGGCCGGCCGGCCCGTCATCCATCTGGGCATCGGCGACCCCGACACGCCCACGCCCGACTTCATCATCCGGGCCGCCCAGGCGGCCGTGGCCGACCCGGCCACGCACCCGTACGCCCTGGACCGCGGCGACGCCGGGTTCCGCAAGGCCATCGCCGCGTGGCACAAGAAGCGCTTCGGCGTGACGGTGGACCCGGAGACCGAGGTCCTTCCCGCACAGGGGTCCAAGGAGACCCTGAGCCACCTGCCGCTGGCCATCCTGAACCCCGGCGACGCGGGCCTGGTGCCCGACCCGGGGTACCCCGTGTACGCCTCGAGCATCCAGTTCGCAGGCGGCCGGGTGGTGCGGTTCCCCATCACGGCCGACCGCAATTACCTGCCGGACCTGGGGGCCTTCAAAGAGAAGGACCTTGCGAAGGCCAAATTGATATATCTTAATTATCCGAACAATCCGACCGCGGCGTCGGCCCCCCTCGGGTTCTACGGGGAGGTCGTGGCGTGGGCCCGCGCGCGCGGCATCGTGGTCGCCCAGGACGCCGCGTACAGCGAGGTGTACTTCGAGGACCCGCCGCCGAGCATCCTCCAGGTTCCCGGCGCCAAGGAGGTGGCCGTCGAGTTCTATTCCTGCTCGAAGACCTTCAGCATGACGGGCTGGCGCGTGGGCTGGGTCGCCGGCAACGCGGCGGTCATCGAGAGCCTCGTCCAGATCAAGAGCAACATGGATAACGGCGTCTTCACGGCGATGCAGCGGGCCGGGGCGGCGGCCCTGGACGGCTACGACCGGCCGGAGATCCATGCGCTGCGCGCCATGTACCGGCGGCGGCGCGACTGCCTGGTGGCCGCCCTGGCGGCCGCCGGCCTGGAGGTCAACCGCCCCCAGGCCACGTTCTACGTGTGGATACGGTGTCCCGGCAACCTCGACAGCCGCACGTTTGCCGACCGCCTCCTGGCGGAGGCCGACATCGTGGCCACGCCCGGCATCGGCTACGGGCCGCACGGCGAGGGCTACGTCCGCATGGCCCTGACGGTGCCCGAGGCGAAACTCCAGGAAGCCGCCGCACGCATCAAGCGCCTGAAGTTCTAGTAGTCCGTCACAATTGAATCTGCGGGTGCCACGGCTGCGCAGTTTGCATCCGTGCCTCCCAGCCGAGGACCACGGCTGCACAAGGCGCAGCCGTGGCACCCGCGTAATCAGAGTTGACGGAATACTAGGCCGGCGACGCGGAACTGCGCGATGGCAACCGTCTATCTCGGCCTCGGGGCGAACCTCGGCGACCGCCGCTTCAACCTCGAGGCGGCGCTGGCGGCCCTGCGGTCGCACCCGCGCATCCGCGTGAAGGCCGTGAGTTCCTTCATCGACACGGACCCTGTGGGCGGCCCGCCCGGCCAGCCGGTGTACCTGAACGCCGCCGCCTGCCTGGAGACGGACCTGGACCCGGCGGCCCTGCTGGCGGAGTGCCAGCGGATCGAGCGAGCCCTCGGCCGCCGCCAGGGGCCCCGCTGGGGCCCGCGGCCGGCGGACCTCGACATCCTGCTTTACGACGACCTCGTCCTCGACACGCCCGACCTCGTCATTCCCCACCCGGGCCTTCGCGAGCGGCGGTTTGTGCTGGAGCCGCTCGCCCAGATCGCCCCCGACGCCCGCGACCCCGTCACCGGCCGCACGGTCCGCGAACTCCTGGCGCGGCTGGACGAAAACGCTTGACGGCGCCGGAAATTGTTATATAATAAACCCGGAGACGCCCGATGAACTTCCGGTGGAACGACTGGAACCTGGGGCACGTCCAGGCACACGGGGTGCACCCGCGCGAGGCCGAGGGTGTTGTCGAGCGGGCGCGCGAGCACGAGTGGAAGCGTCAGGGCGATGGGAAGTGGCTGATCCGGGGCCGCGGGCTCGGCGGGCGATGGCTCCAGGTGATCTTCCTGATCGACCCGGACGACCGCGTTTATGTGATTCACGCGCGGCCCCTGACCGCGGTTGAGAAGCAGCGGCTGCGAAGGAGGTTACGATGAAGAAAGCACGTTCGGCGTATGAGGAATTCATGGCCATGACCCCCGCGGAACGGGAGAAGGCCGTCGCGAAGTTCGATGAGGAATTCATTGCCGACACGTTCGGCCCGCCGCCGCCGGATGCGGTGGCCCAAATGCGCCGCGCCCGCCGCAAGCGGGGCCGGCCGCGAGTTGGTCGAGGCGCCCGCGTCATCTCGGTCAGCGTCGAGAAAGGACTGCTCAGCCGGTCCGATGCCCTCGCCCGCAGGCTCAAGGTCCGGCGCGCGGCGTTGATCGCGCGCGGCCTTCGGGCGGTCCTGGCGGCGGCAGGGGAAGAGCCGTAGATGTTTCGATTTGGTGGGCTTCGCGACGGCCTGCCGCGGGCGCGGCGGGGGACGGCGGTTGCGGCGGCGCGAGGCTCGGCGACCCCTTGCCCCCGTTGGCCAGCAGGGCCTTGAGCATCTGCTCGGCCACGGCGGGCCTGAAGCCGCCCGGCCCCGGCCCGCTGTGGTAGGCGATCTTGCCGTCCAGGTCGATGAGGGCGATGCGGTCCGGCCACCCGCCGTAGGCCTTCTCGGTGGTTCCCTCCATGTTGTCGATGATGATGGGCAGCGAGAGTTTCAGGGCCTGCATGCACTGGGTGGCCGCGATGACCCGCTCGTCCAGCGTCCTGGGCTGCTTGACGTCCGGGTCGCCGCGCGCGGGGTTGCCGGGGCGGCCTTCCATGCCGGGCCGGGCGTCGGTGGGATGGGCCTCGCGGATGTACACCAGGAAGAACTCGACCTTGTCTTTGTTGGTCTGGTAAAGGTTCTCGACGGTCGCCGCGACCGCCCTGAAGGGCGGTCAGGTGTAACTCGTGAAGATGAGGCAGACGGGCTTCGCGCCCGCGAACGACGAGAGTTTGACGCGGTCCTGGCTCAGGTTGCCGACCGTGTTGCCGGCCTTGTCCTTCTGGACCACCAGGCGCGGCAACTCGAAGTCCGGAGCGGCCTGGCCGGGCTGGAGCATCTTCATGCGCGGCATCTGGCGGGCGGCATCGGGCTGGGCGCCGTCGGGCCGCGGGGCCTGGGGGCGCGCCGCTTCGGGGCGCGGCAAAGCGCCCGGCCGCTCGACCGCCGGGACGGCCGGCGCGAGCAGGACCGCCGCGACGGCCAGGAGCGCCGCCCACCCTGCAACCTGGGTCCCTGAGACTTTCATAATTTGCCTCCGCTACGGCATGTAGGCCGGGATGAAATCCCGGCTTCCCTGTCCCGGTCGCCCAAGCGACCATGCCGGGATTTCATCCCGGCCTACGTTGCTCTCATCATTCGCCTCCGTTGCGGCTCTGTACCGCGCGACGGAAATGCGTTCATGCGCCTGAACGAACGGGGGCGGCGGCGTATTGCATCGGCCCCGAGGGCGTTTGCCTCCCCTGGTTCTTGCATCCCTCGCCAGGCAGCAAGCAGCCGCCTGCGTTCATCCCACCGGCTGGATGGGGTTTCGCTCGGGAGGCGCCGGCGGCATGCGCTGTTCCCAGGCGCCGTTGCGTTGGCCGTTCTTGGGTTTGCCGTTGACGTTGCTGTTGCCGGGGGGCTGGCCGCCGGTCTCCTCGCGCGGCCGGTCGTCCAGGTAGCCGTGGGCGAGGCAGGCCTTGATGATTTCGCGTGCGATGGGCCCGGCGGTCGTGCCGCCGTGGCCGCCGTGCTCCACGATGACGGCAAAGGCGATGCGCGGGCTCTCGGCCGGGGCGAACCCGGCGAACCAGGCGTGCGGCTCGCCGGTGCCCGACTGGGCCGTGCCGGTCTTGCCGGCGTAGCGGAGGGTGGGCAGGTAGGCGGTGGCGTAGCCCGTGCCGCCCGGCTCGTTGACGACGGCCGCAAACGCGTCGCGCAGGGCCGCCATGTGGCGGGGGTTCAGGCCCAGGGGCGGCCGCGGCTCAGGCGCCCGCTCGCGGATGAGGCGCAGCGGCGGCATGCGGCCGTCGGTGGCCACCAGGCCGTACAGTTGGGCCACCTGGAGGGGCGTGACGAGGAGTTCGCCCTGGCCGACGGCCATGTTGCGCGGGTCGCGCACGTCGATGGAGCCGGCGGGCTCGCCGCCGAGGCCGATGCCCGTGGGCCGCCCGAGGCCCAGCCGGTCGGCCCAGGTCCTGAGGCGCTCGCGCGCCAGCCCGAGGTCGGTCTTGCCGCGGGCGTCGCGGCCCAGCAGTTCCGCCACCTGGTAGAAATACAGGTTGCACGATTTTTGGATGCCGGTCCGGAAGGGGATCGTCCCGTGCACCGTGCCGTGCGTCACGAAGGCGTCGCAGCGGAACCGGTTGGGGTGCGCGGCGTCCAGGACGCCGTTGCACGTGAGGCACGTCTGCGGGGTGATGGCGCCTTCGTGCAGCGCGGCCGTGGCGGTGACGGCCTTGAAGACCGATCCCAGCGGGTACAGGCCCGAGACCGCGCGGTTGACGAGCGGCCGGGCGGGGTCCTTCAGGAGGTCCGCAAAGTCCGCCTGGAAGCACCCCTGGTCGTAGCGCGGGGCGGTGGCCAGGACGAGGGCCTCGCCGGTGCGGCAGTCCAGGACCACGGCCGCCGCGCCGCGCCGCGTCGGGGCGCCCCCCGGCGGATGGTCCAGGATGTTCTCCACGTCGCTCTCCAGCGCGATGTCGAGCGTCAGGTGGACGTCGCGGCCGGGCACGGGGTCGATGTCCTCCAGGAAGTTGCCCTCGATGCCTTTCTGGAAGAGGCCGCGCGCCCCGCGCAGGAGGTCCTCGCAGGCGGCCTCGACGCCGCCGCGGCCCACCCAGTCGCCGGGCCAGTAGCGGCGGAGGTCGCCGGGGGGCATGGCCGCGTTGATGCCGCCGGCGAGTTCCTCGGCCGTGACTTCGCCCAGGCGGCCGATGATGTGCGGCGCGACCGACGCCTGCGAGTACTGGCGCTTGCGCGCCGCCGAGAGGACCAGGCCGGGTAACTCGTCGGGCCGGCCCGAGATGGCGCCCACCGCCGCCAGGTCCACGTCATAGACGATGGGGTGGGCCACGCTGGAGGATTCGCCCCAGGTTTCCTCGCGGACGCGGATGCGCCGGCCGTGGAGTTCGGCGACGCTGGCGCGGATGACCTCGACGCGCTGGCGGAGGGTCTCGGCCCGCCGCGCGAGTTCCTCCGGCGGCACGCCGGTCAGGCGCGACAGTTCCCCCCACATCCGGTCCACGCGGGCCCGGACTTCCTCGGGCGGCGCCCGCCACTCGCGGGCCGTTTGCGCGACGAACGCGTCGGTCATCTCGATGAACGGAAAGTACACCGCCACGTCGAACGCGCCCGTGTCCTGCGCCAGCGCGACGCCGTTGCGGTCGTAGATCGTCCCGCGGAGGGTGGGATGGTACCCCGGGGGCCGGCGCAGCCGGCTCTGCGCCTCGGCGCGGAACCGCGCGCCCTGGAACACCTGGAGGTAAAACAGGCTGCCCGCGAGGACCGCAACGCCCAGCCCCATCACCAGCATGACCGCCTTCAGCCGAGTGGCATACATGTAGTCAGTGTCCCCACGGATTGGCGCATGGTAAGGATGTGGCGGCAGGAAATCAAGGCGAGGGCTCGAGGAGTGCGGAATGCGGAGTGCGGAATGCGGAATGCGGAGTGAAAAACGCCCCCCCGCGCTTTACTCCCACTCCTTGCCCGCCGCCACCGAAATGCGGAGCGGCCCGCGCGCCAAGAGCAGCGCCCAGAACAGGTACGGCGCCAGGACGGCCGAGTACACGGCGTCGAGGAAGGATTCTTCGGCCGAGCGTCCGAGCCACAGCCCCTCCCCGCGCACCAGCCGCGTGATCACGTACCACGCCAGGTGCACCGCGAAGACCAGCAGGAGGGTCGTCGCAAACTGGCCCCAGACCCGCGTGCGCGGAAACGCGATCCGCACGTGGCTGATGGCCGCCAGGACGACCGAGAACAGCAGGGCCTTCAGCCCCAGCCGCCCGGCCTCCGGCACCAGGTCCGATGCCATGCCCAGGCACCAGGCTGCGACGAAAACCTCGGCCGGCTCGAAAAAAAACGCCAGGAACAGCCCCATCACGAGCATCAGGTCCGGCCGGGCCCAGTGTCCGTCCACAGCAATGGCCAGCGCCCCGGCCCCGAAGACGGCCTTCTCGATGATCAGGCACAGGTACGCCAGGATGGCCACCAGGAGCCACCGCATCGGGAATCCTCGATGAGCCGCAGGCCCTGGCCGCGGCCCCATGCCGCAGGCCGCAGGCGAACCGTGTGCCCCGACTCTATGCCCCGCGCGGGCGTGAATCAAGCCGATTCCGGCGGCCGATTCCGGCGGACCACGTACGGGGGTGTGGCCGCATTTCGTGGCAGCCCTGAAAGGGCGCCAGATAATAGCCCACGGCGTGAGCCGTGGGTTGGCAAACCCTGCCAGGTTTCCCTTGAACTTTTCCCGGCCGCGCGCAACCTATTCAGCGGTGCCTGCGAGGCGGGGCATGGCCAGTGATGTGCAGCGGATCTACGAGCAGATGCTTGTCACCCGGTGCCAGGCCGGGGACGAGGAGGCCTTCGCGGACCTGGTGGGGCTGTACCACGGCCGCATCGCATACTTCGTCCGGCGGCTGCTCGGCGACGCCGCGTCGGCCGACGATGTGCTCCAGGAGACGTGGCTTGCGGCCTTTCGCGGTCTGCCGCGCCTGCGTGCTCCGGCGGCGTTTTCGGTGTGGCTCTACCAGATTGCCCGCAGCAAGGCCTGTTATGAACTCCGCCGCCGGCGCGCGTGGGCCGAATGCGCCGGCGCCGCCGCGGCCCCGGACTCACTCGAAGGCCAGCCGCAGTTCACGCCCGAGCAGGCCGGCCTCATCCACCGCTGCCTCGAGCGGCTGGCTCCGCCCCACCGCGAGGTGCTGGTGCTGCGGTTCCTGGAGAGCATGACTTACGACGATATCGCGGAGGTGACGGGATGCCCGGTGGGCACCGTCCGGTCCCGCATCCACTATGCCAAATGGGCGTTGCGGTGCGAAATGGAGAAAGCCAATGAGTCCCGACAATGATCTCGGAGCAGAACTTCTGAAACAAAACGGCGGACCCGGCGGGCCGCAGCACGGCTCGCACGAGGCGATGGTCCAGCAGGTCGTCGCGCAGTCCCGCCGGCGCGTCCGGCTCTGGGGATGGGCCGCCGCCATCCTGTGGGCGATCGTGGGCGTCCACTTGTTCGTCCTGCGCGTGGCGACGCTGTTTGTGGCTTACTTCATCGTACCGATGCGGCTGAACGAGGGGCGCGGGTATCCCAACACGTTCTGGCTCGCCTCGAACATCGCGGCGATGATCTGGCCGATGTTGTTGTGCGCGGCCGCGCTCTCGACCATGAAGTTCATCCTCGTCTCGCGGC
>Ga0315279_10010384_pt1 | contig 10948 bp, 15 predicted proteins | sample YL17G06_20_MG_FD_203694 | JGI IMG/M metagenome (GOLD analysis project Ga0315279, IMG submission 203694) | Sediment microbial communities from Yellowstone Lake, YNP, Wyoming, USA - YL17G06_20 | ecosystem: Environmental > Aquatic > Freshwater > Lake > Sediment | place: USA: Wyoming | collected...
GCTGGACTTGCTGTTGGACGATTATTATGAGTCTCGTGGGTGGACGAGAGAAGGTGTGCCGACCTTGGCTAAGCTGAAGGAGCTGGGCATGGAGGACTTGGCTAACATAGTTGAGGGGAAAGCTTTGCAGGGAGGAATGTGAGATGGTGAAGATTCACGATAGGAAGTTTGTTTCCGCTGATCCCGACAAGTGTGTCGGTTGCCAAGTGTGCGAGTACATTTGTTCGTTGACGAAGGAGAAGGCGTTCAATCCACTGAAGTCTAGGATTCGCGTTGTCAGGATTAATCAGCTTGTGAACTTGCCTGTCACGTGCCGTTTGTGTGAGAACCCACCTTGCGTGGCTGCTTGCCCGCGTGACGCTTTGACACAGAGCGAGGAGACTGGAACGATCAGCGTGGACAAGGACAAGTGTAACGGTTGCGGCTGGTGTATCGAGGCTTGTGATTACGGTGCGATCATGCTTCATCCTGATGCCAAGATTGTCTATGTTTGTGACTTGTGCAAGGAGAAGGGTGAGCCTCAATGCGTTAAGTGGTGTCCAGAAGAAGCGTTAGACATGGTCACGAGCGATGTGCTGGCGCAGAAGGCTAGGATAACAGCGGTGAAGAAGCTGTTCCAAGAAGCCATGAAAGAACAACAAAAATAGCCCTGATTCCGATATTCCTGATGTGTTTTTTCTTCTTTCGTTCTTCTAGCTTTGGGAACCGAAGTGCTTGGCTATTATGTATAGGTCGTCTATGCCTATGCGGTTGTTTTGGTTGAGGTCTGCGCATTCGTTCCGCGTGCGCTAGGATTTCATGAAAACCTTCACTCAGTTGACGAAGAAAGTGGCTGAAGGCTTGCGCTAGAAGCGCATTTTAGCCCCTGTGAATAGGTTCAACATGCTTTTGGTGGGGGATGTTTTGCCCTGTTGGCTGTTTTAGGGCGTGTTTTTGAGCTGTTTTAGGATTTCTTTGATGTCAGGTAGCTGTCCTATTGGGTAGACTTTGGTGAAGCCGATTTTCTGGTCTGTGGTGATGATAATATTGGCTCGTTCTGAGAACCCGTCCTTTCTCCTGAACAATCCGTAGAGTCTTGCGACCTTGCCGTGCGGCCAGAAGTCGCAGAGAAGACTCGTGCTTTTGATGCCTAGGCTTTCTGCCCAAGCCTTTTTTGAGGGTTGTGTGTCTATGCTCACGCCTACTGCCAAGGTGTTCAGAGAACGGAAAGCGTCCTTGTTTGCTTCTAGTGATTTCATCTGTTCAGAGCAGACGGAGGTCCAAGCCAACGGATGAAAAGAGAGTAATACTTTCTTCCCTCTGAAACTGGAGAGCTTGAACAACTCTTCGTTCTGATCTTCCAATGTGAAGTTTTTGGCTTTATCGCCTGCTTTCCCTCTGTTCACCAAGTTTTGTCCCTCTTTGAGTGTTCAGATTCTACGAACGTTTTGTCCTATTAGTCTTTTGCGACAAAACCTGAACCTTATGGTCTGACCGCGAATTTTAACCCCTTATATAGGCTCAACATGCTCTTTGCCCCCACTCTGGTAAGATTTATATCTGTTGAAGTAAGATTGTTATATTGTGGGGTAAGAGTTGACTGAGACGGTTTTGTCGGTTAAGGGCCAGATTGTCATTCCTAACGATATTCGAGGGAAGCTCGGTCTGAAGCCTGGGCAGCGATTTGAGGTTGAAGCGATGAGTGATGGGACGATTCTGATTATTCCGATTCCTGAGGACGTTGTAGGTGCTATGCAGTTGCCACGTGGTGAAAGGCTTGAGAAAGCTTTGAGAGAAGAGCGGAAGAGGGATAGGAAGCTTGAGAAAGCTTTTAGGAAGCGTTGACTGGCGTTGAAGATTTTCTTGGATACTTGGGTTTTGGTTGAGCGGTATAAGGGTAATGCTGAGGCTGCGAAGCTTCTGAAGATGGCGAAGAATAAGCTGGAAATGCACATTAGCCATGTGACAGTGGCGGAGTTGACGAATGTTATTAGTCGCGAGTTTAGGGAGCGTGAGGCCCTTGTTCAGTATGCTCTTCTGAAGCATTCGGGTTTGGTTCTGGATGGGACAAGTGAGGAGATTACGAGGAATGCTGGCCTGTTCAAAACGAGGTACAGGTTTTCTCTGGCTGATGCATTTGTTCTGGCTTCGGCTATTGCTTGTAGTGTTGACGTTCTGGTTACTGGTGAAGAAAGGCAATATGATGAAGAGTGGAAAGAGGTTGATGAGATCAAGGTGGCTACGCTTCGAGATTTTATGAAAACGCTGTAGTGCACTAGACGTATGATGATTGATACTGTTGGAGGCTGGTTTGGCTTGGATGTAAAGTGGGTTGTGGGTTTGTTGATTGTGCATGCAGGAATAATGAAGTTTTAAATTTGGAGTATTTCTATAGTACAGATGGATTAAAGGTATTTGTGGATCTACTGAGCTGATCACAAGATGAAAGTTGGCAAATTGGAAATACAGAACTTCAAGTCCATCAGAAAACTGGAGTTAAGCTGTAAGCGAATAAACATCTTTATAGGTGAACCTAATACTGGGAAATCCAATATTCTGGAGGCTATAGGCCTTCTGTCTCACATATGTTATGGGAAGCTTGGGAACTTCGTAAGAATCGAAAACATGACTGACCTTTTCTATGATCATGTTCTTGAAGAGACGATAGAAATAGGCTTTGACGAAAATGGGTTGACCGTGGAATTTACAGATGGACAGTTCCTTGGGTCTTATAACAACATACACAAAGCACATGTAAAACCAGGAGAGATCACAGTTGGTTCTAAAGCTTTCAAGTACAGCTACAATGGAGAAGGCATGAATTGGGCGCAAGATGAACCAGGTGAACGTTGGAGCACTCTATCGAGTTTTAAGTTCTACAGATACGCAAAGCAATCGGCTTTTCCTAACAGAAAATCGGATTTCTTGCAGCCCCCAAATGGAGGCAATTTGCTGGCGGTCATATTGACCAGAAAAGAGCTTAGAAACATCCTCAAGGAAATCTTCGGCAAGTTTGGCTATAGACTGGTTTTCAGACCACAGGAAGGAAAGATAGAAGTTCAGAAGGAGTTCGAAGACATCATAATCTCATTTCCATATTCTTTGTCTTCAGAGACTCTTCAAAGGATCGTTTTCCATCTCACGGCAATTTATTCTAACAAGGAGTCCGTGATCACGTTCGAAGAACCGGAAGCGCATGCTTTTCCCTACTACACGAAATATCTCGCTGAAAGAATAGCCATGGATACAAACAATAATCAATACTTCGTTGCGACTCACAATCCTTATTTCCTCATGTCTATCTTGGAAAAGACGCCGAAAAACGAAGTAGCCACGTTTCTGACTTACATCGAGGATTACCAAACAAAAGTCAAGACCCTGAGCGAGAAGGAGAAGGAAGAGATTCTTCACATGGGCACAGACGTGTTCTTCAACGTTGAGAAGTTCTTAGGCAAGAGGAAATGAAACCGTGCTTTTCGTGGAATGCAAACCAGACTACTCACTAGCGACATTAATGTCTTCAAAGAAAGTCGAGCATGCAGGAAACAAGTCAGGAGTTCTGAGAAAACTCGTTAGAGGCTCAGGTGTGCCGAATTTTGAGAATTCTATGGGAATGATTGACGAAGATCCTCAAAGCAGTCAGAACCCAGACTTGAGGCAATTCACAGAGCTGGAGAGATTGAACAAGGCGAGAATCAAGGTTCTTCACTATAGATGGTTGAACAACAGTTTGGTCGTTCTTTGTCCAAGACTTGAGGAGTGGATAATTGCTGCTGCAAGAGAGGCACAAATATACTTGAGGGATTACGATCTGCCTGATGATCCAGTGGCATTGCATGAAGTAATAAACTTGAGAACCGACCGTTTTGAAGATCTAGTGAAGGCTCTTGTAGGCAGAAGTAGCAGAATCAGAGAGTTGCAGAGAGTCTTGAGGGAATCTCCCAGACGAAGGAGTATGAGACATGGTCATCGTAGTACTGAGGGGAAGAGGAGTTGATCTGGTTTGGGTGTTAGATGGGTTATGAATTTGCTGGACGCGTTGGACCGTGAGGTTGACGAGGAAACGCGAGTGAAGATTCTGGAGAGCTGCGGGCGCAAATGCATCGGTGAAGGTATCTTGAAGAAGGCTGAGGCTATTGCAAAGAAGAGCAAGAACACAGAAGAGTTTCTGGATGGGCTGGGCAAGGTTTGGAAGCACCTGCACGTTAGCGATGATGGGGTGTTTGTGGTTTATGAAAGGTGTTACTGTCCGTTGGTGAAGGGTTATGAGGGGAAGGTGTCGCCGAGCTTTTGCAACTGCTCAGTAGGATGGATTAGGGAGTTGTTTGAGACGGCTTTGAAGAAGCCTGTGAAAGTGGAGAAAATAGGCACGATAAAACAAGGAAACAAACAATGCAAATTCAAAGTGACAATCTAGAAAGCGTTACGTGCTGAAGTAGCTGAATACTTGCGCTGAAAGCGGATTTTAACCCCCTTTATGTATCAACGGAGAAAAACCCTGAAAATATGAATTAGAAATCTAGGAAGACAAAAAAAAGAGAAAAAGCAATAGTAGGCATTATAAGTCCTAAAGAAGAATAACAAAGCATGCCTATCCGTAGTCTGTGGTAGCCACTGAGGTTCTCGATGGTTCTTTTTGAACTGTTCGCCTTTAAAGACGCTGACAAGATTCTGGAAAACAAGGGTTTGCTACAAGAGGTCAAGAGTATGATGTCATACATTCTTTTCGTTAATCATACCGCAATTCAAGAATGGTTTCATAAATCAGGTTGGAGTTTAGAGAATTACATCTTCAAAGAGACCTTGTGGAGATGGGATGCATACAAGGACAAGATAGCAGTCTCGATAGAACTAAGTCTGATTGATTCTGTTCATAGAGATTTTCTGAGAGCTGTTTTGGCTCATAAACATGGACTTGTTGATGCATTGGTTTACGTGACTTCAATGTCCAAAGAACCAAAGTTTCATAATGTAAAACGGGATATAGAAATCTTTAGAGAAATACTTGATGTCCCGATACTACTGATAGGCTTGGAGCCTTAGAATGCAAGAATGCAAAGGAATAACTGTGAAAGCAAAACTCAGAACGAAGGAAAAAACTACGTTCAAGCTGCTAGCTCCTATTGGAATTTGCATAATGTGGGTAATCATAACGCTTATTCTTAATTATCTGAGAGCTAATCTTTCCGAACACATAGCTTTTAATGCATCGTTTTGGCCAGCAACTATTGCACTTCTAACGAGAAAGAGAACTGAACCGCCTTACTTGCGAATAACGCCCTTATTGGGTCAACATTTCCCATTATCCCATATAGAGTTATCAATGCAGATAGAGAATTTACGTGAGTCAATAGCAAAGGATATTGAGATAAAATGCAGACTGGTTCCCGTATCACAGATAGCTCCAGCCAAGCCAATATATATCCTGAATGAAGGGATCTTCAAGCATCAGTTAGCGATCACAAATGCTGACCAACCTGTCACTTTCCTAGTTACGAAAATCGTGCACAGAGACGAACTTCTCTCCAAGAAATTCGTTTATGAAGTGTCTTATTCCGATAGACATGGCAAAAAGCACAGACAAAAAGAGGAAGAAATACCTCTTGCAGAACGAATTATCGAAATGGAAAAGAAAGTGCAACAAGAGAAATTTCCAAGACAACGGGCTATTTATCCAAAATCATAAAAGTACAGAATGATTCAGCAGTGAAAAGCAAATAGAAGATTCTCTTACAATCTTCAAAGGCGTCATTTAATTCACATGGTTAACTCAGCGACCCCAAAAAAGAAAGCGGGAATAGATTCGGAAAAAACTCGCGTTACTATATATAGGATCAATATATAGGTTCAACATGCTTTCTTGCGATTTGTTTTTGCAGGTTTTTTCGCAGTATGATATCTAGATAGTAAGAAGTTATGCGAAATCTAATAAGCAGAGACCCTGCCAAATAATCAGATATGCAAAGATTGTGTTCTTATTGCTTGAAACCTATTGCGCTTAACGAACCAGCTTTGGAACTTGTAATGGGGTTTGTCCACGAAAAATGCTATCTCGAAAGAATGCGAGACTCCTTTAAAGAGAATCTCGACAAGATCTCTCATTTTCCAGAGTTGCTTAAGTCACTTCAACAGACTAACAATCGAATGATTGTCATGATAGAAAACATCGCTGCAAAAGGTCTTCATGGCAAAGATCACGAGGAGTTTTGTAATGAATGGGTGATTATTAACAGAAATATCATGGAGTTCAATATGCATTGGTATCTTGCAAGGAGCTACATGGCACAAAAGAACTGGATAGACCGTTTTCTTTCGAGTCTGAAACGTTATCATTTTGTGACGCCAAGGCTGCCATCCGAAAGCGGAAAATCCAATCGTTTGATGGGTAGAATCTTGGATACGGTAACGAGGTACTCAATTGCGCTCATCGATGAATCTTCTGTATTTCAAAGAAGGAAAACTAAGACAAGACCTGAGGAATATGTTAAAGAGTTGAAGAATCTGTCAAGAGAGTTTGACAAAACAACCAATGCGATATTGCTTAAAGCAAGCGAAGACTTCCAAGAGTACACAGGCAGGTTGCGAAAAGACTATAGACTCTGGTATCAGCAAAATACTGTTAAGCTAAGTAAGTATAGGCTTCTTTGATATTCTCAGACACTTCCTATGGCTTATCGGTGTTTGTTGCTCTCATTGAAAGCATTTGAGTAAGGCGTCGCAAATAATTCGTGATGCGGCCTCAACGTCAGATGTCATCGTTTCCCCAAAATCTGTCTTTTTGGGCTGTATAAGTAATAGAGCTATTTTCGCCTTTGTTGTCTTGACAACACACTCACAAAATATTCTTAACGGAAGCATATGAGTTGAAAAGGCAGGGAAATCTGCCAATTGCTCTGGATTCGAAAGCCTTGACTCACCTGACTTCGACCCCAGAATTGCAGCGTCAATTAGTAGGACATGTGTTGGACTGAAGTCCGTTATTTCTTGCATGTGGTTTTCTGGCACGGTTTCTGCTTCTATCAGCATCACCTTGTTACTGGGCACTTTCCCCTTCAAACCCCTCACAATCGCTACACCAACAAAATCATCCGTCCTAATCGGGTTCCCAACCCCAACAACCACAACCCTCCCAGCACCCCTAAACCACTCCCGAAGCTCCTTCTCAATGTCATACTTCTCTTTCTTACTCAACCGATAATCACCACGTTCACTCACAGCTAAGAAATCAGAAGATCAACTCAATTTGTTCCGATTGTATATACTCAACTATAGCGTCTCTTCGGTCGCATTCTTTCAAAGAAGTTATTACGTTTTTGAAGCTTCTGCTGCTGGCGACAACCTTCCTATCTTGAATTAGCACCCATTTGCCATCATATTTTCTCTTCAATCTATCATAGTTCTCTTCAAACCACCTCAGATTGTCACACGATGCTCTGAATAGTTGCTCCGCATTCTCTTTCAATTCCATCTCCAACATGACCAATGATGGGACGATTATTTAATTGTTTATTCCATCTCAACTAATCAGCGAATCAAACACCATAAATCCAAGATACCCCATCTTCACACCCACAAAATCATCCACCCTAATCCGGATTCACAACCCCAACAACCACAACCCTCCCAGCACCCCTAAACCACTCCCGAAGCTCCTTCTCAACATCGTGCTTCTCTCTCGTGTTGCGCATTAGTTCACGACCTAGGGCATAAGAAGAAAAGGAGTTGCAATGGAAAACTTCTGTTCAACGATGCTGTGACTACTCCATCACACAACGGTTTTGCGCAGAAAGACTCGCATACTTATAGGGAAGAAATCAGCAATAGAACAACAGGAGAAATACACTATTGTGAACACACAGAGCACAAAACCTAATAGGAAGCGCTCACAATATATATGATTGCGACTGGGAGGGCTGTCCATGCAGCTCGCTACAAGAATCGCTCTTGTACCTGGTCGTCCCTATAGTTTTCCACCATCGATCTCAGGATGACACACCAAGTACCTTCTTTATCTCGATGAGTCAGGCGACCCATTCAGCTGGCAATCACAAAAGCATTACGTGCTGGGCGGAGTGGCAGTTCATGAAGGACAGATTTGGAGGCTAAGCGCTGAACTCGATGCCATCCAAAGCAAATACTTCCCGCAAATAGCGTTTCCCATCGCATTCCACGCGTCAGAAATAAGAAGATGCAAGGGCCACTTTGAAGATTTCGCGCCTCACATAAGAAAACAAATGCTAAAAGACGTATATGACGCCATCAAAGCTTCCACCTTCCCAAATCTGGTTGCCTTTGCGACGGCTATCCACATAAAGCGCAGTCGAAAACCCTCTGCAAGTTCGTTGGACTGTACTCGAAGACGTATGCGCAAGGTTCAACACGTTCCTAATGCGGCAACACAAGATCGGACGCACCACCAAGGGACTATTGATCATAGATCAAACACGCGAAAGAGAATACCGCGAGCTTGTAAGCGATTTCAAACGCCATGGCATCAAGAGCGGTTATCTTGACAATGTCGTGGACATTCCTTATTTTGCTAGGTGCCACGAGACGCGCATGCTACAACTTGCAGATTTCTGCACAAGCGCTGTTTTCCAATACTATGAAAGAGGAGAAAACGAGCATCTGAGCGCTATTCTCCCCCGTTTTGACAGAAGGCAAAAAGACTACCCACCAGATGGTCTGAAACACATAACAAAAAACGCCTGCAACTGCCCCGCTTGTTCTTGGAGGCAACCCGTTCAACGCTAGCGGAATTTTGTACAGACCGTCTCAGCAGGTTGCCATCGCCTATCGATGAACAGTTCTGATTAGCTTCTTCTCGCTGTCGTATATGCTGACTGTCAGCGGCATTTGTCCAATTGCGAAGTGCGTAGCACACCCAAAGCACGGGTCATAAGCCCTGAAAGCCATCTCCACCATGTTCAGTATCCCCTGATCCACCTTGTCACCGTGAATCAAGCCCTTAGCCGCATCCCGCACACTCATGCAAATCGCCGGATAGTTATTCGTCGTAGCCACGATCATGTTCACTTCCTTAATCAATGCATCCTTATCCAGCACATAATGGTGAATCAGCGTACCCCTAGCCGCCTCAACAATGCCCACGCCTTCACCCGGCTCACCCGGCTTCGCACGAACGTCTTTGCTAGTGATCTCTGGGTCTCTGACCAATTCTAGCGCTCTTTCCGTCGCATACTGCAATTCTATCAGTCTTGCCCAGTGAAACGCCAAAGTACTGTGCACAGGTTTTCCACCCAGTGTCTTGTACATGACATCGTATTCTGCCTGCGCCAGTGGTGTTGCCATCCCGTCTGAGGCGTTCAGCCTACCGAGGGGGCCCACGCGGTATATTCCGCTGTCCGGGCCGTCCACTAAGCCTTTCCAGCCCACCTTCTTCAGGAACGGCATCTTCGAATAGCTCCATTGCTCCACATGCTCACCAACATGCGCCAAGTAATCCTTAGGCTCAAACTTCAGAAACTCATTCGCATTCTGATCAACGACGCGCACTTTGCCGTCGTAGAAATTAACCTTGTTGTGCTCGTCCATCAAGCCCATGTAGTATGTCTTGTGCGTGTACGCTTGGCTCATGATTAGGTCAACGTACTTGCTGTTGCCCAGAACAATGTCATGGAACAGCTTCAGCGTAAACTGAGCAAACTTCAAACACGACTCAGCCATCCTCTCGATCTCAGCCCTGTTCTCCTCGCTCAAAGGCTTCGAAATGCCACCAGGCAAACCGCAAACAGGATGCGTGGCTTTGCCACCGATGATCTCGGTCATCTTCTGCCCATAAGCTCTATGCTTGATGACTTCCTTGCCAACCTCTATGCCAGCCTTCTCAATCACGCCGATAATGTTCCTCTTCTCAGGCGGAGCATCCGGACCCACCACGAAGTCAGGACCGCCCAAGTAATAAAAGTGCAGCGTGTGATCGTAGATGTAGTAAGCCGCGTACATCAGCTCACGGAGCTTCTTCGCCGCAGACGGAGGCTCAACGTTGAACGCCGCGTCCAAAGCTTTTGTAGCCGCAAAATGATGCGCAACCGGACACACTCCGCAAATCCTCGTAGTCAGGATGGGCATGAGCTCAGCCCTTCTGCCCACGCAGAACTGCTCAAACCCTCTAAGCTCAGGAATCTTCAGGTACGCGTTCTCCACTTCTCCCGCATCGTTCAGGAATATGGACACGTTCCCATGGCCCTCAAGCCTCGTAATAGGGTCTATCAGTATTTCCTTCATTGTTTCATCACCTTCCTCCTAAGAATCGAACTTGGCAAACTATACATGTAAAACGTCCCAACAGGATCCTTGATCTGACCCAGAAGCTTCTCAACATCCTCATCACTGTAATGCTCCGTCTCCCCCTCCAAACCCAGAATGGAGGCTATAGCACTGATCATGCCCGCACCCTGCTCCGGCGAATTCGGACACGGACCACCACAGCCCGTGCACGGCATGTCAACCGTCAAACACTGAGCCCCGCAACCGCTTCTTGTCGCTGGACCCATGCAAATTATCCCCTGCTCAAGCAGACACTTTTCAGGCTCAGGAACCTTCTCATGAACACGATAAATCGTCGAGATCTTCTTGTTATCCTTCTTCCGCGGACACTCATCACAAACGGACTTCAACGGCGCAAGCACCGAACCCTTAGGCGGCAACTCACCCTTCGCAATCGCATCGATAGCGTTCGAAATCAGCTTCACAGGAGGCGGACAACCAGGCAGATAATAATCCACGTCCACCGTCTGATCCAACGTCTTCACCGTATCATAGAATTCCGGAATCCTCAGAACCCCTTCTTTCACGGTGGTCTCAGTCTTCGGAACAACGTGATCAGGGTTGACCACAGACTTCTCCTTCAAGTAAACGGTCTCAAAAATCTCCTTGCGGTCATGCAGGTTCGCCAGTCCCGGGATGCATCCTTCCTGAGCGCACGAACCGAAAGCCACGAGTGTCT
>Ga0315279_10010385_pt1 | contig 10947 bp, 11 predicted proteins | sample YL17G06_20_MG_FD_203694 | JGI IMG/M metagenome (GOLD analysis project Ga0315279, IMG submission 203694) | Sediment microbial communities from Yellowstone Lake, YNP, Wyoming, USA - YL17G06_20 | ecosystem: Environmental > Aquatic > Freshwater > Lake > Sediment | place: USA: Wyoming | collected...
CGCCAATACCCTCGTAATCGCTGACGTCAACGTCGTCTTCCCATGATCCACATGCCCAATCGTCCCCACATTCACATGCGGCTTCGTCCTCTCAAACTTCGGCTTCGACATGGCTCAAACCCTCCTTATCTTTCCAAAAGATTGCTAAATCCATCCCTTCCTTTGGAGCCCACGATCGGATTTGAACCGATGACCTCTTCCTTACCAAGGAAGTGCTCCACCGACTGAGCTACGTGGGCCAAAAAATAAACTCCGCACCCTGTGTTAAAACACAGGGCTTTCTTTCAGGTAGTTATTCTAACGCACCCCTACATCCCTATTCTGAAGAATGGGGATTTCTGGGATGCGGGGTAAAGAAAAACCTGTCAATTTAAAACGACAGGCTGACCGAATATATCGAGTGATTCATTAACAAAGTAATTTCGAAACAATGGAGCGGGAAACGGGGATCGAACCCGCGACCCTCAGCTTGGAAGGCTGATGCTCTGCCAACTGAGCTACTCCCGCCTTATCATAAGAAGCAACCTGTGCCAACGTATAATACTCTTCTATGGAAACTTTTTCAGGCCTTAGATAGATCAAGACTCGTTTCATTTTATTAAGCTTACGTGTCAGCTGAAGAAAAAAGTTAACCCCGATAGCTGTGTCTCTGTCATTAACGCTGACATCCATGAAGTTTGAATACTCCAACCGATGGGCCTCTGGTAGGTCTGGTGGAGAGGGGAGGATTCGAACCTCCGAAGGCATCGCCAACAGATTTACAGTCTGTCCCCTTTGGCCGCTCGGGAACCTCTCCGACTCTAAATCTTCTTCTGTTGATTGAACAAACTCCTCCCGATATAGAAAAAGAATGGAAAATCAATGAGTTACATTCGTGGAATAAGGACCAAAAAGATGTTTAACTTACTATATCTAACAAACAAAATTATTCTTGTCAAGGAATATTTTTTGAAAAAGTAAAATAAGTGGATTTGTAAGCATAAAAAATTGTCACTTGTTAATGCACTCTTTTAGAGATAACCCAACCCCCCTCGTTTCTGGTCTCAACCGGTGGTAAGAGCAAAAGCCAACGATTCAAGGTGTCATAGAAAATTCTATGAACACTCTCCCCTCCCTCAGATTCAGGTGGCTCAATCAGAGGAAACATTGAGAAGAGGAAATTACATCTTGATCATTTTCTTTCCCTTATTTTCGATGTAATGGATGAATGTTCTAATCACAGGGGTAGACCGTTCCTCTTTCAAATAGAGAAAGGCTACCTCAAGGTAAAGCTTTTCTAACAAGGGGACGATTTTAATGATTCCACTTTTCTCCTCATCCTCCACTGTCCTCTTAACAATGACGGAAATCCCCTTCCCCTCTGAAACCCACTGTTTGATAAATTCAGAGCTTCCTGCCTCGATCAATAGAGAGGGATGAATATCTAGATCTTTAAAGGCCTGCAATAAGATCCTTCGGGTCGTCGAACCTTTTGCACGGATAATCAGAGGAAACCTTTCAATTTCCTTTAGAGAAACCGTTTGTCTTTTTGCCAAGGGATGGGTAGGCGAAACGATGAGGACGAGTTCCTCCCTTAAAAATGGGACTGATTCAAATTTGGAAGATACCTTCGTTACACCAATTAACACCAGGTCGTTTTTATAATTCAGGAGATTTTTCTCAATCTCTTCTGAATTTCCCACATCCAGAGCGATCTTAATGGAGGAAAAAGAAGTTTGAAATCCAGAAAGGAGTTTTGGCATCAAGCATTTAGAATAGGATTCGGTAGTCCCAATCTTTAATAAACCATGATGATCCTTCTGAAGATTTCCCAAAACATTTTCGATCTCCATGAGGTGGAAAGAAATTTTTTGAGTACATTTAAAAAGAATTTTCCCGACATCGGTTAGGGCAAACCCACCCCTCCCCCTCTGAATGAGGCCCATTCCTACCTTTAACTCTAAATTTCTAACATGTTTGGTCACGGCAGGTTGGGAAATGAATAATCCCTCCGCCGCTTTCGAAAAGCTCTTATGCTTTGCCACCTCGTGGAATACCAGGAGAGAGTTCAATGAAGACTGTAAAGGTTTACCCATATTCCCCATTTTCATCATAACCTAAAGTTATTTAAACATAAAAATAAATGAATTGACAAGAGGATAATTTTAAAAAGATAATTCAATTGATTTGAGGCAAAAAAGGAGGACTTTATGGACCTTAGAGATTTCATAAAAAAGTGCGAAGAGGAAGGAGAATTGAAGAGAATAAAAGCAGAGGTGGACTGGGATCTTGAGATCTCTCACATCGCGAAGCTCGTTGAAGAGAAAAGCGGCCCGGCACTACTGTTTGAGAACGTAAAGGGGTATAAGAGCCCGGTCTTGACCGGTGCATTCGGCACTACCCAGAGGCTGGCAATTATCCTTGGAAAGAGCCCGGATCTCTCCATGGTCCAGCTTACGAAGGAATGGGTGAATGTCGCCGTTAAGGAGGTCATCCGGGCAAAGGAACAGAAGGACGGCCCCATCTTCGAGAATGTCCTCGACGGCGACAAGATCGATACCTTCGCCTTTCCTTCACCCAAGTTTTACGAACTGGATGGCGGCCGTTACTTCGGCACCGCAGTATTCCTGGTGCTGCAGGATCCCGAGACGGGTGACATAAACCTTGGTACGTACCGCATGGGCATCCTCGATGAGAAAACCGTCGGCGTCCAGATCCTTAAGGGAAAGAAGGGCGACAGGATCATGAAAAAGTACGGGAAGGCAGGCAAGAAGATGCCTGCATGCGCCATTATAGGCGGCGATCCCCTGCATATCTTTGCAAGTGCCGCCACGGTCAAAGCCAAGAGCGGGTACGATGTCGTAAGTTCATTACGCGGCGAGTCTGTTGAAATCGTGAGGGGCCAGCTCACCGGGCTTCCTATTCCTGCGGCCGCCGAGATCGTACTTGAAGGGGAGATTGATCCCCAGCATTTGAGAAACGAGGGACCCTTCGGCGAGTATACGGGCTACTACACCGAAGAATTGATTAAGCCGATTCCCAAACCGGCTCTTGAGGTGAAGCGCATTTACTACAGAAACAACCCGATCCTCTGGGAGACGAGTGTGGGTAGGCCCGTGGGGGACCAGCATATACTCTACGCCTTTACGCGCAACGCGAGCTTGTGGACTGATCTGGTCAAGATGGAGATCCCGGGCATCAAGTCAGTCTACACGCTGCCGGAAGCGTCCGGACGCTTCATTGTGGTCGTCTCCGTAGAGCAGATGTATCCGGGGCATGCTGACCAGGTGGGGGCAGCCGTCATCGCAAGCAATACAGGGACATACGGGATCAAGGGTGTGATCATCGTGGATGACGATATCGATGCAGACGATCTTCCGAGGGTGTGGTGGGCCCTTGGCACCCGCTACAATCCGGCACGGGGGACGCAGATTATCAACAGAGGCAGGTCAACGCCCCTCGATCCATCCCTCGGACAGGATGACAACAAGTTCGTCACCTCACGGATCATCCTGGATGCGACAATACCTTTCGAATGGAAAGTCAAACCCACGGAGATCAAGCTTTCGGAGAGCGTCCTGGCCAAGGTGAAGGCCAGGTGGAGCGAGTACGGACTGGACTAAGAGGGGAGGTAGAACGATGGCTTTTGAAAAGGACACGAACGATGCGAAAGAAAAGGCGAAGAGGGTAAAACTATTTGCTCATGATGTTCATGGTGTTCTAACGCCCAACACCTTTCTATGCGACATTGAAGGAAAACGGAAGTATAGCTTTTGGCATATGGATGGTTTTGGTGACCTTTCCCTTACAGCGAACGGAATCCAAATAGCCTTCTTGGATACCACCTCCATAGACGAAGAAGGTCTCTATCGGGCCCGCGAGCTAAAGCTGGATAAATTTTATTACAAGATAAAGGATAAAGTTGCCAAGTTCGAGGAGCTAAAGAAGGAATTAGGAATCACCGACGAAAATGTTGGCTATATCGGTTGTGAAGTCACAGACATTGATTTGATGAAGCGTGTGGGTTTCGCTGTGGCTACGGCAGATGCCATCGACGAGGTGAAGGAGTGGGCGGATTACATAACGACGGCTCCTGGCGGTAGGGGGCCCATCAGAGAGACTTGCGAATTCATCCTGAGAGCGATGGGCAAATGGGAAGAATGGGTCGATAAGGTAACAAAGATGGGCTACAAGTAAATTTAAGGTTTAGGTTGAGGTTGAGGTTGAAGATTTAAGTAATAAGGGACAGGGGGTAAGTGATGAATAAAGATGCGGCTATTGAGAAAGCGAAAAAGGTTAAGTTTGTTATCCTTGATATCCACGGAGTGCTTACTGACAACATTCTTTATTATACAGATGATGGAAAAAAATCGGAGTGCTTCTCACTTCACGACCGCCTGGGATGCATGGCCTTGATCGAAGCCGGCATCGGTCTGTCATTCTTGACGAGCAAAATCACCAGGACAGATGAACAGGTCGGCAAAATTTACAATGTACCTCCCGAAAAGCTTTGGGGCACTTCAGCCAAGATAGGAAAGCTGGATGAGTTTGAAAAAGAATCCGGGCTTAAGGACCAAGATTTTTGCTATGCGGGAGATGAGATGATCGATTTGGGCATTATGAAAAGGGTGGGATTCTCAGTCGCCCCGGCAGATGCATCCATCGAGGCTAAAGGAGTAGCCGATTACATTACTAAAGCCGGTGGCGGCAAAGGGGTTGTTAGAGAACTTGCTGAGTTTATCTTAAAAGCTCAAGGAAAATGGGAGGCGATCATTAATAAGATTTCCAAGTGAAGCTGAATTAATGAAGAAAGGATTCTAAGTGATGACCTATACATCATATAAAGATAATAGAGAATTCATTAAGGCATTGGAGGCAAACAGCGAACTGGTGACGGTCCAACAAGAGGTAGATTGGGACCTTGAGATGGGCGCTATCGTGAGAAGGGTTTGTGAGAAAAAATTGGCCGCCCCTTATTTTAAAAAAATCAAGGACTACCCAGGCTTTGAAGCTTTGGGTGCTCCTCTGGCCACTTACAGTAGATTGGCTATTGCAATGGGAATGAATCCCAAGGCATCTGTGCCAGAAATTTCTGATGAATATGTTAGGAGAACAACAGGAAACCCTATCCCATCCATCCTCGTGGATCGAACGAATGCGCCGTGCAAGGAGAATATCCTAAGTGGGAAAGATGCAGATTTGTTCAAGCTTCCAGGTCCAATGGTCCATGACGGTGATGGAGGAAGGTATCTGTGCACATGGCATTTTGTTGTGGCGAAAGATCCTGACACCAATGCAGTCAACTGGGGAATGTATCGCCAGATGGTCTTTGACGAAAAGACAATGGTCGGACCTGTACTTCCTTTCTCTGACATGGGAAAGATGTTTTACGGAAAGTACGTTCCAAGAAACAAACCGATGCCTTTTGCCACAGTGATCGGCTGTGATCCCTTATCCGGGGTGGCGGCTTGTGCGCCCTCTCCGATTCCTGAAGATCAGTTCACCAGCATGTTGATGGGAAAACCTGTGGAGTTGGTGAAGTGTGAGACCTGTGATTTAGAAGTTCCGGCCCATGCGGAAATCATCATCGAAGGAGAAGTGATTCCTAATCTCTGGATTGAAGAAGCACCCTTTGGTGAATATACCGGTTATCGAACCTCCCCGCGCGAGCCCAGGACGGTCTACCGGATAAAGGCAATCACTCATAGAAATAATCCAATATTAACCATCTCGAATATGGGAGTCCCAACGGATGAAGGGCAACTTCTTCGATCCTTTTCATTGGGATTGGAGATGCGAAAACTCCTGGAGAGTCAGGGCATTCCCATCACAGGCGTCTATATGCTTCCTGAATCGACCCATCACATGGTCGTGGTAGGGGTGAGACCTGCCTATAGCAATATTGCCACTCAAATTGCCAATCTCATTTTTGGGAGTAAATTGAGTCCGTGGTTCCATATGGTCATCGTGGTCGATGAGGAAACGGATATCTATAATAAAGATGATGTCATCCATGCCCTGGCGACCAAATGTCATCCCATTCGTGGAATTCGGAAATACGAACATGCCGTAGGAACTCCTCTTTATCCCTTTGCCGATCCCGATGATCGAAAGTGGAGCCGGGGAGCACAGGTCCTTTTTGATTGTACTTTCCCTCTCCATTGGCCAAAGGCTGATGTGCCCATCAAGGTCTCCTTTAATAAGGTCTATCCAAAAGAGATTCAGGACAAAGTGCTTAAGAACTGGAAAAACTATGGGTTCAAGGATTGAGGAGGAAAAAAATTGGAGAGAAAAGAGTTTGATACCTTTATATTAACAGACCTCGAAACGGTCCCTGAAGAGAATGAAATGGAACTGATCCTTCGAGAACTTACGCCAAAGGACAGGAGATATAAATATCGCAGTTTTTATGCCATGGCCTTGGTCTCAAGGTCCGAAGCAAAATACCCCGATCGACTCTGGATCAGGTTGGGAAGGGGCCAGCTTCAGGAAAAACCCTGGTCCATCAAGATCTTAAAAGAATTGAATAAACTTTCGAAGGGATTGGAATAACCTTGAGGGCCTTTTCCGGGATAAGGGATTTTGTTGGATATTTAAGAGATATTGGAGAGCTCCTCACCATCTCAACGCCTCTCGACCCACGATTTGAAATTTCGACCATCCTCTCTGAGTTAGGAAAGAAGGAAGCCCCAGCCATTCTTTTTGAGGAAGTGAAGGGCCACAAATTCCCTGTCGTTGGAAACCTATTGGGGACAAAGAAACGTCTGTCCATAGCCTTAGGTGTTGATCAGGAACATCTCCTTGAAGATGCTCTTCCTAAGTTAGAGAACAGGCTTCCGCCGATCCTGGTTTCAGATCGATCTCAAAAAGTGGTCATCACTAAAAAGGAAAAGATCGACCTCCTCAAACTGCTTCCCATATTGACCCATTACTCTAAAGATTCCGGCCCTTATATTACCTCAGGGATTACCTCAGCCAGAGATCCAAAGGATGGAACGATCGGAAGGGGTCTCCACCGGATGGAGGTAAGGGGAAAGAATGAGTTAGGCATCTCCCTTCTTAATCCGCCCCTCTCTGAGATCTATGCCCACTGTAAGAAGGAAAGGAAGAAGATGGAAGTGGCAACGGTGATCGGTGTGGATCCCGCTCTCCTCATCGCTGCTGTCTCCAAGATACCTCGGGGGATGGATAAACTTGCTGTGGCAGGAGGGTTGAGGGGTGAGCCGATTCCATTGGTAAAAGCCGAAACTGTGGATATAGATATTCCTGCCTATGCCGAGATTACCATCGAAGGGTTTATCGATCCAAAGGGCAAAGAAAAGGATGGTTTGCTCGGAGAGTCGAGTGGATACTATATGACCTTCTCAAAAAGCCCCACGATACATGTGACTACCATCACCTACCGTAAAGGGGCCTATTTCCATGCAATCGTCCCCTGGAGTTTGGAGGTGGACAACCTACTCTACCTCATCCATGGAATCGATTTTGTCCCTAAGATGAAAAGGGAAATCCCGACTTTGAATCGGATCCATTTGATCCCAGGGACCTTTGGCTCTCATGTCGTCATGAGCATCGACACGGACAACAAAGGAGAAATTCGGAGGGCATTGACCTTGGCCCTCTCTTTTTCCAATATCAAGAAGGCGGTCATCGTTGATGGGGATGTCGAGGTCGAAGATGACCACGAGGTCGAGTGGGCGATCGCCACACGATTTCAAGGGGACAGGGATTTGATCATCATCCCAGACGTGAGAGGGCAGCCCATTGACCCCTCCTCTAAGGAAGGATTCTTGACCACGAAAATAGGTATGGATGCCACTCGGCCCAAAAAAGAGGGGTTTGAAAAGGTGGATGTACCAGTAGAAGTGAAGCAACGACTGGCCTCAATGTTGAACAACCTTAAATAAATTTCCTCCCCCTTCGATGGGGGAGGGTGAGGGTGGCCGCCGGCTCATAGAGCCTCTGGCTCGGAGAGGGGTGGACAAAGGAATTGAATCCCCCTCCCCTTTAATTCCCTTACATCAGGGAAGGGGAAATTTTCGGGAGAGAAGAAGTGAAGAGATTAATTGTAGGAATCTCTGGTGCCACGGGAGCTATTTATGGGATTCGACTTCTGGAGGTACTCGGCAAATCAAATGTCGAAACCCATCTCGTCATCACAGAGGCTGCCCAGAAGACCATCCTCATGGAGACAGATTGGAAAGTTGAGAAAGTAAAATCACTGGCCAAGGTAACCTATGATATCCAAAATATTGGAGCCGATATTGCGAGCGGTTCGTTCCAATCAGATGGGATGGTCGTTATTCCCTGCTCCATCAAGAGTCTCTCCGCCATTGCCAACTCCTTCAACGTAAACCTTTTAATTCGGGCAGCGGATGTAGCCATAAAGGAGAAACGAAGATTGGTGTTGGTCGTGAGAGAAACTCCCCTTCACAAGGGCCATTTAACCCTGATGATGAATTTGGCAGACATGGGTGTGGTCATCCTTCCTCCTATTCCTGCCTTCTATCACCATCCAAAAACAATCGATGACATCGTCAACCACACCATAGGGAAGATTCTCGACCTTTTCGGAATCAATCACCATCTCTTCAACCGCTGGGGAAGCGCCCCATTGAAACATATCTTGAAAAAGAAAGGATTCAAGGATTAACCCACCAACCCACCCTCTCCCCATTGGAGACTGTGTCGTAATCATGAGGGAGGGTAGATTCCGGCGGGACAGGCGGTCAGGCTCCCCAGCTTTAGAATGCGGTCGTTTAAAGTTATGGGTAATCGGCCTTCTTAGAAACAGGATTCTTTTCATGGGCTTGCAGCCCCGAAGCTGAGCAATGAAAGGTTTCCGCCCTGCCTTCGCCGAAGCGGCTACGCGCAGGCAGGTCTAAAGCTTCGTCACCTGACCGCCTGTCCCGGGTTGCAACGGAAGTAGTTTCTCGTTGATTGCGACACAGTCTCTTGGGGAGAGGGGAAGGGTGAGGGGTCTGTGGGAGCCATAAAATTAAGATACGAGGAAAAATCGCAGATGGCCTCCGAGTCAGTTCAAACTTTACCCAGATCCCCTGGGTCAGAAAACAGTTTATCTCAAAACTCTCCATCGATCCGTATCCCGGAACGTTGAACTTAGAGATGGTTGATCCTGAATCTCTCCAAATTTTCAAAGATCTTAAGACAGCGACGGGAACAGAAATTACGCCTGAAGATCCCTCTTTTTGCAGCGCCAAATGCTATCCAATTCTCATCGCCGGTCAATTAAAGGGAGCAATCATCCTTCCAATGGTTGAGAATTATCCAAAAAATAAAATGGAGCTGATCGCCTCCCAGAATATTAAAGAGACCCTTTCTTTAAAAACTGGGGATACTTTGGAGGTGGAAATTTTATAGAATGTAAAATCATTTATTTTATGCTCCTTGACCCTTCCTAAAATTCGGGGCACTTTGCCGGCCAAATCACTTGATAAGTTCTTCCTGAAGTCGTTATCAAGGCTTCTTGTCTTAATAGTGCAGATTTCAACCTGTAAGTATGGACCACAAAAGGAAGTAGCCTAATCCCCCGAACTCTGCTTGCGATAGCTCCAAAACTTTTTGAATTTCTTAAAATTCTTGTTGACACTCATATCACAGCTCAGTAAAATCGTACCAAAATACCATTCCGAGAAAAGGAGGAGAATATGATTCCACAAATCAAGAAAATCCTTTATGCTACAGATCTCAGTAAAAACTCAAATTATGCCTTCTTTTATGCCGTTGATATGGCAAAAAGACATAACGCAAAAATTGTCATTTTACATTCTGTTGCACATGTTCGTTATATGTACTCTGAAGGGGCGTCTGATCGCGTTGGAGAGATATTGCGAGAAGCCAAAAAAGAGGAACTGGTGGAGGATCTTGAAGAAATGAAAAAAAGCCTTCAGGGATTCTGTAAGAGAGCAGAGGCTCACATTGGCGAACCATGCGCTGAACTTGTGTCCAAAATCCTCGTTCCCTTGGGCCATCCAGTAGAAGAGATTTTGAAGGCCGCAGATGAAGAAAGTTGTGATGCGATCGTCCTTGGAACTCATGGAAAAGGGTTTTTGAGACAGACTTTTCTTGGGAGTGTGGCTGGTTCGGTATTGGAACGGACTCGCAAACCGGTTTTCATTATACCGTTGCCCTCTGAGAAAACGAATATTGATTGGGATAACATCTGATAGGTTTATATACTTAATCATACAAGGCAGAGGGCAGGGTCAGATCGACTCTGCCTTTTTTTTGTTTAGAGCTTTCTTTATGCTTGCTATTCGTAATCGCCAATCTGGAACGTTAGCTTGGAGTGATGAGTTGGAGAAAGCGTCAGATTTCCTGCTTGTGAATTTGGAGAAAAAACTCTCCATGAGTTCTCGAATGCTTCTTCCTGAACTCCTCAACCTTGAAGCGACCTCGTTTATACAATCTTTCAAGTGGAAATTGTTGAGCATGAATCATCGATGATAATAACCCTACGGAATAATATTCATGCAATATAACATTTCGTTTTTAACAAATTATTCAAATAGAATAAAAGGTTTATAACCGCTGAGATGTCATGAAAGTAAAAAAGCTCTAAGAAGTCCATAATGATTCGCTTTATAGATAGAATGGTGAGAAGCCCGAATGGTCATTGACAGAAAGTGCTCTTGGGGATAAAATTTCAGAAATTATTGCTTGCAGTATAGTTATTGGCATACATTAAGAGTATGATATCATCATGAAGATCTCATATTTCTTGTATAGTCTTTTGGTTTCAGCATGGGTATTTACGGACGCTCCTCTTTATAATCGTTCTAGGCCTAAAATAAGCGCGATTACGGTCAACAAAAGCCGGCCTGGCCGGGGGTTAACCAAATCGACAGAGATTAAAGGATATCTTAAAAATACAGCAGATGAAGACAGACTTCTCCCTTTGTTATTTCAATCCTTCCTTGAGAGATGGTTTATGATTCGAGAAGATTC
>Ga0315279_10010386_pt1 | contig 10947 bp, 5 predicted proteins | sample YL17G06_20_MG_FD_203694 | JGI IMG/M metagenome (GOLD analysis project Ga0315279, IMG submission 203694) | Sediment microbial communities from Yellowstone Lake, YNP, Wyoming, USA - YL17G06_20 | ecosystem: Environmental > Aquatic > Freshwater > Lake > Sediment | place: USA: Wyoming | collected...
CTCACCGGGACGGAGACGTTCACGGTGACCCGCCGTCAGCTCTCGTCCGGCGTCACCGCCATCGGGGCCGTGAAGCCGCAGGTGGGGGCGGAAGTCAAGGTGGGATCGCGGATCTCCGGCCGGGTCCGGCGTCTGCACGCTAACATCAAAGATCAAGTCCGGAAGGGACAGGTCATCGCCGAGCTCGAGAAGGCCGACCTCGAAGCGCTGGTCGCCCAGAGCCGCGCCGAGGCACGGCTGGCTGAGGCCAAGCTCGCCGCGCTCGACGAGCTGTTTCCCCGAGAGGTCGCGAAGGCCGAGGCGGAGGTCGCCCGGTGGGACGCTTCCGTGACGCTGGCCCGAAAGGACCGCGAGCGGCAGCGGGTCCTGCTGGAGCGGACGATCACGCCGCAGGCGGGTGTCGACCAGGCACAGGAACTGCTGGCGGTGGCGGAGGCGCAGCAGGCCGCTGCGCGCAAGGCGCTCGAGCTCGTGCGGGTCCAGCACGTCGAGAGCGTGAAGCAGGCCGCGGCCGAGCGCGACCGGGACCGAGCCGCGCTGGCCAATGCGGAGATCCAGCTCTCGTACGCGCTGATCACCGCACCCATCTCGGGCGTCGTTGGTTCCGTCTCCACCCAGGAAGGCGAAACGGTGGCTGCCGGTCTGAACGCCCCGACCTTCGTGACGATCATCGACCTCGCCCGGCTCCAGGTCGAGGCCTACGTCGACGAGGTGGACATCGGGAAGGTCAGCGTCGGCCAACATGTCGTGTTCACGGTGGACGCCTTCCCGGCCGACGACTTCAAGGGGCAGGTGGTCGCCATCTACCCGAAGGCCACGATCCAGGACAATGTGGTGAAGTACGTAGTGGCCGTCGACATCCTGACGCCCTACGAGGGCCGCCTAAGGCCCGAGATGACCACTAGCGTCGCCATCCACCTCGGGTCTCGCCAGGCGCTGGCCATCCCGTCGAGTGCCGTCCGCCGCGAGGGCGGCAAGTACTTCGTCCTGTTGTCGGCAAACGGGCGGCCGGCACTGCGAGAGGTCAGGCTCGGCTGGAAGGACGGACCGTGGACGGAAATCGCCGGCGGTCTGACGGAGGGACAGCAGATCTTCCTCGATCGTTCCGACGCGGAGAAGCCGAAGAAATGACCCGAACCCTGCGCCTGTTGCGCCAGGCCATCGTCGCCTTGCTCTCCAACCGGCTCCGATCGTGTCTGATGATGATCGGTGTCGTCATCGGCATCGCGTCGCTCACCACAGTGATCTGCATTGCGCAGGGAACACGCGCCAAGGTCATGGACATGGTCGCCAGGCAGGGATGGGATCTGATCATGATCCGCGCCGGCGGGGCCAGGCAGGTTTTCGCGCCGACGACCGACCGCACGATCGCGTCGCTGGTGGAAGCCGACGCCCAGGCCATCGAAGGCACCCTCGGCAACATCCGCTACATCTCGTCGGTTCAGAACCAGCGTGGCTGGGAGGTCATCCACGGTGCCATCTCGGTCAAGACGCGCATCTTCGGCGTCGGCCCCACGTGGCATCTCGTCCGGCGCCGCCCGGTGGAGAAGGGCGAGTTCATCACCGAGGGAGACCTGGTGAACATGGCGAGGGTGGCCGTCCTAGGGTTCCGGACCGCCAGGCTCCTCTTTGGCGACGCCGACCCCGTGGGCCAGACCATCCGGATCGGGAACGACGCCTTTCAGGTGAAGGGCGTGTTCGTCGAAGCCGGCATCACGCCCGGCGGCGACGACTGGGACGACCGCATCGTGATCCCGCTCACCACGGCGTCGAGGCGGTTGTTCGGCCGTCTGTACCTGGAGCAAATCGTCATCCAGGTCAGGGATGCCCGGACGCTGCCCCGGACGGTCGACGAGATCACGCGGCTGCTGCGCGAGCGCCACGCCATCCGCCCAGGGGCGGAGGATGATTTCTTCGCCCGAGGCCCGCAGGACGTCAAGGAGGCGGCGCTTGCCACGTCGTCGACGCTCACGACGCTCCTCATCGCGCTGTCGGCCATCGCGCTGGTCGCGGGAGGCGTGGTGATCATGAACCTCATGCTCATCTCCGTGTCGCAACGCGTCCACGAGATCGGGTTGCGCCGGACGGCGGGAGCCCGCCAGCGGGACATCCTGATCCAGTTTCTCTTCGAAGCGCTCACCGTGGCGCTCGCTGGCGGCATCCTGGGCGCGGCAGCCGGCGTGGCCGCCGCGGCGCTGCTGGCCTGGGCGGGCGTCGCCACCAGCGCAATCACCTGGCTTCCGTTCGCGATCTCGATCGTGGCGTGCGGCCTCGTGGCGGTGGGATTCGGCCTCTATCCGGCGCGCAAGGCGTCGCGGGTGGACCCGGCCGTGGCCCTCCGGAAGTAGCGAACCCCAGGAGGCTCCCCATGATCGAGATTGAGAACCTGACCAAGCATTACACCAAGGGCACGGTGGTGACCGCCGCCCTCGCGGGCGTGTCCTTCCACGTCGCCAAGGGAGAATTCGTCGCCATCATGGGGTCATCGGGTTCAGGCAAGAGCACGCTGATGAACATCCTGGGCGGCCTCGACACCCCGACTGCGGGCACCTACCGGCTCGAAGGACTCGACATGGCGCGGGCCAGCGACGACGAGCTGTCCCGCATCCGCAACACCAAGGTCGGATTCGTCTTCCAGCAATTCCACCTGCTCGATCGCCTTGACGCAGTGAAGAACGTAATGCTCCCGCTGGTCTACGCCGACGGCCACGCCGACGGCACCGCCCTCGCCGAGAAGGCCCTCGACCTGGTGGGCCTCGCCGGGCGCAAGCACCATCGCCCCTCGGAGTTGTCAGGCGGGGAGCAGCAGCGCGTGGCGATTGCCCGGGCGCTCGTCACCAACCCGGTGCTCCTCCTGGCAGACGAGCCGACGGGCAACCTCGATACCCGCAACGGCCTGGAAGTGCTCGCGATCTTCCAGCGACTGCACCAGGACGGCCGCACTTTGATCATGGTGACCCACGACCACGTCGTGGCCGAACACGCCAGCCGCCTCATCGTGTTGAAGGATGGCCGCGTATCCGGCGACCAGCCGGTCAGCCTGCCGCGTGACGCGGCAGCAGAGTTGCGCCGCCTCGCGGCGGAACCGCCTGTCGGCGGGCCCGCCTGATCGGAAGCCCGCCGTGCACTTCTCGCAAAACGCGCTCCTCTCGTGCCAGATCCTGGCAGCGCACCCCCTGAGGACGGTCCTCAGTATGACCGGTGTGGTCGTGGGCGTCTCGGCGGTGATCGTGATGGTCTCCGTCGGGCAGGGGGCGGAGCGCCGCGTCCTGGATCGCATCGGCGGGATGGGCACAGACCTCGTCACGGTCAACGCCGCGCCCGCCCGCCTCATGATCGGCCGGCAACGCACCGTCGCCACGGTGACCACCCTGACCGCCGGGGACGCCCGCGCCATCGCCGAGCACTGTCCCCAGGTGACCGCCGCGGTCCCCGCAGTGACGAAGTCCCTTGTCGTGCGCTGGGAGGGCATCAACACGACGACCACGGTGGTCGGCATGGCGGCGGACGGCTTCAGGGTTCGGAACATCCCGTTCGCGTCCGGACGGCCGTTCGACGAGGAGGACGACCACCTGCGACGGCGTGTCGCCGTGGTCGGGCCGACCGTGGTGAAGAACCTCTTCGGCCCCGCCGACCCGGTCGGCCGGGAGATCCGGATTGGACGTGTGCTGTTCGAGGTCATCGGCGCCACCCGGGCGCGCGGCACGGACGCCAACGGCGTGGATCAGGACGACATGCTGGTTGTGCCGCTGGAAACCGCCATGCGCCGTCTGCTGAACATCCCCTACATCCAGACCATCTACGTGCAGGCTCGCGGCAGCCAGTGGATGGACCGTGTTGAACGCGACGTCCGTGACCTTCTTCGGGAACGCCAGCGCCTGGCCGAGGGGCGCCCCGACACGTTCACGATTCAGAACCAGAAGACGCTGCTCGCCGCCGAGCGCGAGACGGCGCGCTCGATGACGCTGCTCGTGGGCAGCGTGGCCGGCATCGCGTTGCTGGTTGGCGGCGTAGGCATTCTGGCCGTGATGCTGATTGCCGTCCGGGAGCGCAGGCGCGAGATCGGTCTCCGGCGCGCCCTCGGTGCGAGGCCGCGCGACATCCTGGCGCAGTTCCTCGTCGAAGCCGCGCTACTGGCAGGCGTCGGGGGGCTGTTCGGCACATCCATGGGGATCGCCATCGCCTGCATCGTGGCGGGCTTTGGCGCCTGGGAGGCGGTGGTTTCGTGGCCGGCCGCAGCCATGGCGCTCGCCTTCGCCATGACCGTGGGGATGACCTTCGGCATCTACCCGGCCCTTCGCGCGTCCCGTCTCGAGCCGATCCAGGCGCTGAGGTCCGACTAGAGCGGGTGGGAGCGCATCTGCGCCGGCGGGATACCACCGCGGCGCTCTGATGGCCAAGAGCACCGGCACTCCTGATCTCAGGAAGAACCTGCGAGGAAACACGATCAGCGCATCAAAGTTCCCGATGTCGCGAAGGCGATGAATGCCGAATGGTGCGACATCTACGTAATGCTGGACCGGCCGGGACTCGGCCCCGCTCCCGCCACACGTGGTGCGTCAACCGCCGTTCTGGGTTGACACTCGCTATACGACTGAGATTAGCGTGCCGATGCTCGGCTACGTCGTGGAGCAGAACCCGGGCTACGACCTGGTCACCAACGGGCCCGTGAAGGCGATTAATCCCCAGGGAGCGTTGGCGGATCCAAACGACTGGCTGAACAAGGCGGTACCCACGTACGAAGTGCGGAACGTGACGGTCGTCGAGGGACTAACCAGATTGATGCGCGCGTTCGACAGGAAGTACGACGCCAGTCGCATCAGGGGCGGCAACGATACTCCGCCTCTGGTGTTCTCGGTCAGCCTCTCGCCAGGGACTGTGCGCGACGTCCTCGATGCCATCGCGCAAATTCTCCACGGCGCGTGGGTGGTGAGTTACGGCGGGACGACCGCGTCGTACGACGTCCTCGCGCACGGCGCCGCGTATTGGGTAGTCGATCCGTTCCCGACCGGCGGCCCAAGAATCACGCTTGGCGGGCGAGGTTGGGAAGTGTGGACGGCGTTCAGCGAGTTTCGGTAGGCGCCAGCGTGTAGGCCCAGGTCGTAGGCCCCAAGCTTGAGCTCGCGGCCCACAGAGGGCGATCACTGGCAAGTGAACACCGAGGTTCCACGCCGGCCCGAACAGCAGTCTAACGCCGGCGTGAGTTTGAGGCGGCGTGTGTTACACCAGCGACGTGCGTAAGGGGGACGCCCACCGATCCACCCTCGCCCCCCACCCCTCGGGGCCTGGAACCTGTGCGGGAAATCTCACGCCGGCGTGAGCGGCGGTCACGCGGCGCGACTGACGACACCGCGTATTTGCGTGCGTGGAACCCCCCTCCACCCTGTCGCCATACCCCCAGGGCGCGCCAACCTTCCGAGATCTTCGAACAGTCAGTGTCGCGGTGGCCAGCGGCACCACGCCTGCCACCAGGAACACGCCGTCCCCCACCAGGCGGACCCACTGCAGCGCTGACGCCGTCTCATTGCGGCGCCTTCAATCGTGGCACGCTGGCCGGCACCGCGAGCTCGTCCAGCTTCTTGTTGAAGGCCGGCGCGACCGTCGCCTGCAGGTCCTTGACGGGCGGCAACGCGGCCTTCAGCTCCTCGAGGCCGCCGGCAAGCTGCTGCCGCTGCGCCTCGGTGGGCAGCGACGTCGAGGCCGCGATGCCGCGGCCGGCAGACGTGATGCGGCTCATCGCGCGCGACATGCCGGCCTGCGCGTCGCGAATCTTCCTTGACGTCTCGTCAACCGCGGTCTTGACTTCGGGCTTCAGGTCCTTCACCTGGGCAATCGCCTTGGTGATTGCCGTCATCTGCGCGTTCAGATCGCCGGCGACGATGCCGGCCGGCACCCCGGTCAACTGCGCATCGTAGACATCCATCAAGGCCTTGTGGCGCGCGAGCAAATCCTCATCGCTGACCGTCACCCGCGGATCTCTGTTGACGCGCACGATCGCACTCTTTTCGATCGTGGGCGCCGCCGCCAGCGACGTGGTGGCCGCCGGCACAACCAGCTTCACCACGTACTCGCCGGGCAGCACCATCGGTCCCCGGGTTGGCTCGGGCGGTGCGCCCGCTTCGCCGCCAGTCGGGTCGCCGCCGCCCCCGAAGTCGCCCGGTACACGCGCGAGCGTGCTCTCTGCGGGCCGCGGATCGCCCGGATCCACCCCTTCGGTCGATCGCTCCGGCCGAGGCGCCTGCGGCGGAGGCGTGAAGCGCAGATCCCACACCAGACGATGGAGTCCCGCTTCGCCGCTTCCCGTCAGTTCGCGCACGACGCGGCCATCGCGGTCCTGCACGACGATCTTCGCCTCCGGTGCCGGCCTCGCGAGGTAGTAGTCGAGCAGCGCGCCACGCGGAGGATTCGCGCCAACATAGGTGCCCTGAGCGAGGAAGTCGCGGTGCTCGAGATGGTTGAACGTCGTCGCCGGCAGCGGCGCGAACAGGTGCGCCGGCGCCGCCGCGATCTCCTTCGTCATCGCCTCGAGGGGCGCGATGTTCATCAGGTAGATGCTGCGCCCATGCGTGCCCAGAATCAGCTCGCGCGTGCGAGGATGAATCTGGATGTCGGCAACCGGCACGTCCGGCAACTTGTTCTTCAGCTGCGCCCAGCTGGCCCCGCGGTCCAGCGAACACCAGAGACCGCTCTCGGTCCCCGCAAAGAGCAGATCGGGATTGCGCGTGTCTTCCTTCAGCGCCCGCACCGGGCTTTCTGGAAGCCCCTGGGCAACCGCCTGCCAGCTCGTCCCGCCATCGTCGCTGCGGTACAGGTACGCCTTGTCGTCGTCGGCGCGGTGGTTGTCGAACGACACGAACATGCGCCGCGCGTCGAACTGCGAGAGCACGAGGCCGCTCACCCACGAGCGATCGGGAAGCGCCGGGACGTTCGCGGTCACGTTCGTCCAGCTCGTGCCCGCGTCCTTCGACAGCTGCACGTTCCCGTCGTCGGTGCCCGCGAGCAGCAGGCCGGGCTGCACGGGCGATTCGGCGAACGCGGTGATCGTGCCGTAGGCGGAAATGCCGTCGTTCTTGGCCAGCATCTCGCCGGTCACGCCCATCACCGGGATCTTCTCGCGGTCGATCTGCTTCGTCAGGTCGGGGCTGATGGCCGTCCAGCGCTCGCCACCATCGAATGTTCGCCACACGCGGTTGCCGGCGAGGTACACGATCCGCTGGTTGTGCGGAGAGACGACGATCGGCGCCGTCCAGTTGAAGCGCACGGGCGAGAAGCCAGCCGGCCTCGCCTCGCCACCACCCGCGCCGCCCCGGCCTCCCCCGCCGCCGGCTCCACCCGCGCCGCCGCCGCGCCCTCCGCCGCCCGGCCCGCCGCCGCGCTCCATCTCGACCGGCCGGATCTCCTTCGATTCGCCGGTGACGTAATCGAAGCGCATGATCCGTCCGTTGTTCATCGAGACGTATGCCATGCGCGGATCGGTCTGATCGACGGTCACGAACTCGCCGTCGCCGCCGCCCACCTGGATCCAGTCGTCGTTGAGCGGGCCGACGCGGTGCCTGGTTGCGCTCGGCCCGCTCCAGATGCCGTTGTCCTGCAGACCGGCATACAGGAAGAACGGGTCGCGCATATCGTAGCCGACGACGTAGATCTGGCCGAGCGGCACGTTGTTGACGCGCAGCCAGGTGCGCGCGCGGTCGTACGAAATGCCCACACCGCCGTCGTTGCCGATGATCAGGTGATTCGGGTTGCGCGGATCGATCCACATGGCGTGATGATCCACGTGCAGGTTGCGCGCGCCGTCGCTCCTGAACGTCTTGCCGGCGTCATTCGAGATGTAGAGCGACACGCCGAGCACGTAGATGCGCGTGTCATCCTGCGGATCGATCCGGATCTGGCTGAAGTACATCGGTCGCGGGTTCAGCGGGTTGATCTTCTTCCAGATCTTGCCGCGATCGTCGGACCGATAGATCCCGCCGTCCTTGCCGTGCTCGATGGTCGCGTAGATGACCGCGGGGTTCTTGCGGTAGATGTCGAGGCCGATGCGCCCGATGGTGCCGGTCGGCAGGCCGCCGGCCAGCTTCGTCCACGTCCTGCCTGCATCGGTCGTCTTCCACAGCGCGCTCCCCGGCCCGCCGCCGTTGAAGCCGAACGGCGTGCGGCGGCGCTGGTAGGACGCCGCGTACAGCACCTTGCGGTCGGACGGATCCATGATCACGTCGCCGAAGCCGGTGTCCTCGTCGATGAACTTCGTGTTCACCCAGGTCTTCCCGCCATCGGTCGTCTTGAACAGGCCGCGCTGCCTGTTCGGTCCCCACAGGTGTCCGAGCGCGGCCACGTAGACGATGTCGGGGTTCTTCGGGTCGATGACGATGCGGCCGATGTGCCGCGACTCCTCGAGCCCCATGCGCTGCCACGTCGCGCCGCCGTCGGCGGACTTGTACACGCCGTTGCCCCACGACGAGCTCTGCCGCGCGTTGGCTTCTCCGGTGCCCACCCACACGATGTCCGGGTTCGACGGGGCGATGGTGACGTCGCCGATCGAAGTGGTGCCGAAGTCGTCGAAGATCGGCATCCAGCTCGTGCCGCCGTTGGTCGACTTCCACAGACCGCTCGAGGCGGCCGCCATGTAGACGATGTCGGGATTGCTCTCGACGACGGCGAAGTCGTCGATGCGGCCGCCCATGATCGAGGGGCCGACGCTGCGCCACTGCAGATCCTTTGTGAGGCCTGGATTGTCGGCGGCGGCGAGACCGAGCGAGACGAGCGAGATCGCGAGCATCAGGCCGAGGCACGTCTTGAGCATGGTGTCACCGCAAGGGCACCCCCACGCGGCTGCTGCGTCGGGGACCCCGCCAATTCGAACCCCCACGCGGCTGCCGCGTCGGGGACCCCGCCAATTCGGACCCCCACGCGGCTGCCGCGTCGGGGACCCCGCCAATTGGAGAGAGACAGACTCGCGCGAACCGTATCTCCGGCAGGCTGCGGAAGTCAATCGAGGTCCACGGAGTCCATATAGCAGGACGCGATTCGGGGCCGCGCCGAGGCGTCCGCGGACGCCGCCGGGGGGCCATTCACGGCGACCCCGAATCGTGCGCTCTTGTTCGACCACGAGCTCAATCTTGCGTCGTCGGCCCTGTCGGTTTCGTGTCGTCCTTGCGCGCTGGCGCCTTCCAGTCGATCCCGCGCGTGTACTTCATCAGCCACGAGATCTCCTCGGCGTCCCGAATCCGTTGATGGTGCGGCTGGCGGAAGCCGTGCGGCTCGCGCGGGAAGCGGATGAAGCGCACCGGCACGCCGCGATCCTTCAGGCCCTGGTAGAACATCATGCTCTGCCCGATGGTGTCGGTCGTGTCCTCTTCCCCGTGCAGCACGATGGTCGGCGTCGTCACCTTCGCGATGTAGCTGTAGGACGACTGCCGCTTGTATCCGTCGGGGTTCTCCCACGGCGTTCCGCCGATGTACCAGCGGCGCACGTCGTGGTTGAAACCCATCGCGTACTCCGAGGCCCAGTCAGTGACCATCGCGCCCACCGACGCGGCCTTGAACCGCGGCGTCTGCGAGACGATCCAGCCCGTCATGATGCCGCCGTAGCTCCAGCCCCGGACGGCCATGTGATCGGGATCGGCGATTCCCTGCGCGACGAGCGCGTCGACACCGGTCATCGCGTCCTGGTAGTCGCCGCCGCCGATGTCCTTCGTGTTGCCCCGCAGCAGCGCGTCGCCGTAGGACGTGGAGCCGCGCACGTTCGGCTCGAGGATCGCCCAGCCGAGGCTGCAGTAGACGTGGTTGATGGCGCGGAACGACGTCGAGAACACACCCGCGGGACCGCCATGCACGCTGAGGAGTAGCGGCAGCTTCGTGCCCGGCTGATAGTCCGCGGGCAGCCACAGCAGCCCTTCGATCTCCAGCCCGTCCTTGCTCTTCCACTTCATCGTCGTGAACCGTGCCAGCTGCAGCTCCGCGATCTTCGGGTTTGCCTTCGTGATTGGCGTCACCTGCCCGGTCGCCAGGTCGACGATGTTGACGTCGCCAGGCTGCGTGGGCGTGCTGATGACGGTGGCGCCGCGCTTCAGGTCCTTCGTGATCGAATCGAGGCCGCCCGACCACTCGCCGCCGGCGATCACCTTCTCGTTGCCGCTGGCGAGATCGAGCTGGCAGATCGCGCCGCGCGCGTTGCGCTGGCCGCCGTACACGAGCGACTTGCCGTCCCTGGTCCACCAGCACCGCCGGATGCCGCGCGCCGGCCCCGGCACCTTCTTCGCCGGTCCGCCCGCCGGGGAAATCAGGAACAGCGATCCTTGGCTGAGCTCCCATGTCTTGTCGCTCGGCGCGCTGAAGGAGATCATCGTGCCGTCGGGCGACCAGGCGAGGCTGCTCTCAGGCGCCTCGTTCTTCGTCAGTTCCTTCACCTGACCGCTGGCCACGTCGACGACCGCGATCTCGGATCCCCACTGCCCGTTGCGCGCGTTCTCACGGCGGAACGTGTAGGCGACCTTCGTCGCGTCGGGCGAGACCGCGATGTCGCTGACCAGCATCTTCTCCCTGGTGATCTGCTGTTCCTTCCTGTCGGCGACGGTGATCGCCCAGACGTTCGACCAGTTGCCGCGGCTCTGGCCGTTCGGCCCCTCGTCGACGAAGATCGCGTCGTCGCCCTGTCGCTCGGCCGTTCGCTCTTCTTCGGTCTTCGCGTCCTCGGCGATGAAGAAGATCTTCTTGCCGTCTTCGGACCACTCGAAGCTGCGGATGCCGCTCTTGTGGTCCGACAGCTTGTATGCTTCGCCGCCGTCCACCGGAATCAACCAGATCTGCGAACCGGCTTCCGCCGCGCCGCCACGGCCGCCGCCACCGACTGCCGGTGCCGGCGCGCCTGCGCCGCCTCCAGCCGCCTGATCACGGGTCGAGAGGAAGGCGACCAGCTTTCCGTCGGGCGACCACTGCGGGTTCGAGTCG
>Ga0315279_10010388_pt1 | contig 10946 bp, 7 predicted proteins | sample YL17G06_20_MG_FD_203694 | JGI IMG/M metagenome (GOLD analysis project Ga0315279, IMG submission 203694) | Sediment microbial communities from Yellowstone Lake, YNP, Wyoming, USA - YL17G06_20 | ecosystem: Environmental > Aquatic > Freshwater > Lake > Sediment | place: USA: Wyoming | collected...
CCTACTCACAACACCCTCGCTGCAGAGGGGACTGATTACGCTCAGGTCTTGTGCGGGTGTTATGATCTTCGGTTCATACGTCCCCTCTCGAGCGTTGGCTTGCGGGGTGAGAGAGGGGAGCAGACCCGCCCGAACGACCGATAGTAAGTTTTCTCCCGTTCGGTCGGGCGGGGGGGTGTGTGTCTTGTTGGTCAGAACCCGACCGTTTTCGTTTTTGCGTAACATCAGTCAGTAAATAAGGGCGGAGTCGCCGGCTGACCTTCGCAGGACGATCGGCTCCGACAATCCGTTACGACACTTCTTCTCGATCAATCATTTTGGTTGATTGTCAATTGAATTCAACGCAAAAGCATATGCCCCTAGAGAAATCGCCTTGCTGGTACCTATTTTAGATATACCGACACCAATTCTCATCTCGGGATCGTATTTGACCTTCTTGCCAGTTCCGTAGACCGCAATCTCTTTCGTGGATCCCCGCAAGAATTTTTGCAGTTCGTTTCTGTCTTCCAGATTATAGACATTTGCTATCAACCTGCGGAATGTTGTTCCGTTAGGTTTGACATAATGACTATTCATTTCTTGAACCAGATAAGGAAGAAACAGGTCGGAGGCGCCGGAGAGTCCTCCTCCGATAACAACTATTCCATCGATCAATGTAATTGCATTCGAGATCGCGTCGCCAGCAGCTTCAGCCATTTCCCGAAAAGCTCTCAACGCAGCTTCCTTGTTCCCTTCTTTCTTACCCACACCGATTTCATAAATCTCTTTTGGTGAAGGAGCATTGTCCAACTGAATTCTTGCCGCCCGTGCATACATCCTTCTTATCGCCCGAATACTCGCATGCTCCTCAATGTTGGTGTGCGGATTCAATTTGTTTCTTAGGAGCCAAATCTCCGCGGCGATAGAATTATCTCCCAAAAACAAACTACCGTCGCGTGTTATTCCTCCGCCAAATCCTGTGCCGAGAGTTAGACCCAGGAGATTCTTATATCTTTTCGGGCTTCCGGCTTTCTCAAGGAGATCATTTATGTATGGAAGGTAACCGGCGATCGCCTCGCCATACGCATACAAATCACCGTCATTGTTGATGAAAACCGGCAATCCAAATTTGTCTTCGAGCATTGGGCCCAGAGCGACGCCCCCGCGAAAGGCAGGTAGGTTTGGCAGATCTCCAATGATGCCGTTAGGATAGTCGGCAGGTCCGGGAAAAGCAAAACTGATCGCCACCGGTGCATTCTGCAACTTCTCTTTGACTTTCTTGAATCCTTCCACAACAGTGGATAAGCATCTCTCCAGGTCATCTGGGTAGGTGGGGAGAACAATTTCGTCAAGGATTTGCTCGTTCCCTTGAATAGCTGAGAAGACAGAATTCGTGCCGCCAGCATCGAGCGTCATCACAGTTCTTTTGTCCAGTCGATAGTTCATCTTCGTGCTCTCTCTTTTACTTTACCGTAATTGATGCTTTTCTCATTGAAACAAATGAGGCGAAAGATATATACAGAAGACACAATAATGGCACAGCGAAGCCTGCAAGAACACTGGTACTGTCGACGACCTTCCCCATGATCAGCGGGACGATTGCGCCCCCGGAAATGGCCGTCACCATCAAACCGGATAATTCATTCGAGCGCTCCGGCATTTGATCAATAGTGATCGAAAAGACGAGAGGAAAAATATTGGCAAATCCCAATCCGACGAGGACAATTCCGACATAGGTCGGGAGTTCGCTTGAAGTAAGCATCACCAGAACACCGAGGATTGCCGCCATCACCGTGACCACAAGGAACTTCTTGGCAGACATCCTGCCCAAGATAATCGAGCCGCCAAACCTTCCCAGCACTATTGGAAGATAGAATATTGCCCAGCTTACCCACAGGCTAAACCCTTTGACTCCGAAGTTTTCCTTTAAAAGGATGGGCACTCCCGAGCTCATCGACACCTCTGCACCCACGTAGAGGAAAATGGCCACAACCATCACGAATACATAACCGTTCTTCAGCAATGCCAAGCAAGACCTTAAGGACGCAGGTTTTGCATCAGGGTCCTTGTGCTCCGAGATTCTGAGTGGACTTACGAGAAGCAGGGTAACCACAATCAAGATGCAAAACACCGGGAACAGGATACTCCATTCTAAACCGAAGGTCAAGGCAACCAAAGGAGGAAGTAAGAATCCAAGAGATGAACCGACTGCTTTTATTGACTGAGCTAGCGTAAGATTCTTTGAGTATGTACCTTCCGGTGAAACATCCCTCATAACGGGATTGCCAGCGACCTGCAGTATCGTTGCTCCGGCACAGAGAAGAAGAATTGACAAGAGAACCACATAGTAACTGGAGTATTCTCCCGGACTGAATTGAACTTTTGCGCCATACATTCCGTTCATCATCGGAAGAGACAGTCCTATCAACGCAACAACCAGACCAAGCACAAGGATAAACTTCTTCCCTTTCTTGTCTTGATAGATACCCATGGGAACCGATAGAACGCCAAACATGATGAACCCAGCAAATGGAACGAGTTGAGCCATCGTGTAGGATAGTTGAAACGTATCTTTGGCCAGCCCCACAAGAGGACCCACGACATCACCAAAGCCCATGCAGAGGAAAGCCAGAAAAATCGGGATCGTCTTAGTTTTCACGGTGAGCTCCGATCATAATGGTTCTGTTTAGATGAGACCAGAGTCAATCCTTGATTGCGCATGTTGTTCTCACTACAGCGATAGAGCCAAAGCCCCTATTCTCTCGACAAGATAACCCTTTCCAACTCTTCCAGGGATTTTCCTTTTGTCTCCGGCATCATTTTCCACACAAAGAAGAAAAACGGAATCATCATCACGGCGAAAAACATGAACACACTTCCGCCCCCGAGCGCTGACAGGACGACCGGGAAGACCAACCCGATCAAGGCATTCATGATCCAGTGCGTAAAAGATCCGAGAGCCTGACCCTTAGCCCTCACCTTGTTGGGAAAAATCTCGGCAAGGAATACCCAGATAACGGCTCCCTGCGAGAAGGCAAAGAAGGCTATGAAACCAACGATAAAAATCACGATGCCGACACCGCTGAAAAGGTTCTCGAAATAGTAATGAAACGCAGCACCGGCCAGGGAAACGAACATTCCAACAGCTCCAATCAAAAGCAGCGTCTTGCGGCCGAGTTTGTCAATAAAGAACATCGCGACAATGGTGAATACCAGGTTGGTCACTCCGACAGCGACAGCCTGCAGCATGGCTGCATTTGTGCTCGCACCCGCTTTCTCGAAAATCAATGGAGCATAGTACATGATCACGTTGATACCCGACAATTGATTGAAGACGGCCAACAGTACCGCGCACATGATGGGGAACCCATACTTTTTCTGGAAGAGCTTCGTAACACCCTGTCCAAATTCCTCCTTCAAGGAATTCACAATATCGGTAAGTTCGGATTCCAGGTTTTCCGCACCCACTTTCTGAAGCACAGACCGGGCTTTGTCCACGAGTTGTTGCTTAACAAGCCAACGCGGGCTTTCGGGCACAAAGAACAAGAGCAGGAAGAAGAGAGCAGCCGGGAAAGCCATCACTCCAAACATCCAGCGCCAGTTGTTCGCCCCGATGTCAACCAGCAAATAGTTGGAAAAGAATGCGACCAGAATGCCGATGACGATGTTGAACTGTGCTACCGCAACTAGTCTGCCCCTCAATCGACCCGGCGCAATCTCTGCAATGTACATGGGCGCCATCACGGAGGCAGCCCCAATCGCCAGCCCTCCCAGGAACCGAGAGAATAGGAGGACGTACCAGCTTTCAGCCACGGCGCAACCGATGGCTGAAATGAAGTACAGCACGCCACATGCTGAGAGCATCACCCGTCTTCCAAATACGTCTCCTGGTTTTCCGATGACTATCGATCCAATCACCGTCCCCCAGAGAGCAATGGATACAGTCATGCCCAGCGTTGTATCGGTGAGACTGAAGTACTCAGTAATGAATTTTGTTGTTCCCGAGATCACAGCGGTGTCAAAACCGAACAGAAAGCTGCCGAGTGCAGATACCACCGTTGCGAACAAAAGGTTCCGATTCATAGTCTTCACCTATTTACCGGTTTACCATTGATGAATCCTTTTTGTGCTCTCAATTATAAAGAAATATGTAGTGTGAGTCCATTATCATCATTCGAGGCTAGGGGTGAGAACGAGTCGTTGATACGCTCGCACGGTTGACTGCTCCTGATCTTGTGGCCTGTTTTGTTCACGCCGGATCTTCGTCGTAAATGGATTGACCTTCGTGGGACGGTTCCGCTCTGAGGCAAGAAGCCTTCGAGCACTGCCATGATGCGGAACTCTGTGGCACGCCATGCCCCCCAGCTATGAACAGTTTTGATCAAATGGTGGATGCTCTCAAGAGGACTGTCATATGATCACCTAGAAATAAAAAGGTGTTAGCAGAGGCTAACACCCGGTGTCTAACCTGGCAATCAAAGCGTCACAAAATGCAGACCCCAGGAAAATTATGCCCGGGACGCCAGAAACGGACGCTCAGATGACTCCATTCTTCTTTATCACATCCCTGGCGATCACAATCTTCTGAATCTCGTTTGTCCCTTCAAAGATGAGATTGATTCGTGAGTCCCGGTAGTATCTCTCGATGGGCAACTCCCGCGAATACCCCATTCCTCCGTGAATCTGAACTGCGTGGTCCGCAACCTTGTCCAATCCTTCCGAGCAGAACAATTTTACCGTTGCTGATTGACGCGAAATCGACTTTCCGGCATCGTACGCAGCCGCCGTCCGGTAGACGATCGACTCCATCGCGTAAATCACCGTCGCCATCTCCGCCAACATGAATTGAATTGCCTCGAACTGCGAGATAGCAACGTCGAATTGCTTCCGCTCCTTTGCGTACTTGGTCGAGAGCTCCAGCAACTCCTTGGCTGCACCAACACATGCAGCGCCAAGGCCCAGACGACCCGCGTCGAGGGTTTTCATTGCAATGAGGAATCCCCGTCCATCGTCGCCAATGATGTTTTCCTTCGGAACGCGTACGTTGTCAAACGTAATCGGTGAAGTGACGCTTCCGCGGATGCCCATCTTCTTCTCGGGCGGTCCGGCACTGAATCCGGGAAGCTTTGTTTCGACTACAAAGCCGGAGATGCCTTTCTCCGTCCGGGCGAAGGCGGAGATGACATCGGCGAGCGAGCCGTTCGTAATCCAGAGCTTCTCACCGTTGATCACCCATTCGTTCCGATCCAGGTGAGCCCGTGTCCGGAGGTTGAACGAATCAGATCCCGCCAAGGTCTCGGTGAGGGCAAAAGCGCCGATGAATTTCCCTTCAGCGAGCGGTACGAGATATTTCTTCTTCAGATGCTCCGATCCGCCGATGTAGATCGCGTTCGCACCGATGGATTCATGTGCACCAATGAAGGTAGCGGTCGAAAGGCAGCCTCGACCAATCTCCTCCTGCACAATGCAGTAGCCCACTTCGCCAAAACCGCCGCCTCCGTATTCTTGGGGGAACGCGGCACCAAGGAGCCCGAGGTCTTTGATCTTCTGTATCAATTCAGGCGGGATCTTCTCCTCCTCATCGATCCGGCGCGCGACCGGCTTGATTTCCGAGTTCGTGAAATCCCGCACCATCTCGCGGAGCATTTTCTGTTCCTCGGTAAATTCAAAGTCAAACATACATCTCCTCAATTTGAGAATTTGCCGTGTTGACGAAGGAATTGCGCAGAGCCAGGAGCAAGCTACCCGATATAGCTCACGACGTCTTCCCCACCGTCGACGCCAATGACGTTTCCGGAAATCCAGTATGCGTTCTCATCGGCGAGCAGGACGATAGCCTTCGCCACGTCCTCGGGGGTTGTCAATCGCGCGGACGGGTTCTTCGCTATGGCAACCTCAACCATCTTTGAGCTATTCGGAATCTTTCGCAGTGCCGGAGTATCCGTTACTCCTGCCATAACCGCGTTGCATGTGATGCCGAACGGTCCCAGCTCCATTGCAAGCTGGCGGATATGTGACTCAAGACCCGCCTTGGCTGCTGAAATCGCACCATAGTAGGGTATCACTGAGTGCCCGCCGGAGCTTGTCATGGCGAAGATGCGCCCCCCTTTTTTCATCAACTTGCGCGTGATCAAGCCTTGTGTCCAGTACACCAGACTATGCGCCATCACGTCGAGCGTCATCTCCATTTGAGCCTGTGTGATGGCATCGTCGGGCTTCTGGGCAATGAACGACTTGAGCGTTCCAAACGCGAGCGAATGGAGCAGAACCCTCACCGTCTGAGATGAATCCTTGGAAAAACGCTCGTGGATATCGTCGAGAGCTTCCTCCCGCTTGATGGCATCTGCGGCGTTGATGTTGTAGAACACCGCCTCGCTCCCCGTATGCTTGATCTCGCGAACCACGTGTTGCACCGCGGGCATCGTGGCCTGTCGATCAAGATGAACACCAAAGACGTTCATACCGTGCTTCGCCAGCTCAATGGCCGTCGCTCCACCAAAGCCGCTTGAGGCACCAAGTACCAATGCCCATTCGTCCGGCTTGAATCGGTGTTCAGTTTTCATCCCTATCTCCTCCAGAGGGTTCTGCGGTGAGTGCCAAAGATAAGAAGAATTCGAAGAAAATCAAACGAGGCTACTCGACGGTGACGCTTTTCGCCAGATTGCGCGGCTGGTCGACATTAACGCCGCGGGCGACGGCTATGTAGTAGGCAAGCAGTTGTAACGGGATAACATTGATGATGGGGCCGAAGAACCCGTACGTTCGAGGGACGCGCAGCACAAACTCAACATGCTGTTCGATGTCTGTGTCATCCTCGTTTGCAATCGCAATGATCCGTCCTTTTCTCGCGCGGACCTCCTGCACATTACTCATCACTTTTTCATAGATACCGTCCTTCGGCACAACGATGACGACGGGCATCTGTTCGTCGATCAGCGCGATCGGCCCGTGCTTCATTTCGGCGGCGGGGTATCCCTCGGCGTGAATATAAGAAATCTCCTTGAGTTTCAGCGCACCTTCGAGAGCGACAGGATAGTTCGAGCCGCGTCCGAGATACAGGAAATTCCTGGCATCTTTGAATTCCGCGGCGACCTCCTTCACGCGACCCATGACTTGCAAGAGATACGACACTTTGGAGGGTAAGCTGTCGAGTTCTTGCGCCAGCAGCCTGAAGTCCACCTGCGACGTCCCCTTGTCGCGTGCCAGCATCAAGGTGATAAGTGCCAGAACGGTCAACTGCGAGGTGAACGCCTTCGTTGAGGCCACACCGATTTCGCGTCCTGCATGGATATAGACGCCTCCATCGGATTCGCGCGCGATGGTGCTGCCAACGACGTTGACAATTCCCAGCGCCGTTGCACCCCTTGCCTTCGCTTCGCGTAGGGCCGCGAGCGAATCGGCGGTCTCACCGCTCTGGCTGATCACGAACATGACGTCCTCCGCAGTCACCACGGGATTTCGATAACGGAACTCGGAGGCGTACTCCACTTCGGCTGGAATCTTCGCGATCTGTTCCAGCATATACTCGCCAACAAGTGCGGCATGCCACGACGTTCCGCATCCGACGAGGATGATACGCCGGGCCTTCAGCAATCGATCACGGACATCCTCCAGACCGCCCAGCTTGACCTCGCCCTTCTCCACGAGCAGCCGACCGCGGAGAGCGTTACGAATGGTCTCAGGCTGCTCATAGATCTCCTTGAGCATGAAATGATCGTATCCACCTCGCTCAATGTGAGCCAAATCGATCGTCAGCTTTTCCACGGACCTTTCCGTTTCAACATTGGCGAGGGTCCTGGTCGTGACACCATCTCGCGTGATGACGCCTACCTCTCCGTCCTTGAGGTACGAAACCGTGCGCGTGTGTTCAACCACCGCTGAAGCATCCGATGCCACGATGAATTCTCCGTCGCACAAGCCGATCACGAGCGGGCTTCCATGTCTGGCCACAATGATTTTGTCGGGTTCATGTTCGCTGAGGACGGCAAGACCGTATGTTCCCTGAACCTGTTGAAGAGCCTGCCGGACAGCGTCGACCAGGCTTGAATTCCGTCGGCTGAATTCCTCGATCAAATGCGCCAAGACCTCTGTATCCGTCTCCGATCGGAAGTGGTGCCCCGTATCCACAAGCCTCTTCTTCAGCACGGCGTAGTTCTCGATCACGCCGTTATGGACCACGGCGATCTTATCCCGGCAATCGAGATGAGGATGAGCATTCGTCTCATTGGGTTCTCCGTGCGTCGCCCACCGCGTGTGGCCGATGCCGATCAAGGCACGTTTCGATTGCGCCGCAAGCGCCTGCTCAAGAGAGTCAACCTTGCCGACCTTTTTGACGATGGAGATCTTTCCATCGGAGAGCGTGGCAATTCCTGCCGAATCATACCCCCGGTATTCCAGCCGCTTGAGCCCCGCAAGGATAATGGGAATGGCGTCTCGTTGACCGATATATCCGACTATTCCACACATGCGCTCATTCACCTCCAGTATTGACCAGACCGGCAACCGCCATCATTCGGCCCGATTGCTCCCTATCTCGTCGATATGAGTGGAACAGTTCCGGATGACAGATTGTACAGTACGATGAAATCTCGATATGTTCTCTTTTCACTCCCCAGCTCAGCAACTGTTGGAGATTTGCCTGCTTGAGATCAAGGAACAATTTTCCCGAGCGACGCTCAACGAGCCTCTCCGGAAACTGCTCAGCCACCTCGACACCGACCTCATAGCAGCAAACGCCTGCAGACGGCCCAAGATAGACGATGAGGTTCGAGCTTGCTGAGCCGAACTCGTCTACCATGAGTCGGACGGCATTCTCCGCGACGCGTTGTGCTGTTCCTCTCCATCCTGCGTGCACGAGGCAAAGCGCCTTTCTTCTGAAATCAAACAATACCATCGGCAGGCAATCGGCCACCGTGACCGCAAGCGGAAGGTTTGGCTGTGTCGCCGCAAGCCCATCGCACCCGTCATACTCTCCGGGGCCGAGAGCGACCTTGACGACATTGGTATGGTTCTGAAGTGGAAACGCCGCTCGATCACTCTCGAGACCAAGAGACGCGAAGAGCCTCTTCCTGTTCTCAACCACGTTCGAGACATCGTCTCCAACGCGGAAACTGACATTCATCCCGAACGGCGGAGGACTCACACCGCCGTAGCGGGTGCTCATCGCGAAGAGGACTTCTTTGAACTGCGACAGTTTTTCCGAGACAATCAGGTGAGCAGGCAGCATGTTATCCAAGTCTGAGCGGAATTCTCATCTCCACGGTCGTACCCTTGCCGACCTCGCTTCGAAGAGCGACGGTTCCATTCAAATCTTCAATCACCTTCTGGGCGATGGCTAAACCAAGACCCATCCCGTCCGTTTTTGTGGAAAAATTCGGCTGGAAGACCTTGGCTTGAAGCTCTTGCGGAATCCCGCTGCCCGTATCACTAATCGAAACGGTGCAGATCTGGTTGGAGATCCCCATCTCGACCGTTATGGTCCCTCCCTTCTCCAGAGCCTGCACACTATTCCGTATGACATTGATGAACACACGGCGAAGCTCGTCCCTGTCGGCAATAAGGATGGCAGGAGTTTCAGAAAATTTCGTTCGAAATTCAATTCCCCGTACCCCCCCGAAGAGTGTCACGGTCTCCTGAAGGAGTTCTTTGACATCCACACGCTCGAATTTCCGCGTCGGCATGCGGGCAAAATTGGAAAACTCCGACGCGATGCGGGTGAGCACCTCGATCTGCTCAATCACCGTGTTCGACACCCGCTGCAAAACCTGGCCAAAATCCTTTGCTCCATCCTTGTACGCCTGAGTGAGATGTTGGATCGATAGCTTGATTGGCGTGAGCGGGTTCTTGATCTCGTGGGCAACCTGTTTGGCCATTTCTTTCCAAGCGAGCTCTCGCTCAGCCCGCGCAAGGTCTTCGCGACTTACCCTCAATTCCTTCGTCATCTCATTGAATGACTGCACGAGATTGCCGACCTCGTCCGACGACTGGGGGGTGAGTTGCACGTCGAGATTTCCCTTGCCGATCACTTGCGCAGCGAGCGACAGTTCACGGAGCGGTCTGGACAGACGATTCGCAAGGATGAAGCCGACGATAACAACAAAAAGCACCACGAGCGCATACGCTCCAAGGACAAACGCATTGCGCTGTGCAAGCTCCTCGTCAATTTCCCGTTGACGATACAAAGCGGGAACTGCCAGGACTCCGACGACCCGATCGCCCATGATAATCGGCCGGTATCCAACAGTATACGTCACTTCTCCAATTCGCTCGAAGTCGCGGAAGAAACTCCTTCCGAGCATCATCGTGTTGACGAAGGCGCTGCCGGTAAGGCGGTCGTCAAGCAGTGCGGCCCGATAGAGCTCCGGCCGACTGCTCGCCTGAAGCGACGATCCGCCGTAGACGCTGAAATCGACCCCCAGGTCCGCCGCAGCAACCTCGCAGTAATCGTTGTTAATTCCCGCGAAGAAGTCCTCTTCGTCAGTGACCGAAGTGATTATCCGCTGGTGAATGAGGTCCAGATCCTCCGCAAGCCTTCCGGTAATACTGTCGTCCAATCGTTCGATTGCGAGTTCGCGGTTGTAGGACGCCATGACCACCAAGGGAACAATCGAAAGCAACGCAAACGACGAGACAAGCTTTTCGCGGAAACCGAACCTTACGGAGCTCCCGCGGAGGTACGACCGCGCGATATGCCCCACGGCAGCGAGACCGAAGAAGAACAGGTACACACCGAGCATCTTCACGATGTTGAAGAGATGCCAGCGGATATCAAGCGATTGAAGGCTCAGTGCAAGAATTCGACCCTCACGCGATTCATCTCTTGCGAAGAGGACATCGTACGTTTGACCTCCGAGATTCTGTTCAGACCACACGAATCGCACCGTTGACGCTGTAAACTGTTCGTGAATCGCCGTTGGAAGCCGCAACCCCCTGAACAGGAGAGGATCCGTTGTCGACACAAGCAAGCC
>Ga0315279_10010390_pt1 | contig 10945 bp, 1 predicted proteins | sample YL17G06_20_MG_FD_203694 | JGI IMG/M metagenome (GOLD analysis project Ga0315279, IMG submission 203694) | Sediment microbial communities from Yellowstone Lake, YNP, Wyoming, USA - YL17G06_20 | ecosystem: Environmental > Aquatic > Freshwater > Lake > Sediment | place: USA: Wyoming | collected...
CCATGCACGGGGAGAGGGCCGTGGCGGACCAGGCGGTCAGGGCCCTGGAGAGGCGGGGCGTCTTCGAACTTGACAATGAGCTCATCAAGAGGAAGGGGGCCGCCGGCAGGAGGGCCAGGCTCGGGGCCGTCATGGGCCGCATGACGAAAGAGGATGTCTGGCACGAGCTGGACGCGGGGCCGCTCGTCAGGGCCATGGTCGGCAAGGCCAATGTCCAGTTCCTGATGGGCGATCTCGAGGATGCGCTTTGTACCTATGAGCGGGTGCTGGGAATGGACCCCGAGGACGGGAACGGTGCAAGGTTCGCCTACCGCGACCTGCTAAGGGTCCTCAAGAGGTCCAAAGAGCTGACGGGATTGTACAAGAGGTATCCTGACCTGAAGGGCCGGGGATGAGGTGAGGTCATAATGGAAATGGGCCCGTCGGGATTCGAACCCGAGGCCTCCGGGTTGTGAAGCATGTGAGCCGCGATTGGGCGTGGTCGATGGGATGATGCCACGGGTGAACGATGGGCCCGGAACCATGATCTTAGCAGAATGGTCGATATTAGTCCGTCAATGCAGGGAGATCATTTTTCGACGGTCCAGAATAATTGCACATGATGATGTATGTAGTTCTAAAAAACTACACGTCCGAGGCCTGTAGGGTTTAGGTTAGTACCGGCCGGTGCCAATCCATTCTGCGATTATAGTAATTAGGGAAGAAGACGAATGCCAAATTCCCAATCATTCATTTTTATTTGTTTTTAAGGATAAAATTAGATTTATATAGTATGATATTGAGTTATTGATAACGTTTATATAATTTCTTTTATATTTCAACTACGGGATGGGGATAAGGGTCCATGATTTTTCCAGAAGGGGTGTTGATAACTTGAGCAATTCTGTGGAATGCGCGAGTAAGTCTTACATCCCTGAGAATTGTTGAATTCCCCCTGTACTCGATAATTTATGAAAAGTAGATATCATTTAGTTCGTCGGAGGATTATATATGTCGCCCCGTAGAAGAAAATCAAATTGTGTTGAATTAATAGCGATATTTCTGTGCCTGATAATGGTCTTACCAAGCCTATCGAACCTGTCAAAGGCCGAATGGCCCTCGACTCCTACCCAGGACTGGAACGTCACAGGTTCGGAAACATACCAGGGCTCAGCCCTGAATCTCAAGGGTTCCATTTATATCTATGGCCACCTAACCTTGACGGAGGTCAATGTCATAATACAATCCGATGAGGGAAAAACGAATGGAATATATGTCGAGGATGGCGGGACCCTTACGGTCAATGGAGGGTTGATCCAAGCAGATAATCCACAATATCCCATGAAGATGGTCCTGAGGGGCACAGCGACCATCGATGGGACAACGATCCAGTACCTCTGGGGCGACAATACCAATCCGAAATCTGGAATAATGGTCCTCTCGGACAATGTCCATATAACGAACTGTGTTATCGGTTATGCTAGCGGTTCTGCAATATATCTATATCGTAGCCAAGCGACCATAGAGAACAATAAGATACACGATGCTCACTAGGGCATCTATATTGATTCCGATTCCATCTTCACGGAACCGAACTTCAGGATAGGACAATCGGACCTTTCCTATGACCCGAGTGACACGGCACCAATCGCGAGCTCTATATTGACACTTTCCGCCATTGTCCATAACGATGGCGGCAGGGACGCGGCGGCCCTGGTAAGCTTCTATGATGGGGCCCCGAACCATGGCGGCACGCTCATCACGGAGAGCTCGGATGTCATCCCGGGTGCCAACTCCAAGACATATTCAACGCCCTGGACGGCCACCGCTGGCAGCCACACCATCAATGTTATTGTGGATAGGATGAATGCCGTGGGGGAATCCGATGAGGCCGACAATATCGCTTCCATCAATATCAATGTTCAATTCATGGTCCAGGTTATGATGAGTGGCGAGGTCCCATTTTTACCTGGCGCAACGGTCTATGCGTTCCGGGGGGGTTCATATCTTGGCCTCAGCGCCGTCACCAATGAGATGGGCGAGGCCTTCTTCTCGATCGCAGACCCGACCGGGGAATATGTTTTCAAGACCGATTACCTGGGATATTGTTTCGAATCTGATCCTGTTTCGATGCCTGCCACCAATCCGGGTTTTATATTGATACAGACCGGAACGGTCTATGTTGGGGCGCAGACATCATATCTGGGTGATACTGTCTATCTTGAGAATGTTCCAATCTACTTGTTCAAGCCCAATGGTGGATATTTGAATGTTGAGAAGACGACCAGCCCGGAAATTCGCTTTGTCGATTTCAATGTTCCATTCGTGTCATATCAATACAGGGCGGACTATCTCGGTCATCAGCAGTTCTCCGACCCATACATATTGGACTATTCTGACTGGAATTATCCGCAGGTAAAAATAACCTTCTTCGAAGGCCTTGCCAAGATTACCGTCAAGCAACATGGCATAATTTCGAATGGGGTTCCTATCTATGTCTTTGATGCTTCCGGAAATTATCTGAACATTCAAAAGAACACGGGAGACGAAGGAGTCCCCGGCCAGGTCCAATTCTATCTGCCGGTCGGCGATTACCAGTTCAGGGCAGACTATCAAGGCAATCAATACTGGGTCAGAATGAATGGACAGAAGGTCATCCATATATCCTGTGATGTTGAAACAAAACTTGACCTCGACACGGACGGCTCAGAGGTCTCGATAAATGTCCAGGATGGGGCCAATAATGGCATCGATGGTGTCAATGTCTATGCCTTCACATATCCCGCCATGTCGTATATCAGCAAGTTCGACACCACAGCGAACGGTGGGATTGCGAAGATACAGGTCGCTGCTGGCACATATCAGTTCCGCGCAGATTATCTTGGAGGCCAGTTCTGGTCTGACCCGATCACGGTTCCCGACACATCATCGGTTGACATTAACCTCCACCTCCGGGGCGTGACGGTTCCAGTCTACAAATACCAGGATAGTGTTCAGACCCATATCGGGGCGGGCACGCCGGTCTATTTATTCTCATCCTCGGAAAATTATCTGGGCCAGTACAGAACCACCGATGGCAACGGTCAGGTATTCTTTGAGCTGCCGGACGGCCAATCCTACAAGTTCAGGGCGGATCTCATGGGCTATCAATTCATGACACCGACCGCCTTCACCATTAGTGAAGGGGTTGCGCCATTTGTGAACATTCCCTATGGGGACGCGACCATTCACGTCAAGACCAAGTACAATGGCGTTGAGACCACCAGGGACAATGTGCCCGTCTATGTATTCACATATACTGACAATTATATCAATCAATATGACTACACCCAGAACGGCGGCATGGTCGGTTTCAATTTGCCCGTCGAGGGCTACAAGTTCAGGGCCGATTATCTTGGACAGCAGTACATGACCGATATCCTGACGCCGACCGTTTCCCACACGATATACATCAATGAAGGTAAAGCGAGCATAACGGTGACAAGCGGCGGGAATGCGGTTTCGGGCGTACCCGTCTATATATTCACCACATCGCACAACTATCTCAGCGTATCGGGTACGACCGATAACAATGGCAAGGTCGATATTCAGATACCCACGGGGGATTATGATATCAGGGCCGACTTCAATGGCAATCAGTACTGGAGCGGTTCCCAGACCATCAGCGATGATGCTACGACCCAGATATCCATCACGGATAATCCCTCAAGGAGCATCAGCGACCATGCCACCGGTAGTAGAGCCAGCAGCAGGGACAGCTTCACATATAGCGTGATAAAAGCGGCTGGACTGCCCATCAAGGGCGCCATGGTCAATGTATTCTCGAGAGATAGGAGTACATATCTGGGTATCACTGGGACAACCGATGATAATGGGAGGGTCACCTTCGATTTGGGTGATGGAAGCTATAGTTTCAGGGTCGATTATCTCGGTTTGACAAGATGGGATGATACCGTACAAGTCCCTAGTACTAACCCAGGAATGGAAATTCGCCACGATGATATCACGATACAGATTACCCAGACCCCGCAGGGACCAAACCCGGAAAGACTTCTGGGAATACCCGTCAATCTGTTCACATTCGATGGAGCATATCTGAGAATATCCAAGACGACCGATATAACGGGCCGGGTCACATTCAATCTCCCCGATTCCTCCGGGCACTTCAAGATAAGATACGATTACCTCGGATATCAATACATGATGGACCCGTTCGATGTCCCGAGCGCTGGCGCATCTATCGTATACACAATTTCTCTCCAAAAGGTGACCGTTACCGTATCAAGGGAATTCAAGGACCCGCTAGGAAATGATAATATCTTGTCAGTCCCCGCCGGGACCCCGGTCTATCTGTTCACGAGCTCTCCATTGATCTATCTCAATGAATTCATGCCCAGTTACATCGATACAAATGATAATGACCACAGCAAGGCCGATTTCTATCTACCTAATCAGCCCTATTCATTCAGAGCGGATTACACGTCATTCCAGTACTGGTCAGGCTCGACGACTCAGGGCCCGCCACAGATACAAATCAAGGAGGCCATTGCAAGGGTCCATGTCACCCAGGGCGCCACGGACCTCGATGGCGTACCTGTCTCGGTCTTCAATTCTGATAAAAATTATTTGAGTTTGACCGAACCCACAATATCCGGATATCACGACTTCCAATTACCGGTCCAGAATTATTATTTCAGGGCCGACAAGAATGGGCAGCAGTACATGACCCAGAGCTCGTACGAACTTCAATGGAATGCGGATTCGGGCCCCGGCATCATCACGGATGTGCCGATCGACCTGGATGGCGGGGACTTCCAGCTGACAATCAATGATGGCGCCAATCCCATCCAGGGCGTTACTGTAAGTGCATTCGCGATGGATGGTTCATTTATCAATCTGTGGGATAAGACCGGGAGCACAGGGGTCGCGACAATCCACCTCACGGGAGGCGCCTATAAGTTCCGGGCCGACTACATGGGTTCCCAGTGGTGGATAGATAATTCCGGTTCCGGTTTCAATCCACCTGGCCAGACGACCTATACGATACCTCATCAATATATGACCGCCAAGGTGATGTTCGCCGGCGAGGCCCTCGAGAACGTCCCGATGTTCCTGTTCACAAAGGACAGGTTGACATATCTGGGCATGACCGATAAGACATCAACTGATGGCACGGTGAGATGGTTCTTGCCGCAATCGGCCTATAGCATTCGAGTGGACTATAATGGGCAACATTACTGGATAGACAATGTTGTCCTGGATAATTCCGGCGAGACCTTCCCGACCATTGACCTTGCGCCCGACCTGGAGATTTCGAGCTCTGATATTGCATTCACCCCCGCGTCTCCCATGATCGGTCAATCCACGACCGTGACAATAACTGTTCATAACATCGGCCTCGGGGATGCTTCGAATGTTATAATCAGGATATTCAATGGAGACCCGGATAATGGTGGTCAGAAAATAAAGGAAGACCAGATTATCGACCGTATAAATGGCGGAGGATTGGGCCAAAAAACATTCACATGGACCCCGACCACTGTCGGAGGGACCCCATATTATGTCGTGGTTGACCAGGACAATCAAATCAAAGAGGTCAACGAGAACAACAACAAGGCCTCGGCCGTCGTGAGTTCACAAGATGATACCCGAACACCATATATCTATAATTGTGAAATCTACGGGTCCGATATTGGTATCTTCGTCTATCATTCGAGACTTGACTTGTATTCATCTAAATTATATAGTCTGGATCGAGCGATTCAAATGGATAGTTCAACCGGGACTGTTTCGGATAGTCTGATTTATGATACAAACCGGGATGTCCATCTTGAAAAGAGTACTATGGACTTCAGGAATACATATCACACTCGAGGAAATATCTATGTTGATGAGACAAGCAAATTCACCTCATACAGGACTCTGAACTTGGAAGTATTGCCCCACGATGAATATAATGTCAATATTGGTGGGACCGTTTATACAACCGACAAGGTAACCGGAACCCTCACCGTCGACTTAATCGAATATACCGAAACACAATGGTCTCCTTATTATTCTATCAGCATCACATCGGGCGGCAAGACAAGCCATGCCCATGTGTTCATGATAGGGGAAAGAACTGTTACTATGCATATTGGAGGAGACAGCGACCAGGATGGCCTCCCGGATGATACAGAGAACACATTGCAATGCAAGTTCAATGGCTATGAATTGGCAGATAATCTAATGCAAGACAACACATTACGCATTACAAATAATGAAATGGTTGCAATGGTAAATGAAAAGATTGGTTCACTATCCGCAGGAACCTATTATCTCTTCTTCAAAGCGAAAGGCAATGATGCGACGGTCCAGATAAATGGCCTTGCATTCAAAACATACCAATTGACCGATAATTTCAAGAATTATTGGTACGAGTTCACTTTAAACCAGGCATCAGATATCACAATATCATTGTCTGGGGATGCGTCGATAGGCGAAATGACAATAACTGCTCAATTAATTTATACATCGCCGATATCAAGTGATACGGATGGTGATGGCCTTACGGACTATCAGGAAAGCCTCACAGATGCACAATTCAAGGATGTCGGCGGAGCTGTTACCAATTTCAATGCATATAATAATGATGTCAGGTCATTGAATATTGATTATTCCACAAGCTTCACGAACGGCCAAGACACGAGTTTCAGATTATATTATGATGCGATGTCGGCCTCAGCTCAAGTTACCCCTGGGACAACGGTGGATTTGACCGGCTGTGTATTCCATGATATAAAGACATCAAGCACGGGAGAGACCGTCGCTGTAGGTGATTTTGGTGGCAATGATGGGTGCCTATATCGAATAGGTGATCCGGTGGCCACACAAACAACATTCGGTATGAATGCCTTTTCATGGTTGGCTGGAAATCATCTGATTGCGATTGGAAATACTGTGGCCTTTTTAATGGACTCGTCGGGGACGGCATTGAGCTCGACATCTCTGCCAATACCTCATGCAGCAGCCATAGTAACAACTTCTGGGACCACAGCCACAATCTTTGGAATAAATGGCAAATTGGTATTCGTCAAGGATTATAGTGGACAACTTACAATTGTAAGTACTATCCAGATTGGTGTTACTGGAATAAGGGCTGTATCCTGGAATGGGAATGAATATGTCATTATAGGGAGTAACGGTGTCTATTCCTATTCAACTTCCTTAATCCCTATTTCAATCCCCGATGGAATATCTCTTTCGACCCTGAAAGATGTGACTCTGTCAAGTGGTAACAATGGTTTAATAGTTGGAAATAATGGTATTATCCTTGAGTTAAAGAACAATCAGCTAAGCATCATTGCAGATGGTGTATTAGGCAACCTTCAAAGGGTCCAAACCGTCGGTGATGTCTCCTATATCATTGGTAATGGAATTTATAAATACGAAAAGGATTCAGTTGAGAAAGTGCTGGGAATGCCTTCCGGTATCTCGTCGTTCTCCTCAATCTCGTCAGACCTGCATTTAATTGCCGGAGATGGCACTATTCACAAATTGGACCCAAAGGATGTTCTGACCGTCACGATAGGTGCGAATAAATATACCCAGGAATTGTCCCCGATACTGAACTGGTATTTCACTCCCGAATTCTCCGCGAGCGATAATATTCAAATCACCTTTTCGTCCGCTACGGGAAACGGGGCTCTAGATGCAATATTATTATTGAAGACAAAGGAGGTAAGTCAATCCTCGCAATACCAAACATATTCAAATCCATCCCAATATCTACTGAATACAAATGGTATCTATGTTAGCGACGATACCGGTATCATCAAGAACAAGAATGAAGCATCGATTGGGGCGATCAAGCCCACAACTCGTATGATCTCAGATGACGATTATATATATACATGTGATAACAATAAATTATATAGAATTAGTAAGGATTTATCAGCTTATGCCACATATGGGATTTCAAACCCGACGGGCATCTTGCTCCATGATAATTTACTATTCGTTGCAACTTCACCATTGTATGCCTCGGATTCTATCATTGCAATTAACAATAACTATATGTCCTCTATGTCAATGAAATGGGATTGGACAACCGACGACAAGATTGTCACAGCGCCCCTGTATGTCAATGGGTCAATATTGGTGGGAATAGAATCCACGGGCCCCTCATATGATGTTCGCTCAATTAAAGATGGAGAATTGATGTGGTCCCAATCCATATCATCAAAGCCGAAGGAACTCATTGTTGGCACTGGAACAGTAATCGTGGTCGAGGAAAATGCCATTGAGATTCTCGATGCTTCAATCTATAATTCGAACCCCGACACGAGGATTCTAGGGTCCTCTATCGATGGCACATTTGAAGGCGCAATCTCCTCCGAGGGATTGATAATTGCCTATTCAGACTCGGCAGTGACAGCATACAAGGAAGATGATGAGACGCAGGCCTGGACGTCCTCGCGCACCACGGATATACCTATATCCTCCTATAATGGATTGATTTTCATCCTTGAGGATACGAATATCCAGGTCCTAGATTTGTATACTGGTGTGATTGTCACAACAGTTGCAATTACGGCCTCGGCGACTGCGCAACCATTAATCGGCGATATCGATGGCGATGGTTATCTGGAAGTTGTTGTGATGACCACCACCGATATCGAGATTGTCAAGGGTATTGCTCCAATATCATTCAAGAATGAAATCCCCTGGGGAATGAGAGACAAGAACATCGATGCATCCTCATCTGTTCCTTATTCGGTACAATTTGTCCCGACCTTCCCGATGTTCGAGGATTCTGACCTTGATGGATTGAATGATAAGACCGAGACCGATGTTTATTGGAATTACGATAGGTTGGAAATGGAAGATTTCTATCAACGGAGCAATCTGAAATCAACGATTCTATTCAAGGATGTCTATAGTCCAATTAATCCAATTAATCGAAATCTTGAAGTGATGCATCAATTCGCAGTCAATATTACTGCTACATGGGCACACGTCAATAATGCTAATCCATTAAGGAGTGGATATACACGAGTACAATCTGTCATTCCATGGGGTGGTCATTACAAATACATCATTGAAGGGACCGCAACAATTGGTTTCGGCATTCCCACGGGGAATGGTGATATCCAGCCAACAAATGAAGATTCAACAATTCCAGCATCGTTAGCGGACAATAAATATGATTTGACAAAGAATGCCCTTGTCCTCTCATTGAGAAAGGATCCACCTTCCCCAATAATACCAATAGTGCCAATTCAGCCAGTTACCGTTCTCATGAAGACTTCTCTGACGCCTGGAGTGTCTCCAACAAGCGAATTCAGAGAAATACGACAAGTCAAGGCTGAGGGCATTCCCACATATAATGGAAAAATAACAGGCGTAGCGAGATATTTCCATATTGAACAGGATTATGATGTCCCGCAGGGGATTTATTCCTTGGAATTATCAATGAACATGCAATATCTGGGGGCCGTCTTTGACCAAACTGGAACTCTATCTCACAATGGGAAATATATGTTTTACATGAAAGATATGAGTATTGATTATGCCACGGTTCAGAAGGAATCCTATACCGGCCTGAAATCGGATTCTGATGAGGATTCCCTACTTGACGGAGTCGAGGTGGCAAAGGGAACATATGTTTTGAACCCCGACGCCGATAAAGATGGTCTGAGCGACCCCACAGAACTCCTATATCATACATCTCCTGTCTTGAGAGATACCGATTTTGATGGGATCAATGACAGGGTGGAAATTGGCCTTCCCAAGGTATCCACAGACCCGTACACTTTATATGACATCAAAGCCGGAAATTCCCCTGTATTGGCCCTATCAACAATAACTAGCCCACTGAACCGCGATACAGACCGTGATGGTCTGCCAGACGGGGTCATAGATGGCTGGGGTTTGAAATATGATGGAATAATCTATTCAAAAGATAATTGGGGGATGTACGGGATTATTGACTGGAACCAGGATTGGAAACCCGAGTTCTGGGAAGGAGAGGATTTCAACGGCGATGGGAATTGGAACGGTTTTATCTTCGTGGGTGGGAATCCGAATCCATACCACGAAACCTCCCCAGTCTTAACAGACTCAAACGGAGATGGCATGGATGATGCATGGCAGGAATGGTTTGCATTGGATGCCACAACTCTAAATGCCCCACCCTCTGATAGCGATATTCTTTTTGGAAGAGATATTTATTTCTACATGTCGCCTTGGCACTATCTCTTTATTGATGGAGGGCCCGGTCAAGAAATCCCTACTTTGGACAATCTGATTGACCACAATGAATACATTATTGGCTCCAATCCAAGAAGCCCGGATATGGATGGAGATGGCCTCAAAGATGGTGATGAGCTCAGCATTTTGGACCCAGCAATCCCAAAGGTCATGGCAAGGACCAATGTACCACTTGGAGCAATTGAAAGCACCCATTATGGGGCGATTGACCAGTGGTTCTGGATACAATTGACCTCGAATGGAATTGCAGTAAATTACAAATATAAATGGGAGGTAACGGATCATGCGCCCGATAGAACAAATCCTGGAGTTCCGGACATATGGTTTAGTAAGAATATGCCCACAAATGTAAAAGTGCTCTTCTATCTCCAGGATAAATCCTGGATATTCCAATCAGTGGATGGAACTTATCTCTATATATGGGAACCAAACATGATTCCCAATATCTATTATGGCAATCTTAATTATGGCAATCTCTATATATTCATTAAAGACGATACATTATTCATTCCAGATATGTCCACTGAGTTCCATTCTGATTATAGATATCAGGAATTTTTCACGATATCCGACCTATTCTGCTCTGATTCCGATGGGGATAGCAACTGGGATGGACTTGAAATTGATACCATCAATCATCTGCATCCTCCGGCCACAGACGTTGACCATGATGGTTTTTCGAATGCCAGAGATTGGGATTCGGATAATGATGGAA
>Ga0315279_10010391_pt1 | contig 10944 bp, 9 predicted proteins | sample YL17G06_20_MG_FD_203694 | JGI IMG/M metagenome (GOLD analysis project Ga0315279, IMG submission 203694) | Sediment microbial communities from Yellowstone Lake, YNP, Wyoming, USA - YL17G06_20 | ecosystem: Environmental > Aquatic > Freshwater > Lake > Sediment | place: USA: Wyoming | collected...
CGAAATGCGGGTTTGAAATTGAAATCGAAAACGGCAGGAACAGGAACCAAATGCCGCGGCATCAATGGGTTTCGCGGAACGGCCGACCCGTTAGCCGGACACTAGTGATCCCGGTCATATGGCCGGTATTCGGGTCTTTTAGGCAATAGGGAGGGTATGCGCAATAGCTGCAGCGAATCGTCTTCGTTCGCAGCACTCGCTGGTAAAGTGTCTCTTTCGTGGGGATGGCACTCTGCTGACTTTGACGGTTACAGCCAGCCAGTACAAGCATGCCGATTCCGCATCCAAGGACCGCCAGAATGACCAACAGCGTGAGGTTTTTTTTTCGCGTGTTCATGACAGCAGCGCTCCCGTCCCGACAATCGTCCTACTGTTCTCTGTTCGACGGCTCAATTAGGTTCTGGATCTGCCGCATGGCTAGGGGCGACGGCTTGCTCTTGTCGCTCTCCCAGCGGTTAACCGTTGAGAAGGTTACCCCAACCTTGGCAGCGAATTGCTCTTGGGTCAGGGCCAGGCTAAAACGCAGGCCCTTGATCTTGGCAGACAAACGTGTCGCGTTGGCTCTCGGCATGTCGCTCTTCCCGGTGTTCGTCAGCTAAACGGTTGTGCAAACTCCATCGCAAGTGATATGGCGCATGGTAGGTGGGTCTTTGCCTGCGTGTCAAGGCAAATCGTGGTGAGCGTTCGACTCGTGGCAATGCCTTACCGGGTCGACCGGTTGTGCCGGGAAGCGGGATCGTCAACGCCGGCACGCCGCCGCCGGTACGTGCTTGCCGCCCGGCAGCGAAGTTCCGCGGAACCGTGCGTGCCGATCGTGCGCCTGCGTGTAGTGCGGATTCTCGATCTTGATCCAGCTTGTTATCTCCCCTTCGTCCAGGTAGCACGCAGCGCGCTTGTCATTGTCAACTGAAAATCCCCCAGTTTCTGCCGCTTGAAATTTCCCCAGATCTCTCCTCCGCTGTCCCGTTCTTCTCTCGTCTCAGCAGGACCTTCGGCTGGGGCTGGGGGGGGGAGCCCCAACCGAAGGTGGCGCGCGCCGAGCCGAGCCGGTCGCGGAACTGCGGTCCAGGGTCCCCGCCGCGGCGGGTCCAAGGTCCAAGGGTCAAAACCCGGCCGCGCGGCGAGAACCCCGGCTGTCGACCGTAGAATGTAGGCTGTAGGCGGGCCGACGACGGGGCCCGGGCTCTGCTCCGATTCATGACCTCCGATCTTCAGCCCAGTGTTCATGCGGCTCTTGCAGAAATCGGCTGTAAGCTGTCGGCTACAGGCTGTCGGCAAACCGGCAGCCGTCCAGCGTCGCTCCTACAGCCTCCACCGTACGGGCTCCAACCTGATCTTCGCGCAACAGCAATGCCGCAAACATCATACACCGATCTGGACGGGAGCGTTAGGAGGCCCGCAGACACGAGCTTGCTGCGCTTGGCTGCCGGGAGTGCACCGGGAGACACGGGCGGCCCGAAGGCCCGTCCGTACAGCGGCTTCGCCGGGGCCGGTGGCGGTTGGGGCGGGGACGATCCCCCGAGGCGGATCCGCTGTCCGGACTTTATTTGCTTTGTTTTCAACGGGCGCAGGCCATGAAAACGTTTGCAGACTTGACAGCTATGCTATAATGAAATTATAGAAACGGAATAGTAATCTCAGGGCTTCTCGGCTCCGGCCAGTATATAACCATTAAAATACTGGCTACGGTTAGGTAAGCATAACAAAATAAAGGAAACAGAAATGGACATAATCGTCCTATAATCCATTAAACCGGCCAATTAACCAACGGAAAACAGGCGGCCGGCGCCGGGCCCCGCTGACACCTGGAACCTGAGACGGGGCTTTGGCGTATGATGGAGATGCGGGAGGTACTATGGCCAGGCCCTTGCTCCTCGGATTCCTCCTGTTTCCCCTCCTACTACAAGCCCAGGGAACGGCCATGCCGGTGTTCATCGGGCGCTCGGCCGGGCTGGTGGCGCCGGCGGTGGACGGCACGGGCCGGACTACGGTATTCGGCTCCAGCGTGAAGCCCGATGGCACGGTGGCGGCCGTCACCGACGTCTATTCGGTGGCGACCGACGGCAGCGCGCTGCGGCCACTGACACGCCTGGCGGCCACCAGCCAGTATCCGCCGCAGGGCGCGAATTGGGTGACGCTGGCAGCGAACGCGCCGCGCGCCGCCTACACCATCCTGGTTGCCGATAGCGCCGGCCAGACCGAGCAGGTGCGCGTGCTGGACACGGCCTCGGGCAGCGAGCGCACGGTGGCGGTCGATAAGGAAGGCTGCATCCAGCCGCTGAGGGCCGACGCCGCCTTGTGCCCCAATTGCTTCTTTTATTGCGTGAACACGCCGCACCTCACCTCCGACGGCGGCAAGGTGTTTTACTCAGCCCGCCGGCAACAGCCGTTCTACACGGTGAACAGCGACGGCAGCGGGCCGGCGCGCCTGCCGGTCTACAGCGGCGCGCTGGCGCCCGCGCCCCAGCGCGTGATCAGCGGCAACGGGCTGGCGGTGTTCACCAGCGCGGCGCCGTTCGGGCCGACCTTTGCCGCCTCCGCCACCGACGTCTACGTCATGAACCTGGACGGCAGCAACATTCGCGCGGTAACCAAGTTCGGCAACGACGCCTCGCTTTACACCATGAACGCCACCATCAGCGCCGACGGGACGATGATTGCGATGGAAAGCAACCGCGACCCGGACACCGGCAAGGCGGGCGACAAGACCCATATCTACGTGGTGCGCAGCGACGGCTCCGGCCTGCGCCCTCTGACGTTCAACGTGGCGTGCCTGGCTTTGAACTGCCCGCAGCCGGGCGGCAGCTCGCCCTCCATCTCCGGCAACGGCTCGCTGGTGGCCTTCCTGAACGGCGGGCGGGTTTTCCTGGCGCGCAGCGATGGAAGCGACAACAAGCTGCTGGCGATCTTCGACTCCTCGGAGGCGCGGGACCCGGTCATAAGCGACGACGGCTCACGGGTGGTGTTCACCGTGGGGCCGTCCAGTGGCAGCGGCGGCGCGATCTATTCGGTGAAGACTGATGGCACGGCCGTGCAGGCGATGTACGCGCCGCGGGCCTTGAACCCCAACGGCGTGGTGGCGGCCGTCGCCGGCGCACAACCCTCGCCCGGTTCCCTGATCAGCGCCTACGGGCTGAATCTGGCGCCGGAGGGCCTGCTGCTGGCCTCCGGCTTCCCGCTGCCGACCACCCTGGGCGGCGTGTCGTTGCTGGTCAATGGCACGCCGGCGCCGCTGCTGGCCGTGACACCCTGGCAGGTGAACGCTCAGCTTCCGCCCGAGACCATGCAAGGGCCGGCCGCCTTCCAGCTTCGGTTTGCCGACGGGACGCTGGGCCCGGCCATTGCCGCCGAAGTGCAGACGTATTCGCCGGCCATCTTCGTGCTCTCGTCGGGCATCACCAGCGTGGCGGCCGCGTTTCACGGCAACACCAACGTGCCGGCCGATTCCGCGCATCCTGCCAAGGCGGGAGAGACGCTCGCGATCTATGGGATGGGTTTGGGGCCGACCACTCCGTTCGTGGCCGCGGGCCAGCCCGCGCCGTCCTCCCCGCCCGCGCAAACCGTGGCCCAGCCCGAGGTCTTGATCGGCAACGCCAGGGCCCAGGTGACCTTCTCCGGGCTGACCCCCGGCTTGGCCGGCGTCTACCAGGTCAACGCCGTGGTGCCTTCCGGTCTGAAGCCGGGCCAGTACGTGGTCGTCTGGCGCATCGGCGGGGTGAGCAGCTCCAGTTTCGCCGGAATCACCATCCAGTAGCACTCACGCTTTGTGGACCTCGGTGAGTGAGTCTCAACGCAGAGACGCTGAGGACGCCGAGGACCGCAGAGAAGTCCTCTGCGTTTCCTCTGCGCTCTCCGCGCCTCTGCGTTGAACCTCCGGTTGCGCCACGTGTGTCAGGTGTCCTGCTTCACGGTACCAACGCGGTTGCGCAGGTGCGTCCACAGGAACCAGGCGGCGCCGGCCAGCAGCAGTGCGCCGATGACGAAGTCGAATTTGTGGAAGTACCCGCGCAGGCCGTCCCAGTGCTCGCCCAGCTTCATGCCGGCATAAGCCAGGGCCAGGCACCAAGGGAGCGAGCCCAGAAAGGTGTAGAGGTTGAACCTCCAGAACTCCATGCGCATCACGCCGGCCGGCAGGGCGATGAAGGTGCGGATGACCGGCAGCAGGCGGCTGAAGAATACCGTGGCCTGGCCGTAGCGGGCGAACCAGCGGTCGGCCAGCTCCAGGTCGTGCCGCGAGATCAGCACATAGCGGCCATAGCGCTCCACCAGCGGGCGCCCGCCGTGGTAGCCGACCCAGTAGGCCACGATGGAGCCCACGTTGCACCCCAGCGCGCCCGCCACTCCCGCCCACCACAAGCTGAACCGCCCGGTGTAAACCAGGTAGCCGGAAAAGGGCATGATGATTTCCGAGGGCAGCGGGACACAGGCGCTCTCGATGGCCATCAGCAGCACGATGCCCGGATAGCCGCCGGCCGAGATTACGCGGATGATGAAGGCGCTGAGCAGTTCGAGAAGGAAAGCAATCATTTTAAAATGCGGAATGCGGAATGCGGAGTTCGGAGTGCGGAATTCGCAGCAGATGCGGAATGGGGAGTTCGGAATTCCGCACTCCGCATTCCGCACTCCGCACTTCAGAAATCGGCGCTTTCCTGGGTATAGGTGAAGCCCTTCAGATCCGCGCCCTCGGCGAGCTTGTCCACCTTGATCCGCAGGACATCCTCGCCGTTGACGCGGCGCAGCATGGCAAAAGTTGAAAAGACATCCTGGTAGAGCTTGGTGACCAGGTAGTTGTCGCCGGTGTCGTTTTTCTTCCAAACCTGTCCGAGCAGGATTTTCTTAACGGGCATGCAAGCCTCTCGCGTCGTGGTCGACCTAATCAATGTACTACAAATGGCCGGAAATGGAACCCGGCTTGAAATGCGGCGGCCTGTCCCGGCTTGCCGGGGCCTGTCCCGGCTTGCCGGGGGGTGGCAGGCCCCCCCGCACCCCAAGGCAAAGAATCCTGCAACCTGGCGGCCGAATCCGGCGTTTAATGAATTGGAGGCCGGTCTGCCGACTGGGTGTATAATAGGCGCACGACCTCCAGGAGTGTCGCCGTATGAAGCGTAGGTGGTTGTCGTTCCTGCTGATTTGGACCTTGGCCCTGCCCCTGGCCGCCCTGGCCGGCGACAAGAAGAAGAAAACGGAGCAAGAGAAAGAGAAGGATATCGAAGACATCGGCAACCGCGACAAGGTGGGCAAGGGGCTGAACTGGTATTCGCTGGAAAAGGAAATCGCCATCGGCAAGGCCCTGGCCCAGCAGGTCGAAGCGCAGTCGAAGCTGGTCGATGACCCGGTCATCAGCGAGTACGTCAACCGCATTGGGCAGAACCTGGTGCGCAACTCCGACGCCAAGGTGCCCTTCACCATCAAGGTGATCGACTCCGATGATGTGAACGCGTTCGCGCTGCCCGGCGGCTTCTTCTTCCTCAACACCGGGGTGCTGCTGGAGGCGGACGAGGAAGCCGAACTGGCCGGCGTGATGGCGCATGAGATCGCCCACGTGGCCGCCCGCCACGGCACGCGCCAGGCCACCCGGGGCGAGCTGGCAAACTTGCTCAGCATCCCGTTGATCTTCGTGGGCGGCGGCATCGGCTATGGTGTCCGCAATGCTGCCAGTCTCGCCATTCCCGCGGGCTTCATGAAGTTTTCGCGGAACTTCGAGCGCGAAGCCGACCGCCTCGGCCTCCAGTATCTTTACAAGACCGGCTACGACCCGCAGGCCTTTGTCACCTTCTTCGAGAAGCTCCAGACCAAGGAAAAACGGCGGCCCGGCACGCTCTCCAAGATGTTCTCCTCACACCCGCAGACGCCGGACCGCATCGAGGCCTCGCAAAAGGAGATCGCGGAGATCCTGCCCACCCGCGCCGACTACATCGTCACCACCTCGGAATTCGATGCGGTGAAGGCCCGGTTGCAGGCCATGCACAACCGCCGCAAGCCCGACGACCGCCGGGGCGACCGGCCCACCCTGCGCAAGACCACCCGCGCCGACAGCACCCCGGTGGACGACAAGAGCAAGACGGAAGGGGACAAGAGCGGCGATCAGAGTTCCGATACTGGGGACAAGCGGCCCACCCTCAAGCGCCGGGATTAACAATTTCGGATTGCGGATGGCGGATTGCGGATTTCAAGCATCCATCTGCGGGAAGGCCGCATTCCGCATTCCGCAATTCAGGCCACGCCCCGCCTCTTCATTTCTTCCGAATAATACTTGCGGTAGAGGATGTCCCATTCCTGGCCGCCCTCGGTAATGACCCGTTTTTGGGAAAGGATCTTCTGCCGAACGGCGCGGTCGATGTTTCCTTCTTCGCGGAACAGCTCCGTCAACAGGCGGATGATCTCCAGGCGGACATCGTTCTTTTCGAAGCGCAACTCGACTTCCTTGCGCAGGTTGGCGAGGGTGTTGACCAGGACGTGAGAGAGCTTGACGACCTTGTCGCGAGAGATGCGGCTACCCTCGCCGCTGTAGGGGCCGGAGGCCGGCACCACGCCCCGCTCCTTCATCAACTGGCGCTTGACGCGCTTGAAGCTTTCCTGGTAGGAGGCCCCCGTCTCCCGCATCTCGCCCGCATAGCGCTCCAGCAGCGTCCGGACTTCCTCATTCAGCTTGTCCTCGGCGGCCAGTTCGTTGGTCATGGCCTCCCGGACCTTCTCGTTGACGATTTCCGGCGAACCGAGCTTGATCTGCTCCTTGGCCAGGCGGGCCACTACCTCCCGGCTGACGTAGCTGATGTAGTCGCGGCTGTACAACATGGACGGGCAATCCAGTGTAACACAAGGCCGGGAAACCGCGGCCTGGACCGCCAGCACTGAAAGCACTTGTAGGGGCGGTCTTCAGACCGCCACGGGCGTCGGCGACCGCTGGCCATGGCGACCTGAAGGTCGCCGCTACAGCCGCGCCGCGGGCCGGTTCTCTGCTACCCTACAGGGTGCCAGGCGGCAGCCTGAGCCAAAGGAGAGAACAGGAATGAAACAACAATTCGCTATTGTCTGCCTGGCCGCAATACTGGCGGCCGCCGGTGTGCTGCCCGCGCAGCAAACCGCTGCAAACCTGACCGAGGAGCAGCTCCGCAGGGGCGCCACCTTGCTTGCCTATCCGGATCATTCCGGTGAAGATCCGCTGCCCCTGGCCAAGAAATTCGAGGGACTGCGCGTCACCGACGTCATGGACGCCATGCAGGCCATCGGCCTGCAGGATATCGGGGTGATGGACCACAGCATCCGGCCCCTCTGGCGGGACACCACCGAGAAGCTTTCCCACCGGATTTACGGCGTGGCGGTCACCTACCAGTATCTTCCGACCAACAAGCCGCAGGCCGGCCAACTGCCGTACGAGCAGTTCCGGCAATGGCACAGCGAGTGGTACAAGAACAATGCACCTGAGCTGTTCTCGAAAATCATCCGGCCGGGCAACATCGTGGTGATCGACGCCCAGGGAATCGAGAACACCGGTTTCATCGGCTCCAACAACGCGCTGAACTGGCGGACCCGCGGGATGGCGGGGGTGGTGACGAACGGAAACTGCCGGGACACCGACGAAATCATTCTGGAGAAAATCCCGGTGTACTCGAAGTACCAGGGCGGGGGCACGCGTCCGGGCCGCATCGAAGCCGGAGCCATCAACCGCCCGGTCACGGTGGGCGGCGTACTGGTGCGGCCGGGGGACATGGTGGTAGGCGATGGAGACGGCGTGGTGGTGGTGCCCCGCGAGCAGGCCGAGAAGGTAGCCGAAATCGCCTGGGACATCGCCAAGGGCGACAAAGGAGGCCGCCGCAAGCTTTACGAAAAGATGGGGTTGCGCCCGGACGCAACGGTCAAGTAGCCTGCCAAACCGCCTGCGGGCGGCGCCGGGAACAGGCATCCGCGCTTCAGCCCCGACAGCCGCAAGGTTGTTCTTGACGCGCCGGAGGGCCGCCATGGCCGCCAGCTCCACCTGATCGACATCAGCGGCATCAGCGCGTACTCCGCCGCAAATCCATGAAGCACGCGGGGCCCCAAAGCTGAAATCTGTTTGTGATCTTTGGGTGCTTTGAGTCCTGGGGGTTACTGGATGGCCAGCTTCACCGGCTTGCTGGCTTGCCCGCTGATGATGACCACCACGTCCACGCTGCCACTGGGCGCGCCCGGCGGGATGCGAACGTTCACCTGGCAAAGCCCGACGTACCCGGGAGCCAGCCCGGAAAACAGCACATCGGTCGCGGCGACTCCGCCGAAGGTCACCACCGGCACCACCGTGGTTTCCGAAAGCGGCGAGGAGGAGGCCGGGCGGCCGGTCGCCGGCGCGTTGCGCACCGGTCCCAGGCCGGTGGCGTAAATCAGCACCACCTCGCCCCGCTGCGCCGCCTTGGAGGACGACACCAGCGCATAGTCGGCCCCGTGCAGGATAGCCCCCGCCCCGGTCGTCCAGTCGGCCACGAAAATGCCCGGTTGCTCGCGCTGGAGCGGCACCTCGACCGGGTCGCTGACGGCCCCGTTCACCGTAACCACGATCGAGAGATTCGCCTGCCCCGTTACTTCGAACGGGATCTGCAAGTTGATCTGCTCGACGCCGTTGGCGTTGGCAATGGCAAACAGGGGCGCGCGCACGCCGTTGACGGTCACCGATACGCCGCGCAGCTCCGTCGGCAGCGGCAGTTGATCGGCCCCCACAATGGCGCCGGGCGAGAGCCCGGTGAGACGCGTGCCGAAGATGGTGACAATGGAGCCGGCCGAGGCTCCCGCGGTGAAGCTGGCCCCATTGGTCACCGAGCCGGACGGGATCACCGGCGGAGTGCCGACCGTCAACCTGAGCGGGAACGAATGCGACAGAGTCCCACCGCTTCCGCTGACAGCGAAACTGACATTGCGGCTGAACATCGAAGCCGGCGTGCCCACCGTCAGCGTGGTCGTGCCCGGTGTGATCGGGTTGGCCGAAAAAGCGCAACTCATCCCAGCAGGCAGCCCGGTGCAGGCAAGACTTACCGGGGAATTGAATCCGCCGATGGCGGCCACCGTCACCGTATAGGCAGCAGGGGCCCCGGGCGTTGTCGATTGCGCCGCAGGGGCCGCCGAAAGGCTGAAATCCGGCCCCGCAGTGACGACCAAGGTAGCGGTCCCGCTGCGATTTAGTGTCCCGCTCGTGCCGGTGACAGTGAAGTTCGCCGTTCCGACCACGGCGCCCAGCCAGGTGCTGACCTGAAGCGTTGAGGTGGCCGCCACACCGGGACTCGGCGTCACAGATGCCGGAGAGAAACTCCAGACAGCGAAGGCCGGAAGCCCGGAGCAGGCCAGCGTCACCGCAGAATTAAAGCCGCCCGACGAGTTCACCGTCACCGTGTAGGCTGCCTGCTGTCCCGCCACCAGGGCCTGCGAAGAGGGTGAAACGGCGACACTGAAATCCGGAGTGCCGCCCACGCTCAATACCACGCTGGTGTTCCGTGTCAGTCCGCCCGGCCCGGTCGCGCTGATCGTCACAGTGTAATTGCCGGCAGCGGTGCTCGCCGAGGTGGTCACGGTAAGAGTCGAATTGCCGGGCTTCAGGGAGGCTGGTGAGAAGCTGCAGGCAACCCCGGCCGGCAATCCGGGAGCGCACGACAGGTTCACGGTGTCGCTGTAAGAGTTAACTGCAGCAACAGTGATGGTGTAGTTCGCCGATGTCCCCGGAGCCACCCAGTTGGTAGACGGGCTGGCGGTCACCCTGAAATCCGGTGGAAGCGCAACCGTGAGAGTGGCGGTCACGCTGTGGCTATACATGCCGAACGTTGCGCTGACAGTGAGGGTGAAAGAGCCGAGCGGCGTGGTGTCGGAGGTGTCGATTTGCAGGAGGCTGGTTCCCGGCGACGCAAGATTGGGGGTGAAACTGAAGGTGGCCCCGGCCGGCAAGCCTTTGCAGTCCAAGGTTACGGCGGAATTGCTCGGGGTAATCGTGACGTTGTAAGTGACGGTGCTTCCCTGGGCCACGGTCTGAGTGGCCGGGGAAATGCTGATCGCGAAATCGGTAGCCCCCCCCCCTCCGCCACCACCCCCTCCGCCGCCACCGCCCCCGCCGCCCCCGCCGCTGCTGCCGGCAATGGTGAGGGTAATGTCCGCACCCGTGATCGGCGCCTTGCCCAAACCTCCCGAGCCGGCCAGCGTGGCGCTGGCTGTTGTGCGCAGCGTATACGTTTGTCCTGCCTGCGCAGCCGCCGGCACGGTCATCCCTAGCGTTCCGATCATCCTGGTTCCGCTAAGGGGAGGCTGAAGGGGACTCAGCCAACTGATGCTGGCAGCCAGGGCATTTGGTGTTTCCCCTGGCGCGCAGCCACCAGCTCTGTCCGAATGGGGCGGATCGCAACTGGGGTATTGCAGATCTATCAAACCAGGCTCGGGGAGCGAGCTGTCCCTCGTGAAAGAGAAAGGAGTCGTCACCACAGGCGCGGTGCCCTTGGGGATCACCTTGACGCCAAAGGTGAACGTATCGATGCTGACACCGCTATTGAGAGTCAGCGTAATCGGCATCGAAAAGGTTGCCCCGGGCAACGCCGTTCCGCCCGAGCCGGCAGAAATCGTGCCTTGAGAACCGCTGACCTGCGCGCGGAGCCAAGGCGCGAACAGCAGGAGAGACCCGGCCAACAACAAACCCAGCCGCCGGTCCAGCCGGTGATTCCCAGAGCAGTTCATCACGCCACCCCGCCAGTTGATGAAGGTTAAGGGGGGAATGCGCGTATTGTACCAAGATCGGAGGCAACCACGAAAGCACAAAAGAGGCCACCGGAGCGGCTACCGCCATAACCGGGGTCTGACGGATCTTCCCCCCGTGAAAGGTGAGTGATTCCCTCATAAGCGCTTTGTGATGTTGGCGTAAGCGCTTTGCCGGTCGCGATAAATGTGCCCATGTAAATTAGTGCATGTAACTGCATGTAACCGCTTTGGGGCTTGACACGC
>Ga0315279_10010392_pt1 | contig 10943 bp, 13 predicted proteins | sample YL17G06_20_MG_FD_203694 | JGI IMG/M metagenome (GOLD analysis project Ga0315279, IMG submission 203694) | Sediment microbial communities from Yellowstone Lake, YNP, Wyoming, USA - YL17G06_20 | ecosystem: Environmental > Aquatic > Freshwater > Lake > Sediment | place: USA: Wyoming | collected...
TGGGCCGGCTATAACACTATGATTGGCTACACCTCACACGGGATGATGGGCCGGTGGACGCCGAGCTACAGTCTCGCCAATCCACTATGGTGGTTGGGCCGGTTAGTCGTGCCGCTGGGTATCCTGGCGCTGATAGTGGTCGCCGTCGTCTTGGCCGTGCGAGCGACCTCAAAGCCAGCCGCGCCGGTCAAGCAGGAACTGATGTGCTACCAATGTGGCCAGTTGGTTGTGGCCGATTGGAAATCGTGCCCGTACTGCGGCAATGAGTTGGTTGTCACATCAGGACCGATATGCCCCAAATGCGGCAAGTCGGTTCAGGCCAACTGGAACTATTGCCCGTCTTGCAACGCCGAGCTACCATAGACGCGACGAGATATTAGGTCACAGAAGCGTGACCTACAGTCTGAACTGGAGGGAGCACGATGGCTACCATACTCGTGGTCGGAGACGAACACTGGAGCGCCAAGTCTTACCAGGCGGCGCTATCTGAGGCAGGTTTCAACATAGTCTCGATCAAGACGCGCCAGATCCAGAACGCCATGGAGCGCTATCGGCCAGCGTTGGTGGTCGTTCTCCTGTCGGGCTGCAAGGCGGACGACCTCGACGTGTGTCGCGCGCTGTTCGACACCGGCGACGCGCCGATCGTCGCCATCGGTCTTTCCCAGGACGCCGATTGTTGTGTGGCCGCATTGGACGCCGGTGTGGATGACTATCTCACCCCACCGGTCAACCCGCGCGAACTCGTCGCCCGGGTGCAGGCTATCCTGAGGCGTACACAACCTGCATCGACGTGGCTGGGGAACTTTTCCATTAGCTTATTGGAGGCAAAGCTATGAACCAAGTATCTCGTAATCTCACGCTGAAAAGCGCGAGCCGCCCACCGCGTTCGCGTGCGGGCAAAGCTATGAATCGAGTATTTCGTAATCTCATGCTGGTGCTGCTCGCTGGACTGCTCGTTGGTGGCGGCGCCTGGTACTATTACAACCGTTACCTGCCAGCGAAAAAACCGTTGGCGCCAACGTTGCAGACGGCGCAAGTCCGTACGGGCGACATTACCATCGCCGCATCCGGGTCGGGCAACCTGGTCCCGACAGCCGAGTTGGACCTGGGCTTTCGAACGAGCGGCACTCTAAGCCAGGTCGCGGTGCAAGTGGGCGATGTCGTCAAGGCCGGCAATGTGCTGGCCCGCCTTGATGATACAGCCGCTCAGCTTCAGGTGGCCCAGGCACAACTCAACCTGGAAACGGCGCAGGCCAAGTTCGACGCGGTAAGGTCCAGCACGCCTGGCGTGGCCGATGCCAATCGGTTGACCTCGGCGAATGTCAGCCTGAGCGAGGCCAAGACGGCTTTGGCCGATGCGCAGGCGAGTTACGCCACGGCCTTCGACCAGGCCCGCGATTGGGAACTGAACATTTCGAAACTGGCCGATAAACTTGAGGCCGAGCGCGACGCCACAGCACACGCGCTGCAAAAAGCTCAAGACGCGCTGACAGTGGCCAAGTCGCAATACAGCCTTAGCGCCTCAGCACTGGCTAGCGATTTCCACACGGCACAACTGGCAGTGGAGCAAGCGCAGTTGTCCCTGGAGTCGGCTCGGTGGACGCTGACCAACACCGTGTTGACCGCACCCATCGCGGGCACGGTCACTGCGATCAAGGCGGATGTGGGTGAAACGGTGAGTACTGCGCCCATCATGACGCTGATGAACGTCAGCAAGTCCTGGATGCAAATCGCGATAGACGAAACCGACTTGGGCAAGGTGGCGCTCGGATACCCTGTGGACGTGACCTTTGACGCGCTGCCCGACCAGACGTTTCAGGGGACGATTGTACAGGTCAGCTCAGCGGTCGTCATGGTCAACGGCATTTCGACCTTGTACGCCGTAGCCGAACTGAAGAACCCCGCCCCTTCCTTGAAGGTCGGCATGAGCGGCAGCGCCAAGATTACGGCGGCTTTGGCAAAGCAAGTGCTCACCGTGCCGATGGAAGCGGTGCGTGAAACGAGCGCTGGTCAATATGCCGTGTTTGTCGTGGACGAGGCGCAACAACTGACCCTACGCCCTGTCGAGATCGGTTTGAAGGGTGCCTCGTTTGTGGAAATCAAGAGCGGCTTACAGTTAGGTGAGACCGTGAGCACCGGCACGGTGGCGACCCAGTAGAGAAAAGCGATGGACAAGTCCGTGTTAGATCCAATTATCCGAGTCGAACAACTCGTCAAGATTTACGATACCGGTGAAGTGTCGCTGCGCGCGTTGGATGACGTGAGCCTCGACATCTGGCGCGGCGAATTCGTTGCGATCATGGGACATTCGGGTTCAGGGAAATCCACGTTGATGAACGTGTTGGGCGCGCTGGATCGTCCGACCGAAGGATGCTACTTACTGGAGGGCGAAGAGGTGGGCGAGATGGACACAGAAGAACTCGCCGATCTCCGTAACCGGCGCATCGGGTTTATCTTTCAGAGTTTTAATCTCCTGCCGCGCCTGACCGCACTGCAAAACGTGATCCTGCCGACCCGCTATCGCGTCGAAAATCGGATCAGCGCAGAGGAGCGCGAAGAGGCGTCTATCGCCGCGCTAGAGTCCGTCGGACTAGGGGACCGTCTGCATCATCGGCCCAATCAACTCTCGGGTGGACAGCAGCAGCGCGTGGCAATCGCCCGCGCGCTGGTCAACCAACCTTCGCTCCTGTTGGCGGACGAACCAACAGGCAATCTGGACAGCAAGTCGAGCGAAGAGATCATGGGAATTTTACAGACACTCAATCGGCAGGGCGTCACCATCGTCATGGTGACACACGAACCGGATATTGCCGGTTACGCGGGACGCATCATCCACATGAAGGACGGAAAGGTTTTTTCCGATGGGCAGAATGGCAACAAGCGACAGGCCGAGCGCATTCCAGTCGCGCAACAGGAGATCAACCAATGACTCTTATCGAAACGTTCGACTTGGCGTGGGAAGGCCTCGTCCTCAACAAGCTGCGCTCTTTCCTGACGACGCTGGGCGTCATCATCGGCGTCGCCGCGGTCATCCTGATGATTGCCATCAGCGCGGGCGCGGAAGCGGCGATTGCCGATCAGATCAACGCGCTCGGCGCGAACCTGATCATCATTGCAGGGACGCGCGGGGTGCCGGGGCGTCCGCCGACGCTGGTCTACGACGATGCTTTGGCGATTGCTCAAGCCGTCAAGGGCATCGCGGGAGTCGCGGCAGAACAAAACCTGGCCGACCAGTTAATCAAGTGGGGCAACGTCAGCTTCACCACGCCGGCTTTGGGCACGACGCCCGATTTCCCCCTGGTGCGCGAAGCGCCATTGGGCGTGGGGCGCTTTTTCACGCAAGCCGACCTGGATCGCAAGAACAAGGTCATCGTCCTTGGCTCCAAGGTCGCTCAAGACCTCTTTGGCGACACTGGCCCCGTGGATCAGGAAGTCGTGTTCGGCACGACGCGCATGACGGTAATTGGTGTGATGGCGCCCAAAGGCAAGGTGGCGGACACAGACTATGATGACCGCGTCTACATTCCCTTGACGGTGCTGTATCAACGATTCCTGGCGAACGTTCAAATGAACAATCGCGTGCGCACTGTTTACGTCCAAGCCGCGAGCCACGAAACGATGGACAGTGCAATCGGTCAAATCAAATCGGTTTTGGCGCAACAACACAGCGTCACGCTCAGCAATCCCGATTTTATCGTGCAGACCCAGGAAGACATCATCCAGACCCAGCAAGCCACCACGGCAACCTTCCGCACTTTGCTGGCGTGGGTCGCAGCGGTCTCACTGCTCGTGGGCGGCATCGGCATCATGAACATCATGCTCGTCTCGGTGACCGAGCGGACGCGCGAGATTGGCGTGCGCGTGTCCATTGGAGCGCGTCCCAATGATGTGCGGCGGCAGTTCCTGTTAGAGGCGTTGGTCCTGTCGCTGTTCGGCGGCGTGGTCGGAGTGATCGGGGGCGTTGGCGGCGCGTGGTCGTTCAATGAGATGGGGGCGATGCGCACCGTGGTTGTCCCTTGGTCGCTAGGACTAGCCTTTGCCGCCTCGGCAGTCGTAGGGATTTTCTTCGGGTACTTTCCCGCGAACAAGGCGGCGAACCTGGATCCGATTGAAGCATTGCGACACGAGTAGGAAAAAAATCAAAGGAGAATTTCGATGAATCACCAACGCGCTTTATATGTATTCGCCATTCTTTTCGGGCTGGTTGGGGGCTTGGCGGCCTGCAGCGGCGCCACGCCCCAAGTCTCTGGTTTGGATACCAGTTACCCCAATGCGTTGAACGCGCGCACCCAACTCTTGCTGGGTACCGTTCGATTGGAGGAAGGGAACGGTCCTGCCTTGAGCAAAGAGCAAGCCACACAGATGCTCCCAGTGTGGCAGATGTCCAGGTCGCTTATGGCGAGCGGTACGGCCTCTCAGGCGGAGATCGACGCCGTCACCAACCAACTCCTGGCGGCAATGACGGCGGAGCAGATCCAGGCGATCAGCGCGATGCGCCTCGGCCAAACGGATATGCAGGCGTTCAATCAGTCGCTGGGGGTCACCGCGCCGAACGGCGCTCCAAGCGGCGGCGTGCCGGGTCAGGGGCAAACGCTTAGCCCTGCCGAGCGCGCAACGCGCCAGGCGCAATTCGGAGGAACAGGCGGCAATACTGCGGGCGTTGATTACCTGATCGGAATCCTGCAGAGAAAAGCAAGTCAATAAGCGGCAGCCGCTGGCAACGAATCCACAAGATCCTGACTGACTCTCATCAAGCCTTTACTGGCTGTATGGTAGACTGAAACTGCAGAGCGGGCAAGACCCGCCTGACAACACAAAACGGAGGTAAGTTAAATGTTCAAAAGGATAGTCGCTGTAATAGGAACGGTGATGGCTGTCAGCCTGGTGGGGCTGTTCGTGGTTGGCTCTGCCTTTGCGCAAGGGCCGACGCCCCCGCCGACCATGGCGCCACAGACGCCGTGGGGGCACGCCTGGGGCCGCGTGTGCGATGGCGCTGGCGTTGTCTCCGATGCCATCTCCAAGTTGCTCGGCATGACGCCGGAGCAGATCTATGCTGAACGACAGGCAGGCAAGACGCTGTCTGACCTGGCCAAGGCCAAGGGCATCTCGGATCAGCAACTGATTGACGCGATCACGGCAGGCCGCCAAGGGGTGATTGACCAAGCCGTGAAGGATGGGCGCATCACTCAGACGCAGGCCGATTGGTTGCTATCCAAGATGAAGGCAATGGCGCCCTTCATGCTGACCAATCCCTTCGGGCCTGGCGGAACGGGCGGCTTTGGGCACGGCGGCATGGGGATGCGCGGCGGTGGGCCTGGGCGCTGGGGCGGTACGGCGCCATGGGCGACCCCCCAAGCGCCGACGCAGTAGGAGCACTGTGCGGTGAGCTAAAGTCAGGTCAGGCGTTTGCTGCCAGCGGCGTTTGAGTCACAGGCCAGAGAGCGAGGCAATCCCTCGCTCTCTGCATGTATCTGTGCAGAGCAATGTCAGAACCAGCCGGTCTTTGCATCTTCGTTGAACCTGCACGTGACCATCATACAAGAGACACATCAGGAATAGGATGACAACCCGGCAAACCGCGTGGGAGAAAGTTGCGATGGCGAACGCCAAAATCCTGGTTGTGGATGAAGACCAGAAGATCATAGACCTGGTCAAAGCCAGTCCATAGTTGTGATACAATAAAGCCAGATGATGAGCATCGTCGCGCCAGTGATGAACAGCAGCTATAGCTGCTCCGGCGGTAGCATTTGTCTTGCCGTGGTGGGCCAACTGGCGCAGGCGATAGTTGATCATTGAGGCTGTGCATTGTGAGTGACGTTCCAACTTTGCTGGCTGTCTTTGCTCATCCCGACGACGAATCGTTTCGCTGCGGCGGGACGTTGGCGCTGTTGGCTCAGCGCGGCGTGCGCGTGCAACTGCTCACCGCCACGCGCGGTCAGGCCGGTTCGTGCGGCGAACCGCCGCTGTGTCGTCCCGACGAATTGCCCATCGTGCGCGAGCGTGAGTTGCGCTGCGCCTGCGCCGCATTAGGTATCGAGCCACCCCTAGTGCTGGATTACGAGGACGGTCATCTGAGCGAGGCCGCCCCCCAAATCATCGTTGCGCAGATTCTCGACATGGCAGACAAGTTGCGACCTCAAGTGATGTTGACCTTTGGCCCCGATGGTCTCTCCGGCCATCCCGACCACATTGCTATCGGCCAGTTCGCAGCTCAAGCCTTTCGATTTGCAGATGATGTGATTGCGCTGTATACTCCCGCCGTGCCGCAGTCGCTGGCCGCCACATTGGACATGACTCACCTTCGCGCCGTGCCGGACGAAGCCATCACACTCAGTGTAGATGTCTCGCCTGTGTGGGAATCCAAGTTGGCCGCGATTCGATGTCATGCCACTCAAGCCAGTTCTTCGCCGATTATGCGCGCACCCGTCGAGCGACAGCGCGCGTTCCTGGGCGTGGAGCATTTTGTTCAGGCGTACATCCGCAACGACCTGCCGACCTTCATGGACGAATGGAGAACGCGCTGACCGAAAGGAATGACATACTGTGACAACCACAACTCCGACCGTTTCTCCCACCACTGCTGAGCGGCGTGTTCCCTTACTCACGATCCTGTTGGCCTACCTGCAAGTCGGGGTGACCGCCTTTGGCTTCACCATACTCCAAAAGCTCAAGTCGCTGGTGCTGAACAACGGCTGGCTGAATGAAGACGAGCTTGACGAGGGACTGGCCCTGGTGCAACTCTACCCCGGCCCTATCATGGTAGATTTGACCGCGTATGTCGGCTACAAGTTGCGAGGTGTACCAGGGGCGCTGCTGGCCACCTTCGGCTTCGTTGCACCATCCTTTATGCTAATGCTTATACTGTCAGCGGCCTACTTTGCCGCTGGCAGCCTGCCCTGGGTTCACGCACTTTTTCTTGGCTTGGAAGCACTGGTGGTGGGGGTGATTTTCAATGTGGCATTGGAGTTTGGGGCGCGGGCGCTCCACGGATGGAAAGAGGCTGCGATTGCCCTGGCAGCTTTCGCTGCCATGTTGTTCCAGATCAATGCTGTCCTGATCGTGCTGGTGGCGCTGGCGTTGGGAGTGGCGCTCCTGCGACCTGCGGTTGCGGTCAACAAGGCCAATGCTCGACCGCTTCCACATGCCACCATCCCTATACCCGCAAAACGTTGGGCTGCCATTGCTACAGTCGTGGCCGCTATTCTGGCTGTAGTTGGATTGTCGTTCGCGCTCCAATCTGAGATGGGGCAGATGAGCCTATCCATGTTTAAGGTCGGCTCGGTCGCCTTCGGCAGTGGCACGACCATCCTACCGTTGGTTCAATCGGAAGTAGTGGATGCGCATCACTGGCTGACGCTTGGACAGTTCGCCGATGGTATCGCCCTTGGGCAAGTCACGCCGGGACCGTTCTTGATTACAGCAGCTTTCATAGGTTACAAGATGGGCGGCATCCCGGCAGCGGCATTGGCCACGTTCGCCATCTTCTCGCCATCCTTTGCCATGACATTGATATTCACTGAGGTCTTTAGCCGCTTGCGCAATCTAAGGGCTGTGCGCGGCGCGCTGGCAGGCGTGTTGGCATCCTTCGTAGGTTTGTTGGCGGTGGTCGTTTGGCAATTGGGAGGCGTTGGGATCAAGGGGCCGGCTTCGCTTGTCCTGGCTGCTGCCGCCTTCGCCGGTGTACGTTTCTTCAAGTTAGACCTCGTTGTGGTCTTTCTGAGCGGACTGGTGGTGTGGGCTGGGCTATTGTTTCTCCACGCAGTATAATGAGGCGCTGATGCTCTCACGTCGTTTCATTTGATATGACATCTTTTGGCATCCTGCTCGTCGAAGACGAACCGCAGACCGCCCAGATGGTGCGTTTCTATCTGGAGCGCGAAGGCTTTGCTGTCAGCCAGGCCCGCGATGGCCCGTCAGGCGAGGCCGTCTTCCGCACGGAACAGGCTCACCTGGTCATCCTGGACTTGATGCTCCCTGGCTTTGACGGGCTGGAGCTATGTCGCCGCATCCGCCAGACATCTACGCTGCCGATCCTGATGCTCACCGCACGTGCTGAAGACACCGACAAAGCGATCGGCCTGGGCATCGGCGCCGATGATTACGTGACCAAACCTTTCAGTCCTACCGAACTCATCGCCCGCGTCAAGGCGTTGCTGCGCAGGGCTTACCAGTTCAATGAACCATCTCGTCCCACTTTGCTTGGTGGCCCTCGACTGCAACTCGATCCGGCTCGCCGTCTGGTGATGCTGGACGGCAATCCGCTGGAACTGACTCCCACCGAGTTCGACTTGCTCCAGGTGTTGATGGCAAACCCCGGCTGGGCCTTTACCCGCAGCCACTTGCTGGAAACGGTGCGCGGTTACGACGACGCGGCGGGTGAAGACAGTATCACGGCGCACCTCAGCAACCTGCGCCGCAAGCTCGGCCCCGATGGCGCATACCTGATCCGCACTGTGCGCGGCACAGGTTACGCTTATGAGGAAGGCGACTGATGGTTCGCCGATTATTGTTAAGTTACCTAATCGTCATTGGCGTGACAGTGACGCTGCTCACTCTCATCGTACAACTCGCCACATCACAAACTTTTTCGCGCTATCTGAGCGACCAAGCTCGGGCTCACAGTGAAATGCTGCCCGTCATGTTGGCCGGGTACTACTCTGCACACGGCACGTGGGAGGGTGTTCAGCCAAATATCGACCAGGCCAGCATCCTAATAGGAGCCCAAGTCGCGTTGGTCGATACACAAGGGCGCATCGTGGCGGCCAGCCAGCGGGAGATGATTGGGCAAATAGCCTCTATCGCCCCTAGCTTGATGATTCCAGTGGTGGGCAGTGGGGGCACGATCATTGGTGAGGTTCATGTAGGGCGCAGCGTGGCCCAGCAGCGGGCCGACGCCGCTTTCCTGTCTGACGTCACGCGCGCCCTGTTCATCGCCGGATTAGCTGTAGCCCTGTTGGCGGCAGGGTTGGGTGTTTTGCTGGCGCGCTCGATCAGTCAACCGCTGGCCGAGATGAGCCGGGCGGCGGATCGGATGGCCGAGGGCGATTACGCCGTGCGCGTCCCATTGCGCGGTCAGGCTGAAGTCGTGGCGCTGGCGCGGACCTTTAATCAGATGGCCGAGGGGATGGGCAGCGTCGAGCGGCTGCGGCGAGATCTGGTGGCGAATGTTTCTCATGACCTGCGCACTCCCCTCACCGTCATACGAGGCTATCTTGAAGGGTTGCGCTCCGGGCAAATCGCCGACCGTCGTTCGGCCGAGATGGCGTTTGAGGCGATGCACGCCGAGGTCACGCGCCTGCTGCGGCTGGTGGACGACCTGCGGCAGGTGGCGGCGTTGGATGCGGGCGGGCCATCGCTCGAACGGCGTCCGGTGGCTGTGGCCGATCTGGTCTCTGACGCCCTAGGCCGCATCGAGCCGGTCGCCACAGCCAAGGGCGTCACCGTGCTCAACCAATCATCCACCGATCTGCCGCAAGTGAGCGTAGACGCGGGGCGCATGGGCCAGGTGCTCTTCAACTTGCTGGACAACGCCGTGCGCCACACTCCACCTGGCGGGACGGTCACCATGCAAGCCGGATACGCGCCAGGCTCCAGAGGAAACCAGGCGCACGTATGGCTGACAGTGCAAGACAACGGCGAGGGTATTCCCGCCGAACATCTGCCGCACATCTTCGAGCGGTTCTACCGCGCCGACCGCGCTCGAGGAGAGGGCGGTGCCGGGCTGGGGCTGGCCATCGCGCGCGCCATCGTCGAAGCGCATGGCGGCCAGATCAGCGCCCAAAGCGACGGCGTGCCAGGCCACGGCAGCACCTTTACGATTCGTCTGTTTCTTTAGCAAACCTTTAGCTTTTCTTGACCGAACCTCAAGCAGACCGTGCTACACTTTAGCATCAGAAGTGTAGTGCAGTCTGCTTGTTTTTTGGGAGCGCGCCGGATCGAACGGGGTATCTCACGCCAACCGAGCAGGCCCCCTTCGGGCGGACGCCAAGCCGCAAAGTAAAAACAAGCAAAAACACAAATACCACTCGAGAAAAAGACCATGCGCAAAATGAATCCTAAAGTAATTATCCTGACAGTCGTCGGTGCGCTGATTGTCGTCGCGGGCCTGGTCGTCGCCGCATATTTGATGCGGCCACAGGTTTCGCCCGTGCTGCTTGGGTCCAGTCAACCGACGCCCGCTTTTGGTCCTGGCTACGGTCGCAGGATGATGATGAACAGCGGGCATGCGCCCGGTGGGCTTGTCGCCGTATCGCCGGACGGCAAGCCACTTGCAACTGACCCGAGCAACGCATTGCCGGAAAACACCGCCGCTCAAAAGGTCGGCAACCTGAACGTTTCGATAGCTCTATCGCCCTATCCGCCGGTGGGTTTTCAGAAAAGCGATTTCGACGTCGCCTTGACGGACGAACAGGGGCAACCGATCACGGACGCAAAAATCTCGCTCAATCTGACGATGCCTGGGATGTGGATGCCGCCTAACAAGTTGGAGGCGCAGCATACCGGTAATGGACGTTATCACGCTGCGGGGATGTTCACCATGCGCGACGGGTGGCGGATCGAAGTCATTATCCAACGCGGGAGCGCCAGGCAATCCGCATTCTTCGACGTGTGGGTGTGAGACCATGATTATGAGTAACTTGGCGCTTGCATTCGTCACGGGGTTGATCAGCAGTTTTGGGCACTGTCTCGGCATGTGCGGCGGCATCGTTGCGGTCTATTCGGCGCGCCAGCCGGTACTCGTCACAACCGGCGATACTCGCCCGAGCATTCTCGCGCGCATCGGCACGCTCTCGCCTCTGCACATCGGTCGAATCACTACTACACCTGGGCGTAAATCCGCCCACCATTTTATGTTTAGACAATGATGTGGCATAATCAAGGCTTCCAACATCTTATTGGAGGTCGAGCGATTATGCCTGGTTTGCTGCCCTGCCCGTTGCGTT
>Ga0315279_10010393_pt1 | contig 10943 bp, 9 predicted proteins | sample YL17G06_20_MG_FD_203694 | JGI IMG/M metagenome (GOLD analysis project Ga0315279, IMG submission 203694) | Sediment microbial communities from Yellowstone Lake, YNP, Wyoming, USA - YL17G06_20 | ecosystem: Environmental > Aquatic > Freshwater > Lake > Sediment | place: USA: Wyoming | collected...
GCTGAAAGATGAGGAGATATACAACTGCTTCGATACTCAAAAGCTGCTTAATCGCCCTGTCAGTGTGGCAATTGCCGACAAGACAGGGGCGGCGGGCATCAAACACTGGGTAGAGGCGAGATTCGAGATTGAAATCTCCAAGCACGACCCTCGTATAACCCAAATAAAAGACAAAATTGACGCCGAATACGCAGCCGACAGAGTGTCGGCGATATCGGACGAGGAAATGCTGGAGTGGGTCCGCGAGGCCTTCGGTGGGGACTTGCCGCCGATGAGAGAATAGGTGGATAAGTGAATGAGTTAATGAGTGAACCGGCTAACGCATTTACTCATTTACGCATCAACGCATTTACGGTATTTATGCCGGATAAAAAAATCAAAGCAGTGCTGTTTGACCTCGGCGAGACCTTGCTGAACTTTGGTAAGGTCAACGCGACGTCACTTTTTCGGCAGGGCGCCAGGTTGTCATACGATTTTCTTAAAAGTTTGGGCCAGCCGGCGGGCAGTTTTGAATGTTATTTCTGGCGGAATCTGGTGCGGGTGCGGATTTGGCATTTGTTCTCCGGCATAATGCGGAGGGACTTCGATGCGTTTGAGCTGCTACGAAGGGTCGGCACGAAAAAGCGTATCCGGCTCAGCCCCCCGCAGTGGCAGCGTTTAGCATGGCTGTGGTATGAGCCGCTCAGTAAGCTCGCCAGGACCGAGTCAGGGACGAAAGAGACGCTGACCTGTCTTAAAAAATCGGGACTGAAACTGGGTATTGTGTCCAATACGTTTATAAGCAGTTATTCATTAGAGAATCACCTGTCGCAACTGGGACTGCTGGATTTGTTTGCGGTCAGGGTGTATTCCCACGAGTTTGATTTTCGCAAACCCGATTTGCGAATTTTCAGGGCCGCTGCCGAGAGAATCGGCGAGGCGATGGAAGATATAATGTATGTTGGAGACAGTATCTATAGAGACATCAGGCCGGCGGTAAAAGCGGGTATGTATGCGGTTGCGAAAGATGCTTATACCAATGCCGGCAAGAAGCTGCCGGAGGGTGCCCTCCGAATACATCAGCTTTCCGAATTGCCGGGGCTGATAGAAAGAATAAACACAGAAGCAATGTAAATTAGAGAATATTCGCTGGTCGATATATGGATATGACGTCTGATGTGGCTTTTCAGAAATGTATTAATCCCGATTGTGGGGCCCAGTTTGATGTAGGTAAGGTAATGTTCAAATGCCCTGCCTGCGGAGAGCTTCTGGATATACGCTATAACTGGGACAGGATTGAGGTGCCGAAAAAACTTGGCGACTTTGCGAAGCGATGGGCAAGCAGAAATAATCGGCTGGACTTTTCAGGCGTGTGGCGATTCAGGGAACTATTAAACTTCTGTGAAGATAAATACAAAGTAACCATAGGCGAAGGCCAGACGATTTTGCAGCAAAATGATGCGGTGGCCAAATATGTGGATATGCAGCCGGGACATTTGTATCTGCAATATGAAGGGCTGAATCCATCCGGCTCGTTCAAAGATAATGGAATGGCGGCGGCGTTTAGCCACGCATTAATGGTCGGGGCAAAATCCTGCGCCTGCGCTTCGACCGGCAATACCTCCGCATCAATGGCACTGTATGCAGCGAGCCTGCGACTGAAATCCACGGTCTTTGTCGGCTCGGGGCGAATCGCCTTCGGCAAACTGGCACAGGCGATGGATTACGGCGCGCAGACGATTCAGATACGCGGCGACTTCGATGATTGTATGAGGCAGGTGCAAGTGGTATGCACAAAGCTGGGCTTGTATTTACTTAATTCCCTAAATCCGTTTCGGCTCGAAGGGCAGAAGACCATAATGTATCGAATCATTGAGGGCCTGGGCTGGGAAACACCGGACTGGATTGTTGTGCCGGGCGGAAACCTGGGAAATTCCAGCGCTTTCGGCAAGGCCTTTTATGAATTGAAGCAGCTTGGTTTAATTGAGCAAATACCGCGGATGGCGATTATAAATGCCACCGGCGCCAGCACTCTGTTTGACCTGGTCAATGATAAAAAACTTACGTGGAATGGCGGCAGGGTTAATCAGAAAATCATCGACGATTATTACACTGGTTTGACGGCCCGAAATTTTTCGCCGCATACCTGCGCATCGGCGATTGAGATTTCCAGGCCGGTGAACTTAAAAAAATGCCTGCGGGCGGTTGAGCAAACCCACGGCGTTGTGCGGAAGGTCCCGGACGAAGAGATTCTCGATGCAAAGGCGATTGTAGGTAAATTTGGGCTTGGCTGCGAGCCGGCTTCAGCGGCAACGATAGCGGGCCTGCGTCATCTCAGAGCCGAGGGTATCATTGGAACTGACGAAAAAGTCGCCTGCGTGCTGACCGGTCATCCGTTAAAGGACCCCAATATAACGGTTGACTACCACAAAAAGAGGCAAGGCCAATTCAGCAATCCGCCCATAGAGGCGCCGAACGAGCTTGATGAGATTATAAAGCTGATAAGATAGTTTGTAGTTCGTCGTTCGTAGTTTGTTGACTACGAACTAACAACACATAACTACGAACTCATACGGAGAACGTATATGTTTGATGCGACAATCCAGTTTGTTAAAAGTGCGATAACGGAACAGATAGTGCAGGACCCTGTGTGGGCAACGACGGCCCTGGTAGGACAGGCGATATTCGGCGGGCGTTTTGTTCTGCAATGGCTCGTCAGCGAATACAAAAAGAGGTCGTATGTGCCGACCGCTTTCTGGTTTCTGTCGCTGGCGGGCAGTCTAATCTTACTTGCCTATTCTATCCATATAAAGAACCCCATTTTTATGTTGTCTTTTTCACTAAACACTTTTATATATCTGCGGAATATTCATTTGATTTACAGGCGAGGCAGTGGGGGCGTAGTAGCGGCCTCGGGGGGAGACTAACGGTTAAGATATTGCTATGGGAACCATGATATGGTAGAGAGCGAGACCAATAGCAAAAGGACGAGGTGGTTTGTCATTTGGGGGGTACTAATCTTATCAGTAGTTGGCGCCTCGTGGATGCTTTCTGCGAGGACATTAGACAGCCACGAGTGTTTTGTCTCGGTTACCGCCAGAGAGATGCTTGAGAGCGGCGATTGGGTCTTTACCACTTTCAATGGACAGCCGAGGATTAATAAAACACCACTTTGCTATTGGCTTGTAGCCGGCTTGGCCAAGATAACAGGAAGAGTCGACGAATTTACTGCGAGAGCACCGAGTGCCATTTTTGCGTTTTTGTCGGCAATAGCCATACTTTACTTTGTAAATCGGTGGCTGTCTTTGAGAATTGCGGCTCTTTCTACGGCCGTGTGGGTGACATCGCTAAGTTATATTAGCTGGTCACATTGTGCCAGACCTGAGATGGCACTTACGTTCTTCATAACTGTTTGCCTGATGAGCTTCTATTCGGCTGTCACTGCCCGCACCCGCAAAAGTCAGGTTATCTATATGCTGGTTTTCTGGGTAAGCTTTGGACTTGGAAATCTCGCCAAAGGACCCGCCCCTGTGATATATGTTTTTGTCCCCATTCTTGCATATATAGTAATCTTGCGACAGTGGAAAGTAATTCGGCGAATGCTACCTGTGGTAGGACCGGTTATTACTCTAATCATCATATTACCGTGGCCGTTGGCCATTGCGCATAGGATGAACTGGGATATAGCGATATGGAAGCAGGAATTTTTTGACCGCTTGTTTGGTGCATACGAGGCGGGGCATTATCAGATTTACTATTATTTGGGTATGATGTTTAAGTATATCACGCCGTGGGTCGCATTTCTGCCTATGGCCTTAGCTGCCCCCTTTTATAGAAGATGGGAGGAAAAACAGCCGGTAATGAAGTTTTTGTGGCTATGGTTTGTTACAAGCCTGGTTTTTCTTACCATCGATGCCGGCAAACGCCAGCACTACATACTGCCTTCGATGCCGGCAATGGCTATTCTTATAGGGGTCCTTCTGGACGATATGGTTTTTGCCCGGAAGGCATACACACAAAGATTCGCAAGGAATGTTTTGAAAGGCCACGCTATCGCGATAATTGTGGGTGCTGTCAGCGTGTGCGTATATCTTGCTGTTATCAGGTCTCAATTTTTGGTCGATGCCGTAGCAATCAGTATCGTTGCTATACTGACAACCTTAATTGTAGCGATACTATTTTCCAAGAGGAAACCTGCTGCTGCCTGCGGGGTAATCTTCAGCGGTATCGTTGCCTGGATTATGATTTTTTATGCAGGTTTTTCGACTGTGTTGGATGCGGATCATCCTGCGCGAGATTTTGCTATGAAGATTGCCTGCATAGTACCGCCATCGGATAAACTCGTGGCTTACAAGGGTGTCTCCAGCATATTCGTGCAGTATTTTGGCAAGGTAGTACCGGGGATACAGGACAAGTCACTGCTGTATGAGCGTTATGAACAAGGCGACTGGGTTGTCTGCACTTTTGACCATTTGGATGAATTGGCACAGGACGACCGATTAAGAGAGGTGTACTCCAGCGAGAGAGAAAAGAGGGAAGCAGGCAACATATTCGCAAGGTTATACTACCCCGCGAGGATAAAAAGTGCAAAAGGAGATACCGGCGGGGCACTATTCCATAAATCGGCAGCGGTCATCGAAGATGAAGTTAACAGCGACTTTAAGAATAAACCTAATGGTCTGTGACAGATGAAATAATGGATGTCATTCTGAGCGCAGCGAAGAATCTCTTTTACGTAGGCCAGATGCTTCGCCTCTCGGCTCAGCATGACAACTCATCGAATCACGTGTAACAGAACACTACTTTGTGAGGTCAGTGATAAATGTAATTTCATCTTTAGTTAGTTCTTTGTCGCCAATAATTTCTTTAACTACCTTAACAGTCTGCTCAACGGTATATCTCTGGTTTTTCTGCAGCCATACCGCCATCAGCATAGCAACTCTCTTATCGTCTGAACTGCCGTGGAGAAGTGTCGGCAGATTGTTCTTGTCAGCCATTATGGTGAGGAACTGGTCCTGGGTCTGTTTGTCAGGGAGAAAGCGGCCTTTTTCGAGGGGCATTTCAATGTAGTTGATGCCGTTGCTTTTGGTCCAGGCCATTTCCTCGCTATGCCAATTCTGGTCTCGGTGTTCAGACGCAGGGCGGATATTTACTATCGTGGCGATATGATACTTGTAGAGCAATCGCGGGTAATCCATTCCTCTGGGCTGGCCGCTTGTATAAAGCACACCGGGTTTTATAATGCAAAAATCCTTGATGTGAAAATGCTTGACTAAAAGGACTACTGCCGTGGCTATCAATAAGATGGTTATTAAACCAGTCGGTAATCGTTTTTTCTTTTTCATTTTTCTGGTCTGTTATTTATTTTCTGTGCGGTGGACTTTGCGCACCGAATATATCTTTTTGTTTGTGGATTCAAAATAGACTCTGCCTATCATTTCGCCTATCAGGCCCGTGGAGATAAAAAGCAGGCCGACCAGCAGAAGCATAGCCGCCAGGCCCGCCAAAGGGGCGTGTGCGACCATAATGGGCACGTTATATACAAACTTATCGTAGAGGATATAAGCGCCCATTAACAGTCCTGCGAGGATGCAATACATAGCTATTTTGCCGAAGAAGTGCAGTGGTTTGGCGAGGTATCCCAGTAAAAACCTTAGTGTTATCAAATCGAAAAGGACTCTGAAGGTTCTGGAAATGCCGTAATTACTGACCCCTTGCGGTCGGACGATGTTTTGTATCGGTATCTCGATGATTTTAACACCGCTTTGTGACAGCAGCACCGGTATAAATCTGTGCATTTCTCCGTGAAGATGCAGCTCCTCAATCACCTCCCGCCTATAGGCCTTGAAGGTGGTTCCGAAGTCGTGGATATCGACGCCGCTGATTTTTGATGCAAGCCAGTTGGCTATCCTTGACGGGATTTTTCTTGTCAGCGGGTTATCCACCCTGTGTTTGCGCCAGCCGCTGACTACATCATAGCCCTGATTTATTTTTTCGAGAAAATTCGGAATTTCCTCCGGGCTGTGCTGCAGGTCGCCGTCCATTGAAATTATTATCTGTCCCTGTGCGGTATCGAAGCCGGCAGCAAGGGCAGCCGTCTGTCCGAAATTGCGGCGAAGCTCGACAGCGATAACTTTGCCGTCTTTTTCGCAGATTGTCTTTATCATCTCCAGTGTCCTGTCAGCACTGCCGTCATCGACAAAAACAATCTCATAAGCCAGGCCGGTCGCGAGCATTGTGCCGGTTAATCGTTCGTACAGCTCATTTATGACCGGCTCTTCATTATAGAGGGGTATGACAATCGAACAATCAATCCCGCTCCGGTTCGTTTCGCCAGGACGGGTGTTGCTTTGTTTAGATTTGGCCATAATGCACCAATTTTACCGCTGCCTCTTTGAAATACTCCTTAATTTTCTTATCACAAAGGGCATCTAATTCCATCTTTCTTTGTTGCACCAGCCGGGTCTTTCCCGGGTCTAAACCATTGATAAATCCTGGATGAGTGATTATCTCCATAGTTTCCACCCGGTTATGTATAATTGCCGCTTTCAGGAAGTCAACATTTATTCTGCCTGTATGTGCGATGCCCAGGACTGCCTGGGTTTTGAAAAAGGACGGATTCTGCCTTCGGTTTATTCTGGCCATAACCCGGATTATTGCGGCTCTTTTTCTTCCGCCTTCAGATGGCGGGGGCCAGCCCGCCACACGTCTGGCGGGCGAGGGTTTGTGAGAGACTTCCTTTGGCTCGAAAGGCCAGCGTATGGCGGGGATTCTGAAGCTTTTTGCGAGTTCGCACACTATCGGGAAAATGGCGGGGAAATTATGGATATGTTTATGCGAGTCCAGATGGGTGGGTTTTAAGCCATTATTGATAACCCATTGTATTTGAGCGGCCAGCTCGGTCGCAATAGCATTTCTGGTTTTGCGGTTTATCACCGACAAAAAAGACAATCTGGAAGGTGAGTAAGTAAACTCGCCATCGCTATTGAGCAAGCGAGCAACGCTTGGGTCTTTAGATACAGGTTTGCCTTCGGACAGATTGAGATGGACTCCTACGCCAAGCGTGGGAAGCTGCCTGGCCAGTTCGACGGCCTGCCGGGCATCGGGCATATTGGCCATAATCGTGGCGCTGGTCAATATGCCTTGCGTATGTGCCCAAACCACGGCTCGATTTACGCCGTCGCACAGGCCGAAGTCGTCTGCATTTATGATGATTTTTCTTTCCATCTTGGAGTCAGTTTAGGAAGCTAAACCAGTCTGGTCAATCGGATTTTCCATTAGGAAAAGGTGGCTGGGTATGTGGAGAACCATTGTGGTTAGGTTGCCGTGTTTGTCAGAGCGGAAGTAATAAAGCCCGCGGCGAGGGCCAACGAGCCGAGCGTGTGCAAAAGCACCGTTAGTTGGCTGGCGCGGTATTGACCGGGTTTGAGCAAGTCATCTTTATTTGCGGCCTTTATCGCAACAATGGCTATCGGCAATGTGGGCAGATAAAACAATCCTGCAAAAAACATCAGGCGGTAAGTCAGCATAACTGCCGCAATAAAAAAACTCACAGTAAGTGCGATTCGGTAAATCAATATTGAAGCCGGCACGCCAAAACGCACTACGAGAGTTCTTTTATTGACGGCGGCATCGGCAGCAGCATCCGGAAATTCATTTACAAAAATCACCAAAAAAATCAGTGTGCTGACGATACAGGCCGGCAGGATTGGGACGGCATCAATTGTTCCTGTCTGCAAATAATATGAGCCATACACCGGAAGCAAACCGAACAATAGAGCGATGACGAACTCGCCGACGCAACGGTAGCCGAGTTTAAGTGGCGGGGCGGTGTAGAAAAAACCGCCAAGTATTCCGACAAGGCCAATAGTTAAAATAAAAAGACTTTTTGTCAGAAAAAGGATTATTATTCCGATTATCGAACCTGCGGCCAGGCAGATAAGAGAAAGCAACAGTATGGCTTTTGGTGAAAGGATGCTTTCCTGGATGTAGCGGCTTCCGCCTGAAAATGGCGTCGGGTTCTTATTGGCCCAGTCGTTTCCGGATATGTGGTCGAAATAATCATTTGCCAGATTGGCTCCCGAGTGGAGGGCCATTATAGAAAGTAATCCCAGGATAAAAAGAAGCGGGTGGAAGGTGTTGGAAGTCGCATAACCCATCGCTGAGCCGACAAGGACAGGGGCTGCGCTGGCAATCAAAAACTTTGGGCGTGATGCCTGGAAAAAAACTTCCACAGTTTTGAGTTTTGAGTTTTTAGTTTCAAGTTGCATTTTTTAGTTAGTCTGCCTTCTTTTGTTCGTTGTTGATAAACTATGAACTAATGACAATGAACTGATACAAAAATACCTTGTTTAGGCCCCGGACGCAAGACGCCAGCGGGAGCTGGCAAAAATGGGGATAGGAAACGAAAACTATCGAAAAATATCGAGACAAATACAGCTATGAAGATTAAACTTTTTTCTATGAACAGGCCCCTCAACAAATACAAAACCATTTTGATTTGCGTTTTTCTGGCGGTGGCTACGCTGGTGGCTTATTGGCAGGTGCTCCGCAGCGATTTCGTCAATCTGGATGACCCGATGTATGTTACCGAAAACCAGTATGTCAACACAGGATTCACCTGGGAAAATATCAGATGGGCTTTTAGCGTGGGTAAAATTGCTTACTGGCATCCATTGACCTGGGTTTCTCATATACTGGACTGCCAGCTTTATGGGTTAAGGCCGGGCTTGCATCATTTGACTAATCTTATTATCCACATAGCAAATACTCTGCTGCTATTTGGGGTCCTTAAACGGATGACCGGTGCGGTGTGGAAGAGTGCATTTGTTGCGGCAGTGTTTGCATTGCATCCTATCAATGTAGATTCGGTGGCCTGGGTGACAGAACGTAAGAGTGTTCTTAGCACGCTGTTTTGGTTATTAACGATGTGGGCTTATGCAGATTATGCACAGCGTGGCGGGGTTTGGCGATATTTGATTACGCTCTTACTTTTTGCTTTGGGGCTTTTGGCCAAGCCGATGCTGGTAACTTTGCCGTTTGTGATGCTTCTTTTGGATTATTGGCCTCTTGGGCGATTTGGTTTCAGGCAAAATTTGAAATTACCTGGCAGAGCATCATCTGCTTTTAAGTTGGTAATGGAAAAGGTGCCGTTTTTTGCTCTTTCAGCGGTTTCGTCTTATTTATCTTTTCTATCGGTTCGGCTACTTGGTATTACGATATCGACGGAATTAGTGCCTATGAAGTTACGCCTTGCAAATGCTCTGGTTTCATATATCGGTTATATTGGAAAGTTAATCTGGCCCCGGAAACTGGCTGTCTTTTATCCATATCCCGAGAATGTAGTGACCTGGGAGATCGCGGGGGCTCTGGTGATACTTTTGTGTGCAACTATTGTATTGCTTGTAGTATTCAGGAGAAGACCTTATCTGGGAGTAGGATGGCTGTGGTACGCTGGCACTTTAGTGCCGGTTATCGGTTTGGTGCAGGCGGGTCTGTGGCCGGCTTTGGCCGACCGCTGGGCTTATGTGCCAATGATTGGCCTGGCTATCTTAACTATCTGGGGTGTTGGTGATATCGCGGATAAGTGGCATCTGCGCGGGTTTGCAGTGGTTTTTCCAGCCGGTGTTTGTCTTTCGGCTTTAATGGTCTGCACATGGCTGCAGGTGGGGTACTGGCACAATAGTTTTACCCTTCTTACGCGGGCCCTTAATGTAACCAGCGGCAACTACATAGCACACCTGAATCTCGGCAACGTCTTTATCAAAGAGAAAAAGACCGATGAGGCAATTCGGCAATATAAAAAGGCAATTGAAATCTATAACAACTACGCGGACGCCCACTACAATCTGGGTATAGCACTTGGGCTACAAGGAAAACACGATGAGGCAATTAAAGAATATTACACCGTGCTGCGGCTGGAGAAAGACTATTGGAAAGCACAATTTCGTCTGGCCGATGCTCTGGCCAAAACCGGCCAATTCGATGAGGCCATAAGTTGCTACGAGAAGGTTGTTCAGCTTCACCCAAACGATGCCGAGGTATATAACAATTTCGCGATGGCGCTGGCCAAAAAGGGAAAAATCAAGGAGGCCATCGAATACTATAACAAATGTCTGGAAATCAAGCCCGATTCTGTCGAGGTGCTCAACAATCTTGGCAATGCCTTTGTTGAGCAGGGAGAATTTGGTCAGGCGATTGCACACTTCAAGAAGGCCTTGAGTATAAAACCGAGCTTCGCCGAGACACCTTATAATCTTGCCAACGCTTTGAGACAGATGGGACAAATTGATGAGGCAGTTGCTTATTACCGAGAAGCTCTGCAACTTGCCCCGGACAATGTTGACGCCCACTACGGTCTTGGATTGGTTCTTGCGCAGCAGAAAAAGTATGATGAGGCGATTACCCATTTTGGAAGAGCAGTGCAGCTAAATCCGGATTTTGCGCAGGCCCATTACAATCTGGGAATAATCTTTGCCGACCACAACGACCTTGATAAGGCAGTAGAGCAGTTTCGTCAGGTTTTGCGTATTCATCCTGATGACGCCCAGATGCATTGTAACCTGGGCATCCTTTTAGTTCGACAGGGTCGTGTTGACGAGGCGATTGGTGAATTTCGCACATCGCTGCGCTTCGACCCTAATTTTTCCAAAGCGCGCGAGCAACTGGAAAATGCGCTGGCCCAAAAAGCTGTTTCAACTCCTCAATGAGAGATTTGATTGGGGTGAACCTGCCATGCTGGCAGAAAAATAACATTAGAGGGGATTTTGGCAGGTGTTGACACGGGCGAGCTTGCACCGCAAGATATTTCCTGATAAGCACTTGTGTAAATACGGTTCTGTATAAGGTGTTTGGCACGACATTTGCAGCCCTTGAGATAAGGCATATACAGCTATGGTCTTGAGTCTATCAAAACTCGATGAAATTAATGTCCTGGCCAGTGAGGCGGACTGGGGGTGGCCGGA
>Ga0315279_10010394_pt1 | contig 10942 bp, 11 predicted proteins | sample YL17G06_20_MG_FD_203694 | JGI IMG/M metagenome (GOLD analysis project Ga0315279, IMG submission 203694) | Sediment microbial communities from Yellowstone Lake, YNP, Wyoming, USA - YL17G06_20 | ecosystem: Environmental > Aquatic > Freshwater > Lake > Sediment | place: USA: Wyoming | collected...
TTTTCGTCGTGTTGAGATGGTTAATTGGACTGCGCTGCTAGGGCTCGAACAGGGTGTGCACGTGCGGCATACTACGCGATCTTGGATTGTGCATGTTGAAACTTTGTATGGGAAGCATCCTGGAGAGTTGTTTGTTTTGGCCAAGAATCTTGCTGATCGAGTAGCGAAAAGTCTGATGTTGAAGTATGGTTGCCGGTTGACGGAAGGTGAAGTTTGTCGGGGTTATGAGTTGAAGGTTGATGATCCGGTGGCTAAGCTTCTTGCCCGGTATTTTTGTGTAAGTACGCCGGAAAGGAAGATTGATCATAGTCCCGGCTGGGATCAGGGTGAGCTTGAAAATCTCAGTAGGGACGCAGCTGTTGAGTATTTGCTGATGCCGGAGCGTGTGAAGAAGTTGGAGGGTCAGGTCCAGGGGTTGCATGTGGATCTCGAGGAGCTCACTGGGGTTTTGAAGAAGATTTTCAATACGGAAGCTTCTGGAGGGCTCGGACCTGAACAGAGGAGGCTGCCTGATTATGTCAGTTAGAACCTGTTCAAACTGCGTTTTCGAGTCTCTTGGCGGGTATGGTAAAAGTCCATGCTTTTCACGATCTATTGTTTTGAACTCTGCTGATGCAGATGATATGGGCTCACCTTTCACAGTTCTGTACATTGAGGTTTTCTAGGTTTGAACGTTTTATGATGGAAGTCAAGGAGAAAACGCGTTCAAAAGGTCGTAGTCAGACTGAAAAAGTGGGGCGTTTGAAGTATAGTCAGCAGCTCTTGAAACGAGCCCTACACGATCTTGAGGACGTTAAGCTGATGCAGCGAACAATTTTGGCTGGGCTGAAAGGTGTGTTCCATTTCGAGAAGCCTTTGATTCAGAAGATAGCCTGTACCGATGAAGTGGATGTGCAAATCTTGGAATTCTTGTATGAAACTGGCAATGCTGGGCTGCTGCCGAAGGACCTTGCTGCCAGGCTAGATGAGTTCAAGGTTCGTCGTCATCAGGTCAGCCGACGGATCCTTAGAATGAACAAACGGTTGGAGAAAGAGATTGGAGAGAACCTTGCCGAGAAACGAGGTTGGCATTGGGCTCTTACTTGTTTCGCGTTCGAAGTTTGGGGGCAAGTCAAAGGAAGTGAAGCTGTGTGAGCGTGTCATAAGCAATTGAAATTGCTCTCACTGCGAGCTCCTCTGGATAAGGATATCTTCTTTGAATGTATTTTGCAGCCTGGCTCGGCTGATTTGTCATTATTAGAATTTCCTTATTCATTACCAAGTCTCGTATCATTCTTTCTGAATACTCTTTCACTATATCTGTTTGAGCTCTCAGCGTGCTTTTGTGGGCTGCCCACTCCAAATCAGGCAGATTGCCCCAGGTCTTGTCTTTGAAAGCTACGAGCCGCTGAAAAGCTTCCTTAGCTTTGTCCGTGTCAAACTCATTCTTGAGTTTTTCAGCAATTTCCCGTGAGGACTTGTGTGTGACCTTGGATATCCAATGATCCATAGCTTTCGCGCGCGCTTATGTTTTCATGAAACTGAGCAACTTTCAGACGAATGCGTTCTTCGCGTATAATAAAAGCACAAGTCCAAGGAGCGTCAAGATTATTGGCGGAGCCATGAAAACCGAGAATGCGAAGATGGGCAGTTCTGGATACAGCAGTCGATATGTGCCAGCGTCAACGATTTCCGCGATAAGAGCTACTATTGCGCTGGTCAAGGACAAGTAGAACCATTTTCCATCCAGTGCCGCACTCCCTCCAAGAAAACTGAAAAAGAAGCCGACCATTCCGGAAACTCCCATCGTAAGGACTCCGTAGTAGTCTCTCCGCCCAATTATACCATTAGAATACGACAGACTGAGAATGCCCCACAAAAAGTTGCAGACGCAAGCACTTATCATCACACCTGCGCTGGCAATTCGAAAATCGGCTTTCCACCTTTTGGTGTGTGAAAACTCTGAGGACACAGCTAATCTTGTACAAGAGAGACATTTAGTCCCGAAATTCTCAGATTCCGTTCCACCATTTGGACGTGTCGACATGGCAGGCAAGGATCCTCTTGAATATTCACTCTGGTTCGCTTAATAAAGATTTAGAACATGCAAATATCTGGGCAACTGGAAAAGAGGCGTTCTCTTTGCGCAACAACCACAGGAAGAATGAAAAACGCTCTTCAAAAATGATCCCAGAGAACGCTTCTTATCTGAAGAAGCAAAATCATATAAAGTCACTACCTCCCGTAACGGATTGGGTGGAAAATCGTTGAAAATAGCGAAGACGGTGACGGCGACTTCTCTTGTCTTGTGTGTCGCGATGTCAATCTTTTTTGTCGGTACAGGGAGATGCGAGGATGAACCTCTTTTCAGCGATAACATCGCTTTTTCATTTGCCCCAACCAGTCGTTATTGGCCTGAAGACGGTCAATCGTACAAGGCCATGTATATGACTACTGGTATTTTAGGATACAATACCGATCGCGATGATTACATAAGCGCAAAGGAGATAAAAGTCACAGTATCCTTCTCCGGAACGGACAACGAAGCGTTCTCTTCAGACGACGCCTTGGCAATGGGCATAGCGGCACAGGGTCCCCAAACGGAGGTGGGGGGCGTTGATTGGGGGTATCTCCTGCTGCTTGTCATGGATGGACAACACAATTATCCTTACATTCAGGGAATGGTGTGGCAGGTCTATGAGTGGGGGCCCAACCATAATTGGCCTCTCGAAGAACCTATTGCAATTGATCGCTCACATTGGACTTGGGAGTACCCCAGTGTCCTTACGGTTGACTCGAACGTGACTTTATGCATGACATGGACGGGTAGCACCCCGGGTAGCTGCTTGGAATACAATGCTACAGTAGATGGAATGGAATATCATCTTTACTCCTATACTCCTGATGAGATTGTTTTGCCTTACTTCAAACTCGGCCTTTTTGACCGGTTTTTCCCCTTTACAGGCACCGTCAAATATCTTCAATTCCCAGGGGCGTGGGGGCTAAGCGACTCAGAATTTCCAGACTCGGGTTGGATTACGCATTTATCTTCCCCATCGCTTAGAATGAGCGGAGAACAAACTTGGACAAACGTCAACTTCTCGTATTCAGTAGATGGGTTTGCACCTAGTGGAAGCGGATCATGGCTCGATATGACGATGTGTTGGGGAGGATGGGATTTTCCAGATGTCAGTGCTCACTACTTTCGGGAACCATGGTCTCTTCCGCCTTCTGAGCCAGTGAATCAGGTTTTTTTCTACCCCAACGAAACCTATACGCTTCCTACCGATACACTACTTTGGTCAGTGAGCCCTGTGAATATGACAGTTGAAAACGTCATTCCTATCCTGCCCAATTATGACACTGTCCAAGTATATCATAATGGAATGAGATTGAACGGGGAATGGCTCTCAATGGATTACTCGGTGAAGGTCGCACGAACAGACCTCTCCGATGTCACGACTGTTGAAGTAACAGCTGGGATTAAGAGAACAAACATTCAGAATGCCAGTGACTACAGGGTGATAAACACGACCACCGCAAATATGATGGCGGGTCAAGTGCAAACATTCAACCTAACTTGGCAGGAAACAAGCACTATGAAAACTGGAACTTGGAAAATCAGTGGATTTGTCGATTTCGTTGACAACAGAGTATACTGGGACACCAATACGACTGACAACGAAGTTGCGAACGACACGGTTGAAGCCAGGGAGCTAACAGGCGACTTTAGCGGTAATGGCATGGTCGACATTTTCGATGGGATTCAACTTGCTAATGCCTTCAATAGCCACCCTGGTAACAAAAGATGGAATCCTTATTGCGACCTCAACACGGATAGTGAAATCGACATCTTTGATGCTATACTCTTTGCGGGCAACTTTGGAAGCTCGATCGGAGGTGGCTCCGGTCAGGGCAGCCAGATGGGTGGAAAAATGATGCTTGATGCTGGCGCCAACATCGCGGTGGATCCTAGTCAGATTGCAGTTTTTAAGGATGAAGTGTTCAGCGTAGACGTGAAGATTACGAATGTTATGGACCTGCTTGGCTGGGAATTCAAGCTTTACTGGAACAGCACCATCCTCAACTGTACAAACGCGCTCGTACAATCTCCAAGTGAGTGGCAAAACAACACACAGGACTACGGTCCAGGGCTCGAAAACTCGTACAACGCTACCCATGGAAGATTCTTCAAAGCCGAGACAGCAGCGTATCCAGAGCCGTCATTCAACGGCTCAATGACGATTGCGACGTTTGCATTCAAAGCGTTGCAACCTGGAACCACATCGCTTACATTGACTGAGACGAAGTTGGGCAACAGCACGGGCGACCCCATATATCATACCGAGTCAAGCGGTTCCGTGACAGTCTATCATGGCAGGTACATGCGAAGCGACACTGCCACGGTCAATGGTTTAAACGCCTACCTCTTGAACGCAACAGAAACGACAAGCTACACCTACGTACAGCAGGTCGGACAAGGAGCTGGTGCACAGTTCGGCATTCGCGCATGGGTCAGAGCCTCAAACGGAACAGAATACGAAGTCACGCTGGACGGGCAGACAGGAACACCGAAAGCAACGGTCACGAGTACAGGTTGGGGAACGGTCAACGTCACGCAAAAATCGATGCAAATGACATTCTCATTGGTAATACGCGTTTATGTTAGTATAGCTGGCGGGGCCTGGACAAACAAAGTAACTTTCACAACCGAACAACTTGGAAAAACATCTCTGCTGGGAAATACATGGTCTGTCTACTACTACGTGTCTGTCAGCTACAGCGTGAAACTCGACAGAACCACAGCAAGATTCTACTGGGGCGACGCCAGCCACATGAGCCGCATACAAAACCTACAATTCACCTAGGCCGCAACGTTTACATTCTGGGCATGCCGCATCTTGCCCTTTTTCCAAATTGCCCCGCATTAGGCAAACGCGTACAAAGTCCAGTCCTTGAAAAGGACTCCCGCGGCCCCCAGTTAGATGCATTTTTGGTTCGTTCGCCATGTTACTTTCATGTGGTTGAGAGGCTGTTGATTTCTCCTTTCCATTCCCATAGATATAAAATGGGGTTTTGGCAGCTCTTTTCCACCCAAGTTCTTCGTTCTTACATTGGCCTGCCCAGATCAATCCAAGAGTACGCGAAAGCTTCACTTCAACTCTACTCTCCATCAGCAAGGGATGTCGTTTCAAGCTTGGGTTTATTATTCTCGTGAAATCCGTGATTGTGTGGGTTGACAGATTGTGCCGTGTCCTAAGTGTGGCTCTCAAATGCAGGAAGACAGGCATTTTCAAGCTTTAGGATCTGAAGTCGAGCTGGTTTCAAAAAGATGCGTTCCTAGGCGACGAGCTCAAGGTCTTCTACTGTGAAAATTGCGGTTACATAGAGATATACCGGGGGAACAAAAGAGGGTTCTGACCACATGATGGCGCACCAAGTGGCCTGTAGAGTCATTGTGACTGATTTGGTCAGGATCCAGCGTCGAGTCTCAAAGAAAACACTACCTGAAGACCAAACGCACCTACGAGTACGAACGCCTTTCCCTGGACATACCCAAAAAGTATCACAAAACCATCGCGCCGCTACTCGAGCAAGACTTTGACGTCGAAGTCACAGTGGAAAAAGGCTCCGTGGTCATCATACTAAGCCCTGCGAAAACGCCTCGTAACAGAGACTCCCAATAAAAAGTGCAGAGGAAACTCTAAAATACAGTGGGAATGAAGGAGATGTAAGGGTGTGAAAATGGCCAGTAAACAAGTTTTTCTTATCCAGAGCAGTGGAAAAACTGCTGAGCACGCCTCGATTACTTTCAAAGACAGGACCTATGCTGACGAACCAATCAAACATGGCTACTATCGCCACGAGTCATGGGACGTGAAGGGACGTGATCAAGATTTTGGAAAGGTATGTGTTGGTGACTATGTTATCCAATATTGCACAAACGATGTAGAATCATATCCAGGGCAAATAAGAAACATCTATGAAGTTGTTGGCTTAGACAAAATCGACGATGACGCAGATAGAGCGCTCAAGAAGGGAGCTATTGATAACGAAAAAGCTGATCGGCTGAAAAAACAGCCTCATATTATTAGACTGAAAATCCACTTGACCTTGAAGAAGGGCCTTGAACTCTCACTGATAAGAAAATGGGTCGAAGACAATACCTTCTCTCCAGGGATGAACAACTGTGGCAGACTTGGATTCAACATATGTGAAGTTGATTGGAACGACTACGAGACCATGGAAGAATGGGATCAGAGACAAGTTCCTGAGCCTTCATATTCAATTGGCTCTCTTCTTGAAGAGGATCTGCGACGTTATATCGCAGGACTGCCTTCTTTGGAACCCGTATGGGGCGAAAAATACAGAGGTTACAAATTGTACAGCGAATCGGATCGCATAGTAACAGGCGAACTGTACGACACAAAAATCGTGGGTCAAATCGACTTGTTATATCAGAATGCCAATGGGGATCTCTTGGTTGTGGAACTAAAAAGAACTGAAGATACTCCAGACAAAGCAGTCGGGCAGATAGCAAGATACACTGGATGGATACTGGAGAACATTGGCAAAGGCAAGACGGTCGAAAGCATACTAATTGCTCGAAGCGCAAGCGAGGAACTAAAATATGCAACAAGGGCGTTGAGAGACTGCAAACTCTTCACGTATGAGATCCAGTTCAAGTTCAACAGAATGATCTGAAGTCAATAGCGCGCGCGGATTCTTCAAATGGTTGCAAATGGCCATATTACAGAACCTATTGCAAAGCCGATGACAAACATCAAGACTACGATGGTAAATGCAAGTAGTCCTGTTGCTTGTTGGTCAAGACTCGTTCTTGGTGTAGAGGGTGTGTAGGTGCCTGATTCTCTGTCACTCTTTTCAATTCTTAGTCCCACAATTATAAACGAGCACACAGGCCAAACAAAGGACAGAATCAGAGGCACGATTTGACCTGTTCTGAAGCCAGCCCAACACAACACGCCAGATAGTATATTGCCTAAGACTAGGTATATTGACTTCATCATTTCACCTACCCAACTTTGAATGAGGTCTTGTTATCTTATAAGTTCACTCGCTTGAATTCTTGGGGATTTAAGAGCGCGCGCTAGTCTCCACTTGATCTTTTCCGATGACCGGAACTCGCATTAGACGCACGTGAAAACGTTTCGGCATGCCGAAAACACCCCCGACAAAACACGATCCAAAACCAGTAAGACCATGGTCCAAGAACATCGAGCCTCAGATTTTGTTTAAATACTAACTGAAAGGGCGTTTTACGGTAGGGCATTTCTGCCTGCAGAAACATTTTCCCCCAGACCTGTAGACACAAAAATGTGTAAATTAACGTGAATAAGCCCTTCAGCACATAGTTCTGATTTTACCGATGCTGCCGGTAAGCGAATGAAGTGCCCAAACCCAAAAACACAAGGCTCTCCGTATTCAAAGGCCGAGAAGCCAGACTCAACCGCGCAATCTTTCAGAGCCTAGCCCTCAAAGGAACACAGACCATATACGACATCCACAAGCACGTGAGAACATTCAGAGGGCTGAAATACACTTACTACGGAAACGTCAACAAACGAGTAAGAGCCCTGCAGCAACAAGGATACGTAAAAGAAGTCAACGTGAAAAGTACCAAAGCAGGCTTTGAAGCAACTGTGTAGGAGTTAACAACCAGAACATATCTTGCGCTATTGCTGGATTCATTCAGTCTGGAAGATCTACTCAACCGAATGGATGAAGACGCTGCATCCGAGGTCTTGGCTGTAATTGCTGCGTTGACTTAGCGCGCGCGAATATAGTTGTAACAAATCGGAATGCGCGCGATATACTTCGTTTTATCTCGCTTCTTTCACTCGACCGTTCGGATGAATCTGACTCGACAAACAAGCCTGGGAGTCAAGTGCAGACAGAAAAAGAGGGGAGTTGGGAAGGGTTGCCATATTGTTTTAGCAGTCATTTTCCTTGCCAAAGTTGCCGGCCAAGAGGATCGCATCGAAGATATCCACCATGCCATTATGATTAAGGTCGCCTACTATGGGCAAAGCGAACTCGGAGACAATGCTGACCCGGTGTGAAAGCTCCGCTGAACGGAAGTAGACGAAGTGGTGGGTTGCATTCCAGGTAATGATCGAGGGTGTGAGCACGTCGTCCAGGTAGAGCTGGAAAGCTCCTGACATCAAGCCGTTCGGGATCGATGCGTTGCAGAAGGCGTCGACGCTTGAAGTCACGTTAAAGTTCAATCGTCTCAAAGTCTTGTTGAATTCGTATGTAGAATAGACAATGTAATCGCTGAAAACCTCGGCGGTGAAGTTGCCCATGGACGTGGTGAACTTCAAGATCCAAGACACGGGGTGCGGAGGTGAAACTGGAGGAAATGTCCAACCGAGCATTCTGGCCACCATGTTCATATCGAAATCGTCGATCACGCCGTCAGGCATCAGGTCTTCCGGAATCCAGCCTGGAGGTCCCTGCATTCCGTAGACCTCTGCCACGCGCGCCAAATCTGCGATGTCCACTTTTCCGTCCCCATTCAAGTCTTCTTTGCGTAAGACGACGTAGACTCTGCCGGCGAATCTGATATTGTTCGTCAGATCAGTATCGTAGACGTTGTCGGGAGCAATGATTGTTGCCAAACCGAATATGTCATATGATCCAGTGGGAAGAGTCTCCAGAGTCTCGTTCCATGGCAAAGATACCTGCGCACTTCCGCCGTTCAGAAGAACCACTGCCGTATTTGCAACCGTCACATTTTCAGTTGTAGCGACATTCATCCTGTTCAGAGTCACATTCACATACAAAAGGGTAACGCCGCTGGTGTCGATCGCTCGCTCGACCGTGACATCAATTGTCAGGTTAGTTCCAACTGTCTTGTTGACTCCAGAAAAGTATATGATCATGCCGTCGACGTCAGTAATAGAGGTAACCGCCACGTCTACCGGCTGTGGCGACGGTAATGCATGTATTTGAAAATTCAACAGGATCAGTAGCCCCGCGAGAATTGAAACAGAGATCAAAGCAGCTAGTTTTCGATTTACATGTTTCATGCAAATCACTCCTTTCTCTGGCGAAACAACATAACGTTGAACCAAGCAATAACACTTTTGGACGGTCTGAGATTTCTCCGATATCTGCCATTTCATGTTTTCCTACAGGAATAAATACGTGAAGGCAGAATCAAAAAGTGAAGATCAGGCATCACATGAGCGCGCGCTTATCGACTCGCTAGGCGGCTTCCGGGAAACTAGAGAGCGCACGCTCAAATATACAAGTCCGTCTCATTCAGGGTCGATGACTCTTCTGACTTCTACACACAAGTGACATTTGTTGATGTAAGCACTTTTCTTGAAGCGTCCAGCACGGGAACTGTATTGCTTCAGCAACCCTGTTGGGCCTTCTTCTGCCAGAGTCTTAATCATCGGATTCTTTCTCCAATCATAATTGCCTATTATCCGGCTCAGGGGTGTTTCTTTTGCGTTGCCGATAGATAGATGCCAACAAATGTCCACTTCACCTGACGGTTCGATGGTTATGCTTCGGGGGTTTTTCACCGTGTTTTCCATGGGTGTTTCACCTTCGCACGGACCATCCAATGGGGTTTTCTGAAAGTATTGCGGCATTGTGCGTAGTGCTCGGCCAGCAGCTGAGACCTTGTGTACATGTGCTTCGATTCCTACGGGCTTGAGTTCTTTCAAGATATGATTAGTTAGCCTGTCGTAATGGTTTGCTCCGTCTAATGATTCAAGAACTGCAACATTCCATGTGACCTGTTCAATTCCAGCCTTGACTGCAGCCTCTGCAGAATTTCTAGGATATTCCAGCGGTATGAATTGAAGGTGGAATGCATCAACACTCACACCCAAGACGTTAAGCCCGGAATCCTTCAACTTTTCTGCAAGCTCTTCTGCCTCAGCTTTCTCTTTCCCCCAGATACCGTTTGTCAACATACCGATTTTTGGAATGCTCAATTGTTGAGCTTTCTTGAAGATGGCGAATGCGCGAGTTGGATACAGCATGGGTTCGCCGCCGAACAACAAAAAGGACTTGAGGTCTGCAACCTTCGCAGTTTCAGAAAGATAGTTGTGCGCATCGCTGACTTCCATGACCTCATTTTGCCAAGGTCCAGCATCTGCTTGACAATAAATGCACTGTGAGTTACACTTATTGGTGAGACTAAGCTCGAGACGATTAAGATCCATTCGTTTCACAAGCACACATAGTCCAAACCAGCATTTTACCCTTGTCGCCAACAGCGCGCGCGCCTGCCTTTTGATGGCTGGCCATCAGTTTTGCAAAAGACTGAGCGTCTATCTGAATTACAATTAACGAAGTTTTTCTGAGAAAGTGGTACGATTTCAGCAAGAGAAAAGGGGCCGCAAGCTTCTAAGTTGAATTTACAGATCTTTTCCTTCTAACATTCGTTCTAGTTCGCGACGGTTTGTTAATGGTTTGCACTAGCATTGGCAGGTCGGAAATTGAGGTTATGAAATAGTTGGCTCCAGAATCGATCAACTCCTTCTCTGAGCTAATTCCAGTCGGCAGCCCTACGGCGATGACATTCAGTTCCTTGGCACAATGCATATCCCGGGTTCCGTCTCCAACCAGAATTACTTCTTTGGGGCTGACACGCAAGGCTTTCAGAGTGGCTTCCAAGTGCTCCGTGTTAGGCTTTACATACCTAACCTTGTTTCTAGGCGTGACTACATCGAAGAACTTCGATATGCTGAATCGTTTCAGAATGTAACTTGTGGACTTTTCGCTGTTTATTGTGCACAATCCGATTTTCAAACCCATCTTCTTCAGAGCCTGCAATGTCTCAACGACGCCTGAAAGCAGTCCAGTAGTCTTCGCGGCTTCTAACTCGAATTTTTCGGCTATGGCCGAGGCTTCGTTTCGAACTTTGTCCACAGTTCTTGCAGATTTGCCGTTGTTTTTCAGGAAAATCTCGGCTTTGTTT
>Ga0315279_10010395_pt1 | contig 10941 bp, 8 predicted proteins | sample YL17G06_20_MG_FD_203694 | JGI IMG/M metagenome (GOLD analysis project Ga0315279, IMG submission 203694) | Sediment microbial communities from Yellowstone Lake, YNP, Wyoming, USA - YL17G06_20 | ecosystem: Environmental > Aquatic > Freshwater > Lake > Sediment | place: USA: Wyoming | collected...
CTTGCAGGGCAAGACTCAGGCTTCCAGCCAAGACCCATCGAACATTAGAGGTTTCCAAATCTTTGCATACCAGCTTCAAGGCTAGCATTAGATTTTGACTGACCAAATGGCACCCACAACTCGTAACGACCAGCCTGTGGTTTTAATCCCTTTGGGTTGGTTGGATAAAACTTTACCGAAAAACCCCATGGTGGTTCAGCGTGGTTTGTGACGGGTGAACACTGGGTGCCTGCCCCTGGCGGGGCAAGGGGTGCGAAGCAGAGGTTTGGGTGGATGAAAGGGGGATTGAGGGGTGTGAAGGTGGGGGCTATGAGTAGTCCTGCCAAAACTCATCTCTGTGTTTTCTTAAAGCAGAATCGAACAGCTTTTCTCAAGCCAAACACGTGCTAGCAGATAATGTTGATTAAATCGATAAGTGCATATTCCGCAAAATATATATTACTTTGATGTTAATGACAACTCGGCGCGGATATGGCTAAGAAAGAGTACAGTTTTCGAGTTGTTGTTGCAACCGGCATTATTATTGGAATCATATTCGGAGTGATTCTGGGATCTGTTGCGTTCAGTTTCAGTGGAGGGAACGTTATCATTGGAGGGTTCACTTTCGTAGCTGTATTAGTGCTGGCGACGTGGGCTACTGTTGTGGGAATGAAAGATCAGACAAAACGCTGACCGATCCTCTACTCTGAAACTTCTTCTTTGGATCTCATCTCGGGAAGTTCTACCAGAGCATACTTCGACCAAGTAACACGGCTACTGGGTCTCACTGACAGAGTGATTTTAAGCTTTCCCACTTTAGCTCCTTTTCTAATCCATCGCGGGAAAAGCGCAAGCGGAAGCAGCATTCCTAAAATGAATGAGCCTAAGCCTATTCGGCTATTTTGTTCCATATAATTCGCTATGTCGGCATACCCCGCTTCCTCGAGCCTCAAAATCAGAGTGTCGACTGCATGCCTCCCGGAAGCAAACAGAGAAATATAGATTGGAACAACGCCGAAGATAATGTAAACAGCGTATTGAAAAAGAAACTGAGAAAAAGGTGTGTCTGATAGGAGTCCCGAAGTGGCGAGTGCGGCTATAGGAGCAGCAAGAAGGGAGGGAATGAGGAGATAACCGGGCCAGATTACGACACTGAGCAGAAGTGACAAGAACAATAGTGACAAAGCCCAGACCTGTAGAAGATCATTCATGATCAAACTGTTGAAGAAGAGTAAGATGAAACCAGACTCGAGGCCCATAGTAATAATAGGGGACAATAAGGAAACGGTTACAATCACTATGGTCCCAAGCAGCATCAAACCAAACTTGACTGGCCACCTAAAAATGCGAGGCCTAACGTACGCGTCGAATTTTCTGTTCTTTGCAGCATACCAGTAGAGAAATAAAGCATATGCAAGCAATGAAATTGCAAACAGCCCAGTAGTCTCCCATGATTCAAACATCACAATCCCCTATACCGATCTAACTTCTCCTCTTAGCACGCAGAGCCGAACTCAACCCTTGCGGAAACCTGTCCTATTGAGAGCTGCCATGACTGCGTTCTCTTCCTTTGCTTTCAACTTATACTCGTTGTTTGTCTCTTTAATTAGGGCAGTGAGTTTTGTTATTTCTGATGCTATCTTGGCTGCCTTTGCCTTGTCCTTTTCCTCAGTCTTGCTCAGAGAGCTGAGCTCTGATTTCAATTTGTATCTTTTCTCTTCCAGTTTTTCACGTCGGTTTTCGATTTCTTTCACTTCTTCACCAAGGCGTATTAATTGGCTAGATAATGACACCGTTGTTGCAGCCATTGCGCGTACTTGTAAATTTGTTGCTTGATCGATTGTTGGAGGCCGCTTGCCAAAAAGAGGAGCGTATTTCTCACACTCGTAGCAATACCATCGTTGATATTTCGGTATCCACTGCAGAGGTACACTTTTGTTCAACGCTTGGCAGTTCTTGCAAAGATGAACTGGATGACCACTGCGGCAAAGCCATTCTCCTCCAGAATAGTATAAAGACGTTCCACAATAGCATTTGTAATCCAAATCTGACCACCATCAGCACACATTTCTAGTCTATGTGGCTATAACTTTTCCGCAACATCCACCCGACACCGTCGTTGGTTGTTGTTGGGGTAAAGTTTTATCCAACTCAAAAGAAACGGTAATCCGAGAAGTTGTAGCCGAAACAAAAGATGTTGAGCCTGTTTTCCGCAAGAGACTATTAGTATCAGAGTCCAGACGTCTATTCTCGTTTTGTTCCAACAGCTTCGAGGTGACCTCCGACTCCAACCAAGCTAGGAATGCTGTCGAATCTCAGCTCCAAATCAAGTAGTCTTTCAAAGTCGTTCACGATTAGTTCGTCTCGTCTTTCTCTTGGAAGTAGCTGAGCTAGAATTGGTTTTCCTATTATTATTAGTAGTTTAAGTCCACACTTTTCGAAAAGCATCTTCAGTTCTTCGGGTGCGAATGCTCGGAATTCGAACTCTCCCTCTCTCGATTTGATAATGCCCGTATCAATGAACCTTGACAATTGGTCAAAGGAGCCTTCGGCAACCAGTCTCGACATCATAGAGTACTTGCTGTCAACAGAGACAACTACAGGAGCCTTTGGTTTAACAACCCTAGCTAGTTCCCGTATTGCTTTTTCAGGATTCAAACAGTAGGAAACTGGGTCTCCTTCGGCCAACGCCATGTCGAAATGGTTTGATGTGAAAGAAGGCATGTCTCTGATGTCGGCTACTTCTGTTCTAATCTTGCAGTGTAGTTTCTCCGTCTTGATTTTCTTCTTGGCTACCTTCAACATGTTTTCAGAAATATCGGTCACCACTACTCTGTAGCCATGCTTTGCAAGTCTGATAGCCCAATACCCAGTTCCTCCGCCAGCATCCAGAATAAGCCCATCTCTTCTCCTTGGAAGGAACTGTTTGATGTTCTCCCAAGTAATCTCGTGATAAAGCTTCCAATATGGCGTTTCATAGTCTTTGTCATATTCTTTCGCAGTCTTTTCATAGAACTCTTTGACTAGTTCGATATCTCGCTTCATCACAATCAGAACTCCTGACTTCTGCACCCCTCAGGCTCACTGTATTGCTCTTCTTTCCTAATAGAATTTCACAATGAAGGGTTCATGACAGAGTCAGTTCAAAAAGATATAGTGGTTGATGGTGGTTGGATAAAACTTTACCCCACAACAAAACATCTGTCGAAAGAAATTGCGCGCTAGTCAATTGAGCGACGATTTGTGTCTTCTTGGTTTGAAACTGTCAATGACCAAAATGGTTTTCAACAATAGAGCAAGAACCATAAGCAGCAATGCGGCGACACCAACGAGCATCCAATTGTTATAGATGTAGAAGATAATTAGTGCGACTGTCAAAGCAGTCAAGACTATCGCCACCAGAGAAAAAGGAACACCGTGCGCACGCATCCTAACCAACGCCTCGACCATAGTGTTATGGATAGTCAGGAATAGGTTTTTTGATTCAGTTCGAAAATTAACAGAAGTTGTGTGTGGGATAAAACTTTTCCCCAACCAAATCTCGTGATGGTATAAGGAGGACAAAATGTCTTTCATTTCTGCGAATTGCGTGGAAGCGATGTTTGAGTTATCTTCCAAACGGCAATAAGGTTCAAAGCGATTATCCCCAACAGGACGATGATGCTCCAGTTGTATATGCTAAAGACATTATTTGAAAGGACTGGGTCAAAATCACTTGTTGTACTTGTCCAATATCTTATGCTAAGAGGTGTCCAGAACCAACTAGCAACATAAGGAAAAATCAGGATGCCTCTCCATGCCATGAAATCTAAGATGAGATATAGTATCAACAGAACAAAGTTAGCCAACCCTAGTTTGAACAGAATCTTGTTCATTTTCTTACAGGTAGGTAACTGTTGAATAGGTGTATAAGAATTCATCGTTTTTGGTTGGTTGGATAAGGCTCTGCCCCCACAAGCGCGCCCCACGCGGGCCCCTCCCCGCCCCCTGCGTGGCAAGCAATTCAATCTCAGAGCCGTAAACTGCTGGCACATCCAGGACCCCAGGGGTTTCACATTGATGCGGCCCTGGGCGGCCTCTTTTCCTCTGCCTAGTTTCAGTTGCGCGAAGCAGCGGTTTCAGGTCCTCACCGCCGCGCACGCTAGGCTTTAAATATGCAATTGCCTCAGAGCTTATTGGGAATCTGTTTTGAAGGATGTTGAGTTGAAGCTTATCGCTGAATTGATCAAGAACAGTCGCAGAAGCGATAGACAACTCGCAAAGCAGTTGCACGTTTCTCAACCCACTGTCACGAGAACCAGGAACAAAATAGAGAAGGAAGGATTTATCAGAGAGTATACAATCATACCGGATTTCGCTAGACTCGGTTATAAAATGGCGTCTATAACATTCGCTAAATTGAAAGAACCCCCATCCGGAAAGACTTTTGAAGACGTAGGGAGACAGGCCGCTGAAATGGAAAAAAAGAATCCGTCTCCAACGATAACCGCGATGAGGGGAATAGGTTGCAACGCTGACTACGTGAGCGTCGCCTTTCACAAAACCTATTCGGAATATACCCAGTACATGAGATATCTGAGAGAGTTTCCGCATGTGAAGGTCGATGAGATCAAAAGCTTTGTGATAAATCTTTCAGATGAGGGCCATTTCCGCTACCTGACCTTCTCCGCGCTTGCAGATTACTTGTTGAGAACGGAAGGAAATCAGTAAGAGAAGAAACAACCCAATCTTGAAGCCGTAAACTGCTGACGCGATTGGAGTTTGCGCAGCTGATATGCGGGAAGCTGCCCTGCTCGGCTTCTGGTCCCTGCCCGGCCCGAAAATCGGGGGGATGGCGCGCGCTGAGGCTTTCGATCGCGTGCGGGAGGGGCATGAGAGTGCAGGCGGAGGGGGCTTTTGATAACATAAACAAAAAGCCGGATGCAAAAGATAAAGTTCTATCGGAAGGGGCCCCCCACGCCCCCCCCCCACGACGCTATCGAAAGCCCCGCCTGGCGGCCAGCGGTGAGGCTTTTGGAGGTTCTGTCAAGTTCTTCAGGGATTTTCGACCGAGAGGAGGGAGTGTAAATTTTTAAGGGATTAAGTCAGAGGATACTACGAGTCTTTCAGTACCTAAGTGAAGAAACAAAAGTGACCTTAAGTATGGTGTTGGTAATTGTCGGTTTTGCGAGCTTCTATTTAGCTGTCTTAGTCGTTTCAACTATTTCGGTTAACCTTAACTCTGTGGCATTGCGAAATATTGGAATTGTGTGGTTGGCTGCTAGTGTTGCCTTGTTGGTTGCTGGACTACTACTTGCGGTTTCTCGTCCTTTACCCAAATAGCTTCAAACGCAGGCTCAAGAACTATAATGCTAAATGAGCCTAGCTGCCACGCCAATTTGGCTGTAGACTGGCTTAAACTCATGGCGAGTGTCTCTGAAACACTTGAAATCGTTAGAACTGAGCTTGCTTGATTTAAAATATCAGAAGCAAACGCACGATTCGCTGGGTTATTGATTACTTCAATCATGCATGTTTGTCCTTCAGCCAGCCAAACAACATCGTCCTCACCTGAATAAGTTCCCCCCTCAGTTTTATTCAGATAAATTATGATGCTATCAGCTGGGTGCTGTTCACTGAACTGTATGGGTGAATTGTAAGCGTATGAAAAACTTACCCCACAGTAATAATCTAAGAAGTTTGTCATATTAACGTTTTTGAGAACGACTTTTACATGAATAGGGTTGTTGACGCTGAATGCTCCAGAGGCTGTAAAGGTTAGCTCATAACGGTATGAGACTGGAGGCGCATCTGGGTATAAGCGATTGTTCGCTATTCCAGCTACCGTCATTTTTATCTCTGGAATAGATACAAACCAAGTCGCAGGCGCAAACCAAATTATAAAGAAGACTATCACGAAAAAAACTACGATAATAACACCTATTTTCCGTCTTCTTGTCCACTTCAATTTAGAAATGGTGTCCTCCCCTCCGTTTGTCGTTATCTGTTGGACTTAACTTATGATACTTGTGCTTTGGGGCTCTGTAAAGTCTTCGGTGAAAACGGGCCCACACGAGCCCTGTAAAAAAACGGTGATACTGAAAACGAGCCCCCGCCTGCGCATGGCCGAGCGGCCAGCGATGAGGCTTTTGGACGCGTGCGTGGGGGCGTGGGGGGCCCCTTCCGGACGGACATTTGTTATCATGAAGGTTGTCTTCTTCCCTGCCCCCATAAATGAACGCCCCCCAAAAAGCCTGACATCTGCGGCCCCCCGCATCCGTCCGTAAGCCCCCCTCTGCGCACGCATCCGAGGCCGCGCGGGCTTTGAGGCGTTGGGAGCCTCTCGTCTCTGCTGTTGATTTTGCTTCGGGACCAGGCGCTCCTCAGGAATAGGTTTACTTGTTGCTTTACGAGTGGCTTATACTCGTCCTGCTGTTGGTCAACACCGCATTGTTGGAAAAGGAATGTTGAGCAGAGTGTTTGTGGGCTTAAATGAAATGCTTACTCGATTATCAGATGATTAAGAAACTGGTTGAATACGCATAGAAGTTTTCTACATAAAACATAAATTGTCTAAGGAGCATACTTTGTGGTTGTGCAGGAGAAAGGAGTATGTTGTTTATGGAGAAGAAGACAGTTTCAGCAATGATGCTTACACTGCTGTTAACAAGCATGTTGACATTGGCGTTTAACATTCAGCCAGTTAAGGCAACTGGAACCATTTACAATAGGGCTGACGGCTCAGTAGATCTTGCTTCTGAAATTCGACAAAGGGGACGCCCAGGTATTATACCAAGTCCAGAAGTGCTTCAGTATTACCGTGATTTAGGACAAGATCCTCCAAAGGTTTCCGATTGGCCAGCAGAATTGTCAGAATCGCCTGTTATTGGAACGAGGAATACTCTGGTAATAATGACAGACTTCCCTGACCAAGCAGGTGTCCAGACGCAAACACACTATCAGAACTTGCTATTTGGTGGAACGCAAGGAACAATGAGTCATTACTATGCAGAAGTGTCATATGGTCTATTAACTGTTACAGGATCGATTGCTGGAACTGGTTGGTATAGAAGTGCTCATAACATGGTTTGGTGGGGAGCCGACAGTGCCAACGACACTGATGACGCTAATGCAGACATATTTGAACTCGCACGAGAAGCCGTCACATTAGCTGCGGCAAACATCAACTTCAAGACTTACGATACAAACAACAACAACACCATAGAACCTAATGAGCTTAGCATTTGCATAGTTCATGCAGGGAATGGTCAAGAAGCAAGCAATAATCCAACGGATATTTGGTCTCATCGTTGGTATATTTTTGGGCAAGGTTATACCTTTCGTGGAATCAACTTGACGGACACCATCGTAGATGGCTGCAGAATATCTCATCATCCAGACGATGATGTTGGTGGATACTTTATGCAAGCTGAAAACTCCCCTATGGGAACATTTGCCCATGAGTTCGGTCATGACTTGGGGTTGCCTGATTTATACAATACGACTAGGGGAGGAGGCTCCGTGGTTGGCAACTGGTCTCTTATGGCTCACGGCAACTGGCTTGATAACGGTACCACTCCCGCTCATCTGGATCCTTGGTCCAAAATACAGTTGGGATGGCTGAGCCCAATAGTCGTCGAACACTATTTAGTCACAACTGTAGACCAGACTGAATCAAATAGCGGTAACCGTGTATATAGACTTGACATTCATGGTACGCAACAGTACTTTTTGATCGAGAACCGCGAGAAGACGGGTTATGACAGCTATTTGCCAGAAGCTGGAGTTTTGATATGGCACATAGACGAAGCAATGCAAAATAATAGCCGTCTACCGCCTAGAGTTGCGTTGGAGCAGCCTGGGGGGTCATTAGATACTGCCGCCTATTCAAGTAATGATGGCCAAACCACCTTTGATTCAACAACGGCCCCAAATAGTAATGCTAACGACGGTACCACCACGTCTATCTCAGTGTGGGGTATTGGAGCTGACGGGTCTTCAATGAAGGTGGCATTCTTTAGAGCATTTGCTTATGTTCACTGCAGCTGGGGTATGTCAACTATGCAAGATGAAATGAGCTATCTTAACTCGCTTGACCCCGATAAGTACTCATTCGATTGGTATGATGAAACAAACATTGAAGTACTTTGGTCAAACCTAGGCGAATACCAAGCCCTCTTAATCGACGAGGATACATTCTACTCTGACTCGTCTTGGACGGCATACGGAGGTCCAATCTATAACTCTTTTAAAGCTCATGCATCAGAGCTGGCGTCATTCGTAGAAAATGGAAGCGGCATCTTTACAAGCGGAGAAAACGACTTGGGGAGAGTTCAAACGTGGGACTGGCTGCCGTTAGGGATGCAGGTAACGAGCTATGATCCAGAAATGACATCAAGCGTACATATTGTCTACGATCCAGGGCTCTACTCAAATACAAATGTCATAACAAATGCCTACTTAAGTGGTGGACACACACACGCATGGTTCGTAGGCTGGGACCAAGGCTACACGGTTACTGTCCGCAGAGACGACAACAACCAACCAATAGAACTTTTCGGAGTATTTGGAAAAGGCGTCATCGTGGTTAGTCACATTGAAGCAGAAGATATGTACGCTTGGGGATACATACAGAACCAACTCAACTATACTAACCCAGCATACCCATGGGAAACCATAATAACAGGTCCTATAGAACGTAAACCCTTCTTCGAAGGGCAAACCGTAACCATAAGAGCATCCCTCATAGATGCTACTACTGGCAATCCAGGAACGAATGCTACAGTCACTGCCAACAGCCCCAACGGCACACTCTTGACTCTAGTAGAGACACCACCTGGGACAGGAATCTACATGACAAAATACACAATACTGGAGACTGATCCGATAGGCAACTGGACAATAAACGTCGTGGGAATCATCGGAGGTAAGTTTCCAAAATCTTCTGTAACGGTGAGAATCGTAGGGTTGGGCATGCCCATAAGGCTTACTTTCAATGCTGCTACCGACTGGTTTCCTATAATCAGTGGCGATGGAAGAAAGATAGTGTTTGATTCTGATGTGATGGGCAACTCGGAGATCTTTATCATGAATTCTGATGGATCAGGCGTCAAGCAACTCACTTCAAACATGGGATGGTCGTGGGTTTTCTCCCTTGACAACGAAGGAAATAGGGTTGTTTTTACTTCGAATGTAACGGGCAATTTGGAAATCTACATAGTAGTCTTAGCGCGGCACGACATCGTGCTCACAAACATTGCAGTTTCCAAAACAGTGATTGCTCAGGGATACTCTGTATCTACAAACATAACTATTACTAATCAAGGCAACTTCACAGAAACCTTCAACGTCACACTCTACGCCAACACAACCGTCATCGGCTACTGGAGCTTTGATGAGGGAAGCGGAACAACGGCATACGACAGCAGCGGCAATGGCAACAACGGTGCCATCTATGGAGCTACGTGGGATAATGGAGCGTATGGAAAGGCATTGAGCTTCGATGGCGTCGATGACTACGTGAGCGTCCCTGACAGTGACCTTTGGCATTTTGGCGTAAATGATTTTTCCATTGGTTTTTTGGTGTATTTCAATAGTCTGACAATGAACAAACATCAATTGATGGGACAATCAAACGGTGGTAACATTCAGGACAAGTGGTTCATCGCATTCAACTTTTCACAAAACCCCAATTGTCTAACCTTCGATGTCTGCAGAACTGGCGGAACGATCGTTCATCAGATTTCATTCCCATGGACTCCTTCCACTGACATGTGGTATTATACGACAATAGTCAGAAGCGGAACTGGTTGGTATCTCTACGTTAACGGCGTTCAAGAAGGACCCACACAAACAAGCAACATAGACATTCCAAACGTGGCTTCTACTCTGAAGATCGGAAGTGACGGCGAACTTTGGAACTTTCACGACGGTCTAATGGATGAGGTGAGAATCTTCAACAGAAGCTTGTCTGCCGAAGAGGTATGGGCTGAATACACACGCACATGTGCATCCGTCACTCTGGAAAGCGGTGCCTCAACAACCATCACCTTCACATGGAACACTTCTGGCTTTGCCTATGGCAACTACACCATAAGCGCTGTGGCAGACACCGTTCCAGGCGAAACGGACACGGCGGACAACACTTTTGTAGACGGCCTCATAAAAGTCTCATGTCTGGGAGACCTAAACGGGGATTACATAACTGACGGCCAAGACTACCAACTTGTCAAGAAGGCCGTGCCCTCAAGCCCTGGCAGTCCCAAATGGAACCCGAACGCCGACCTGAACGACGACCACATAGTCGACGGACAAGACTTCCAAACAGTCAAGAACAACATTGGACAAAGCGCCCCATAAACCATTTTCTTGCGGTCTCGGGGTTCGCCGGGGGCGCGCGCCAGAGCCTCGGTGTTCCCGCGGAACGTCATCTTGCCGGGCGCACTCTTTCCATGATGCGCTTGATGCCTCTGATCGCCCTGCCTTCCAGGTCGCCTATCCACGCGGGGTTGAAGTGGTTCCTCATGAACACGCTCGAGCTTACCCTTCCGTGCAGGAAGTCTATCTCGCTCTCCCTCAGCCACTTCGTCATTAGGCTGCCGTGCAGTTCTCTCACGTCCGCGAACCTCACACCGCCTAGTTTTCTGGCGACGGGCTTCTGGAACCTGCAGTAATCCAGCCTTTGTCCCCTGCTTATCCTGTCCACCAGCTCTGCCGGGACGAAGCTTATGAAGACCTTCTTGCTTCCGCGTATGAAGGTCTCCTTGAACCTGAAGTGCTCAAGCACCCGCCTGCCGGTCTTGTAGTACTCGCCGAGCCTCCCCTGCCCTGAAAGGTCGATTATCAGGTTGTGGCTCTCGACCGCCTCGTTCAGCCTCAGGCCAGTGACGGCAAGGAAGTCCATGAATTCGCTCAGATGCGGAAAATGCTCTTTGACCTGTCTTATCCATTGATAGACGTCGTCTGCGTTAACCGCCTTCGTCA
>Ga0315279_10010396_pt1 | contig 10941 bp, 10 predicted proteins | sample YL17G06_20_MG_FD_203694 | JGI IMG/M metagenome (GOLD analysis project Ga0315279, IMG submission 203694) | Sediment microbial communities from Yellowstone Lake, YNP, Wyoming, USA - YL17G06_20 | ecosystem: Environmental > Aquatic > Freshwater > Lake > Sediment | place: USA: Wyoming | collected...
TGGTCAGTAGAGCGCCGCTTTTCTCGAGGGCCTCGATCGTGTTGGCGAATGACGGGGCCGGGGAATCGTTCGTGATGGCCTCGATCTCTTTTTTCTGCTGGTCCATGCCGGCCTGGAAAGCGGGCAGGTAGTGCGCTTCCTTGATCTTCTCGAACGGGGGCGTCTCGAACGGCGCCGTCCAGGCGCTGAAGAACGGATTCTCCTCTTGGACCGGGGCCGGAGGAGGCGTTTCTTTTTTTGTGCAAAAACTTGTCATAAGGACTAAAGCGGTCCATAGGATAACGGTTTTTTTCATGTCGGGCAACTCCTTCATCGAGCATCATTATCTCGAATGGAATATTTTATCTCTTTCCTGGTGAAAAACAACATCGCCAGGGCCAGTTTCGTTCAATTCTTAACCTTGCGCGCGAGCGGTCTCGAAATCATCGCGAATGCACTAAAGCGGTCAGCTCCTCCGGCCATTCGTAGAACGGAAGGAAAACGAGCTTCGTCCCGTCGATTTCGATCGTATCTCTCAAAGAGCGATTGACGAGGTAGGCTCGGGCCGGTTTATAGCGGAGAATGAAACCGCGCAGGCCCCGCGGAACGGAGGGCTTTTTGAGCTCGGAGTCTTTCACCTCGACTGGAATCCGCTCCCGACCGTAGTCCAAAACGAAATCGACCTCGGCTTGGTCGGCAGTTCGCCAGAAGTGAATCCCCACGGAGGTCGAGGCCAGGACGTCTTTCATGTCATTGAAAACAAGGTTTTGAAAGAGAAATCCCTCTTCGCGGGTATTCGAACGGCCGAAGGCGCCGACGGCATAGTTCCTGAGACCCAGGTCATAAAAATAACAGAGCGGGGCTTTGCGTATTTCTTTCCGGACATTGCCGAAAAACGGCGTCGCCTTCCGGATGATAAACGTTTTTTCCAAATACCAAAGATAATCCTTGACGGTTTGCGCTGCGATTCCCAGTTCCGAAGAGAGTTTGCTGATGTTCACCAGCCCACCCGGCCGTGCGGCCAGGGCTTTGATGAGCTTGGACAGCGATTCGGTCTTTTTGAGTTGGAGGAAATAGGCGATATCTTTTTCCAGGTAGCTTTGGTAGATTTCGGCCATTTCCATCTGTTTCTCGGCGCTCGTTGCGGCCAGGACGACTCGCGGATAGCCTCCGAAGGCGAGGTATTCGTTCAAAAGGAGATTCGTTTTTTCAGGCTCGAGTCGAAGATATTCGGACAAGCGTTCCTCATAGCGGCTTTGCGTTCGATGATCGGCGAGCTCGCCGAAAGAGAGCGGGTTCAGCTCGAAGATTCTTTTCCGGCCGACCAGGGATTCGTGGATTTTCTCCTTGAGTTCAAGGCTGCCCGAACCGGAGACGACGAATTTATGAGGAAGATCCATGTCTTGGAGACCTTTGAGGAACAGCCCGGCGTTTTCTTTTCTCTGAATTTCATCGATGAAAATGTATCCTTTTCTGTCGCCGATTTCGAGCCGGATCTTTTGAAGAAAGACTTCCTGTGAGACGAAATGTCGTTGGTCCGCCTCGATGTCGAGGTTGAGGAATAACGTGGGAGTTCCTTGTTCATCCAACCGCTTCTTCATGAAGCGCATAAGGGTCGTTTTTCCCGCCTGACGAGGACCGATGATGAGGCTGATTTCCTTGCGGAGAAGGTGTTCGTCCAATTGCTTTAGCAATTTTCGGATAATCATGATCATACTTTAATACGATAAATTAAAAAGTCAAGTAATAAAATTATCGTATTATTCTCGTATTGAAGGGGCCGCAAGCGAAGATGTTTTTTGCCGGCTTTTCCAATGAGCGCAACGGCCCGGCCCTTCAGCTTTAGGTTGCCTCCCAAGTTGACTTTTGGCCGGCAAATGATATAAGCTTATCAGCAAGACAAGATAGGCAGAAGGTCATGCGGCTCGAACATTATTCAGGGCGAAAACTGAAAGCGGAAATCGTCCGGGATTCCGCCATCAAGAGGTTTGAATTGTGCTTCGATCTCGCCTCGAAATGCATCCAAGCTCATGCGAGCAAGGAAGGCCTCGATTGCCATTCGCCGTGGAGCTGTCTGAAAACGGCGGTCCAGTTGGGCTTAATTGAACATGACGATACTTGGCTGAAAATCCTCGACGACCGAAATCTCGCCGTCCATACGTATAAAAAAAAATATGCGAACGAAATTTACGGATGGATTTCTTCGTACATGAGCTTATTGGCTGGATTAGCGAAGAAATTGACCGCTTAAATCGCCCTTGTTGGGATAGGCGAAGTCGGCAACGATCGGGATTGGAAAATTGTAGATTCGTTGCTGTAGTAATAGCGAATAATCGCTCTGATTTGAAATCGGAGCCGGAGGGGGGACGTTGGCTGAAACGCGAGAAAATAGATTCGAATCGATACCGATCGCCCATGTTCTGCCGTCGGACTCCGGAGAATGGAAGTTCCATGAACTTTCCGAACACCTTAGCGAAACCGCGCGCCTCGCGCGCGATTTCGCTTCCGCCTTCGGCGGCGGAGATTGGGCATATCTGGCGGGCCTTTGGCATGATATCGGCAAGTATTCCGCCGAGTTCCAAGCATATCTTCGCCGTGAGAACGGCCTTGAGGGCCATATCGAAAACGTTCCGGGACGAGTGGATCATTCCACTGCCGGAGCGCAGCATGCGGTCCGAGAACTAAACCTGCTGGGACACTTGCTCGCTTATATTATTGCCGGCCATCACAGCGGACTGCTGGACGGCCGAAGCGAATCCGCGTGTCAGGAGGACCGGCTGAAGAAACGAATATTCTCTTGGACGACCGCCCCTTCGGAAATATTACATGCCGGCATTCCTCGCATGCCGCCCTTCTTATCCAATGCGTTCGGCCAGAAAGCCGGATTTGGCGTTTCTTTCTTTGTCCGCATGGTGTATTCGTGTTTAGCGGATGCGGACTTTCTTGACACCGAGCGGTTTATGAATCCTGATCAAGCGGCACTGCGCGCTCCCCTGCCCGGCGACACTTTAACCCGGATGGAGAAAGCTCTGGACGAATATGTTCGAAGATTCGCCATGGACGACGCCCCGGTGAATTTGGACCGCACGTTTGTACGCCAAGCCTGTTTAACTGCTTCTCAACAAGCTCCCGGTTTTTTTTCTCTGACGGTGCCAACCGGCGGGGGGAAAACGTTGTCCTCACTGGCTTTCGCGTTGCGCCACGCAATAACCCATGGTTTGAGCAGGATTATTTATGTCCTTCCATTTACAACCATCATCGAGCAGAACGCTGGGGAGTTCCGGAAAGTCATGCGGCCAGTCCAGGAGATTTCCATCGACCGCCTTGTCATAGAGCACCACAGCAATTTTGACCCAGAAAAGGAAACCGCGTATTCCCGGATTGCCTGCGAAAATTGGGATGCGCCTCTGATCGTAACGACTTCTGTTCAGTTCTATGAATCGCTTTTTAGCAACCGGACCTCAGCCTGCCGGAAATTGCACAATTTGGCGCGGGCTGTGATAATCCTTGACGAGGCCCAGACAATTCCAGTGGAATATCTCCAACCGTCTTTGAAGGCATTGAGCGAGCTGACGGTGAACTACGGCGCCACGGTCGTCCTTTGCACCGCCACCCAGCCAGCCGTACACAAAAGGCCCGATTTTTCGATTGGCATCGAAAATGTGAGAGAGATCATTCCCAATCCTCGAAGACTTTATCAAAGCTTAAAGCGGGTCAACGTCAAAAACCTGGGATTTCAGAGCGACAAGGACCTTATATCCCTCTTGCAAAAAGAGGAGCAGATGCTGTGCGTCGTGAATACGCGCGCGCACGCTCGGTCGCTTATGGAAGCGTTGGGTAACGGCGATGGGGATTTTCATCTCAGTGCTCTAATGTGTCCGGCCCATCGAACTCAGACGCTTGACATCATTCGTCAAAGACTCAAAGAGGGGCTCCGTTGCCGGGTTGTCAGCACCCAATTGATCGAGGCGGGAGTGGACGTAGATTTTCCGGTCGTGTTTCGATCCATGGCCGGATTGGATTCGATCGCCCAAGCCGCCGGCCGATGCAATCGCAACGGCCGTATGCCTGAAAAAGGAAGGGTGTACATCTTCCGATCCGAGCACCAGGATCAAGAGCGTTTCCTGGCGGATACTGCCAACTGCGCCGCGCAAGTTCTCGATTTGGACAGGGGTAGTCCGCTCGATCTTGAGACCGTTGAACATTATTTTAAATTGTACTATTGGGATCAAACCGGACGGTGGGACGCAAAAAACGTTTTGAGATCATTCCATTTGGCGGAGGACAAGCAGCTCCCTTTCCTTTTCGATTTCGCCCGCGTTGCTGGAGATTTTCAGATCATTGCCGAGAACACCAAACCGGTCATCATTCCATGGGGAAAGAAGGGAGCGGATTTGTGCGCGAGGCTCCATGTCTTACCTGCCCTGAACCGAGACACCGCTCGCTTTTTGCAGCGCTATACGGTACAGATCCGTTTGCGGACATGGATGGGTCAATGTAACCGGACGATCGAGCCCGTTCTCGACGGGAGCCTGGCGATTCTGATCAGTCTTCAACAATATTATTCAGATGTTTTTGGGCTTCACCTCGACGACCCGTCGGGGGATGCTTTGTTTGCATAGGCTCAGAAAGGAGGGATGATGGCTTATGGAGTCAAACTGAAAGTCTGGGGTGAATACGCTTCGTTCAATCGCCCGGAGATGAAGGTGGAGCGTGTATCGTATGACGTGATGACTCCCAGCGCGGCGCGCGGCATCCTTGAGGCGATCCACTGGAAGCCGGGGATGCGGTGGGTGGTGGATGCCATTCATGTGCTCAAGCCGATTCGTTTCACGCATATCCGCCGCAACGAAATATGCGGAAAAATTCCGACTAAGGGCGCCATCGGTGCCGCCATGAAAGGAAAGTCGGTGGATCTCGGGATTGCCGTGGAAGAACACCGCCAACAGCGCGCAGCCATGATTTTACGCGATGTCTGCTACGGGATCGAGGCGCATATCGTCATTCTTCGTCCCGACGTCAGTGAAGACGGCCGGCCTCTTCAGAATCCGGAAGTAAAACATCTCGAAGCCTTTAAACGGCGCGCCGCGAAAGGACAATTTTTCCACGAACCCTATCTCGGTACGCGAGAATTTCCGGCCTTCTTTGAGCTTGCTGAAGAATTCCCTGCATGCCCTGATGACCTACGAGGCGAGCGGAATCTTGGATTTATGCTCCACGACATCGAGTTCAAAGAAGATCCGAAGCAAGGAAACATCATCGAATCGAACGAAGGACACCGCCTGACCGCCAACCCGCGCTTTTTCGAAGCCGTGATGCGCAACGGAGTGATTCGCGTTCCTCAGTTTATTGATGAGGGGGGAAAGGCATGATCCTTCAATCATTACATGCATTATACCAACGGCTGAGGGATGATCGTGCTTATGAAATCGCCCCTCCAGGCTACAGCCTTCAGAAGATTACTTTCAAAGTGGTCCTGCGTCCTGATGGGACATTGTTCGATATCCAGGACGCAAGACAGGACGGCCGGCCGCGGCAGCTCCGCGTTTTGGGTGTCACCAAGGATCCCGGATCTGGCTTGAATCCGTGTTTCTTATGGGACAATCCCGGATACATGCTCGGTTTTAAATTAAAGGATGACAAGCCAAAACGAACACGAGATGCTTTTGATGCATTTCAAAGGCGGCACCTGAACTTCGAAAAAGAAATTGATTCGCCTGCTTTCTCCGCAGTATGCCGTTTCCTGGAGATCTGGTTTCCGGATCGGTCAAGCGAATATCCCATTCTAAGGGAAATCAGCAATGGATTCGGGGTTTTCCAAATTTCGGGTGAGACGGCGTATGTTCATCAAGATCCGAAAATCGACGCATGGTGGCGGATTCAGTGGCAACAACAGAAGCATGATTCTGAGGAAGAAGCCTCGCAGGGACAGTGTTTGATTACAGGTCGATGGGGACCAATCGCCAGGCTCCAGCCGATGATCAAAGGCGTCTCCGGCAGTAAGGCCCAGGCGGCTCTCGTGGGATTCAACGATGCGGCTTACGAATCATACGGAAAAACCCAAGGCTTTAACTCTCCAGTTTCAAAGGAAGCGGCGTTCGAATACAGTGCAGCTCTAAACGCGTTGCTTGACGGGCCCATGAGGTCGAAGCATCGTCTGAAAATCGGGGATGCGACAGTCGTCTTTTGGACGGATCGCCCGTCGCTCGTGGAGGATATTTTCGCTCGATTCGTGCAACACGGCTATGAACCGGGGTCTCCGGATGCCGTCCAGGATGAGCCGCTGCGTCAAAAACTGGAGGTGTTCCTCCTCGCGCTTAGAATTGGGACAGAAAAATATGGCGATGTTGATCTTGACGTGGATGGTGAACGATTCTATTTACTGGCGCTTTCGCCGAACGTAGCAAGGATTTCCGTAAGGTTCTTTTATCGCGGTTCAATCCGTGAGTTGCTCGACAATCTGCGCAAACATTACCATGATATGGGTATCGAGCGGCGGTTCGGCGAGGGGACAAAGTGGCCTGATCCGGAGTTTCCCCCAATCTGGATGTTGTTAAGACAGACGGCTCGAGATTCGGATGATATTCCACCGGTACTATCGGGCCCATTATTGCGCGCCATCCTTACTGGAGTTCAATATCCCGATGGCCTTTATGATGCCGTCATCCGACGCATCTATGCCGACCGGGAAATCAACTATGTTCGGGCCTGCATCATCAAAGGTTGGTTGGTCAGGAATCGAAAAAAGGAGGTTAGTATGAGTCTGGATCCAGAGAACCGACATCCTGCTTATTGTCTCGGGCGACTATTTTCAGTTATTGAGAGATTGCAGGAGGTTGCTTTCTTTCAACAAACGGGGAGGAACATGGAACATGGAATTCGTGACTCTTATTTTAGCGCGGCATGTTCGACGCCTGCATCTGTTTTCCCACGTTTAGAGAAATTATCTTCCCATCATCGTCGCCAGTTGAACCCTGGGTCGAAACATTTCTTTGACCAAATGATCGCCGATATTAAATGGGATCAGGGGCCGACTCCAGCGATTCTTTCATTAGCCGATCAAGGAATTTTCTTGCTTGGTTATTATCATCAGTGGAAAGCCTTGCGCCAGAGTAAGCATGAAAAAGAAAAGGAGGAATCATGACCCGATACGACTTTATGTTTTTGTTCGATGTCAAGGACGCCAATCCCAATGGCGACCCTGATGCAGGGAACCTGCCGCGGATCGACCCGGAAACCGGCCATGGCCTGGTTACGGATGTCTGCTTAAAGCGCAAGATCCGTAATTATGTAGCCATCAAAGGAGGCCCGGGCAACCAAATCTATTTTACTGAAGGCGCGGTGCTAAATCGCAAGCACGAGGAAGGCTGGAAAGCGGCCGGCCTGGAGGGCGAGAAGGATAAAAAGAAGCTTCCGAAGGACCTTGCCAAGGCCAAAATGATCACAGGCTTTATGTGCTCCAATTTTTATGATATTCGCACGTTTGGCGCCGTGATGAGCACCGAGGTCAATTGCGGTCAGGTGCGGGGTCCGGTACAAATTTCGTTCGCCAGGTCGGTCGAGCCTATTGTGTCCTCTGAACACGCGATCACGCGCAGCTCCGTCACCAATGAAAAGGATCTCGAGAAAGAGCGCACGATGGGCCGCAAGTTTACCGTCCCCTATGGCCTCTATCTTGCTCATGGGTTTATCAATCCATTCCTCGCGGCGCAAACCCGTTTTAGCGATGAAGACCTCGAACTCCTCTGGAAGGCGCTCATAAACGCATTCCAGTTCGATCAATCCGCAGCGCGTCCTGCCGGCAGCATGGCCGTCCGGAAGTTAATCCTATTCAAGCACGCCACGGATCTCGGCAATGCGCCTTCGCATGAATTGTTTGAACGTGTGAAGGTTGAGCGAAAAGACTTATCACAGCCGGCTCGTTCCTTTTTGGATTTTGAGCTGAAGATCGACCGAGCGGGCATGCCGCAGGGCGTAGAGCTGATCGAGCTTTTGTAAGAGGGCCAAGATACGAATAAGCATGGTCTTCGTCCGGCGGCCGGCCAAAACCGCGCAGATAGGAACGGATTATGAATAGGCCGAAAAGAATAAGGCGGTAGCGTGTCCACTCAACGTGAAATTAACGGCACTTCAATGCGTTATGACGAAGACGATTGCGTGCTGATCTCGGCCCTCCAGCACTACGTGTTCTGCCGGAGGCAATGCGCCCTGATCCATATTGAGCGACTCTGGGACGAGAACCGGCTGACCGCCGAAGGTCGGATCATGCACGACCGGGCTCACTCGCAGGAAACTGAGATGCGCGGAGACTGCCGGATCGTGCGCGGCCTGCGGCTGCGATCTCTCCGGCTGGGTCTCGTCGGCGTCGCCGATGTCGTGGAGTTTTACAGGCGCTCACATGAGCCGGCTGCGGCCGATGATGATGACGGGAATTACGGCGAGATCCCTGGCTTGAAGGGACGATGGCGGGCTGTCCCGGTGGAATACAAGCGAGGAAAGCCGAAGGCAGATCATTCGGACCAGGTCCAGTTGTGCGCTCAAGCTATGTGTCTGGAAGAAATGCTTGAGATTTCAATCCGAAGTGGATTTCTTTTCTACGGCGCAGTCCGGCACCGCCATCCGGTCGACTTCGGCCCGGCTCTGCGCGAGGAAACGGAAGCGCTAAGCCTCGAGCTTCATGCGTTTCTCGAGGCGGAGAAAACTCCGCCGGCTGAGTACGCCAAGCGGTGCGATAGTTGTTCGATCGTCGATCTCTGCATGCCGGAGTCGGCCGGAGCGCGCAGGAACGTTCGGAAATACCTGGCCAAGGTGTTAGCCGAAGAATAAGAGGCAGAAAACGTGAGACATCTCTTGAACACGCTTTTCGTCACTAGCGAGGGCGCCGCCCTATTCAAGGAGGGAGAAACCGTCGAGGTCAAGGTCGCGAACGAAACTAAGGCGAAAATCCCGATCCACACGCTCGGCGGAATTGTCGTTTTCGGTAACGCCTATTGCAGTCCGCCGCTGATGGGCCTATGCGCGGAGAATCAGGTCGCTGTCTCCTTTCTCTCCGAATACGGCCGTTTCATCGCGAAAGTCGTCGGCCCGGTTTCAGGAAATGTGCATCTCCGAAGAGAGCAATACCGGCGGGCCGACGATCTGGCTGGCTCTGCGGAAATCGCCCGAACTCTGGTCATCGGCAAAATCGCCAACTGCCGCATCGCACTGCAGCGTGCGTTGAGAGATCATCCGGAGAATCCGCGAGCGGCCGAGATTCAAACGGCTGTCAAAAAAATGGCCAGTATTCTTGAGAGCCTCACCGGTGAGAGAATCAATCTTGACGTCATTCGGGGTAAAGAAGGCGAAGCGGGAAATTACTATTTCGGCGTCTTTGACCATTTGATCACGGCTCAAAAGGACGAATTCGTTTTCCAAACGCGCAATCGCCGGCCGCCTACCGATCGAGTGAATTCTCTTCTTTCATTTTTCTATACGTTGTTGGTGCACGACGTCGAATCCGCCTTGGAAACCGTGGGCCTGGATCCGGCGGTCGGATTTCTTCATCGGGATCGTCCGGGGCGACCGGGATTGGCGCTGGACTTGATGGAGGAATTGCGGCCTTTTCTGGCCGATCGTTTGGCGCTCTCCCTGATCAACAGAAATCAACTCCACGGGAAAGATTTCGAGGTTTCGGAAACGGGCGCGATCAACCTCGATCCCGATGTCCGAAAACTCGTGCTGTCGGCGTATCAGACAAGAAAGCAGGAGGAGATCACACACCCGTATTTGGGAGAAAAAATCCATGTCGGACTTTTGCCATTCGTCCAGGCGATGCTTTTGGCCCGTCATCTTCGCGGAGATATTGACGGCTATCCGCCGTTCATATGGAAATAGGGGGAGGGGCGAGAAATGATGGTATTGGTCAGTTATGATGTTAATACTCAGAATGCCGAAGGGCGGCGACGATTGAGGCATGTGGCGAAGATCTGCCAAAATTTCGGTCAACGAGTCCAATTCTCGGTATTCGAATGTCTCGTCGATCCGGCGAGATGGGTGTCGATGCGGCAGAAATTGATCGACGAAATATCGCCGGAAAAAGACAGCCTGCGATTCTATTTTCTTGGAGCCAATTGGAAGCGCCGCGTCGAGCACGTCGGCACGAAAGAAACATACGATCCCGAGGGAGTGTTGGTGCTATGAAATCGAAAGATTTTATGCCGCGCGAACCGGAAGCTAGGGGGACTTCTAGGTTAGGTCCGCGCTACGCGTATATTATTGATTATATATACCATAGAGACAATGCAATGGTATCTATGTCTAGCGCAGAAAGAAAAATTCAGGAGGTTCGCGGAAAGAGGGTCGTATCCAGTTGTTTTTTCGTTAAATGAATTTGATACAGTTCGCCTCCGCGCGGGGGCGTGGATTGAAACAAGTTTCAGCGTGGCTAGGATACTGCCGGCATCAAGTTCGCCTCCGCGCGGGGGCGTGGATTGAAACATTCATGGACTGAGATCTCGAGCAAGCGAACCAACGTTCGCCTCCGCGCGGGGGCGTGGATTGAAACGGACTTACTGACAGGATCGATTATATGCTCCAGGTTCGCCTCCGCGCGGGGGCGTGGATTGAAACTCGCCCATCTCCACCGGATACCCTGTCCGCATTGGTTCGCCTCCGCGCGGGGGCGTGGATTGAAACAAGCCTAAGAAAACGAATCGCCACCTTTTGGCGGAGTTCGCCTCCGCGCGGGGGCGTGGATTGAAACATGACACATCTCACGGAGATCAGGTTTGATAACTCGTTCGCCTCCGCGCGGGGGCGTGGATTGAAACTATCATGCGGGCCAGACGGCAGCCGCCGCAAAGACGGGTTCGCCTCCGCGCGGGGGCGTGGATTGAAACGGCTGACGGCCATTCAATCGACCACATGGTGAAGGGTTCGCCTCCGCGCGGGGGCGTGGATTGAAACGAGATCGGATGGGTGCGC
>Ga0315279_10010397_pt1 | contig 10941 bp, 9 predicted proteins | sample YL17G06_20_MG_FD_203694 | JGI IMG/M metagenome (GOLD analysis project Ga0315279, IMG submission 203694) | Sediment microbial communities from Yellowstone Lake, YNP, Wyoming, USA - YL17G06_20 | ecosystem: Environmental > Aquatic > Freshwater > Lake > Sediment | place: USA: Wyoming | collected...
TGCACGATCCAAGCGGTGTACTGGCGGCAGATCTCGAGCGTGGCATCGGTGGAGAAGGAATCCACCACGAAAATGCGATCGGCCCACTTGACGGATCCCAGGCACTCGCGGATGGTGGAATCGCAGTTGTAGGTGGGGATGAGGGCGGTGATCACGCGATTCGCCTCCAGTGCATCGAAAGCTGTGAGGAGCGTCGGTTCACTGTCTGAGCAGGCTGCATGCCCAGGATATCAGGTAGATACCAGGCCAGGGCCAGCAGGACCCATTGTGGCGCGGCAAAGGGCGGAGTGAAGAGGAACGTCTCGACCGCGAGCTGCTCGATTGAATTGAGAACCAGGGCCATGAACAACCAGCCATATCGCCGAACCTCGACAGTTGGCCCATGCAAGGCGACTTGAGCAACCCTCCATATGAGGTGGATGACGAACGCTCCGAACAGGACAACGGGGATAATACCCAGTGTGCTGCCGATTTCCAGAAAAACGTCGTGCGTCTGCCAGTGCCCGTAACCAACGCCAAAGAGTGGACTGCGCACCATGGCATCCCAGCCCCAGACAAAGCGCTCAAGCCTTCCGGCGATGCTGCCATCCCACACAACCTTATTGAGCAGGAGATCGCTGACGCTCTTGAAGCGCTCCCAGAAAACGCCCGGCAGAGCCATGGCCCCGAGCGCGGCGGCAACGCCAATCAACGTGGCCCTTGCGCCACCGAAGAGGCCGATCACAAAGAGCCCAAGCGCGAGGCCCACCCAGGAGGCGCGCTGCCCTGACACGTAGACGGCAACTCCACCCAGTATGAAAGCAAGAAGGGCGATCCAAAACAATCCCTTACTCGAGGGATGGGCGATCTCACGATAGGCGATCAGGGCGCCAAAGGAGCAAAGGATGGCCGCTGAGGGATAGCCCCAAAAACTGAAAGAGGCGCGAAGGAACCCCCCCTGGGCTGTTGATGGAAGCCTTGTAAAGAAAGAGGGCAGCGCGCGGCTCAACGCGGGCACATAATACTCGAGCACACCCAGGGCGCTGACGAATATAGCCACCAGCATTAAAATGATCAGCAATGAGTCAAGCTCCTCCCTGCGGGCAACCAGGTCGCCCAGCACATAGAATGTAGGAAGGCCTAGAACGAAGGGAGCGCTCCAAGAAAGGATGGAGTCCCAATCCGTGCCCGTTACCAGGAAGGCGAGCCCGTGAAGCACGGTCCATACGGCCAGTATCTTTAACGTCAGAGGTATCGTGCGGGGGGTCTGTTCCCTTTGACGCTTGGACCTAGTGAGCATCTGCAGCCACAAGGCGTAGACGATGACTTGCAGGGGAACGAAATAGGTCCAGCGGCCAAGATAAACACCGCGATGGCCGAAGGCCGTGCTCGCCACCCCTATACAGAACAAGATCCAGTAGGCCTGCCGGCTGGCGCGCGTCAGGAGGAAAAAGGTGAGCATCCCCGCGACAATGGTAATGCCAATCTGGACGGAGACGACGCCGAGGGCCGCCAGACACGCGAACCCCATCATGGCGAACAGCGCGGCCATGACGGCCAGATGGATGCGCGAGCGCGGTTGGGACCCTTCTGTAGACCTCACGCTACCTATGCTCCGCATGGGCATGGGTGAGCCATTTCTGCCGCACCATGCCCCACTTCCAGACCACATGGTTGGCGATCAGAATCGGCATAGCCAGAAGGCGATCAGGCCAACCCACAAGCCGCCATGCAACACATAGCGGCTCATAGACCGCGGCGACGAAGAAATAGCCCAGCTTCAGCAAGTCCCTGAGGCGTCTTATACCGTGAGGATAGACACAGTACATCTCCGGCCACTTGCGGCGCACCAGATAGTAAGCGCGGCCATACATGTAATGCTGGCTCAGGAAGCTAAGCAGGGCTGGCCGGTGATGATGCAGCACCTTGATCTCATGGTCATAGTAGATCTCGTAGCCCAGCCTCTTGATGCGCCAGTTGAAATCCACATCCTCGCCCCTGAAGAGGGTCTCATCCTGGGGGCCAAGGCGCGCGATGACCTCGCGCTTATAGGATACGTTCACCCCAGGCAGAGTGCGCACGTAGCAGGGCTTGGGGGGGGAGGAGAAGGTGACCACGTCGGCCAGGCGGCTGAGCAAGCTCTCGGCGCTATTGGCCCCGATGACCGCCCCGCCGACCCCACCGGCCTCGGGATGCCCGGCATGGGCCCGCTTCAGGCGCGCGACCCAATCGGGGAAGACCTCGGCGTCATCGTCGGTCATGGCCACGATGTCGCCGGTGCAGTGGGGAAGACCGACGTTGCGGCTGGCGGCCAGGTTCACGTTGACGGTCTTGAGCAGCTTGACGACCACCCCGGGCAGGCCTTGAAAGCCCCGCACGACCCCATCGGCGCGCTCGTCGCCGCCGTTGACGATGACGACCTCGTCGGGCTTCTCAGCGGTGCGATGGATGAGCGCGTCGAGGGCCTGGGCCAATAGCGCGGGACGGTTGTAAGTACAGATGAGCACTGAGAGGGCTGTCGCCACCATAAGCTGCGGCTTCACCTTTTCGCGGGCAGCAGATAGATGCTCCAGATGTACCAGGATCCTTGATCAGCCAGGATGCGCGCCGTGATCTTGTTCACCTGAGCTCCTTGGGGCAGCTCGATCTCTGTGGCGAAGAGATGCGCGGTGAAGTCACGATAGGCGCCCGGGTAGCGCGTCTGCCCGACCAGGGCGATCCGCTTGTGCCAGGATACCACTGGCTGACAGGTACCATCACTACATCGGCCGTCCCACGACGCGCTCTCGCGGCTCAGTCTCACCAGCCAACGCACTTCGCCGCTCGTCGTGGCCAGGAGTAACTCGCCAACCGCGCTCCCCTGAGGCAGGGCAGACATATCTATGACGTTCGACACAAGCAACACGGATGCCGGGGCCTGTTCCATGGCCTGGGGTATGACCGACACTTCCCGCGCTCCCGCGCAATCCGGCAGGCGCCATGCCCCCGTGACGGGCAAGTCGCGGCCTTGCCAGGAGAATGTCTGTGGCAAGCGCAGGTCCTGGAACCGTATACCGTACAGGCTGCGCGGCAGATCCACGGTTTGAGCCTCGCCTGTCAGTACCATGGATGAGCTGCGTGGCTCATATCCGTACACGAAGAGGGGCCAGTCAACGAAGGCCGAGGTCAGCCTGTGTGAACTCGAGAGCTTCCTTAACAGCGGCTCAAGGTCGCAATGGGTATCGTCCTTACCATTGGCGTTCACTACCGCCATGCGCCCAATGATCTGAGCCTCAGCATCGCTCCTGCCTTCAGCAATAGCCCGCGCAGCCGCCCACGCCCCGCCAATCTGGGGCTTGCCGTCGGATTGGCTGAGATAGTAACGCAAGACGCCCTCAGCCGACCCCTCCGCCAGGAGCTGCGGGAACCCCTGGGCCAGGGAAATGGCCCTATGCCAGTTGATGGCCTTGTAGCCGCTCATTGCCCATCCATGCTGATACAGGAAAGCCAAGCCGGCTACCTGGGTGCCCAAGACGCCGATCAAAAACAATGCTCGTAAGGGATGGGGCACTGACCGCAGATTGCCGACGTGGGTGCAACCCTCAGCCATGACCCAGATGAACAAGGGCAACAGAAAAATGACATACTTGGCGGTGGCGCTGGCCCGGTAACTTGGCGGAAGGAGACTATCTAGGACGAAGAAGGCGCACAAGATTGTAAGCACGGTGAAAGTCATTAGCCGAATCAATGTCTGTTGAGGCATGGAGGCGAGCTGGCGTAGCCCCATAACGACCACAAGGGCAACCAACAGCGCGATTGGAAGCGTAACAGATAACTGAAGCGGATAAACGAACTGACCAGCCGAGAAGGAAAACAGCAGAACTCCGACTTTGGCGAAGCTCACGACGGAGAAGCCGCGCGGTTGGATGTAGGCCAACTTGGCGCCTCGAACGACTCCAGTTATCCGTTGAAAGAGCCTCCATCCAATTGTTGAAAAGGATCTAAAGAATAAAACAAATATGCAGATAAAAACGAGGAGCGCTGCCAGCATAATCCGACGCCGCCGACTGAGAGGGGAATGCCAGATGCCATAGTCCAGCGAGAGTAAAACCACTGCCAGAAGACCCATTATCCCTGACCCACAGAGCAGGGCACAAGCCAGTACCAGCAGGATGAGATTCTTTCTTGACGGACGCACCAGCCAGTTCGTGTAGGACCAAAATGCCAGGATGGAGCTTGTGAGATAGGGTGAGTAGAATCGAATCTCTCGGGCATACTCGACCGCGAAAGGTGACAGCGCAAACAACACAGAAGCCCAGCGAGCAAGGTCATCACCTCGCCAACTCCGTAGCCAGAAGTACATTAGCGACGCGCCAAGTGCACCAATAGCGATGGAGGGCAGCCTTGCCCAGAGCGAGCCTGTACCTGCCAGTAACCACAGTTTGAGAAGCAGGTGATAAAAAAGGCCATTTAGCTCCTGGCCAAGGTCCTGCTGTGCCCCACCGAGAGTAGGGCTTGGATGGGCAGCGACCAAGGTGAAGAGTTCATCCCCAGCCACGGGGATCTGGCCCGCACCAGGCAAGCGCAGCAAGAACGCCAATAGACCGACGCCGACTGCCCAGAGCCAGGGGTGGGCATCGAGGAAAGAGCGTAGTTTAGAGTAGACAGTCACCATTTACCTCATTTCGGCGGGAGCCCAGCCTGCTCCACAAGGTAGCCCGACTGAATTCCATAGGCTTCTCCCGCCTGAGCGCGAAGGGATCCGTCTCCGTCCCATTGCCCCAGCGGCTGGCTACGCCCACGGCGCACACATAACCAGCCTGGCGGGCCGCCAGCCGCTCCCTGGGGCCATAGAAGCCCCCAGGATAAGAGAGGGCGGGGAAAACGTCGCCCAGGCGGACGCGCAACGTATCCAGCGAGGCGCGGAGCTCATACTCCAGTTGGCGCTCGTCGCATTCGGTCAGCCTGGCGTGGGTCACGGTGTGGCTGGCGATGGTCACGCCGCGGCGGTGAACCTCGCGCAGTTCGTCCCAATCCATGAGCGGTTTGGTCGGGTCGTAGCTATCCCAGGTGGCCGTGCCCCCCACCAGGCCCGTGGGCACAAAGAGCGTGGCCGGGTAGCCGAAGCGCTCCAGCACGGGCAAAGCGTTCGTGAGAAAGTCGCGATAGGCGTCGTCGAAGGTGAGGACGACGTAACGCCGAAGGGACTGCCGCCCTTGCAGGCGGCGCAAGCCTTCGCCCAGGGAGATCACCTCATGCCCCTTTGCGGCCAAGGCCAGCATCTGCTGCTCAAAGCGCGAGGGAGCAACGGCATGAGGATCCTTGGAATTGTTGCTGACGCTGTGATACATCAGGATCCGGAGGCGATTGCCCACAAGCCAAGACGCTAATCGCCGAAAGGTGTCCGTGTTCTGGGAGGCTAATCCCAATAGTGTATCCAGTTTCCGAACAAGCTGGCACACCTATACCTCGCGGATCACCCTTGCCGGCACGCCCCCCACCAGCACCCCCGGCGGGACCGAGCGGGTGACTACGGCCCCCGCACCCACCACCGAACCCTCGCCAATGGTAACGCCTTTGAGGATGATGGCCCGCGTGCCGATCCACACATTGTCCTCAATCACGATGGGGGCGCCGAGGCGCGTCTCTGGGCCGTCGGGCCAGTACTCGTGGCGATGCCACCAGTCCAGCGGATGGACGGGGTAGGTCAGGACAAATATCAGGCGGATGGCTAATGCCAGCACCCCAATAAACAGGGCCGCTTGTACACGACGCTTTGCACAACCCGATGACATACACTCTCCATCTCACACCATGCAGGCAGGGTCTTCATCCACACAGACTCCGATACAGCGACAAATGCTCCTCGATCATGCGATCCAAGGTGAATCTCTCTCTCACGTGGCAGAGGGCATTCGACGATAGTTGGGCAAGCTGGGCCCTATCCCGGCAAAGAACCTCAAGCTTCTCTGCGATGCTCTCAGGAGAATGTTGCGGAACCAGGAAACCGGTTTGACCATCCAGGACGAGATCCTGGACGCCACCATTTGGCGTGGCGATCGCCGGAGTCCCAGAGGCCATCGCCTCTGCCACCACAAGCCCGAAAACCTCGGTATAGCGCTCTCCGAAAGTAGAAGGGAAAACGAGAACATGCGCCCTAGCCATCAAACCTCGAAGCTGTTGATCTTCTACAAACCCCGGCAGCTCGACACATCCCGTCAACCCACTGGCGACAATCTGTTGTTCGATCCCGTCTCTCTCAGGCCCCCGCCCAACTATCACCAGGCGGAAAAGATACCCTTGACGCCGCAATATCGCGGCCGCTTGAACGAGATCAGGAACTCCTTTGTGCTTCTCAAGACGGCCGACAAAGAGAATAGTAAACTCGCTCGTTTTTTCCTGGGGGCAAAAGCGATCCACATCTATGCCATGGGGAATCACGTGACGACGATCCTCCGAGGCCCCTAGTCGCTGCAACCATGGCCAATCGTAAAGGTTACCCACAGCAATAGCGGTTGCTCTCGAGAGCACAAACTTCCCTAACAGGCTCTGTTTTGCTCGCAGATAACGGCGCCCCATACTGCGCATCCCATGATGCGTGATGACCACTGGAAAATGGCGCCGCATTCCGATTAGTGTGCCTATGAAGGAGGAGAAGTGCATGTAATGATGACAGTGAACCACGTCCGCCCGAAGACGCTGTAGTTCGGTCAGCAACATAAGTATGGACCAAGGATCGGCAATATCCCCCAGTATAGCTATCCCTGGGTATCTTCGTACTTGAGCGCCACGGGCGAACTCGTGGACAGGCTGTTTGCCTATCCGATGGGAGATGACCGTCACCTCGTGACCCCGAGCCGCCACCCCCTCAGCCAGGCTGAGGGCGTAGGTTTCCCCGCCGCCCATGAACATGCCCGGCGTAAAGTTGGACTCCCAATCTGAGCGAGAGGGGTAGAAAGGAGCGAAATAAGCAATACGCAAGTGTATTATCCTAGCCCTGATACAGGGTGAGGTACTGGGGAACGATTTGCTCTGACCAGGCGAAGCGCTTCGCCTGCTGTAAGCCCCTCGCGCCGAGTTCCGCCCGCAACGACGAATCAGTCAGCAAGAGACGTAAACCCGACGCGAGCGAACGCACGTCGCCCGGCTCAACCAACAGGCCCACGCCATCCACAAACTCGGGCAAACCGCCCGTGCGAGTGGCCAGCACGACTTTGCCGGCAGCCATCCCCTCCAGGGCCACGATGCCAAACGGCTCGAGGATGGAGGGCACCACCTGGAACAGAGACCCTTTGAGGAGCCGAACCACGTCCGGAGGCTCAGTGCGGCCCAGGAGCACGGCTCGCCCGCGTAACCCCAGGTCGGCTAACAGGGACTCAAGGGCTTGACGCTCCACCCCATCGCCAGCGATCAAGAGATCCACCTCTGGGAATTCGCCCTTCAGCTCGGCGAAGGCCCTCAGCAGAACGTCAAATCCCTTTTTCCTGGCCAGTTGGCCTACCGCGAAAACGTATCTCCGAGGGTGGTCGAAAGGGCTGCCTTGCATGAACCGTGTTAGATCAATGCCGTTGCAGACAACAGTGGCCTTGGCGCGCATCGCCGGATGCAGGGCAAGCGCCTCGCCGAGCAACGCTTTTGAGCAGGCTGTGACCCTATCGGCGTGGTCGAGCACCCTATGGAAAAGCCAATGATCCAGAGGTCTGCGTGGCGGTAGCCCCTCAACATCATCCCCGTGTAGGGTCACAACCCACCTGAAAGGATGTAAGTGGTGTTGCAGGAGCAGAAAAAGCCCCGCGGCACCCAGAAAGTGCATATGGAGCACATCGGGGCGAAAGGACATTAACTCCCGACGCAGTGCCCAGAGCGTGGAGGGGCAGTACCAAAACCCGCCGGCGAAGAGATCAAAACGCCGATTTCGGAGATGCTCCAAGCGAGGATAGAGAAAGATGAGCCGGCGCACCGGCACCCCGCCGATGAGCTCATAAGCGGGCAATGTGCGCGGATACCTACTGGCGACAATCCGCACCTGATGCCCCAGTTGGGTGAGCTCCTGAGTGAGGTTCCACACCACATTCTCCACTCCGCCGAGGTGTGGAAGGTAGCGGCTGGCCACTAGGAGGACGCGCATCTCGACCCTTGCCGCGACAATACGGCTTTGTAGAAAGCCAACGTCTTCTCAGTGCCCACCTCGAGGCTGTAATCGCGCAACACTTTGGCCCTGGCCCCGGCGCCAAGCTCTGCGCGCAAGGCAGGCCGCTCCAGGAGGCGGATCGCCTGCTCGGCGAGATGCTCGGCATTCTCCGGCTCGAAAAACAGGCCCGACTCGCCGTCGGCGATCATCTCCGCCATGCCATAGGCCCGACTGACGACCACCGGCCTGGCGCAGGACATGGCCTCCAACAGGGTGTAAGGGCAATTCTCGAAGAGCGAGGGCATTACACAAACGGTGGCACGGCAATAATGGTCTAGGAAAACGTCGGGGGAGGCGTCTCCATGGAACTCCACACAGTGCGCTACACCCTCTGATTCCAGATACTGGTGCAAGGCGGCCTTTTGCGAGCGCCCTCTTGCGTCGCAACCATCTCTCCCGAGGAAAACGAAGCGCGCGTTCGGCGCGCGGCGGGCGACGATGGGAATGCTCTTGGCGAAAACCCACACACCCTTCCTGTGTTCCAACCGGCCCACGTAGAGGACCATTGGCAGCTCATCGTCCTCTCCATTTTGCGGGGCAAAGAAGGAGGCATCAATCATATTGGGCACGTAGGCGATATCCGTTTCCGGCAAGCCGCATTCCTCGGCCACCGCAGAGGCAAGATAACGGCTAGGAGACGAGAGGCCGCTCGCTTGGCGGATGAAAAGACGCTCCAGGTGGCCGACGGTGGCGGTATCATAAGGAAGCTCGGCTCCACTGTAGTAGCGCCTAAGAATGAAGTGCGGCGTATGGAGCTTGACCACGGCGGGAGCCACTTCCGAGGGGTGAAAGAGGCCCTCGGCGTCGATGTCAGCATACTCGACGATATCGGGCGGCTGAGCTTCAGACAGCTCCAGGAGCTTGCGGCGGACCGCCCAGGCGTAACCGAGATCGTTCAGGAAGCGCAGATATCGCCCGGCAAGGGGCACCCGATGATAGCGATAGGGGATCTCTGGCGGCTGGAGGCGAAAGACCTCGATCCCCTCCACCAGTCTTCGCGGCTCCGAGCCGGGGACCATGCGGGAGATGACGCGCACCGGATGGCCAGCACACCGCAAGCCCAGGGCGAGGTAGCGGGCATAGGCAGCGATGCCACCGCCGCCGGTGTCAGGAGGATAGAAGCGAGTGACCAGGACGATCCTCATACAGGGCCCTTCTGAACTAGAAGCCACCAGGATCGGCTCGCCAGTAAAGCATAGGTCGAGGCCCCAAGCCGCTGCAGGGCCTCATGCCCCATCAACCTTGCGGCCATCCAGCGGAGCGCTCCTCGCCGCACCAGGCCAGGGGCAGACAGCTTCTCTACAGCGTGCCTGTACGTATCATAGATTGGTGAACAACCCAAGAGCCGCGCAATCTGTGTTAGCTTGCCAGGGCCAATCAGGTCACAGACATCATATTCACGGATGACTCTGCGCACGCGGGTCACATACCAAGAGGCCAAATGGTGAGGCATTAGCGTCACGCCGGCCAGCTTCCAATGCGGGTCGGCCAGCACATTAGCAGCCGCCCAGCGATTAGGAGCAGAGAGAACAAAAGCTCCCCCCGCCTTGAGCACATCAATCGCCGGCTTCAGGGCCTCCACAGGGTCCTTAACATGCTCGACGACGTCGACACAGATCAAGCCGTCATACTCCCGTTCATGCCAGGCGGCATCCATCACACAGGCAAACTGAACTCCCAGCCCGGCTTCCCGCGCTCTCAGGCGAGCAATCTGAATTGGAACATCACTAGCATCTACCCCAATGACCTCGGCCCCGGCCCTGCCCAGGTTGATACAGTCCAATCCCACGCCACAGCCGAAATCGAGAATCCTTTTGCCTGAAAGATCGCCCAAAACCATCTGCAACAATCTAATGGTGGCATCGGTGTGGTGCTGTTCGTATTCTGGGCTCTGATAGACCCAGCGTTTCCGGTTGGGATTATCCGGCTCCACCAGCTTGGAGGCAATGTACCGATCAACCAGCTCCCGCCACTGCTCACTACCACCAGGAGCATCCTTATCTTGGCTGTCCATGCCGTAAGTGTCCATTACACTCCGTCATCGTCTGATGTGCTCTATAACCCGAACCCGCCTGTAACATGACCAGTACATCTAATAACGATGCGCCGCAACGACCTCGGTGTAGAGGTCTGTCATCTGCTTGCCTACCGTACAAAGCCCGTACAGCCTCTCTGCACGCAATCGGGCGTTGCCCCCCAAAGCCCGACGGAGCACCGGGTCACCCAGCAAGCGGATGAGCGCATTAGCCAAGGCAGTCACGTCACCAGGAGGAACGAGCAACCCCGATATGCCGTCCTCGATCATCTCGGAGATGCCCCCTACAGCACTCGCAACCACCGGGCAGCCACAGGCCATGGCTTCCATCACCGTATAGGGGAGATTGTCCCAGAGTGAGGGAAACACACACACGTCTGCCGCCTGATACCAGCGCACTACCTCGTTACGATCGCGCACAAAATCGAGAAACTTCACCTGCTGCTCGCAGCCGGCAGTGGCAAGCTTGCGCCCAAGTTGCTCGCGCAGCGGCTCCCGGCCTTCGCGCTCCTCGGCATCTCCACCCAGCAGCACAAAACGTGCGCCGGGGAGTTCACTGGCCACTATTGGGACGGCATCTACGAGCAGATGTACTCCTTTTCCGCGACTCAGCCAGCCCAAGTAGAGGACCATGGGCCGCGTGGGATCCTTTCTGACCTCCTCCTGGCGCGGGCGGAACTGATCCAGATCCAGGGGATTGGGCACGACTCGCCCCCCAGTTCCACCCAGTCGGTAAACATCCTGAGCACAACGAGCC
>Ga0315279_10010398_pt1 | contig 10940 bp, 10 predicted proteins | sample YL17G06_20_MG_FD_203694 | JGI IMG/M metagenome (GOLD analysis project Ga0315279, IMG submission 203694) | Sediment microbial communities from Yellowstone Lake, YNP, Wyoming, USA - YL17G06_20 | ecosystem: Environmental > Aquatic > Freshwater > Lake > Sediment | place: USA: Wyoming | collected...
TATTCCCAGCATGCCCAGCGGCTTGAGGATGCTTCTCAGTGCAAGGAGAGACGGTGCATCTTTTCTCTCTGCAAGCTGGTAGAGAGCAGGTTTGTCGACGATCAGGTAAAGGGCGCTCACTTCTTCCTCGTCTAAGATTCTCGCTTCAGGATAGAGGGGTTTAAGCGCTGCTACCCGTTCTTTCGCTATCTTAAGCATCTCTTCCCTCTCTCCAAACTGCATGGCTCCGGGCGGGCATGCCTTGACACAGGCAGGGAGCAGCCCGTTGGTCACCCGGTCGTAACACATGGTGCATTTCGCGATTGCCTTCGTCTTGGGGTTGACCCGGGGAATGTTATAGGGACAGGACTCCTTGATTGTCTGAAAATTGAGTTTTTTAGTCTTTTCAGGATCGTAGATCACTGCCCCGGTTTCATCCTGGATGATCGCCCCCGCAACCTTCTGATTGTCTGCTTCAATCAGGCAGGGCGGAGAGATACAGTGCCGGCACTGGTCTTTGAAAAAGTACCACTTCATCTTGCCGTCCTCAAGGGTTTCCGTGAACCTCACGAGGGTATAGGTCTTGGGGGAGAGGTCCGGTGGATTCTGGTATGTCCCGCGGTTGGTGGTTTTCTCTGTGTCCAGCTCGTTCCACTGCTTGCAGGCTACCTGGCACGCTCGACAGGCCGTACATTTGGTGGTGTCAATAAAGAATGATTTTGTTCCCATCGGTTCATACCTCCTTTCTCACGTCCACAAGAAATGCCTTGGACTCAGGGATCATGGTGTTCGCATCGCCGATATTCGGAACGAGGACGTTGGCGCTGTCCCCTTTCGCAAGCCCCATGTAACCGAAGCACCAGGGTATCCCCACTTCGTGAACAATATTCCCGGCGATCTTGAAGGGTTTGAACCTGTCAGTTACGATGGCTACTGCCCTGACCTTTCCCCGGGCAGAGACGACGGCTACGTGCTCGCCATTTTTGATTCCCTTTTCTTCTGCCAGTTCCTTGCTCATTTCCACAAACATCTCAGGCTGGAGCTCAACCAGCCAGGGTATATTTCTGGTCATGGCTCCTGTCTGCCAGTGTTCTGAAACCCGGTACGTGGTACAAACGAGGGGGAATCTGGGGTCGCATACCTTGGCAAACTTGTCTTTTGCAGAGCCTACGATATCCCACCGTTTGGAACTGGGATTGAGCTGAACACTGGACATGAGATTCTTGGTGGGACATTCGAGCGGCTCGTAGTGCTCAGGGAATGGTCCATCCACGAGGCCAGGTCCGAAAATCGCTCCCAGACCGTCCTTCTGCATGATGAAGGGGTATACGCCCTTTTCCGTACCCTGGGGAGGCGCTGGACCGTCTGGAACATCTCCTACCCATTTTTTATTGACATCATCCCAGGCAATCACCTGGCGTGCCTTATCAAAGGGCTGACCGTTCAGGTCAACAGAAGCGCGGTTATAGAGTATCCTCCTGTTTACCGGCCAGCACCACGACCACTTTGGATAGAGCCCGATGGTGGAGGGGTCGGTCTTATCCCTGCGGGCGGCCATATTCCCTTCTTCCGTGTAGCTGCCGCAGTAGATCCAGTTCCCGGACGAAGTGGTTCCGTCATCTTTAAGGTCAGGGAATTTTGCCATAAGCTTGCCGGTGGCAAGGTCATAGCCATTGATTTCCTTGGCTACAGCGTGGACGTCAAGGAGGTGAGGATTTTCCTTGGTCCCATAGTTCCACGTGAGCTTGGTTATTGCCTCGGGCAGCGCGCCGCTCTCTTTTTCATAGAGTTCTTTCAGCTTGAGGTACAGGAGGTGAATGATTTCACCGTCGGCTCTGGCTTCCCCTGGAGGTTCCACTGCCTTATACCGCCACTGCATCCACCTGCCGCTGTTGGAGATGCTCCCCTCTTTTTCCATGGAGGCAGAGCAGGGGAGCAGAAAGACCTCGGTCTTTATTTTTTTCGGGTCTGCTCCGGGCCTCCTCCAGAACGAGGCAGTTTCCGTATCCCAGAGGTTTACGGTAACCATCCAGTCGAGCCTCCCCAGGGATTCACGGGTCATTTCCGAATTTGCCCCGCTGCAGGCCGGATTCTGTCCCCAGGCAAAAAATCCTCTCAGCTTGCCTGCATACATGGCCTCAAAGAGGGAGAGCCAGGAATAGTCCTCTCCGTCTTCAGGCTTGGGCAGGTATTTGTAACAGAATTCATTCTCTACCTTGGCCCCATTCCCGTATAGTGACTTGAGAAGGCTTACTGTATACTTGGGAAAGTTTTTCTTCCAGTTAACACTCAGAGGATCGCTTGACTTCGGGGTAATCTTCTCCAGGTACTCTTTCAGGTTCGCGCTCGTTGACCTGGGTACCGGCAGATAACCGGGAATGATGTGGAAGAGCAATGCCTGGTCAGTGCTTCCCTGAACATTCGATTCCCCTCTCATGGCGTTGATGCCCCCGCCGGCGATCCCCATATTGCCCAGGAGGAGCTGAATGATGGAGATGGTCCTGATGTTCTGGGTTCCATGGGTAGACTGGGCCCAGCCCATAGCGTAGAGAACGGTCCCTGCCTTGTTGCTCTTGTGGGTTTCCGCAAAGGCCGTATAGACCTCAAGCAGTTTTTCTTTCGGCGTGCCGGTGATGTCAGAGACAACGTCTAAGCTGTAACGGGAATAGTGATTTTTTAAGAGCTGAAATACGCAGTTGGGATTTTCCAGCGTTTTATCCCTCTTCGGGATGCCTTTATCGTCTGCCTGATAACCCCAGAGCTCCTTCGTATTCAGGTACTTCCCTTTCTCCTTGTCGTAGCCGACAAAAAGCCCGTCGTGGAATCCATATTTCTCGTTAACCAGCACAGGGGCATTCGTGTACTCTACGACATAGTCTTTGTTGATCAGGTTGTTATCGAGGAGGTACTTGATCATTCCTCCCAGGAAGGCAATATCAGTGCCGGAGCGGAGGGGTGCATAGATATGGGCTTTGGCTGCTGACTGCGTAAACCTCGGGTCAACACAGATCAGCTTTGCACCTTTTTCAATTGCCTTGGTTACCCATTTAAATGAGATAGGATGATTTGAAGCGGGGTTACTCCCCATGATAAGGATGCAATCACTGTTTCCGATGTCAATCCAGTGATTGGTCATTGCCCCACGGCCGAACGACTCTCCCAGAGCCGCTACAGTAGGGCTGTGTCATATCCGTGCCTGGTGTTCTATATAGACTAAGCCGATTGACCGGAGGAACTTCTGGTAGAGCCAGCATTCCTCGTTGTCCATGGCAGCACTTCCTATCGAAGCAATGGCTTCGACGCGATTCACGAGCTGCCCCTTGGGATTTTCAATGATGAAGCTTTCGTCCCTCACCTTTTTAACCCGCTTAGCGATCTCATTGATTGCCCAGTTCCAGCTCTTTACCTCCCATGTGGTGCCGTAGGGTTTTCTGTAAAGCACTTTGGTAACTCTCTGCTTGTTATTGGCAAGCTGATAGAGAGAGCTTCCCTTACTGCAGAGAGAACCAAGATTAATCGGATGATCGGGATCCCCTTCAATGTTGATTACCTTCCCCTTGCTCGCATGGACGATGGCGCCACAACCAACAGCACAGTACGGACATATCGTTGTGCTCTCTTTGGCAGACTTGAGGTCTTTTCTCAGACTGGCTGCATAGGCTTTAATCGGTGTGAGATCAAAACCCAAACTTCCGAGGGTAACACCCAAGGCTGTTGCCCCTGAAAGCTTGAGAAAATCTCTTCGTGTAATACCCATAAACCCTCCCATTCACTGTAAATTTTTCAAAACTTTTAATTAATCAAGAGGTTGATAAAACAATAAAATTTTTTATATGTTGAAATATTCTACACACCACCTCCTTCTTAATTATAGCAATTTGGTTTACTGTTTTTATCACAATGAGGAAGTGTGTCAACATTTTTTTTAGTTTAATTTCGGTTTATCAATCAATAATTTTACCTTCTTCTTTCATGTGTCAGGAAAGATTGACAGTGGAATAGTTTAATGATAGGGTAAGAAATCAATGAGGCTTTTTATGGGAGGTGCGAATGTTTGGTAAACTTGGTTTGGGTGAACTGCTCGTCATTCTCCTGATCGTCCTGATCATCTTCGGTGCAGGCAAATTGCCTGAAATCGGCAGAGGTTTGGGTAAAGGGATAAAAAACTTCAGGAAGGCGGCATCAGGCCTGGAAGAAGATGAGGGTGAAGAGTCAGCAAAGGGGAAGGCAATTGAAGCGAAGAAAAAGGGAGAAGAATCGTAAGGATTAGAAACTGTTTTTTGGATTAGTCGAAGAACAACCCTATTTTCACTACCTACCTTACATTGAAAAATCTTTTACAGGAATTAATTCTGTGAACTTAACCCTGCAGGCAGAAAACCTTTGTCACAGGTTTGGCAAAATATCGCTTTTTTCTGACCTCAGTTTTGCACTCGGCAAGAGTGATGTTCTCGTAATCGCAGGTCCCAATGGCTCAGGGAAAAGTACGTTGATCAGAATTCTTTCGGGATTCTTGAACCCTGCTGCGGGTGAGGTATCTATCACCGAGGATGGAAAGACCTTTGGCCCGAGGCATTGCTTCCATGTGATTGGCATGTGTACGCCAGAGATGCGACTTTACGAGGAGCTGACCGGATGGGAAAATCTGGACTTTTTTGCACGCCTCAGGGGAATCAAGGATGCCCCGGATAGATTAAAACAGGCCTTGAGCTTTGCAGGGTTGGAACAGGCAAGACACAGGCCGGTAAAGGTATATTCCTCAGGGATGAAGCAACGTTTAAAGCTTCTCCTTGCATTTTTCCATGCGCCCCCTATTCTGTATCTCGATGAACCGAATACCAATCTGGATGAAGACGGTATAAAAGTTGTCTCTGAGATTATCCGGCGCCAGCGCGAGCGGGGCATCACCGTAATAGCGACAAACGATCCCGGTGAATATGAATATGGAAATAAAAAAATCTCCCTTGCACCATGAGATCTATGTGGTGTTTATAAAAGATGTGAAGAGTGAACTTCGCACCAAGGTCGCAGCGAATGCGATACTCCTCTTTGCTCTTACTACGCTCTTTTTGATCAGTTACGTTATCGGACCTTACCGCATCGCTTCAGCTGATCAGCCATACATTCTTTCTGCCTGGCTCTGGGTCATCTTTTTCTTTTCAGCCATGAGCGGGCTTTCTCGTGTTTTCGTGAAAGAGGAGGAAACGAACACCTCCATCGCCCTCCAGCTGGCAGCCAGACCCGAAGCAGTTTTTCTGGGCAAGTTCTTCTTCAACCTTGTCCTGATGCTTGGGATTGCCCTCGTCATCACGCCCCTCTATGTTATCTTGATGGAATTCCCTATAAGATCTGTGTATAACTTCGGGCTAATAATTTTTCTGGGGCTTATTGGTATGACCACAGGAGTAACGATCATCGGGGCGATCGTCGCTAAGGCAAGTATGAAGGGAACCCTTTTTCCCATCCTCTCTTTTCCCATTATCATTCCCCTGCTCCTGGCGGTCATTGAAGGTACGAGTATGACAGCCCGTTCAGCCTCCTTTGCCCAAACCATGCAGTTAACCAGCGTGATCATTGCCTTTACCGGCGCCATGTTTGTCCTTTCCTTACTCCTTTTTGAAAAGGTTTGGTTAGAATGAAGATACTCATTTTTCTCTGGATCGTCATTATCTGTTACCTGTCATTCCTGTTCTCTCCCCCTGCTGCAGGGTTTATCGGGGAATCTTCCCGCATCGTCTTTTTTCATGTTCCTGTTGCATGGCTGACGGTTCTTTCCTTCCTGGTTGCAATGATTCAGGCAATCAGATTTTTGAAAACCAGAGACCCGATCTACGATCTGAAGAGCGCTGTAGCCTGTCGCCAGGGATTCCTCTTCGCCATCTTAGCCACGGTTACCGGTTCTGTTTTCGCCCGGGTTATGTGGCAGTCCTTCTGGAACTGGGATCCAAGAGAAACCTCAATCACCGTTCTTCTCTTCATCTATGCAGCGTATCTGGTATTGCGGGCATCTATTGAAGACCCCCAGAGACGGGCAGTCCTGAGCTCGGTGTACGCCACGTTTTCCTTCGTCCCTGCTCTCTTCCTGATCTTTATCGTGCCACGGGTCTATTACTCGCTCCACCCTGACACCCTCATTAATGTCCAGGGAAAAATCCAGATGTATGGAAGGATTCTCTTCACCTTTTTATTTTCTCTGGGAGGTTTTACAGCGCTTTACTTCTGGATGTACACCCTGGAGTGTCGAATAGAAAAATTACTCTACCGGAAGGAAGGTTATTATGACTGAGTTTAGCGATCTCCTGGCGTTAGCACTGGTAAACGTCTTGATCTGGGCAGGCATCTTTGTCTATTTGTGGCGTCTCGATGCCAAGGTGAAGCGGTTAGAGAGCGAAAAGGAATCGTGAATAAAAAGCTCTCCCTCGGAATAGCCCTCATTGTCCTCTTTACCATTTTTGGTGTCCTGAACTTCAGAAAGGCTCTTACCCCTTACGTGAGCTACAGAGAAGCACGCTCCGGAGGAAGTGTTCAGGTCATCGGGACGTTAGTGAAGGGGAGCAGCACCTATGTGGTAGACGAGCAGACGCTCTACTTCACCATGAAGGAAAGAGATGCACAGGACACCATCAAGGTGGCATACCGGGGGAGGAGGCCGGTTAATTTTGAAGAGGCTACATCCATTGTTGCCATCGGGTCGTATGATGGACGTATCTTTCAGGCAAGGAGACTTCTCGTAAAGTGCCCATCCAAGTACCAGGGTACTGAAACACAGCGAGAGTACGGGGAGGTAAGGTAGTGGCGTTCGGAGGCTACGTAATCTGGGTTGCCTTACTGTGCGAGATTCTCTCTCTCCTCTACTACAGTATCAACCAGAAACACCTGGCACGGTATTGCTACCTCGCCACAACTGTTTTCGGCACTGTGGCTACCATTCAACTATTTTACTTTTTTATCGTTAAAGACTTCAGCGTTGAATACGTGGCTGCTTATTGCTCCAACGATCTCTCCCTGTTTTACCGCATCAGTGCTTTCTGGGCAGGTCAGCAGGGAAGCTTTCTCCTCTGGCTCTTTATTGCCCTGGTGATGGGCATCTTCCTTTTCAGAACAGACGAGAAATGGCAGCGGGAGGTAATGATCTTTTACAACGTTCAGATTTTAGCCCTCCTCATCCTTTTACTCAAACAGAGTCCTTTTAAGCTTTTATCCCAGATCCCCCCTGACGGCACAGGACTTAACCCTCTGCTGGTCAACCCGTGGATGGCCATCCACCCCCCCATGATGTTTCTCGGATATGCGGCTTACGGAGTAATGTTTGCCTTCATCATGGCCGCACTCTGGAAGAAAGATATTTCCACGTGGATTGACGTCTCCATCCGCTGGATTGTTTTTGCCTGGCTGACGCTGGGCATCGGGATCATCCTCGGGGGATACTGGGCGTACGAGACCCTTGGCTGGGGAGGTTACTGGGGATGGGACCCTGTTGAGAATGCCTCCTTTATTCCCTGGCTTTTTGGTACAGCCCTTCTCCACGGACTGGCAATCCAGCGTATCTATAAAGGATTTTATAAAAGCAACGCCTTGCTGGCAATCTTTTCTTATCTCTTCATCATCTACGGGACCTTTTTAACCCGGAGCGGTATCCTTGCAGATTTTTCTGTTCATTCTTTTGCAGACCTTGGTATAACCGGCTGGTTGGTGTTCATTCTTTTCGTCTTCCTTGCCGGCAGTACGGGTGTTTTTCTCTCCAGGCTGAACATCTTTCCCAAAGGAGAACCAATCAGAGGACTCCTTCGACCGCCAACACTCCTTGCATGTTCAGTGATTCTCCTCGTTCTCTCCGGAGTGGTGGTTGCTGCGGGAACCTCCGCCCCCCTCATTACCCCTCTCTGGGGAAAACCTTCCCAGGTGGACATTCCTTTTTACGTGAATACGCAAATTCCTCTCTATATCCTCCTCCTCGCCGTCTTCACCATATTTGCCTACAGGAAAAAGTTCCTCCCCTTTGTCATCGTGTTGAGCATCCTTGTACCGGTCGTTTCTTACACCCTGGGTGTTAAAAACCCGGTTCACCTGATTTTGATTGCTCTGTGTACGAGCACGCTTGTTTCGCAATTGGGGAATAAGCGAGCCTTTTTTATCCTTATCCACTCAGGTGTAGCCCTCTTCATTCTGGGCTCTATCTACGCTACAGGATACGATAAGCAGGTGAAAATTACCCTCCAGCAGGATGTGCCGGTGAAGGTGGATGACAAGTACACCTTTACCTTCAGAAGTGTTGCTGCCCCTTCACCCCAGGAAAAGCCCGTTGCCATCCTCGAGGTAAATGATGGGAAAAAGACTTACGTGGTGAAACCGAAACTGTGGTTTAACCAGAAGTCAAACCAGCTTGTAGCCAATCCCCATATCCGCATCCACTTCGCCATGGATGAATATTATGTTGTTCACGAATTCAGGCCCGCCGTTCAGGAGAACAGCGTATTGGCCATACGGAAAGGGGAAACGAGGGATGTCGGAGATATCAGGCTTTCCTTCTTAGGGTTTAAGCTTGATCAGAGTCATGTGATGAAGGCCGGCATGGCGGTGAAAGCGGTTCTTGCTGTTGACGGAGACAAAGAGAAGCTCATTATGCCTGAATACGGAATTTTGTCACAAGGGAATATCAATAAGCCGGAGGTGGATATCCCAGGCCATGCCGCTAAGATCAGACTGGAAGCTTTGAATGCTTCGACCGGCACCATTCACCTGAATATCCGTACCCCTGCGGGAACGGTAAAGAAAGCAACAGCCGTGGTAGAATTTACCCGTGTTCCGTTGATATCGCTGGTATGGATCGGCAGCATCCTCCAGATTCTCGGCTGTGCGATCTCCCTTATGTTCCGGCATAAAAAGGTTATCGAAGCAAAGGTGCAGCAGAATCTCCCTATAAGAGAGCGAAAAAAGAAATCGAGAAGGTAGTTCTATTTTTTCTTCTTCTTTGCCTTATCCCTCATCTCTGTTGCAATCGTCTTGATCTCTGTCAGATCTCTCTGCATCTCGCTCCATCCGTACCATAAGGCATAGTCCGGGTTCATGTGGAAAGGCCCTTGAAACGCCCTCATCCGGTGTTCAAGAAACATGACGAACAGCTTCTGTTCGATCACTGTTGGTGCATCATGGAAGGTGAGCACGTCAGGGAATGCAGAGGCATAGGTCTTCGTCTTTTTCAGGAGGCCATCCTTATAGAGATCAGCAACCGTCCTGATCGCCTCAGCCATGAGATGGTCAGCCTCCCTGATCATCTGGTCTCCTTTGCCGAGTTCCTCAAAAGCAAAGTTTGCAGAATGGCACTGGTTGCAGGTCTTTATCATCTTGTCCCGCTCCTTCTGCCAGTCTTCCTGCGTGAGCCTGGCAACATCCGCTGCCTTCACTACATCCAGCCTGCCTGTTGGTTTTCCATCAGGGGTGAGAACACCGAGCGCCTTGAGGACGGTGGCCCGGTCATCAGCCCACTGTTTGTCATCGGGCAGGGGGAGCCGTACGGCAAGGAACCCCCAGGCAGTTCTCACAGCGTGGTTCCCTTCCTGCATATGGCAGGTCTGGCAGGTCGGTGCAGGTGTGGTATCAGGGAGAACTTTTGCCTGCTTGAGCAGGTACCGGACACCATGTTTGGATGAAGAGTACATCTCCCAGTGGGGATGGTCAAAGCCCATGTGGCAGGTCTGGCAGGCCTGGGGCTGTCTCGCTTCTTCAAGAGAAAAGGTGTGTCTGGTATGACATGCATCACAGGAAGCCAGACCAAACCCTGCTCCCTGCTTCTTCAGGTCTTTAATTTCTGCTTCTGTCTTTGCCCCGATTTTGTGGCAGCCCCCGCACCCTTTCATCCCTTCCATGAGCGTCATGGGCTGCCAGTGGGCTGTTGGCATAGCCTTCATTGCCGCCCAGGCTTTGGCATGCTTCCCGTCATGGTACTGCTCTACTTCAGTCTGGTGGCAGGTTGAGCACGTCGCCGGTGTTGGGATGCGAACCTTTGCCACATCCTGGGCTGACTTGTGTTCTTCGCCATGACAGACTTCGCAGTTAACCCCGTTCTTACTGTGTGCGCTCAGTTGCCAGTCATTCACAATATTGGGCGTGACCTTTCTATGGCACTCCACGCATACCTGAGCGGAAGCAGTTGATGCAGCAAAAAGTAAAACAGTCAGTGCAATAATAATGTTTCTACAAATCATAATACACCTCCTCTTCAAGGTAATTCCTAAATCCGAATATCGAAATCCGAAACGGCTCCGAAATTCAAACTTAAAAATTCCAAACGTTTGTTTTGGTCATTCGTATTTTGAACATTAGATATTGTTTCGAATTTCGTGCTTCGTATTTCGAATTTTTTACTCAGTAATTTTTAGGATAATATTATATCAATTACCGCCTGATAATCGCTCAGGTCGTCAAACAGCACATTAGGCTCTGCACTCAAGAGTTCTTCTTTTGAGTGAAAGCCGGTAGCAACTGCAATAGACCTGGCGCCATATTCCTTACCACATTTCACGTCATGGACTGAATCGCCGATAATCACGGCTTCCCTTCCCGCAAAGGTAATCCCGAGCTTCTCTTTTGCTCGTTCCAGGGCGATTCCCACCAGTTCTGACCTCACCTTGGATTCATTCCCGAACGCACCAAATGAAAAGTATTGATGAAGGCCGGCTTTCTCCAGTTTTTTCCAGGCAGTAAACTCAACATTTCCGGTAAGGAGACCTACATGGACAGATAGATCGTTCGAAAGGTTTTCAAGCAGGGGAATAACGCCGGGATAGATGCGGTAACTGTCACCGTTATTGAGGTAGTTCTCAAAGTAGAAACAGTACCTCTCAAATGCCAGTTTCTTTTTCGCCTCAATCTCACGTTCATCAATACCTTTAGCAAGCATGACCTCCTCGAGAATCAGGGAGTCAGTCTTGCCGGAGCACCGGACGTCGAAAATGGACGCC
>Ga0315279_10010400_pt1 | contig 10939 bp, 6 predicted proteins | sample YL17G06_20_MG_FD_203694 | JGI IMG/M metagenome (GOLD analysis project Ga0315279, IMG submission 203694) | Sediment microbial communities from Yellowstone Lake, YNP, Wyoming, USA - YL17G06_20 | ecosystem: Environmental > Aquatic > Freshwater > Lake > Sediment | place: USA: Wyoming | collected...
AACAGCGGTTGTCGCAGTTGATGGTAGTTCATTTAACGATACAACAAAAACAGTAGTAAAGAAAACAAAAACACTTTCCAGGACTGTTAAAGTCGAGGAAATACAAAATGATGATCCAAAACTTTCAAGCAATTTTGGATACATGATGTTCCTAGGGCCGAAATGGTGTGCGCTTAGTGTCAATTGTACAGATATTACCACGACGAGTCATAGTTTAGTTGGTGCGATGATTACACAGGTGTTCCCAAAATATATGGATGTCGCAAAAGATGACTGGCCGGTACCTTATGATGGAACAGGAAACGCAGGCGATATATACTTTCCCGTGACCCGAGCAGGATTCTGGGCAGCACTTACAAAACTTGGAAACACATCGTTTGATCTTCTTCGCGTAACAAAATATGCTGGTGACCGATACCGTTTTAGAGTGAATTCGAATGATGCTGTAATCAACGCGGTACTCACCACGGATCAACCATCTGATCTGCTCGTATTTCTGGTTGACCCACAAGGGAACCTGAGATCACCGATAATTCCTGCATGGAACGGACCGGTAAACCTGATCCATATCTGGAATGGACTGGAAAACCCAGCCGTGAACCCCTGGAGATGCTGGAACCCAGCTCCACATACGGAATTTTCAGCTGAAGTCCTTCACCCTGAGAAGGGAACATGGACTGCGATTGTTGTTCCTCGGAATGCAGACGGATCAGACGTGAAATATACCCTTACCACAACGGTGAGAACCGTAAACCCTGATCGAGCTGATGCAACGATTTCAGCAGCGAACGCTGCGGTTATTGCGTCGTTGAACCATATGCCATTGCTCTATGTCACCAAAGATAGTGTTCCTGCAGCCACCCAAAGTGCATTCACAAGCCTTGGAGTAACAAACGTTATTTTTGTTGAACGTGGTGAAATCGGTGCTGGCGTACGCAGTCAACTTCCAACGGTTGAGAAGGATTTAAAAACCATGCAGGACATCGTAAATGAAATAAAGAGCTATCCTGCCTCTGAGAACTACGTCACAGTAACATCTTTAAAGACTGGCGATGGTTTCTTTGCCCCTGCAGCGATGCTTGCGGCATACCATGGCTCTCCTGTTATCCGTGTTGAAGACGCCCCTGATGGGGACCCTGCTGCAGTAGCAGAACGAATCCAAGCCTGGCAACGCTGGGAGGGGGATTACTACCATGGGTCTCGTGCGAATGGACATCTACCATTAGCTTCAGCGCCTGTTGAACAAAGTAAATTCAAACTGATGATATCCTTCATAAAATATTTATTGAATGGTAATGCAAGTGCACTTCCGCCGCTTGGTCTTGATGCGAAACGATACTGGAACGAAGAAATGTTTACCGATTTCCATAACTATATTAATAAAAGCCTAGGCCTTGATCTGGAGGGTCAGGAAGGATACGCTATTGTTGCGCCACGAGCCGATATCAACATGGAGTTACATTCCGTGTTAATGGGAAACAACTCCTACGCGGGTGATATCCCTGGGATTACCCCTGCCTATTCGAGTGATATGGTCGTTCGAAGCATTCTGTACCCGGCATTGATCTTTGCGAACCCAGGTCGAAATATCACAACAAGCTCGCTGATGAACTACCCTGAAGGTTACGGCCCATATACGTTAAATGACGGAAAAGCCTATAAGCCGTACTCCTCAAGTGTAGTGAAGAACGCCTTTAGCTCTCACCTTCGAACCTATGATGGACATACATTCTGGGAAGCACACCTCCAACGAATGAACGATGGTGCAAGCGTGTATTATTACTCCGGCCATGGAACCGGTGGAAGCGGCATGTCAGGCATGTATGAACAAACAGCTGAATCGAACTATCCTGATCAGATTTGGTGGGATGCCTGGCGTGGATACATGTATGATAACTGGAAGATGCCTCGGGAAGTGGCCGGGTTAATCTGGTTCAACCCTGAGCCCCCAATGCTGTACGATATTATCCATTACAAATGGGTTGATCAACAGTTCCAGAACCTCCGTAGTAACGCGGTATTGTATATGTCCTGTACAACAGGTGATGGGGACGCCCCCTTGGTCTATTTAGAGCATGGTGCAGTCTGTTGGTATGGGAACGCGAACACCGGGATGTGCCCAGAGGCGGATATAGGAGATGATGAAGTCTTCATAGCTACCCTGATTAATGGAGTATCGATTGGTGTTGCGTGGTCACACCAAGTCTGGCTCCACTATCGAGACTTCACAACAGGGGACCCAACCTCTATGTATGGTCCTTCGAGTTGGGATCCGACTAATCCGGTTGCATCCATCCAGGTTATCTACGGTGACCCAAGCTTAGTCATCTACAGCCCCGAATGGCAATCACCAGTACCCATAGATGCTTAAACGCATCTCCCCCTTTTTCTTTTTTTTTATTTTTTGTCTTATTTTAAAAAACAATTTGCATTTTCACAGACTGAATGTTGCAGAAAAAAAGGAAGAATAAGAAATATCACTGACGTTGTTTCTTAAACTTATACCCGTAATAAATAGCACCCGTATGCCCATCTTGCTGGATCTTCCTAAATGTACTTTCGACTTTCATCCCAATTTTCATTTCGTCTAAGGGGCAGTCAACTATCTGGGCTGTTATCTGGGGGCCTTCTTCGAGTTTAATGATCGCAATCGGATACGGTGTTTGTTCTTCGAAATCCTCAGGACCAACATGGATAATCGTATACGTCACCACTTCTCCTTTCCCGATCAGTTTAATTTCCTTCATATTGCCTATACTTTTTCGTCGACAGTACGGGCAGGATTCTCGTGGTGGGAAAAAGACCCGTTCGCAGGTCCCGCATTTGTTTCCCATGAAGTTGTACCGCTGCGGGATCTCTCTCCAGAATCGTGCAACGCCTTCTTTCATTGTTACATCGCCTCCATGATATGAATAACACAGGTTGCTCCAGAGCCACCCACATTATGGGCAAGCCCTATTTTTGCGTCTTTCACTTGTCGTTTCCCTGCTTCACCTCGTAACTGCATGGTGAGTTCAACGATCTGCGCAACTCCCGTTGCTCCAACAGGGTGCCCTTTTGCTTTTAGACCACCACTGGTATTGACTGGTAATGAGCCGTCTAAGGTGGTGATCTTGTTGTCGATGGCTTTTCCACCTTTTCCTTTTTCGACAAATCCCAGGTCTTCGATTGCGCAGATTTCTGCAATAGTAAAACAATCGTGTACCTCTGCGAAATCGATATCTTTTGGGGTGAGGTTCGCTTGTTTATACGCCATTTTTGCTGCATATACGGTTGCATCAAGTGTGCAAATGTCTCTGCGTCCATGGAGTGCAAGGGTATCTGAGGCTTGTCCTGATCCAATAATTTTAACTGGTTTGTCGGTGTATTTCTTTGCTTTTTCCGCAGCGCAGAGCACAAGAGAGGCTGCGCCATCGCTCACCGGGGAGCAGTCCAGGAGTCCTAAGGGGTATGCGACGGTTGTGGCTTTTAAAACCGATTCTAATGAAATAGGTGATTGATATTGGGCATAGGGGTTAAAGGCACCATTGGCATGGTTTTTGACTGCGACTTGCGCGAGTTGTTCTTTGGTTGTCCCGTATTCATGCATATGCCTCGTTGCGATCATTGCATAAATACCAGGAAATGTTGCGCCAAAGAACGCTTCCCATTCCTGGTCAGATGCTGTTGCGAGGATCTCTGTTGCTTCAGAACCTCCGACGTCATTCATCTTTTCTATTCCACCAACAACCACGATATCATTCATACCGGAGGCTATGGAGAGGTACCCTTCACGAACTGCAAGACCCCCAGACGCACAAGCCCCTTCGACACGGGTTGCTGGGATATGAAGCTGTGAAAACCCGGAGACTTCAGCGACAAGTGCGCCAATATGTTCCTGGTCGACGAATCGCCCGGAGCTCATAGAGCCGACATACAGGGCGTCGATATCTTTTCCTTCGATTTTTGCATCAAGGATTGCTTTTGACCCCGCTTCTGCGATAAGTTGCCTGAATGATTTATCCCACAGTTCGCCAAATTTCGTTAATCCTACTCCAATAACTGCAACATCTCTCATGTCTTCTCACTCCCAAAACAACAAGTTTGTCATTTTTGCATAAGTCCCATAATCGACATATTCTTTGTCAGCAACCAGTTGTGCGATAGTTAGTGCTTTCTGTCGTGCAAGTCGAGTAATATTGTTAGTGACCGTCATGTCAAACCCGTCGCTTCCAGCACCTGACCCGTAACTAGTCATGAAGATCCGATCACCTGGTTTCGCGACATCTAAAACCGATGCAAGACCAATCATCGATGCACCAGAATATGTATTGCCGATGTACGGCACCATAAGTCCTTGTTTTACTTGATCCATAGTAAACCCAAGTTTTTTTGCGACATTCACCGGGAATTTCCCGTTTGGCTGATGGAAAATCGCGTAGGTGTAGTCCTGTGGTTTGGTTCCTGCTTTTGTCATGAGGTTTGTTGCACAGTTCGTGATATGTTTAAAGTACGCAGGCTCTCCGGTGAATCGTCCCCCATGGGATGGATATTTCATTTCTGCTCGTCGCCAGAAGTCAGGGGTATCAGTCGTGTAGGAAAGGGTATGGTTTATGGTAGCAATGACATTGGTTCTTCCTATGATGAATGCAGCCCCACCAGCGGATGCAGAATATTCGAGTGCGTCCCCGGGTGCTGCCTGTGATGTATCTGCTCCGATAGCGACCCCGTAGTCGATCATACCTGCTTTGACAAGCCCAAAACAGGTCTGTATAGCAGCGGTTCCTGCTTTGCATGCGAATTCGTAATCAGCAACCATCAGGTCTGGTGTTGCACCAATTGCTTCTCCAACAATGGTTCCTGTTGGTTTGACTGCGTACGGGTGTGATTCACTCCCGACGTAGATAGCACCGATGTCCGTAGGATTCAGTGTGCAGCGTTTGAGTGCCGCACGTATCGCCTCAACACTAATAGTTGCAGTATCCTGATCAACTGAGGGTACTGATTTTTCAAAAATCCCTAATCCTCGGCTGATGGCTTGTCCGTCTTTCCCCCAGACTGCTGCGATTACTTCTGCTTTAATGCGGTAGCGAGGTATATGCGCTCCATAACTTACAATGCCTATTTGCTCCATGGTGAACCCAACAAGAGGCAAAACAAAAAAGACTACTTAAAAGTGCCGATTGATGTTCGACGATTGCCGTAATAAAAAAATGGTTAGCCTGAGAGCGTGATTTTTTTTCCGCCTTTTAAGGCCTCGACTGATTGTTCCGCTACTTTCTCAAGTTTGTCGTTATCCATCAATTCTTTCCGTGCCTTCAGGTTCTGGCTGCGGAGGATTTCTCTGTTTTCCTGAAATTGTTGCATCCGTTCTTTTTTCACGGAGACAATTTTTGATCGCATCTCCAAGGCTTTTTCATGGTTGCTCTGTGCTTCTTCTCGTATCTCAATGTATTTCTTATGTTTCTTGTTTGCTTCACCAATCAGCGTTGCGATTTCGTAGACTAGTTTTTTGTACTCCTGGTGTTTCTGCTGGCTTTCATTATAATATTTTTGAACCTTCTCATGTTCTTTATCCGCTTTCTGAAATAATTCAGTGATTCCCTTATCTGTATCTGAGAGATCCACTTCGATGAGTTGTTGTTTCTCCATTTGTTTTTTGACTTCAGAAAATTCCTTTCGTTTTAGTTTTATCCGGTCAATCAGTTTGTTTTCTTTCCTGGTGTTCATAATGGAGGTTTCTTGTTCGTATTCCATCATTTGGATATCTGCTTTGATTTCCTCAACACGGAGCGGGAGGTTTTTAATAACGTCTCCTTTTTTCTTCCGTTTCGCGTCAATCAGTTCCTTTGCCTGCTGTTGATATTGATTCCTTTTTTCCTTGTGCTCCTTCATTTTTGCAACAAGTTTTTCTCGTTCTTTCTTGAATTTTTCCATGTCGTCTTTGAGTTCTTTGCCTTTGTCGTTAAGCATATCTCGTTCTTCACGAAATTGTTTTGCTACTTGGTTGAGCTCGTTACGTTTCTCGATTAGACTCTGGTATTTCTTCTCTGCATTCTTGAGTTGCTCTAGGTCTTCCTTCTTTGTTGATTCTTTTTCTTTCACCGGAGACACCTTTTTCCAATACTAAATTATTCTCCCATTATAAGGTTTACTACTGCTCTTTCAGTCGGATCCGTACCTGGTTTTTGCCTTTTACCGCTATCCATGGTATTTGGAGATCAGCAATGCTTCCAGCAGGGATTGTGACTTCTACCATATTTTTTTGTTTTCCATTTAGGTAGAAAAAGACTTTCACATTTCGTGCTGAGACTGTTCCGTTATTTGAGATGCTACAGGAAGTGGTAACCTTCTCTCCTGGGTTGAATACCGTTGGCCAGTGAGAGACGTTATCGAGTTTAAGGAGCGTTTTTCCTTCTTTAATCATTGCAATAAGCGTGATGTATTCTGTTTTCTTTTTCCCTGTTTTTTTCACATGCACCGTTACTTGTGTCCAATCCTTCGATTCGTTGTTGTTTGTTGGTGTGACGATGATCTGCACTGTTTTTGATTGTCGACCGTCGATAGCGGTTGCAAGCGGTTCTACGGCGATCATCCATTTTGAGGAAGGTGCTGTTTGCTGTGTAAGTATTTCATACGATTGTGTCTTCTTGATTGGGTTTTGGAGCGTCAGCTCAAAGATTGCTTTTTCTGCTGCTTCGATTTCCTTAATCCGGTCTGTGCAGATGATGCGAACATGTTTTGTGGTGAACACGAGAGCGAGAATGATCAGGAGGAATAAAATAATTACCATAAATATACTGGCAAGCACAATCGCACCATACGAGCCAAACATCTCATTCAGGCCAAGGGTTTCTGCCGCGCCGTCAAACAGGTTGTAGATACTTTCCAGGATATCTCCTGCGATGACGTGGACCGTGACATTAATGGTTGCGGTGGTGCTGGGATCGCCATCTGAAGTAACGGTAATGGTGATGATATCGGAGTTAAGAGTTGTGTCCTTTGGTACTTGAATAACGACCCTGGCATCATCGGTATCGGTACTGTCTCCTCGTCCGAGATTTCTAATGCTTTCTCGTGGGATAAGCGGCCAGTCGTTCTTCGAAGAAGCGGTAATCGTGTAGCTATCGACGTCGTCGATGGCACCGGTATTGTTGTTTTTAATAACGAAGTAGAAGGTACGGTTTTCTCCTTTGCTGATGTTGATATTGTTTGAGTACCCAAGTATCTCAACATCGTATTCGATAGCGGCTTCAGAGACTTCTGCGGAGACTGCTTCACGTGTTATTCCTGTGTTTCCCTGGACAATAAAGGTGACATCAATGGTATCCCCATAGGTATCTTTTGTTTGATTTGTTGAGTTTACAAAGATATGTACCTGGGTTGAAGCACCAGCAGCTAACGATATCAACATGTCTTCGACAACAGCTATCTTCCATGCCCCGACATGGGATTCTGTATACGTTACTGATATATCATCGGTTTTTTTACTCGTAATATTCAAAGTGTAAAGAACGGAACTACCCGGAATGATGAGACCTTCAGGGGGATTTGACTCCGAGGTGACTTTAATGTTGTCTGTTTCATCGAAGGTTACCATCAGCAATGAGGGATACGCCTCTGTATCATACCATGCTCTTATTTTTCCGAATAAACCCATTGATGTATCATTGGTAACAGCTATCGTTAAACCGAGTCGGTCATTATAGTTGATTTCTTTATTGATATCATTAAAGATGAACGTGACAGGTTCGTTTGGCCTTGACAGCAGGAAATCACGTGAGATGTTCTGCGATGTTGTAGCAAGAACTTCATCTCCGTTATACAGCGTCGCCGATACAGAGATCTTTCTGAGGAGATCACGTGCGTTGAGATAGAAGATTGCTGTGGCGTCTGTAAGTATCTTACTTCGCGAGAGAGCAGGTCCGTCCCATGTGATAGGTTTTTTCGAAAAATCAGTTCTTATGAGTGTATCGTTTGTTGTTTTATTTTCGTCCATTATGTTTTTGCTGTGAAGGTAATAGACTTTTGAGTTTTCGTTTTCACCTGTTAGTTTTAGAGGGAGGATGATATGTGATGGATGGGCACTTGAACCATAATAAAACGATGATCCTCGCAGGGCGTCGGTGATTTCCCCGAAATCGGAGAGGGTGAGATTGAAGCCTTCTTCTTTGAATGTCTCTGTCATGTTGATGATCTCTTTGAGTGTCTCGCCCCATTGGTGCAATGTGTCGATTTTTCGTTTGCTGAGAATATTTGCTACTTTTTTGAGTAAATCCCCATCTCCCAGACCTAATTTTTCTAAGAGGTTCAATATCTTACTGATAGCTCGTTCACTGGGGATGATTTCTACACTAAAAGATAGTATTTCATTAGGTTGTAATGTTATTGTTTTATTTTCAAGATTTAGGGTCATGGGTATACGTTTTATCTGCCTGGAGAGCATCGTGTGTTTGATGGTGATTGTTGCATTTTTTATCTCTTTAGGGATGGGAAATTCACCAAATAAAAGCGTCTTTTTTGCTATACTTATTTTTACTTTATCCTTTTCTCCGATGAATTTTGATTTAGATGAGAAAAAGAGGTTAAAGATGATGTCGCCGGAAATTTCTGCTGGCTGTTCGCCTGTATATGTGTAGTCTTCTTGAATTTTAAATGGGTTAAACATATCGAATAATTCATCGAAGTATTGTTGGAATTCATCAGGTAATTCTTCTGAACCTCCGAGTATGGAACTCAAATCTGAGAATTTGTACATGACCCAGAGTTCAATCCAGGCGAGAAATTCTTCAGCGTTGATCTTAGGTATAAGACGAGTTCCGTTTTTTATGAAAAAAGGTGGAGGTAGTTCTGAGTCATTTGTCGAAGTGGGTGGAGTAAGGCTCATCTGAGATCCGTTCTCACTTAGATCTTCCAAAAGAAACGGGTCGTATTTCGTAAAATAAAGGGTGGTTGTTTCTCCCGATGGTTGAGCGGTTACCGTGTTGTTTTGAATACAGGATAGAAGCGAGGCTAAAATAATCAATAATGCGAGTGTTGTCGCTCGGAGTGTTTTGTTGATATGCATTTCTTCTCAACCTCGATAGTTACTATCTACCTTGTTAATATATAAATCTTTGTTTACAACAGTTACCATTTTTTTAGAAATATAATATATAACATATTTAATAAGATTGTGGGTATCTTCTCTCTGGAAAATGTGGGGGTTAGTTATTGAGAAAAAGTGTTTAGATCAGTGGGGTTTTTCGTAGCCAGTCCAGGTCGCTAATATATAAGCTTCGTATGTCTGAAAGGCCGTATCGGAGCATGGCAATCCGTTCGAGTCCGAGTCCCCAGGCAAGCACCGGGTTTTTCACACCAATCGGCTCTGTTACTTCCGGCCGGAAGATACCGCTACCGCCAAGTTCCATCCATTTGCCGTTCCAGAACACTTCGACTTCCATGCTTGGTTCCGTGTACGGGAAGTATCCTGGTCTGAACCTGATTTTTTCGAATCCCATTCTACGGTAGAATTCTTTGAGGATGCCGATGAGTTGTCGGAAGTTCGCATTCTCTTCATAGATGATTCCCTCGATTTGGTAGAACTCAGGGAGGTGCGTCGTGTCGATGTCTTCTTTTCGAAAGACCCGTTCAAGGGAAAATACTTTACAGGGTGGTTTGGGGTGGTTGTAGAGGTACCGGATGGTGTTCACTGTGGTATGGGTTCGTAACAATGCTCGTTCTCCCTCTGTTTTTGAGAATTTGTACCCCCACCCTGTTGATCCCGTGGTCCCCCCGTTTTCATGGACCCTTGCGATTTCCTCAAGTAATTGTTTTTCTTGTATTGGTAGTTTTGCTGGAACTTTGCAGTAGAAGGTATCTTGCATTTCTCGGGCAGGGTGATCCTGTGGGATGAAAAGAACATCCATGTTCCAGAAACATGATTCAACGTAGTCTCCTTGTATTTCTTGGAACCCCATTTCGACGAAGATCTGTCGGATTTCAGAAATCAGCTTGACTAAAGGATGTGGTTTGCCTCCATAGATCGCGGGGGCGAACGCGTGGATGTCGTACGGCCTGATTGTTTTTTGTTTCCATTCACTGTTTTTTATGACTGCGCTCGTTACCTGAGAGATTTCCTCTTGGATTTCGAAACCGGTCTCCACCACCTTTTTTCCATGTTCTGTTAAGATGATTGTGCTCGTGATTAGTTCTTTTTCTTTGATAACGTTCTTTCGAGATGCGAGGGGTTTGATGCTGTCTTTTTCGATTTCTTGTTCTGGGTGTTCGTGCAGCAGACGTAAGAGTTTTTCTACGTCTGTTACTTCGGAGAGTGCTTTTTTTCCTTTGTCGGTCATTTCGATGATAGTGTCTTTCTCTTTCCTGATGGAAGCCCAGCCATTGGTTTTAAGCCAGCCGATTGCAACGGAGATTTCATCAGAATCAAGAACCGCTGAGAGATCCTTTAACGTGATTGTTCCTTTCCTATCAGATAAAAGTTTGAGTGCGCGTTTCTCGGGGAGTCCTTTTTCAACAAATCGTTTACCTTCTTTCCCCAGTGAATAAACGGTTTTGATGTGGTTGTCCATCATGACAAGTTTTTTTGATTGCAACCAAGAAGCTGCGTTTGAAACTTCAACATCTTGGGAAAACTGCCCGTTTTTGAAGATGTCTTCCGGTGAGCCTTTTCCGTGGAGTTTCTTGAGAGCGAGTAAGACTTTTTTCTCGTTCAAAGACAGTTCCTTGATGGTTTTATCGACATCCATTGAAACCTGAAATTGTCTTGCTACGTATTAAGATGTCGATGTTTCTTTTTGATGGGAAAGAATTATAAAATAATAGTTCTTCCACGTTCGTACCTGGGGAGTTAGCTATGATTGGAAAATTACCAGAAAATGTCTTACAAGCAATATTGGAAGCCATTCCCATCGAATTTTCTGTGATCGATAAAAACGAAAAGGTATTGGCATGGAACAAGCAT
>Ga0315279_10010401_pt1 | contig 10937 bp, 5 predicted proteins | sample YL17G06_20_MG_FD_203694 | JGI IMG/M metagenome (GOLD analysis project Ga0315279, IMG submission 203694) | Sediment microbial communities from Yellowstone Lake, YNP, Wyoming, USA - YL17G06_20 | ecosystem: Environmental > Aquatic > Freshwater > Lake > Sediment | place: USA: Wyoming | collected...
CTGCAGACCCGCGTGCGCGAGGCGACGCAGGAACTGCGTGCCAGCCACGCCGAACTGATCGAGAGCTACCGGCGGATGTTCGTGCTGCGCGAAGCGCTGGCGCGCGCCGAGCAGATGGCGGCGGTCGGGCAGACGGCGGCCAGCGTCGCCCACCAGATCGGCACGCCGCTGAACCTCATCTCCGGCTACGTGCAGATGCTGATGGAGGAAGCGGGCGAGGACTCGCGTAGCGCGCTGCGGCTGCAGATCGTCCAGGAGCAGATCCAGAAGGTGACCACGATCGTGCGGACGATGCTCGATCACGCCCGGCGGCCGGTGCCACAGAAGCCGACCGACGCGGCGCAGATGGTCGAGCGCGTGTGCGACCTGGCGCGCCCCAAGCTCGACGCCGCGGGCGTCGGCCTGCAGCTGACGATCGACCGCCACATCCCGCTGGTGACCGCCGACGTCGTGCAGCTCGAACTCGCGCTGCTCAACCTCATCACCAACAGCCTCGACGCGATGCCGGAAGGCGGGAACCTGGCAATCACCGTGGCGGCCACACCCTCCGGCGTTCGCATCCAGGTGTCGGACACCGGCACCGGCATCGACCCGGATCTGCTGCCGAAGATTTTCGATCCGTGGGTGACCACCAAGACGGCTGGGCACGGATCCGGCCTGGGCCTGAGCATCACGCGCGACGCGGTGACGGCGCACGGCGGGACGATCACCGCCTCAAGCGAGCACGGCGCGGGCGCGACCTTTACGATTGATCTGCCCGCGGCGCCGCAGGGCGCCGCCGGAGGCGAAGTGGCCGTGAACGTTGGTGGTTCGTAGATGGTAGTTCGTAGTTGGCGAATATGCATCGCATCCTGATTGTCGACGACGATCGCGAGACGTGCCGGTTCATGGCGGAGCTGCTCGGGCAGACGGGGCGCGAGTTCGATGTCGCCTACGATCCCGACACCGCGCTGGCGCTGGCGCGCACGAAGGCGTTCGACCTGGTGATCTCGGACATCAACCTGAACGCAGCCATCTCGGGCCTGGACGTGCTGCGCGCGTTCAAGGCGGCGAACCCCGGCGGCGCCGTCGTGCTCATCAGCGGATTCGGCACGCTGGAGACGGCCATCGACGCGGTGCGGGCGGGCGCGTTCGACTACATCAGCAAGCCGTTCAACATCGGCGAGGTGAAGGCGATCGTCGAGCGGGCGCTGAAGCAGCCGGCCGCGCCGCCGTCCGAAGCGCCCCCGGTCCGCCAGCCGCCCGTGCCCGGCCTCATCGGTCGGACCGCGGCGATGTTCGACGTCTACAAGCAGATCGCACGGGCCGCCGACGCCGTGGCGCCGGTGCTCATCGTCGGCGAGAGCGGAACCGGCAAGGAGCTGGTGGCCCGCGCGATTCACTCGCACGGCCGGCGCGCCGGCCGGCCCTTCGTGCCGATCAACTGCGGGGCGATCACCGAGACGCTTCTCGAGTCCGAGCTGTTCGGCCACGCCCGCGGGTCGTTCACGGGCGCCGTCGCCGACGCGAAGGGGATTTTCGAGCAGGCCACCGGCGGGACGGTGTTGCTCGACGAGATCGGCGAGACGTCGCCGGCGCTGCAGGTGAAACTGCTGCGCGTGCTCGAGGAGGGCGAAGTCCGGCCCGTCGGCGCCAGCCGCCCGGTCAAGGTGGACGTGCGCATCGTCGCGGCGACCAACGTCGACCTCGAGCGCGGCGTCGCCGAGCAGCGTTTCCGCCAGGATTTGTACTACCGCCTGAGCGTGATCGTCATCCACGTGCCGTCGCTGCGCGAGCGCCGCGCGGACATCCCGTTGCTGGTCGAGCAGTTTCTCGCCAACGCCAGCGCGCGCCTGGGCCGCACGGTCGCCATCACGCCCGCGGCGATGGAGGCGTTGACGCGGCACACCTGGCTGGGCAATGTGCGCGAGCTCGAGAACGCGGTCGAGCGGCTGGTGCTGTTCAGCCGGGGGGCATTGGTGGAGGTCGCGGATCTGCCCGCCGTGATGACCGGGGCCGGCGCGCCCGTCGCGCAGCAGATCTTCGCGGATCTGCCGCCGCTGGAGGAGATCGAGCGCCGGTACCTGGTGCACGTGCTGAAATCGGTGCGCGGCAACCGCACGCGCGCGGCCGAAGTGATGGGCATCGACCGGCGCACGCTCTATCGGATGGCGGAACGGTTCGGGATCGATTTGAAGGACGAGACGACGTGAGCAAACGGCTTAAGGCTTATGGCTCAGGGCTTATGGCCAGCCTGGCTTACGGCACCACCCAGCCTTGAGCCCGATCGGGCCTTAAGCCCTAAGCCCTAAGCCTTGAGCCTTCTTCTACTCCCTCCCGAACAGCACCGTGCTCCACCTGCCCGCGATCAGCGCGCTCACGTGCGCGATCGCCACGGGCCATTCCCACGCGTTCTGGTAGGCCATGTAGCGCGGCACCCAGTCCGGCTCGAACTTCTCCTTGAACTGCCGCAGCCCCTGGAAGTTGTACCAGTGCTCGCCGTGCTGGAAGAGCAGGTTGGCGAGCCGTTCGCGCAGGTGCGCGCCCGCCAGCTCGCCGACGCTCGCGAGCGGCGCCATGCCGAGGTTGAAGCGCCGGTACCCCTTCTCCTTGCCATGCAGGAACAGCGACACGAAGAGGAAATCCATCACCTTCGGCGCGTCGGAGCGGTAGCGCATCAGGTCGACCGACAGTTCCTCGCGCCTGGGGCCGGCCAGCACGTTCGCGAACGCGATGAGGCGACCGGCAGCGTCCTCCACGATGGCGACCGGGAAGTGGAGGACGTAGGACTCGTCGAAGAACCCGATCGAGAACTGCCGCTCGCGCACCTGCTTCGAGCGCAGCCAGTCGTCGGAAATCTCGCGCAGCTGCGGCAGCACGCGGCGCACCTCGACCGGGGCGAGCACGCGGAAGCGGACGCCGTCGCGTTCGCTCCGCCGCACGATCTGGCGATACAGCTTTCCGGCCGGCCCCTCGAGCGTGACGCGCCCGAGCGGCAGCTGCCCTTCTTCACCGAGCTTGAAGAACCCGTAGCCGCGATCGTGCAGCGGCGGGATCCACTCGAGCGACATCTGGTAGAACACCGGCCGCCGGTCGATCTCGCCGGCAAACGTGAACAGCGCGTTGAGGAAGGCGCCGCGGTCGGCCGGGTTGCGCACGACCGGATCGGAGAGCACCACCATGTAGGGCCCGGTCGTCCGGTACAGGCAGAAGCCGCGGTCGTTGTCGAAGAACACTTCCTTGTCGCCGTTGGCCACCATCATCGACGACGTCGTCGTGCCGATCTCGCCGTTCAGCTGTAACGCCCGTTCGACCGTGTCCTCGGGCGGGCGCCTGAAGCGGATCGGCACTCGCAGCAGCGCGTAGAGCGCGACGGCGCCCACCGCGACGGCCAGGCTGATGCCGGTGCGCAGGAAGCGCGTGGCCTCGAACCGATAGCCCACGTGCGACAACCGCTCGATGGTGGCGGCTGTGACGCGATGCGCGAAGATGCCGAAGATCAGGAACACGACGAGGGCGACAAACGCCACGCCGACGTCGCGGCCTTCCAGCCAGTCGCCGTGACTCGGCCGATCGAAGAGCGGCGCCTGCGCCACGGCCAGCAGCGCCACCACGCTCAGGACGATCGCTTCCTCGTAGTCGAAACCCTTGAGGATCGCGGAAATCGCGGCGACGAGGAGCAGGATGACCGTCGTGCGCAGGGCGGCCCGGTAGCCTTTCGCCAGGCCCCGCGCGAGCACGAGCAGCAGCACGCCGGTGACCGCGGCCGAGAAGGTGCCCGCTTCCACCAACGGCAGCGGCACGGCTTCCTCGAGCAGGAGCAGCCGGTTGTGCAGTCCGGGCGTGGCCACGCTGAGCAGCATCAGCGCGCCCGAGGCGCCCACGATGCCGGCGATCACGCGGCGGGCCAGCTCGATGCGGCGGGGCGTGCGATGGGTGACCCACGTGAGAATCAGCAGCGACGCCGCGGCCCACGGCACCGCGTAGTAGATGAGGCGGTAGGTGAGATCCACCGCCGACGCCACGCTGTGGGCCACCATCGGCGGGACGTTGCCGGGAATCGGCAGGTGCGCAATCCAGAAGGCGTCCGCGCCCCCGAAGCCGCCGGGCACCATGCTGACGAGGCCGATCGCCTGCCCGAAGAAGAACGATCGGACCGTGCCGAGAACCGGCATCTCGATGTGCGCCGAACGCGCGCACGCGAGGAAGGCGAGCGTCGCCAGCAGCCAGTCGAGCCAGCCGATGGCGGCGAGCCACACCGGGCCGGCGCCCGTCGCCGCGGTCGTGGCGAACCGCTCGACGCGGTTGATCACCGAGCGGGCCGCGATCGCCGCGGCAAGCGACAGGACGAAGGCAAGGCCCGCCAGCAGGATCGCCCCCTCGATCCCGCCCGCCCCGGGCACGATGAGCGCGGCCACCGTCCAGCCGATGAGGCCCGAGATGAACGCGCTGGCGATATTGACGACGCCGCCCTCGATGTCCGCCGACCGATCCACCGCGGGCCGGTAGAGCCAGAAACGAATCGCGGGACCGGCCAGCGGCCCCAGCGTGACGAAGTTGCTCCACGCAAACGCAACCGCGCCGTAACGCCACCGCTCGCTCCACTTCGATCGCGTGTGGGCAAAGGCCACGACGTCGTAGAGGCCCATCACCGCGATGTTCGCGGCGGTCGCCAGCGCCGCCAGCGCCAGCCACGACGAGTCGAGCAACTGCAGCGCCGTGCGCACTTCGCGCGGATGAATCTGGCGAAGCGATCCCCAGCTGATGGCGACCACCACCGCGATGACGAGGAACGGCAGGAACCGCGGGGCATGCCCGACGAGCCACAACCCGATCGTCTCGAGCGCGGCGAGCGCGGCAGAGAAACGGCGGGGCGGCCGGTCCTTGCCGGGCGCCTCGCCGGTCTCGCCGTAGTCGCGGCCGAGATCGATTGCGCCGGGTGCGGTTGCCTGCCCGTCAATCGGCAGGCGTGGTTGCTCGGTCAAGGGTGGTGCCCCGTCGTCCGATGTCCGAAGTCCGATGTCCGGTGTCCGAAGGTCCAGCCTTCGCTCGCCTCGGGCGAGCTACGGCTGGGCAAGCCGAATCGTAGCCTCGTTCCTGGTCCCCGATCCCGACCGGCGACCTCCTGGATGAACCTTGTGATCGTATCGCCAACCGCCGCGTAGTTGCCATCGAAGTGATGCGATCCGGGCAAGCGCGCGACGCGGAAGGCCGGCACGTTGGCGAGACCGCGGCACGCGCTCTCGGTGTCGTCTTCGCCCATCACGCACAGCGTCGGCAGGCGCAGCTCCTGCACCGTGGGCGCCACACGCGTGGCCGGATCCTCGGGCGGCGTACGCAGCCAGTCCAGCGGGTCGATTTCGAAGCTGGCGCTCGGACCGGGCGCGATCAGCACCAGGCCGTCGATCGCCGACCGTTGCGCCGCCGGCCACGTGCGGAGCACCTCCGGGACGACTTCTGCGCCGAAGGAATAGCCGCCGACAAGCGCCGGCCGTCCGACAGCCGAAACGAGGCTGCGCAGGTCGGCACCGACCTGCGCGGGCGTCTTCCGCCGCCAGAAGTACCTGAGCGAACTCACACCGACCACCGCGATTCCGTGCTGCGTCAGGTGGTCCGCGACTGCCTCGTCCAGGGCGGCCCAGCCGCCGTCGCCGGAGAGGAAAATCAGCCAGGCGGACGGGCTCTCGCGCGGCCAGCGGTATTCGAGCGGCAGGCCGAGCCTGTCGAGGCGCTCCTCGATAGCCGCGAAGGTTGGCGACGCCGGGGGTCTCGGGCGCCCAGCCGGCTCGTTGGCCTTCCAGATCGCCTCGAGCGCATCGTCGAACGCCTGTCCCCAGTGAACCGGCTTCCCGAAACCGTGACCAGTGCCGTCCAGTTCGACCAGGTGCGCGTTGGCCATGCCGCCAACGAACGTGCGCGTCTGCTCGAGCGGGCACACCTGGTCCTGCCTGCCGTGCAACACGTACCACGGGTGCGAGAGCGCCTTCACTGCGGGAAGCCACGTGACGCGTTTCTTCGCGTCGTAGGCCGGCGCCCAGCCGGTCGATCGACACACCGGGCGCGGCACGTCGAGGTCTGCGCAGAAGCCGAGGCTGACGCCGCCGGCGAACGTCGTGGGCGGCGCGGGCGCCAGCGCGGCGTAGACGAGCGTCGCCCCTGAGGAGTATCCGATCAGCACCGGCGCATGGTAGTCGGCCAGCCCCAGCCGCTTCTGCGCCGCGTGCGACAGCGCTTCCAGATCGCCGGCCGGATACCAGCAGCCGCGTCCGGGCGCCGCCGCGCGGCTCAGTTTCGGAAGCGAGATCCCGACGACGATGGCTGTCGGAGCGATGCGGCGGGCCATGTCGACGACGCCCAGGTTCCAGCCGCCGTCGCCGCTGAGGAACAGCACGACACGGCTGGTCGGCGTGCGCGGGACGTAGACCATCGACGACCCGACGATGGGCAGGTCGATGCGGCGTTCGTCCCACGTGCGGGCAGGTGATCGCTGGCCGGTTGCGCCCGTTGGGCCCATCGCCACCACCATCAACGCCCCAATCGTCACACGGGCGGCGGAGAGTCGCACGTCATTCCTCACAGTCGCACGAAGTACTGCGCGTCGGCGTCGTAGGCCGCCACCATGCGCAGCAGCGAGAACAGCCCGTAGAGCGGAAGCAGCCGCGGCGCCAGATCCAGCCGGATCTCGGGGCCGGGAAACACGTTCGGCATGTCGAGGAAGACGACCAGGACCAGCAGGTCGAAGACGAGCAGGGCCAGCATGTCCAGTGGACTCGCGCGCCGGGTCTGCGCAGGGGACCAGAACATCTCGAGAAATCGGCTTGGGGCTTATGGCTTAAGGCTTATGGCCTGGCTCGACCGAGGGCCTGGAGCCACATCTGACGGGCTCACGACGCAATCTCTCAGTTATGGGACTTCCGGGCTTCAGCCCGGGAGCGCAGGACTCGGGGCCCTGAGCCCTGAGCCTACTCGTTACTGACCACACGTGTTCTCCGTCGAGTTTACATCACCGTCTTTGGTCCTTGGTCCGTGGGTCCCCCCGATCCCTGATCCCCAGTCCGTAGTCCCTGATCCCAACCCCCAGTCCCTGATGTAAGCTACTGGTTCCCCGGTCGCAGGGTGCACGTCTCGCGACCCTCCGCGTGGTTTTCGCTCCGAAAGGCTGCGATGAGGTCCGCTCACTTCCCCTCCGTTCCTTTCTGGCTGGCCGTTGTGCTGGCAGTCGGGCTGTTCGGCCTCATTGCCATGCGCGCACAGCCGACGCCGCGCGTGGTGGTTCCCGGGCCCGCCGGCGACGTCACGCTGCTGCCCAACGGTTGGCGCATCGCGCCGGCCGGCCGGCACGTGCAGGTGAGCGATCTGCCGCTGAACATGATCCTCTCGCCCGACGCCCGCTATCTCATCGTCACCAACAACGGCTACGCGAAGCCGACCTTCAGCGTTGTGGACACACGGAACCTGGCGGTCGCGGCAACCGTTCCCGTGGATGAGGCGTGGCTGGGTCTCGCGTGGCACCCGGACGGGAAGCGGTTCTACTCGTCGGCTGAAAACGGGGTGCGCGAATTCGCGTTCGACAACGGGGTCGTGACCGCGGGGCGCACGTTTCCGCTCGGCGCCAGCCCGGTGAAGTCGGCGTTTGCCGGCGGGCTCGCGGTGCGGCCCGACGGGACGCGCCTGTTCGTCGTGCGCGTGCTCGCGCAGACGTTGATGGCGGTGAGCACCGGGAGCGGGAAGGTGGAGAAGACCGTCGACCTGCCGGCCGAGCCGTATACGTGCCTGGTGTCGCGCGACGGCCGGTTCGTTTACGTGTCGTTGTGGGGCGGCGCGAAGCTGCTGGCCTTCGATGCGGACACCCTTGCGCCCGCGGGAGAAGTGCCGACCGGCGATCACCCGAACGCGATGGTGCTTTCCCCCGATGGTTCGACGCTGTTTGTCGCGTGCGCCAACACGAACGCCGTGTGGGTCATCGACACGAAGTCTCTAAAGGCCAGGGAACAGGTGGCCGTCTCGCTCTATCCCGACGCGCCCACGGGCTCGACGCCCAACGCGCTTGCGCTGTCGCCCGACGGCCGCACCCTGTTTGTCGCGAACGCGGACAACAACACGATTGCCGTGGTCTCCCTCGTTTCGGCCGACAAGCCCGAAGGCCCCGAGCCCAGAGCCGTAGGCACCGGGCGTGAGCTCGGGGCCCGCCAGTCCCAGGTCCGCGGCTTCATCCCGACGGGCTGGTACCCCACCGGCGTGCTCGTCACGCCGGACGGCAGGCAGATCTACGTGCTCAGCGGCAAGGGACTGCGATCGCGCGCCAACCCGGGCGGACCGGACCCGGTCAAGGGCACGAGCAACGAGTACATCGCGACGTTGCTGCCCGGGACGCTCTCGACGATTCCGATGCCCGATGACGCGGCATTGCAGCGCTACACGTCGACGGTCTACTCGCTGACGCCGTATACCGCGGCGGGGCGGTTCGCGCCCCCCGATGCACCGACTGCCTCGCCCATTCCGCGGGTGGTCGGCGACGCTTCGCCCATCAAGTACGTCTTCTATGTCATTCGCGAGAACCGGACCTACGACCAGGTGCTGGGGGACATGCGGCAAGGCAACGGCGACGCGAGCCTCTGCCTGTTCGGCGAGGCCGTGACGCCCAACGCGCACGCCATCGCGCGCAACTACGTGCTCTTCGACAACTTCTACGTCAACGCCGAGGTCAGCTACGGCGGCCACGCGTACTCGACGGGCGCCTACTCGACCGACATCGTCGAGAAGATGTGGCCGGCCAACTACGCGAAGCGCGGCGGCGTGTACCTCAGCGAGGGCGGCGGGAACATGCGCGGGCCGTACGGCAACATCGCGGCGCCGTCCGAAGGCTACATCTGGGATGCGTGCACGCGGGAGGGCGTGAGCGTCCGCAGCTACGGCGAGTTCGTCGAACGGGTGCGCGCGGGCGCACGCAACGCCGGCGAGCCGGCCGGCGGCGGCGGGAGCCGCATCCGTCCGAGCGTGCCTGGCCTCGAAGGCCGCATCAACCCGGAGTTCCCGCCGTTCGATCTCGCGATCACGGATCAGCGGCGCGTGGACATCTGGCTGAAGGAATTCCGGCAGTTCGAGGCGAGCGGCGACCTGCCGCGGCTGTCGATCATCAGGCTGCCGAGGGACCATACGGCCGGCGCGCGCGCGGGCGAGGTGACGCCGGTGTCGATGGTCGCCGACAACGATCTCGCGCTCGGCCGCATGGTGGAAGCGATTTCGCGCAGCCGGTTCTGGAAGGAATCGGCGATCTTCGTGCTCGAGGACGACGCGCAGAACGGGCCCGACCACGTCGACGCGCACCGCTCGGTGCTGCTGGTCATCAGCCCGTTCGTCCGCCGGACGACGGTGGACAGCACGCTCTACACGACGTGCGGCGTGCTGCGGACGATGGAGCTGATTCTCGGCCTGCCGCCGATGACGCAGCTCGACGCGGCCGCGACGCCGCTCTACAACGCGTTCCAGGCGACGCCGGTGCTGTCACCGTACACCGCAGAGCAGGCGCGCGTGCCGCTCGATCGGCTGAACCCCCCGAAGGGGCCGGGCGCGGCGGAAGCGCTCGCGTTCGATCTGGACGAGGCGGACCGGGCGCCGGACATCGCCTTCAGCGAGAACGTCTGGAAGGCGGTGCGCGGCGCGTCCTCGCCCATGCCACCCCCGCGCCGGTCGGTGTTCGTGAAGGGGATCAAGGAGGACGGGAAGTAGCCGCCTACGCAGCGCTCCGGCACGACTGTGTCCTCGCGCTGCTTCGGCGAGCCAAGGGGGTCCCCGCCATCCAAGCAGAGAACGCGAGGGAGCGGCGTGGGGTATTGGGGCCCCACAAGCGACCGAGCCTGGCGGGGTTTGGGGTCCCCGCCATCCAAACAAAGAGCGGGGCGTTGGGGGCCCCGCGAGCGAGGAGCCTGGCGGGGTGCAGGGGTCCCCGCCATTCAATAAAGGAGGAAACCCGATGAAGCGGCCTCTCATTCGCGGTGCGCTGTGGGTGGCCTGCATCGCGGCGCTCGTGCTCGGCGCCACGCTTGGCGCCGCCACGCCGCCGAAGGTGCAGTTCACCGACACGCGCCTCAAGAACGGTCTGCGCGTGCTCATCTCGGAGGACCATACCGCGCCGGTGTTCTCGATCGCGATCACCTACAACGTGGGATCGCGCAACGAGCGCCGGGGGCGCACCGGCTTCGCGCACCTCTTCGAGCACATGATGTTCAAGGGGTCGCCGAACGTCGGCAGCGGCGAGCACTTCCTGCTCGTCTTCAACAACGGCGGCGACATGAACGGCGGGACCAGCCCGGACAGCACCGTCTACTACGAGACGCTCCCGGCCAACCAGCTGGATCTCGTGCTGTTCCTCGAGTCCGACCGCATGCGGGCGCTCGACATCAACAAGACGAACCTCGACAACCAGATCGCCACGGTGTCCGAAGAGCGCAAGCAGGGCGTGGACAACCAGCCGTACGGCAAGACGAGCGAGGCGATCAGCGATCTCGCCTACACGAACTTCCCCTACAAGCACTCGGTGATCGGATCGCTCGAGGACCTGCGCGCCGCCACCGTGGACGACGTGGCGGCCTTCTTCAGGACCTACTACGCGCCGAACAACGCCGCGCTGGCGATTGTCGGCGACGTGAAGGCGGCCGACTGCCTCGCGAAGGTGCGCCAGTACTTCGAATCGATCCCGCAGCAGGCGCCGCCGCCCGAGGTGGACATGACCGAGCCGGCGCAGACCGCCGAGAAACGAAAGACGCTGGACGACCCGCTGGCGCGCCTGCCGCGGTTGGACATCGTCTACCACATCCCGCAGGCGATGACCTCCGATGCGGACGCGCTGTCGATGCTCGGCAGCGTCCTGTCGAGCGGGCGCAGCTCGCGCTTCTACGACACCATCGTCCGCCAGAAGCAGCTGTCCGCGAGCGTCTTCGCGTCGGCGGGTCAGAGCC
>Ga0315279_10010404_pt1 | contig 10935 bp, 9 predicted proteins | sample YL17G06_20_MG_FD_203694 | JGI IMG/M metagenome (GOLD analysis project Ga0315279, IMG submission 203694) | Sediment microbial communities from Yellowstone Lake, YNP, Wyoming, USA - YL17G06_20 | ecosystem: Environmental > Aquatic > Freshwater > Lake > Sediment | place: USA: Wyoming | collected...
TACGGCATCCCGGTGTTTGCCATCAAGGGCGAGGATGGCGAGAGCTACTACTCGCACATCAACGCCGCCCTGAACCACCGCCCGCACATCACCATGGACGACGGGGCCGACCTGGTCACCACCGGTTTGACCAAGCGAACCGAGGCCATCGCCGAGACGCTGGGCGGGACGGAGGAAACCACCACCGGCGTGATCCGCCTGCGGGCCATGGCCAGGGACGGCGTGCTGCGCTACCCCGTGATCTCGGTGAACGATGCCGATACCAAACACCTGTTCGACAACCGTTACGGCACCGGCCAATCCACCATGGACGGCATTCTGCGCTCCACCAATCTGCTGCTGGCCGGCCTCAAGGTGGTGATCGCGGGTTACGGCTGGTGCGGGCGCGGCTGCGCCATGCGCGCCCGCGGACTCGGCGCCGACGTCATCATCACCGAAGTGAACCCCACCAAGGCCATCGAAGCGGTCATGGACAGCTACCGCGTCATGTCCATGAACGAGGCGGCGCGCATCGGCGACATCTTCATTACCGTCACCGGCAACAAGAGCGTGCTCAGCCGCGACCAGTTCCAGTTGATGAAAGACGGCGCGGTCATGTGCAATGCGGGCCACTTCAACGTCGAAATCGATATCCCGGCGCTGGAGAAGCTGGCTTCCGGCAAGCGGCGCACGCGCGAGTTTGTGGACGAATACGCGATGCCCGACGGCCGCAAGCTCCACCTGCTCGGCGAAGGCCGCCTGATCAACCTGGCCGCCGCCGAAGGCCATCCGGCGTCGGTCATGGACATGAGCTTCGCCAACCAGGCCCTTTCGGTCGAGTACCTGGTCAAGCACGGGGCGGAACTGGAGAACAAGGTCTACCCCGTGCCGCCGGACATCGACAAGAACGTCGCGCGCCTGAAACTAGAGGCGATGGGTCTGAAGATCGACCGGCTGACCCCCGAGCAGGAAGCCTACCTGGCCACCTGGTCCGAAGGAACATAAAAGCAGTGACGAGTGACGAGTGACAAGCGGCCCAGATGTCTGACGGCCACTTGTCACTTGTCACTTGTCACTTATCACTCGTCACTGGTATGCAAGACTTGGCAGACTGGGCGCTAAACCGCGCGCAAATCCTGGGCGCCACATACGCGGATGCGCGCGTGGTGGACAGCCGCGAGCGCTACATCTCCACCAAGAACGGAAAGGTGGGCCAGGCGTCGGTCAGCGACACCATCGGCATCGGCGTGCGCGTGATCGCCGGCGGCGCCTGGGGCTTTGCCTCCACCGATACCCTGACCCGCGAGGCGGTCGAGCAGGCCGCCTCCCGCGCGGTCGCCATCGCCCGCGCCTCGGCCCTGGTCCAGGAACGGGAGCTGGCCCTGGTCCCCGAGGAGCCAATCGAGGCGGAGTGGACTTCACTTATTCGCACCGACCCCTTCACCACCAGCGTCGAAGACAACATTACCCTGCTGCTCCGTGTGGATGCCGAGCTCCGCCGGGTGAAGGGCGTGACTTTGGCCGAAGCGGCGCTGCACTTCCGCCGCCAGGAGCAGCTCTTCGCCAGCACCATCGGCTCCGTGATCCGCCAGACCCGCTACTACACCGGCGCCGGCTACACCGCCCTCTCCTTTTCGGGCAACGAGATTCAAAAGCGCTCCTACCCGAATTCCTTCGGGGGCCAGCACCAGCTTCGCGGCTATGAGCTGGTCGAGGAGTTGCGGCTGGTGGAAAACGCGCCGCGCGTCGCCGAGGAAGCGGTGGCGCTGCACAGCGCCGAGCAATGCCCGGAGGGCGTTTGCGACCTCATTCTGGACAGCTCTCAGCTCGGCCTTCAGATCCACGAATCGATCGGCCATCCAATCGAATTGGACCGCGTGCTGGGCAGCGAGGCCAATTTCGCGGGCATGAGCTTCCTTACCCCGGACAAGCTGAACAGTCTGAAGTACGCCTCGGAAATCGTGAACGTGGTGGCCGATGCGCGGCCGGCACACGGGCCGGGGCTGGGCACCTTTGCCTTCGACGACGAGGGGGTGCCCGCCCAGCGGACCGACATTATTCGCAACGGGCTGTTCACCGGCTACCTGACCTCGCGCGAGACGGCCGCGGCGGTCGGCCAGTCCCGCTCCAACGGCTCCATGCGCGCCGAGGGCTGGAACCGCATCCCGCTGATCCGCATGACCAACGTCAGCCTCCTGCCCGGCGGCCAGACCCTCGATCAACTGGTCGGATCGACCGAGGACGGCATCTGGATGGAAACCAACCGGAGCTGGTCGATCGATGACAAGCGCTACAACTTCCAGTTCGGCTGCGAGATCGGGTGGGAAATCAAGAACGGCCGGAAGACCCGGATGCTGAAGAATCCCAGCTACGGGGGGATCACCACCGAATTCTGGAATTCCTGCGACGGCATCTGCAACGCGGACGATTGGGTCCTATGGGGCACGCCGAACTGCGGCAAGGGCCAGCCGCAGCAAACTATGGGCACCGGACACGGCGCCGCGCCCGCGCGCTTCCGCCGCGTCAAAGTCGGCGTCGCCTATGCCAGTTAAGAGTTAAGAGTTATGAGTTAAGAGTTGCCGCCTCTTAATTCATAACTCTTAACTCTTAACTCTTAACTTCTATGATCACACCAGAGCGCTGCCGGGAGGTCTTTGCCAAGGTGCTGAAGTTCAGCGACGCCGACGAAACCGAGGCGCTCATCGCCGGCGGCGCGCACCAGCTCACCCGCTTCGCCAACAACACCATTCACCAGAACGTGGCCGAGGAGGGCTGCGTGCTGTCGGTCCGGACGGTGTACGGCGGGCGAACGGCGCGGGCCACCACCAACAAGTTTGACGACGCCTCCATCCGGCGTGTGGTGGAAGACTCGGCCTCGGTGGCCCGGCAACAGCAGCCCAATCCGGACCTGCTGCCGATGCCCGGCCCGCAGGAGTGCCCGCCGGTGGAGCGCTTCTACCCCGCCACGGCGGAACTGACGCCCGAGGCGCGCGCCCAGGGGGTTCGGGAGGCGGTCGAAATCGCGCGGCGGCGCAGCCAGACGGCCGCCGGCATCTTCTCCAGCGGCGCCGGCATGCAGGCCATCCTGAATTCCGCCGGCCTGTTCGTCTACCACCAGGACACCCGTTCGGAATTTTCGGTCACCATGCTGGGCAAGAGCAGTTCAGGCTGGGCTAAAGCCAATTCGCCGGATGTGCGCAGCCTTAATGTGGAAGAACTGGCGCTGCGGGCTTCGGCCAAAGCGGCGTTAAGCGCCGAGCCGGTCGAGCTGAAGCCGGAACGCCATACGGTCATCCTGGAGCCGGCCGCCGTCCTCGACCTTGTCGGATTCCTGTTCTACGACTTCGGCGGGCTCGCCATTCACGATCAGCGCAGCTTCCTGACCGGCCGCCTGGGCACGCAATTGTTCGGGGAAAACATTACCATCGCCGACGACGTGTACCATCCGCTGCAGTCGGGAGCGCCGTTTGACGGCGAGGGCATGTGCCGGAAAACCGTGCCGCTGGTGGAGCGCGGCGTGGTCCGCAACGTGGTTTACTCCCGCCAGACGGCCAGGTTGATGCAGGCCGAACCGACCGGGCACGGCTTTCCCCTGCCCAACGAGTTCGGCGAGGCGCCGATGAACATTGTCATCGCCGGGGGCGGCGCCTCGGTCGATAAGATGATCGCCGGCACCGAGCGCGGCATCCTGGTGACGCGCCTGTGGTACATCCGCGAAGTGGATCCTTACGAAAAAGTGCTGACGGGCATGACCCGCGACGGCACCTTCCTGATCGAGGATGGCCAGCCGCGCCGCGGCATCCTGAATTTCCGCTTCAACCAGAGCATGATCGAGATGCTGAACAAGGTGGAGATGCTGGGGCCGGCCGAGCGCGCCGCCGGCGAGGAAGCCTTTGAGATGGTGCTGCCGGCGATGAAAGTGCGCGACTTCAACTTCACCGAAGTCACCAAATTCTGATTCACCACGGCAACAGAGCCGCGAGGTCGCTGCGGCGACCGAGCGGGTGCCCCGGCAGGATAGCGGGACTTCGGGCGGCGGCGCTGCGCGGGCACCCACAGACCGGTACCGGTCTGGCGCTGACGCTTCCGGCTCTGTTGTGGCCAGTGCAAATCTTGCCATGGGACAAACGCACCAAGTCACGAACGTTCAGGAAGAAGATGGGGGCGGGTTGAAGTCGGGGAAGTTCACTCTTCGCTCAAGTTCCGTCAGCCGCTTTTCGACACCGTCCAGCCGTTCTCTTACAGAAGTATCGGTGCGATCAAGGTCCGTGAAACGCTTCTGGGCGCCATCCAGAAAGCCATAGAAGCCGCCCAGGAGCCTGGTTTCCGCATCGTGAAAAGCCTCGACCAGTTGGTCCTTCAAGGCCACAAGATCTTCCCTGGTCGCGAAGCGCTCTTCCAGACGGTTCCCCAGGTCCCACAGATCTTCCTTGGTCGCGAAGCGCTGCAGATCTTCCTTGGTCGCGAAGCGTTGCAGATCTTCCCTGGTCGCGAAGCGCTCTTCCAGACGTTTCTCCACATCCCTCAGGTCTTGCTTGGTAGCTGGCTGATTTCCATTATCCATCGAGCAAATGGTAGCACAAAACGCAAGCGGCGGCGCAAGAGGCGCGGCTTCTCGCGCCCCTGCCCTGTCCGGTTGTGGTTCGGTCTCACGCTACGTGGCCGAAACTTTGATGAAGATGATCACAAAGGTGTAAAGCGCCAGTGACTCAATCAGCGCCAGGCCCAGGATGAGCGCAAAGCGGATGGCGGCGGTGGCCGCTGGGTTGCGCGCCATGCCCTCGGCGGCGGCCGCCGTGGCCCGGCCTTGGGCCAGGCCGCAGATGCCGGAGGCGATGGCCATGGCGAACCCGGATGTGATCACCACCCATTGCTGGGTGTTCGCGGCGGGCGCCGCCGCTGGCGCCTGGGCAAACACCGGGTCGGCCAGGCACAGCACAACCAGAGTCAACAACAGAAAAGCGAGTTTGCGATTCACGTGCTTCTCCTTTTCAGAGCCGCGACCGTAAGGGAGCGGACCGCTGTAGCAGGTTCAACCGCTCCGCTCCCTTACGGTCGCGGCTCTGTTGCATGAAATATCCTCGGGAGGTGGTTTCCGGACATCCCTCGTGCAGCCGGACTCACACCGAGACACCTAATCTTCTTCGGCAACGGCTCCCGCCAGGTAGACCATGGTCAGGAGCATGAAAATATAAGCCTGCAAAAATGAAACGAAGGTATGAAGCCCGAGAAAAACCATGGGCACGCCCAGCGGGACGAGTCCGAAGAAAATCAGGAAAATCAGGTCGCCCGCGAAAATGTTCGCGAAAAGACGAACGGACAGAGACAGCGGCCGGCCGAGGTGGCTGACGATTTCAATGGGGAACATCAGCGGCGCCAGCCACCATACCGGCCCACCGAAGTGCTTGAGGTACTGGATTGGCCCCTGCCGCCGCGCCCCCTGAAAATGGTAGTAAGTAAAGGCGACCATGGCGCAACCGAGCGTCACCTGAATGTTGGCCGTCGGCGAAAGCAGGCTGGGAACCAGCCCAATCAGGTTCGAGAACAGGATAAAAATGCCGAGGGTCAGCACCATGGGCACGAACTCGTGCCCGTGATGGCCGATGATCTCGTGGGACTGCTCGCGCACGAATTCCGTGGCGGCTTCGAAGATGTGCTGCAATTTGCCCGGCCGGTCCATCGAGAGGCGCGTTCGCAGGAACACAAACACCGCTACCACGATAAGCGCCACCAGGACCTGCATGGCGACGTAGTTGGGAATCGGCTCGGCCGCGTTCTCGACGTGGATGTGCAGCGCGGCCAGGAACTTGTTGACCGGCCCGGCAAACAGGCGGTTCAGGAACCGCGTGAACCACAGAATTTCTTCAGCGTGCATCGTTTGTCAGTTTCCGGTTCCGGTAGCCAGTTCGTAAATCATCTCGGCCAGCACACCGGCGACGAAAACAAACAGGCCGCCAAGGAAGGCCCACAGACTGACCACCGAACTTGTCAAAATAACATAGCCGGTGGCGACGATCAACGCGTAGCGCAGCAACCACTTGGCGACCAGCCGCCGCGCGCGCACCGGCTTCTGCCCGCCGATGTGAGCGGCCAGCCCGTCCACCGCCGATTTCAGCCAGTGGAAATTCAGGATGGACAGGACCGCGCCGATGGCAAACCCGCCGGCGTGCCACGCGCCTTTCCAGATGAGCAGCACCAAGGCGACAAGGACGGCGCAGGCCGCCATCCAGCCGTACATGCGCCGCAGCGCCCGGTCCACGAACTGCTCATCGTCAGACAAAGAAAAAGATAACCGCAGAGACGCGGAGAACGCAGAGGGCAACCGGAATCGGCTCTCTGCGTTCTCTGCGTCTCTGCGGTGAATTCACGGCCCTTCCTTCGAAGTGAGGCGGATGAGCCGCACGAAACCGCCGGCGATGCCCACCAGCATGAACACCCAGTAAAGGAAATGAGTGCCGAATAATCGGTCAAGCCCGTAGCCGACCAGCAAGCCGACCACCGTCGAGGCCGGAAACATCAGCCCGATTTCGAGGTAGCGGTTGATCTGCCGCCAGGCCGAGCGGTCTTGAGGCTGCTGCTGGACCATGCTGAATTTCGGATTGCGGATTGCGTGTTTGAAATCCACAATCCGAAATCCGCAATCCGCAATTCCCCAATGACGATTCTACCTGAAGGGGACCAAAACAGAGCCCGCGGCCAGGCGGATGAACGGCTCGGGATAAATGCCAATCACCAGCGTCATGGCCAGCGTGATGGCCAGGGCCACGCCGACGCCCGGGGAAATATTGAGCCGCTCCGCATCGGTAGCCTCGCGCATGAACATCATGACCACCAGCCGGAAGTAGTAATACAAGGCGACGGCCACGAACACCACGGCAATGACCGCCAGCACGTAGTGGCGGGTCTCGATCAGCGACAGGAAGATGAAGTACTTGCCCAGGAAGCCGGCGGTCGGCGGAATTCCCGCCAGCGACAGCAGGAAGATGAGCATGAACACGGCCGACACCGGGTTCTTGAAGAACAGCCCCGACAAGTCTTCGATCTCATCCCCGATGATGTCCTTGCGGCGCAGGGCGACCAGCACCGTGAATATCCCCAGGTTCATGAAAACATACACCAGCAGGTAAACGGCGATCCCCTTCAGCCCGGTCTCGTTGCCGGCCACCAGGCCCAGCAACATGTAGCCGACGTGCGAGATGGAGGAATACGCGAACAGGCGCTTGGTGTTGTTCTGGCTGATGGCCGCCAGGTTCCCCACCACCATGGTCAGCACGCATACCACCACCAGCAACCCTTCCCAGGCCGGCCGCAGGGGCGCCAGCGGAACCAGAAACACGCGCAGCAGAAACGCGAAGGCGGCGGCCTTGGGAGCCGTGGACATGAAGCCGGTGATGGAGGTAGGCGCGCCTTCATAGGCGTCCGGGGCCCACTGGTGGAAGGGCACGGCGGCTACCTTGAACAGCAGGCCGGTGGCCGTGGTGATCAGCGCCAGGTAAACCACCGGGTCGCCGGAGGGCCGGGCCGCCAGCGCGTCGGCCACCGCCCGCAAGTTGGTGCTGCCCGCCAGGCCGTACAGCAGCGAGAAGCCGTAGGCCAGGATGCCGCTGGAGAAAGCGCCCAGCAGGAAATACTTCATGGCCGCCTCGTTGGACCGCCGGTCGCCCCGCAGGAACCCGGCCAGCACGTAAACGGACAGCGCCATCGTTTCCAGCCCGATGAACAGCGTGATCAGGTCCATGGCCGTGGCCAGAAAGTACATCCCGACCAGGCTGAACAGCATCAGCGCGTAATACTCGCCGTGGTGCTCGTTCTCAACTTCCAGGTAGCGCACCGAGAACAGGATGGCGATGGCGGTGGCAATCAGGAAAATCCAGGTGAAGTAGAGCGCGAAGCCGTCCACCACCAGTCCCCCGCTGAACCCGGAAACCTCGGAGTAGCCGGCCGCCGACATGGCCCGCTGGATCAGCGCCAATTGCACCCCGGTAAAGCCCAGCCCCAGCAGTGCGGTCACCGCGTTGAGGTACTTGTAGCGGCGCTCGTGCAGCAGGTCGGTGAGCAGGATTCCGCAGCCGAACAGCGCCAGCAGCATCGCCGGCTTGATCAGCAGCAGGTCCTGGCGTGAGAAAAACTCGTTAAACATATCTAAACCAGTGATGAGTGATAAGTGACAAGTGAGGAGCGAAAACCGGTCACTTGTCACTCGTCACTTGTCACTTGTCACTTGCCACTTGTCACTTGTCACTTGTCACTCGTCACTTGTCACTTGTCACTTGTCACTTGTCACTCGTCACTTGTCACTTCTCTGTTGTCACTTGCGCTTGCGCCGGCACCACCACCGGCTGCGCCGCGGCCGCCCGCTTCGCATAGTAGTCGGGGCGGACGCGCTGTACGATCTGCGCCACCGGCTGCTCCAGCACGCGGAAATAAGGCTTGGGGTACAGGCCGATCCAGAAGGCCCAGATCACCAGCGGCACCAGCGTGGCCAGCTCCCGCCAGTTCAGGTCCGCCAGTTTCTCGTTTTTGGGGTTGGTGATGGGCCCGAACATGGTGCGCTGGTACAGCCAGAGCATGTAGGCGGCGCCCAGCACGATGCCCACTGCAGCCAGCCCGGCCCATACCTTGTTCACCTCGAACGTCCCCTGCAGGATCGTGAACTCGCCGATGAAGCCGTTCAGCGCCGGCACGCCGATCGACGACATGGTGATGATCATGAAAATGGTGGCGAACACCGGCATCACGCTGGACAGCCCGCCGTATTCCGAAATCTCGCGCGTGTGGCGCCGTTCGTAAACGATGCCGACGATCAAGAACAGCGCGCCCGTCGAAATACCGTGGTTGATCTGCTGGATCACGCTTCCGGCGATGCCGTTGGGGGTCAGCGCGAACAGGCCCAGGGTGCAGAAGCCCAGGTGGCTGACCGAACTGTAGGCCACCAGCTTCTTCCAGTCCTTCTGCATCAGGGAAACCAGCGCGCCGTAGATGATGGCGATGAGCGAGAGCGCCACCATGAACTTCACGATGCGGGAGTCGGCGGAGGCGCCCGGCAGCAAGGGCAGCGAGAAGCGCACAAACCCGTATGTCCCCATTTTCAGCAGCACGCCCGCCAGGATCACGGAACCGGCCGTGGGCGCTTCCACGTGGGCGTCCGGCAGCCAGGTGTGGAACGGGAACATCGGCACCTTGATGGCGAAACCCACGAAGAACGCCAGGAACACCCAGATCTGGGTGTTCAAAGGCAGGTTCAGGCTTATCAGTTGCCGGATGTCGAAGGTGTAAGCGCCGAACTGCGTGTGGTAGCTGAAATACAGCAGCAGGATGCCGAGCAGCATCAGCACCGAGCCGAACAAGGTGTAGAGGAAGAACTTGATGGCGGCGTAAAGCTTGTTCGGCCCGCCCCAGATGCCGATCAGGAAGTACATGGGCACCAGCATCACTTCCCAGAACACGTAGAACAGGAAGAAATCGAGCGACATGAAGACGCCCAGCATTCCCGTCTGCAGCAGCAGAAAGAACGCGTAGTACTCCTTCACCCGGTCCTGGATCGCCGTCCACGACGACAGGATGGAGATGGAGCCCAGCACCGTGGTGAGCATGATCAGCAGCAGGCTGATGCCGTCGATCCCCAGCGAGTAGCGGGCCCCGATCGACGGTATCCACGCGGCCTCTTCCGTGAACTGGAAGCCCGGCTGCGCGCTCTGGAACCAGAACACCAGCGGCAGCGAGACCAGGAAGCCGGCGAAGGCGAAGATGTTGGCCACCCAGCGGATGGCGTCGATGCGCTCCTTGTTCAGCAGCATCACCACCACGGCGCCCGCCAGGGGGGTGAACAGCGTGATCGTCAGAATATGGTTGCGAACGAGTTCCATGTCTTCATACCAGGTTGCAGGTTACAGGTTGCAGGTTGCAGGTGACCGCACCTGTAACCTGCCACCTGTCACCTAAACAGGTAGTACCCCAAAAATGACAGCACACCCAGCACGATCAGCAGGGCGTAACTCTGCACGAACCCGGTCTGGATCATGCGCACCGGGAACGAAACAACCTTGGTGGTGAAACCCAGCAGGCGAACGGCGCCGTCCACCACCCAGGTGTCCCAGAAGATGGAGAGGCGGCTGGTCATGCGCGTGAGCCAGCCGGCGCCGTTGACGCCGCCATCCACGATCCGGGCATCGAATTCGGACAGCGCGCTGCCCAGTTGCTTGCCCATGACCGGGCCTTCAACAAACACGGCGCTGTACAGCTCGTCCACGTAGTATTTGTTCAGCAGCAGCGTGTGCAGGGGTTGAAGCTGGGCCTGCAGTTGCTCGGATTTCTCCGGCCGCCGCACGTACAGGTGGTAGGCCAGGTAGACGCCGGCGGCCGCCAGCGCGATGGCCAGGGCCATCAGCGTGTACTCGGCGGCCTCGAAGTGCGGCTCGGCGCCCAGCGCCTGGATGGCATGCGGGTGGCGGTCGAACACCGGCGCCAGCCAGTGCTCGAGGCGGTTCGAGCCCCCCAGGCTCTTCGGCCAGCCCACCCAGCCGCCCACCACCGAGAGGGCGGCCAGCACGCCCAGCGGCACCAGCATGACCTTCGGGGACTCGTGGATGTGGTGCTCGACTTCGTGGTCCACGCGCGATTTGCCGAAAAATGTCAGGAACACCAGGCGCCACATGTAGAAGGCGGTCATGCCGGCGGTGAGCAAAGCGACCAGCCACAGCAGCCACCAGCCGTGCTCGGGATTCGACCAGGCCTGCCACAGAATCTCGTCCTTGCTGAAGAAGCCGGCCAGCGGAGGGGCCCCGATAATGGCCAGGGCCGCGATCAGGAAGAAGCGATACGTCCAGGGAATCTTGTGGCGCAGCGCGCCCATCTTCCGCAGGTCCTGCTCGCCACCCAGCGCGTGGATCACGCTGCCGGCCCCGAGGAACAACAGCGCCTTGAAGTAGGCGTGCGTCGAGAGGTGGAAGATGCCGG
>Ga0315279_10010405_pt1 | contig 10934 bp, 6 predicted proteins | sample YL17G06_20_MG_FD_203694 | JGI IMG/M metagenome (GOLD analysis project Ga0315279, IMG submission 203694) | Sediment microbial communities from Yellowstone Lake, YNP, Wyoming, USA - YL17G06_20 | ecosystem: Environmental > Aquatic > Freshwater > Lake > Sediment | place: USA: Wyoming | collected...
GTCTCTTCCCAGGAGGACAGAATGGGTCGTGAAGGTCGTCCAAGATGGGGGGGACTTTTTATTTGAGGGAGAGGAACGATTATGGCCAGCGTGGTCCCTGTCTATCGAAGGTATCGGAAGAACTTTTCAAAGATCAAAGAGGTATTGGAAATCTCCAATCTGATCGAAGTTCAGAAGAAATCCTACGAAAAATTTCTACAGGCTGATGTGGATCTGGATAAACGGGAGCCCATCGGACTTCAAGCGGTCTTTAAAACCGTCTTTCCGATCAAAGATTTTTACGAAACCGCCTCTCTTGAATTTGTCAATTACCGTTTAACCGAGCCCAAATATGACGTGGAGGAATGTCTGCTAAGAGGGATGACGTATGCCGCTCCGGTTAAGGTGACCGTCCGCTTAGTCGTTTGGGATGTGAACGAAGAGACCAAGGCTAAAAGCATTAAAGCGGTGAAAGAGCAAGAGGTCTATTTCGGTGAAATTCCTTTGATGACAGAAAATGGGACATTCATTGTCAATGGGACGGAACGGGTGATCGTCAGCCAGCTCCATCGTTCCCCTGGAGTCTTTTTTGATCAGGATCAGATCAAACCCCATACAGGAGGAAAGATCTTCTATTATGCCCGCATCATTCCCTATCGAGGATCCTGGATCGATTTCGAATTTGATCAGAAGGATCTCCTATATGCTCGGATCGACCGACGTCGAAAAATTCCTGTCACCGTGCTGCTCCGCGCCCTTAAATATACTGGTGAGGAACTCCTGGACTATTTTTATCGCAGGGAGAAGGTTCTCTTTCGGAAGGGGAAATGCCTAAAGGAGATATCGAGGGATGTTTTAGTCGGTCAGAAGGCGACTTCCGATATCCTGGATCCAGAGACCCATAAAGTGATTCTTAAAAAACATCGCCGGATCACCGAAGACTCTTTTAGAAGACTGGAGTTGGCCAAGATCAATACCATCTCGGTGGAGTTCCGGGATCTGATCGGACGATATCTAGCAAAGGATGTGGTAGACCCTGAAACGGGTGAGGTGATCGCCGAATGTAATGACGAGGTGACGGAGAAACTGCTCAACGAAATGAAGGAGAGAAAAATCGAAGAATTTGAGACCCTCTTCATCGATAACATCAATGTCAGTTCTTCATTGCGGGATACATTGGTGATAGATAAGATCGGGCTGAGCCGAGAGGAAAGGGAGAAGCTACCCGTTATTGGACCTGGGAAATCCATACGAGAGAAGGAGTCCGAAAGGGCTCTGGTCGACATCTATAAAAGGCTTCGCCCCGGGGATCCTCCCACCATTGAGACAGCGATCGGCCTCTTTTACAACCTCTTTTTCAATCCCGAACGTTATGACCTCTCCAAAGTGGGGAGGATGAAGCTCAACTATAAGCTCGGTTTAAAGGGGAATCCTCCGAAAGTGTTGGTGTTCACCGAGAAATGGAAAAAAGATGCATTGGAAGCAGGGGCAACTTATGTGGGGGGGAGGGAACTGGTCGACCGGATTTTGGAAGGGTGGCTTGATTTTGACGAAGCGATTGCTACTCCAGAGATGGCTGAGGAAATCCAGCGGGCGGCCAAGATCCTTCATCCCGTCGGTCTGATGCCCTCCCTGAAGGATGGGACCATCACGGATGATATTTCCGGAAAGGTGCGAGAGATCCTGGCAGATGAGAAGGCAACTCTGAGGAGACGGGACATCTTGGAGGTCGTCAACTATTTGATCAAATTGAAGGATGGCCAGGGTTCGGTCGACGATATCGACCACTTGGGAAACCGCCGGGTGAGGACCGTTGGAGAGTTGCTTGAGAATCAGTATCACATTGGGCTGGTCAGGATCGAAAGGGCGATCAAGGAGCGGATGAGCCTTCAAGATGTAGAGACCTTGATGCCCCATGATCTCATCAATTCAAAACCCCTTTCCGCCGTGATCAAAGAGTTTTTCGGTTCCAGTCAACTTTCCCAATTTATGGATCAGACAAATCCTCTCTCTGAGGTCACCCACAAACGACGTCTTTCTGCCTTGGGTCCAGGAGGGCTTACAAGGGAAAGAGCAGGATTTGAGGTGAGGGATGTCCACCCCACCCATTACGGTCGGATCTGTCCCATCGAGACCCCTGAGGGACCCAATATCGGTCTCATCGCCTCCCTCAGCACCCATGCCCGTGTGAACGAATATGGATTTATCGAGACCCCTTATCGGGAAGTGGTGAATGGGAAGGTGACCAACAACATCCGATACCTCTTTGCATTGGATGAAGAAGAGGAGATCGAGGGTCAGAAACCTGCGATTGCCCAAGCGAATGCCCCTCTGGATCGGGAGGGGAGGTTCACCGCCCCGCTCATCTCCGCCCGAAGGGGAGGTGAATTTGTGATGGTGAAGCCGGAAGAAATTAAGTATATGGATGTGTCTCCAAAACAATTGGTGAGCGTGGCGACCTCTCTTGTCCCCTTTCTGGAGAACGATGATGCCAACCGTGCCCTCATGGGATCGAATATGCAGCGACAGGCCGTTCCCCTTTTAAGGACGGATGCACCATTGATCGGAACAGGAATGGAGGCGATTGTGGCAAGGGATTCTGGAGTGACCATCGTGGCGAAAAGGGATGGGATCGTCGAAGATGTCGATGCCTCGCGAATTGTCATCCGTGCCGATGAGGATGGCCAAAAGGAGAACGATCCTGGAGTTGACATCTATACCCTCATCAAATACAAACGGTCCAATCAGAATACCTGTATTAATCAGAAACCCATTGTCCGTGTTGGAGAGCGGGTCAGGAAGGGGGAGGTGATTGCGGATGGGCCAGCAACGGATATGGGTGAACTGGCATTGGGGAGGAATGTCCTCGTCGCATTCATGCCTTGGGGAGGGTATAACTTTGAGGATTCGATTCTCATCAGCGAAAAGTTATTGAAAGAGGATACCTATACCTCTCTCCATATCGAGGAGTTGGAGTGCGTGGCCAGAGACACGAAGTTGGGGAAAGAGGAGATTACCTGTGATATCCCGAATGTCGGGGAAGAGGCATTAAACGATTTGGATGAGAGTGGCATCGTCCGCGTTGGAGCGGAGGTGAGACCGGGTAACATTCTCGTTGGCAAAGTGACCCCCAAAGGGGAAACTCAACTCTCTCCGGAGGAGAAACTCCTTCGAGCGATCTTTGGCGAAAAGGCAGGGGATGTTCGAGATACTTCACTGAAAGTCCCCCATGGGATCGAAGGGATCGTGATCGATGCGAAAGTCTTCTCCCGAAAAGGCCAGGAGAAAGATGAGAGGATAAAGGCGATCGAAGATCAAGAGAAAGCGAGATTTTTAAAGAACCAGGCCGATGAGATCCGGATCATCCAGAACAGCATGCGGCGAAAGATCGGAAAATATCTGATTGGCAAAAGGGCCGCTAATCGAATCGCTGATGAAAAGAAAAATCGAGTCTATCTCGAGGCCAAAGAACGGATCAAAGAGGACCACCTCTTTGCCATTCCATTTGATCGGCTGAAGGAGATCAATGTTTTGGAGGGGAAAAAGGTCATTCCTGAAGTGCACCGGTTTCTCACCCATGCAGAGCTCCAGATCAATGTGGTGAAGGGGGTCTTTGGAGATAAATTGTCCAAATTGAAAAGGGGGGATGAACTTGCCCCAGGCGTGATCAAGACGGTCAAAGTCTATATTGCCATGAAACGCAAACTTTCCGTTGGCGATAAGATGTCCGGCCGTCATGGGAACAAAGGAATCATCTCTCGGATTCTTCCCGAAGAGGACATGCCTTACCTGGAGGATGGGGGGCCGATCGATATCATCCTTAACCCATTGGGAGTCCCCTCCCGGATGAACGTGGGGCAAATCCTGGAGGCCCACTTGGGATGGGCAGCTAAGGGACTGGGTTGGAAGATCGAAGAGTATTTGCAGAAACATTTCAATCCCAAACTGCTTCGGAGAAGGATCAAAGAGGTCTATTCCTCAAAAGAAATGAATGATTATCTGGATCAGGCAACGGATGAAGAGATTATCGAATTAGCCCGGAAATTAGGTCAGGGGATCTTCGTCTCTGTCCCCGTATTCGATGGTGCCTCAGAAGAAGAGATCAAAGAACATTTGAGAAAAGCCGGACTTCCGGTTACTGGGCAGACTACCCTCTATGATGGAAGAACCGGAGAACCCTTCCACCAGAAGGTCACGGTAGGCTATATGTACCTCCTCAAATTACACCATTTGGTCGATGACAAGATTCACGCAAGGTCGATCGGCCCCTATTCTCTTGTGACCCAGCAACCCTTGGGAGGTAAAGCCCAGTTCGGAGGTCAAAGATTAGGGGAGATGGAGGTATGGGCATTGGAGGCCTATGGGGCAGCCCACTCCCTCCAGGAATTCTTGACGGTGAAATCTGACGACGTAGCGGGAAGGACGCGAGTCTACGAAGCGATCGTAAAAGGGGAGCATGCCCTAGAGCCTGGACTTCCGGAGTCCTTCAACGTTTTAGTTAAGGAACTTCAGAGCCTTTGCTTGGATGCCGAATTGATTGAAGAGAAAAGGGAAGAAATCTAATAGAACCATGAACTATAAGCGATGAACGATGAACTGTGAAGCATAAGTTGTTTATCGTTCATTGTATATCGTCCATCGTTTGGAGAAGGAGGGAAGCCTTGGAAGATTATCTATCATTCTTTGAAAAGGGAAAAAGTCCAATCAGTTTTAATGCCATCCGCATCTCCATTGCCTCTCCAGAAAAGATCGAGTCGTGGTCCCATGGAGAGGTGAAGAAACCGGAGACAATCAACTACCGGACCTTCAAACCTGAGAAAGATGGGCTCTTCTGTGCAAAGATCTTCGGCCCCACTAAAGATTATGAATGCAATTGTGGCAAATATAAGCGGATGAAACATCGAGGGATTGTTTGCGAGAAGTGTGGAGTGGAGGTCATCCAATCCAAGGTGCGCCGGGAGAGAATGGGGCATATTCGGTTAGCCACGCCGGTGGCTCATATCTGGTTTCTCAAAAGCATTCCCAGCAAGATTGGTATCCTTGCGGACATGACACTGAGAGAGTTGGAGCGAGTCCTCTATTTCGAGGCCTATCTGGTGATTGATGGAAAGGGGACCCCTCTGAAAAAAGGTGAGATCCTCTCTGAAGACCGATACCGAGAGGCCAAGGAAAAATATGGGGATGAGTTGGTGGTGGCTCAGGGAGCTGATGCCATTCGTGAGCTGGTGAGAAACACGAATGTAAAAGAACTCTCGCAGAAGCTACGGATCGAGATGAAGGAGACGACCTCAGAGGCAAAGAAGAAACGTTTGGCGAAACGGTTAAAGATTATTGAATCCTTCTTGGAATCAGGGAACAAGCCGGAGTGGATGATCTTAGAGGTGATTCCTGTTATTCCGCCCGATCTACGTCCTCTCGTCCCCTTGGACGGAGGTCGGTTTGCGACTTCGGATCTCAATGACCTTTACCGGAGAGTGATCAATCGGAACAACCGCCTCAAACGGCTTCTCGAATTGAATGCACCAGAGATCATCATCCGCAACGAAAAGCGAATGCTTCAGGAGGCTGTGGATGCCCTGTTCGATAATGGGAAGAGGGGAAGGACCATCTTGGGGGCCAATAAGAAGCCTCTTAAATCGTTGAGCGATATGCTCCGGGGAAAGCAGGGCCGTTTCCGGCAGAACCTTTTGGGGAAGCGGGTGGACTATTCCGGACGCTCCGTGATCGTCGTCGGTCCTGAACTCAAATTACATCAATGTGGGCTTCCTAAGAAAATGGCGCTTGAGCTCTTCAAACCTTTCATCTATCACCGTTTGGAAGAGAAGGGCCTGGTCACGACGATCAAGAGTGCCAAGAAGATGTTGGAGAAAGAGAAACCTGAGGTGTGGGATGTCTTGGATGAGGTGATCCGTGAACATCCTGTGCTTCTGAATCGTGCTCCAACGCTCCACCGTTTGGGCATTCAGGCCTTCGAGCCCGTTCTCATTGAAGGCAAAGCCATTCAACTCCACCCATTGGTCTGTTCCGCCTTTAACGCAGATTTTGACGGAGATCAAATGGCGGTCCATGTCCCTCTTTCGGTCGAGGCTCAAGCCGAGGCAAGGATTCTGATGATGTCTACTAATAACATCCTTTCTCCTGCCAATGGAAAACCCATCATCGTCCCCACACAAGATATCGTGCTCGGGATTTATTACATGACCAGGGAGCGACCCTATGTCAAGGGGGAGGGGAAGGTGTTTTCAAATCCAGAGGAGGTTCGGATTGCATACGATGCCAATGAAATAGACCTCCATGCCCGGATCAAGGTCCGGATTGATGGAGAATTAGTGGAAACCACTGTAGGCCGGGTCCTCCTCAAAGAGATTCTTCCTGAGGAGATACCGTTTGGGCTGATCAATAAAGTGATGAAGAAAGGGGAGCTGGCAAATCTCATCGACTACTGTTATCGGTTTGGCGGAGAAAAGAAGACCGTCCTTCTATCCGATCGGTTGAAGACATTGGGGTATCATTATGCCACCCTTGCCGGCCTCTCCATTTGCATCGATGACATGCTCATCCCTTCTAATAAAAAGAGCCTCCTCGATGATGCTCAGAAAGAAATTGAGAGTGTTCAAGAACAGTATACGGAGGGACTGATCACAGATGGGGAACGATATAATAAGGTAATCGATATCTGGGCTCAGGTCACAGAGAACATTGCCGGTGTGATGTTGAAGGAACTTGGAAGTGAGGAGGTGGATAGTCCTCAAGGGGTGAAAAAGAGCATTGAGAGTTTTAACCCAATTTATATGATGGCCGATTCCGGAGCTCGAGGGAGTGCACAGCAGGTCAGACAATTAGCAGGGATGCGAGGTTTGATGGCTAAACCTTCTGGAGAGATCATCGAAACTCCTATCACAGCGAACTTCCGTGAGGGGCTCACTGTTTTGCAATACTTCATTTCTACTCATGGCGCTCGAAAGGGACTGGCGGATACGGCATTGAAAACAGCCAATGCTGGATATCTCACCAGGCGATTGGTGGATGTGGCCCAGGATGCGGTGATCACCGAATATGATTGTGGGACGATAGATGGGATCGATGTCACCTCTCTGATGGAAGGGGGAGAGATCATCGAATCGATGAGGGAGCGGATTCTGGGTCGGGTGGCATTGGAGGAGATCCGAGACCCGGATACTGGAGAAGTGATTGTCAAGGGGAATGAGGAGATTGATGAGGCCTTAGCAGAGCGCATTGAGGACATCGGGATTGATAAAGTGAAGATCAGATCGGTCCTGACCTGCAAATCGAAACGGGGGGTCTGTGCCCTCTGTTATGGAAGAGATTTGGCTCGCGGGAGGCTGGTCAATATTGGGGAGGCGATCGGAATCATTGCTGCCCAGTCCATCGGTGAACCGGGGACCCAATTGACGATGAGGACATTCCACATCGGGGGGACTGCCAGCCGGCGGGCCGAACAGACGACATTGGAATGCCGGATCGACGGGAAGGTGAAATTCATCAACCTCAAGACGGTCAGGAACCGTGAAGGGAGCCTGATCGTTATGAATCGAAATGGGGAGATTGCCATCTTAGATGAAAATGGAAGGGAACGAAGGCGTTATTCCCTGATTTACGGGGCCAAATTGAAAGTCAAGGACGGACAGAAGTTGAAGGACGGGGAGATGTTGGCAGAATGGGACCCTTACTCCATCCCTGTTTTAACCGAGGCCTCTGGCCGGGTGAAATTTGGAGATATCATCGAAGGGGTGACGATGCAGGAACAGGTAGATGAGTTTACCGGACTTTCCAGAAAGGTCATCACTGAAACGAAAGATCCGGAACTTCGTCCAAGGATTTCGATCAAGGATGAGAAGGGCAGGACGATGAACCTTCCCGGGTCGCCCTCTCAGGCTCGATATCTCCTTCCTGTCGGGGCAAATATCTTCGTCTCCGAAGGAGATATGGCAGAGGCTGGGGACATCATCGTTAAGATCACACGAGAGACGACGAAGACGAAAGATATCACTGGAGGTCTTCCCCGGGTGGCCGAACTTTTCGAGGCGAGAAAGCCTAAAGAGTATGCGTTGATTAGTGACATCGATGGCGTCGTTGAATTTGGAAAGGACCTCAAAGGGAAGAGAAAGGTGGTCATCCGACCCGATGTGGGCGAACCGAAGGAGTATATGATCCCAAGAGGGAAACATATCAGCGTTCACGAAGGAGATTTCGTCAAGGCAGGGGAGGCATTGATGGACGGTCCATCCAATCCTCATGATATTTTGAGAGTGTTGGGGGACAAGGCCTTAGCTCGATATTTAGTCGATGAGATCCAGGAGGTTTATAAACTTCAGGGGGTGAAGATCAACGACAAACATATCGAGGTGATCGTCCGCCAGATGCTCAAGAGGGTGAAGGTCAGAGAGGTCGGAGACACCCACTTTTTGGTGGACGACCAGGTAGAAAAATATGTTTTTGAAGAGGAGAATGAAAGGGTGTTAAAGGAGGGAGGAAAACCGGCCCTTGGAGAACCTCTCTTCTTGGGGATCACAAAGGCCTCCCTCATCACAGATAGTTTTATCTCTGCTGCCTCCTTTCAAGAGACCACGAAAGTACTCACTCAAGCAGCTGTTGCAGGAAAGGTGGACTATTTGAAAGGGTTGAAAGAAAATGTCATCATGGGACGGCTCATTCCGGCTGGGACCGGCCTCCCAAAATACAAATCATCAGAACTTTGGGTGGAAGGATATACGGGAGAGGAGATGACTCCAGAAGGTACGTCAGAGATGTCGACCGAAAGCGCTACTTAGCTCTTGGCAAATCAATAGAAATAAAAGAAAAGGCCCATTCTTGCAAAACGCAAAATGGGCCTTTTCTTTTGTTCACCCGGCCCGTAGGAGTTTAATTTGACGTAATCTTCTTAGCCTATTATGGTAATTGAAAAAAACAAAGGAATTCCTTACAATAATGTAAGGAATTTAATTCTTACAAGGAGCTCGTATGGTAACTGCAAAAGTCACTTCCAAGGGACAGATCACAATCCCTAAAGAGATTAGGGAGAAGCTCGGGATATCCCCAGGTGAAGAGATAGGATTCGTTGAGAGACGTGGAGTCTTCTTTATCAAAAAGCCGATGAAGAAGTCTCCCTTCGAGAAATGGATGGGGAGGCTGAAGGGTCTCAAGGGGTCGGAGTCGGATAAGATCATCGATGATTTGAGAGGAAGATGATCACCGCAGTCGACACAAACATATTACTGGATATACTGATTCTAGACGAAGCGCATTCGTTGGGTTCGAAACGATTGCTCGATCGATGTTTGGAAAAAGGACAGTTGATCATATGCGAAGTGGTTTATGCTGAACTTTCCTCGCAATTTCCTTCGGAGGGAGAATTGAGAAATTTTCTTTCGGATACGGGGATCAGGCTTATTTACTCCAGTCGAGAAGCTCTCTATTTAGCCGGGGAGCGATGGAGAACGTATACAAGAAAAAGGGAACGAACGATACAATGTCCTCACTGCGGGGAAAAAGTATCCATAACTTGTCCTAAGTGTGGTCAATTCGTTGTATTGAGAGATCGAATACTCGGTGATTTTATTATTGGGGCCCATGCCCTGCTGCACGCCGAGTTGCTTCTTACAAGGGATCGAGGGTTTTATCACACCTATTTTAAAGAATTAAGAATAGGGACTTAAACTCCGTACAATTAGACAATTAGGGGACGTGAAAATGCAACTTGAAGTAAGTTGGAGAAAATGGTGACGAAGTTCGGGTATACGGAAGCAATCGTTGCACAATTTTTGGGGGTCACGCCCTCCTTGGTTGATCGATAAACTGCCTCCGGTGAGCTTTAATGGGGAGGTGCTCTTAGGTTGTATTTGAACTAACCCTTTATTTTGACAAAGACACATCCTTGTGATTCTGGACTAGGAAACCCGTAATAAAACGGTTAAGGATATTTGACAGAATTTTGTTGACAAAGTCGACCGTTTCATTCCAAAATTCAATTGGAAGAAAACGCCCTCTAAATAGAAAATAGCTAACAAAAAACAACCATGAAGATTCCAGAAAGAAAAGCGAATGAAGGGCTAGTAGAGTATGCGGATAGACTTTCCGCTTTGTACTCTGATGTTTTAAGGCCCGAGGATATAAAACCCGAGGGACAATTTTTCACTCCAAAGCAAGTAAGTATCTTTATGGCAGAACTGTTTGATATTAACCGAGATAAGATTACCCTGCTGGACCCGGGGACTGGAATAGGCATCCTATCGGCTGCCTTTTGTGAAAAGTTACTGGGCAGAAAGAAGCCAGTCTCTCTGGTGATAGACGCTTTCGAAAATATATGGGGTCAAAAACATATGGGGTCAGGTCTATTTTATTAGCATATTTTCCTATCCTTCATAATCCTGTTTACAAAAGTAAAATGCACGCTGAGATAATGGGCAACCTCCTTATGGGTGTAACCCCCTATTTCAACCCCGCCTCTTCGATCCCTTCGTTCCTCTTCCGGAAGAACCAAGTGCGTATTCTGGGGACACCATATTTATTTCAGACTATCGGGGCGATCTGGCCGGATTCTTTTATCTTTCAAGAAACTATTTTGCAAACCGTTTGGGATTGAGTATGGTGTCCCCAGAATTAGTCCCCAGAATTACTTCTTAAAGACGAACGTTGTTAAAAGAAAGAATTCACTCTTTACTCTACCATCTGACATGACCCCCCTGACCCCCATGCTTTAACCCAGTAGCCCGATAAATAGTTGAGATGTAATCATACTTGACATTTATTCGGATAATATGTTAACTATATCTACATGATAGAGAGACCCTTTTGGTTGCACCGCATTGAGGAAGCATGGAAGAAACCTGGGGGCAGGCATCAGTAATAAGATATTTGAAGATGACCGGAAAGTCCTGTCTTGCCGAAAAAACTGAACGTACGGTTCACCCTGAGGAGTAAGATGAAGGATAAAT
>Ga0315279_10010406_pt1 | contig 10933 bp, 7 predicted proteins | sample YL17G06_20_MG_FD_203694 | JGI IMG/M metagenome (GOLD analysis project Ga0315279, IMG submission 203694) | Sediment microbial communities from Yellowstone Lake, YNP, Wyoming, USA - YL17G06_20 | ecosystem: Environmental > Aquatic > Freshwater > Lake > Sediment | place: USA: Wyoming | collected...
GCCACTAATGCCCCAACCGATGGGGCATTCTTCCATTTAATGGTTGATTCACTCCACGAGTCAGTAGTAGCATACACATCAACTTCAATGGGCGAAGAAGGGTCTGCATAACAACAATATAACTTTAGTATAGCCGAAGAAATAACCTGCCCACTAGGTATGCTTGTAAGGTTAAACTTGATATAAGCCCTCATAACAGTGCCAGTGCTCAGATAAACATGCAACGTATCCAGCGATCCATAATTCTTATTTTGATTCGTGGAATCAACATAAGAATCAGCAATGGGATACAAGTTATAGGAAGCTGAATTCACTGGTAACGCAAGGAAGGAAGAAAACATTATAGAAACTGTTATCATCACAATAGCTAGACATTTCGCACTACGCAAACGTAACCTCAATAGCTATCCCTTCTCCCTTCCGCACTAATACTGATGGCTGAATACAATTTAAGCCTTCTGGAACTAAGTTCTATCTACGCGTCTTTGTCTCGTAGTTACATTAGGAAATGCAGCGTTACTTTAATGGCAGTTAACTGGCAAAAAGAGAGAATAGTTAACAGGGATAAAATTGTGGTTAATAGAGCATTAAAAGGTCGATAACGCTGAAATAAACTAGCCACCTTTATAACATAGAAAATAAATTATGATGTCTAAACAGCCCTAAAGAGTGAGAAATAGTATGCAGAAAAAAATCTTCTTGTTAATACTCGTTTCATTTATCATAATCTCAGCACTGTGCGGAACGGGAATTACTCCATCCATTGTCCATCCAGTTATGGCAAATTCTGCAACCATTTATGTGCCCGACTCATATGGTACAATACAAGGCGCTGTGAACGCTGCAAACCTAGGCGACGCTATTATAGTGCGGCCTGGAATTTATGCGGAAAATGTTTTCCTCAACAAAAGCTTGACGCTTATTGGAGAAGATAGAAACGCCACTATGATAAGTGGCGGTCACTTAGGAAGCGTTATCCAAGTAGTGTCTCCTAATGTTGTCATCATGAACTTCACTTTACAGAACAGTGGAAACAATCCTGATGACAGTGGCATATTACTCTTTGGAGCTGTTAATACAACTATCCGCAACAACATAATGAAGTACAATATCATTGGTGTCCACCTTCGACATGGATCAAACGGTACTTTGCTTATTGATAATCTAATACTGAATAATACACTATCAGGAATACGCTTAGCTGATAATAACAACTTCAACTACATCATCGGCAACACGCTAACGAATAACACTGTAGGTGTTGAAATTCACGCTTCCTCTTTTAACATGTTCTATCATAACAACTTAATATGCAACAAGGTATATCAAGTGCAGATTCTTGGTGGGGTTTCAAATAGATGGGATGATGGGATTGAGGGGAACTATTGGAGCGACTATGAAGGTTTAGACACTAACGGAGACGGGGTTGGTGACACTGAATTACCAAGCTGGGGGGTGGATTATTATCCGTTAATAGAGCCGTGGAGCATAACTAGGGCTTTCAGTGTTAAGTTGGGCGAAGAAACGTACTATGTTAACGTACAGAGCTATTGTACAACAACGTCATTTGACTTTAACCAGTCATTAAGGCAGATAAGCTTTCGAATCAACGGGCCTCATGGCGTGACTTTCTTCTCTAATGTTAGTGTACCAAAGACACTTCTAAATGCAACATCATCAGAGAATTGGCTAGTCCAATTGAACAATACCGACGTAAGTGCTAAATCCACCATAACAGAAAACACTCACACCTCTATATATTTCACATATACTCTCAGCACCTATGAAGTTCAAATAAGAGTCGTTAAAGTCGAGAAAGGTGTGAACCTCCCCCTATACGCTATAGGATGCGTAGTTGCAATTGCAGTGATAGCTGTAATCATGTTTGTAACGTTAAAGAAGAAAAGAAGCATTGAGACGAAATAGTAATCCCCTGACCCTAACTCCGATTTCTTGGTGAACCTCAGATGCATACATGTTAGATGATTAGAATTGTCAAGTTTTGTTAAGCATGCAGTAGTTGTTTACTATCAAATGTTACGAAATTTGTGGAAGTATGCATGCATGCGCAGCACAGAAAGTGACAATAGAGTTCGAACTTCCAAGAAAGGGGAGTTGGCCACCTTTATTAGTTCCAACGTTAATAGCAGTGTTTTTGGTGGTGACCGTGTCAATCATAATCATTTTTAAAAGAAGAAAATTCGGAAGGGAGGCTAAATTAAAGTTTCTAAAAAGCAGAGTTTACAGATGTTAAGGAATTATTATTAATGATGTGGAAGCTTCTGGGCAGTAAGATACACCTCCACTTTGCGGCACGTCCGTGTAGGCATTGGCATAGGCTCTCGCATTGCCAATATAGACCCACCCCGGAATCTGGAGGTCCAAAATGAAGATTTGAAATGAACCTGGTGGGATCACCCAGTTCTGTAATGCTGCACACCCTACTGGCACATTTTGTTCATCATGGACGACGATGGTAAATGTTCCAGTTTTTGGAACAAAAGCTATGTTCCTCAGGGTGAGATTGAAGCATATGTGCTCACCCCTAGCGAAGACTGTCTTCGCCGCTCCACTTGCATCAACTGTCACTACTTTGACTATCTCTATTATCCAGCCCACTAAGAACGTAAGAGTGTCTTGTGCTGTCTCGTTTAGGATTGAGACCTTGGCAATAACTTTCCACGTTCCGAATACAGTTTCTTCAGGGTCTATGCATGGCCAAGGAATCCTGAAACTAACATTAGCTACGCCAGTTGAATTGGTGAATGCCGTTCTATCAATAACAACCTCTCCTTTGGGATTGGTCACTTCGAAAACTACAGGTTTGTTCTGCTCTGGTTCGCAGCTATATGATACATAAGCGTACAGAATCACTTCCTCTTGGGGCGCAAATGCGTCACTTGGCTGGTTGGGTCCTTGTCCGCCATATGGCTCCTTTTGAGTATATACGTCAATGTGTGGACCTTTAACCTTGAAGGTAAGTGTGTCCATTACAGTTTGCTCAGAGACAGAAGCTGTCGCTAGAGCCGTCCATGTCCCAAAGGTGAGAGGAGGGCATACGGTTGGTATAGTGAAGTTTATGGTGGCCAATCCGTTCGCATCGGTAACGTTGGTTCTGTCAAGCACAATCTCTCCTGTTGGATCAACTGCCTCAAAGCTCACAAGCTTGTTTTGCACGGGTTCTCCATTGTACGTAAGCAGCGCTGTCAGTATTACTACTTCTCCCAACCCGAAGACGCCGTCGGGTTCGTTTGGACCCTGTCCACCTTTTTGGGTGTAGAGGTCAATAGCTGCTATGCTCGGATCTAGAACAACTGTTATAACTCTAAATGATGTATCATTTTCGCCTTCATTGTCTGTGACTGTTAGGGTTACCGTATAGTTTCCTGGTTCTGTGTAGACTTTGGCTGGATGCACCCCTACACCGTTGGTGCCATCTCCGAAATTCCACTCGTAGCTGATGATGCTTCCACCATCTGCTGTTGAGGAGGAGGCATCAAAAATCACAGTCTCATTTGCGGAGGGTATGAGCGGGGTGTATGTGAAGCTTGCACTTGGGGGGTTAGCTGCGATGCATATGAAACCAGTGGGCGTAGAGTAGGCTAGAGACAATTCTAGCGCTATCAAAACGCAGAGCAAAAAGGCTACATTCAGCGGTCGCTTCTTTCTCAAAGGCATAAGGGGCATCTCTTTCTTGGCTTTCTTTCCTAGTCTCTGGCACGCCTACCTGCTTGTTATGTTGAAGAGGGCCAAGACTTCGGGGCAATAGGGTTCTCCCGCCATCCATGGCCAGTCAGTAAATGCACAGGCAACGGCACGTGGTGCGTTGCCTTCGGGCGGCCCGACAAGACTCCATAGTGGAATCACCAAATTGAAAATGTACTTGAGCTCGTGTGTTCCTGGAGTAATTTCGAAGGATGAACCTATCGCGCCTATAGTTACGTTGCAGTCATCGAAAAGCGTTACTGTTATGACTGCTGTCTTCGGTGTGAAAGCTATGTTTTCTAAGCATATGTTAAAGGATATGGTTTCGCATAGTGCAAACGCGTCTTTTGGATTGCCATCCTTGTCAACTGTTTCAAGACTTATCAATTGTATTATCCAGCCCACTCTAAAAGTGAGCGTGTCGGTTGCATTATGCTCGGAAACCGAAACTGAGGCGATAGCTGTGTAGATTCCAAAAACAGGATTAGAGGGTGAAGTGAAGTTGATTTGAGCGATGCCAACGTCATTGGTGTAAGCCTCTCTGGCAACTATGACAGTTCCTATTGGATCCGTTACTGCAAAAGCCACGGGCTTGTTTTGCACGGGGTCGTAGTTGTATGTGACTTCGGCGTAGAGGATTACTCTCTCTTGTGGCGCAAAAGCATCGCTTGGCTGGTTTGGTCCTCTTCCGCTGTAGGGTTCTTTCTGAGTGTACAAGTCGATTGTAAGCTTGTACGGCAGAACGGTTACTATGTTTGACACGGAGTCGGTTAATCCATCGTTATCGGTGACAGTCAGGGTCACAGTTAAGTTCCCAGCTTCTGTGAACATGTAAGTCGTTATGGGGTCGGTTTTTGTGACGACGGGTGTACCATCGCCGAAATTCCACTGGTATTTTACGATGTGGCCGTCGCGGTCATAGCTTTCAGAGGCATCAAATGTTGCTTGCACAACGTTCTTTATTAGTTCGGGCGGCCACCAAGTGAAGATGGCGACAGGTCTGATCCGTGGAACTGGGATCCAAGGATGCATGAGAGGATACCAGTCTACATTTAGGTGAGGCACACTTGTATCTCCTACACCGTCGCTTGGGTATTTAGGTTCACCCAATCTTCCGACGCCGCTTCCGTTATCTAGACCATTGTAATCGCTCCAATAGTTTCCTGTGTTGTTGGCGAGGGGGTAGCGGTTTGTGTCCCATAGGTTCGTCTCGTAAAGGGGAGCGGCAACGCTGTAGTGGTATACTTGATTCGTGTTGTTGATGAAGTTGTTGTTGTAGAATTGGTTGCCACTGCAGTTCCATATGTAAGCACCGTACATATTTTTTGTTATGTCGTTGCAGGTTACGAGTGTGCCTGTAGAATAGGATAAACGTACGCCATATCCAGTGTTTGAAGCCATGTTATTTAAGGTGATATTGTTGTTGTTGGAATATTGCATAATGACACCATTGGCGTTGTTTGTTACGGTGTTATTGACGATAGTGTTGTTATGGGAACGAGTGTAGAAGTCAATGGCTCTACGTGTCATTCCTTTTATCGTGTTGCCTTTGATTGTATTGTAATGGGAGTCGCCTAATTCTATGCCGTAATGACTATTTTCCATAGTGTTGTTGCAGATGATGCTATAAGTAACATATCCAAAGTAGACGCAATCGCCATTATTGATTAAAGCGTTGTTAGTGATGTTGATGCCGGTTTTGACCGGTGGTGGCAGTTCCCAAGCTCCAAGCCAGATGCCTCCATTGTTTCCTCCATTTATTATGGTAAAACCGCTGATTTCGACGTTGCTCGCCGTTACATTCAGGATCATCGGAGAGGTTAGTTGCCCGTCGATTATGGATGCTTGATTGGCTCCTCTTAATTTTACTGATTTGGTTACGACTAAATGTTCATAGTATGTGCCCGCAGCCACTTGAATTACGTCGCCTGGATTGGCTGCATTAATAGCTGCCTGAATTGTGCTGTATTGTCCAGGAACTTCTCGAATTGTGTATCCCAAAACTATTAGGGGACTAGGAGACATTTCCAGAATAGTGAGAAGTAAAAAAATCATTAAAAGGAAGGTGACCAGTTTCTTCAAGTCAACACATCTCCTTCCTCCTTTCTTCTAATACTATTTTCCTCTATTCTAATATAACGAAGACTGTTTAAAGAGCTTTCTGGTGAACTATTCTATGTGCGGCTGTCTGTGGAAAATTTTGCATCGGGATTTTCATCATTAGCTCTGATAACGCGGGTGCTTCTCTAGGGAATGCTCATGGATAGGTGTTGGATACCTCGGCTACCTTGTAGATCATTTCCTTTGCAGTTAAGCACACAATATTGGTTTAAAGAAAAGAGAGGATGTAACTGAGGCTTCTATGACGCGATACGATTCTTGTTCAGTTGGCAGGTGTTGTCTCACTTGATGTTTATTGATCGTCGTTGTGTTATCTTGGGCCACTTCGTCTTTGTTATTGTAACGGCTATCAGTGTTATGGTTAGGAAGATTATAATGGGTAGGGATCCCGAAAACTCTGGGATTACTGTTATTGAGCCGTCTATGTCGTCATGAGCTATACTCGCGCCATTCTGGTCGCTGATTTGACTGTGTCCATCGGTAGGTCCATTTATGTGCAGGGCTGTTTGGCTAATACCGACAGCGGTAAAGTTGAATATTGCCAGTATGCCACTTCCAGTTATTCCAGGAGGTATCTTGCCACATGTAAGCCCTTTTACGTAACCCGCTGTGTTGTTGATTCCTGTGGCTAACAAGCCTACTGAACTTGGGAAGAATGATCCCTCGTAGATGCCATAGTAGATTCCAGAACCGCCTGGATATTCGAAGCCATTTGTTGTGTCTCCTGTGGTTAATTGAATTTTGGTTGGGTCCCAAGTAAACTCGATAGACCATAGTAGGAGCTTAGTTACGCTGGTGATGTTTAAGTTGACCGTGGCGGTCAAGCCCGTTTGCTCTATTGTGACAGATGTTGGATAAAACCCCACTTTTGTTGTCTCGGCTTGGACCTTAACATTTCCTATTGTTGCTAAGGCGATAAGCATCAATGAGCATAATAGAAATTTCCTCTTCATCTATTTCACCTCGGTCTTTAGAATTGTAATGCCTCACTATTTGAAATTTTTGGTATTAAAGCTCCTGCTGTTGACGATTCGGTGAAATGAGAAGTTTCTAAAATGTTTTGAGCGTTTGAAAGAAGTTATACGCTTTTTCCGTAGTTTATCAGGATTACTAGGAGGTCCTCCCAGAAGACCATGCCATCGTGGTTGAAGTCGCATCTTGGATCCCACGGAGGGGTTGGGTCTCCTTCTTTGCTGCCGTAGGCTAAGAGTACTGCAAGCAGGTCCTGCCAGAAAACCTTGCCATCGCCGTCTACGTCTCCTGGCAAATTGACTTTGAACGTCGTGCTTTGGTGGATTTTTTCGTTTTGATAGTCTGAGGTGGCGTGTACTGTGTAGTTGCCTGATTTTTCAGGTTGCAGCTGGAAGGTTGTATTGTAGTTTCCATTGACTTGTGAGGTAGTTAGTTGACTGATGCCGCCACCTCCACTGCCTGTAATCATGAAGTTAGATGAAACCTCTTCACAGTGTGGTGTTCCTCCTGCTGACAGCCAGTCTGTGTAGGCGTTGCCGTATGCTGTAGAGTTTCCTAAAGTGGCATCTTGTGGAATTGGTACACAGAGTATTGCTGTTGCGATTGTCCCGGGTTCTATGTCACCTTTGAATGCGCCATAGGAGAAGGGGACATTGTTTGAGTAGTATGTGTTGACAGTCATGAGCGCAGTACGAGGTTCACTGTCAAAGTTCTTCACAATTAACTTGAAGTATGCGAATTCCCCTCTTTGGAAGCTCTCTTTAGGCCCACCTGATGCGTTGCATGGGATTACAGAGAAAAGTCTTACATAAGGTACTGGTGGAGAGACTAGTCCTGTTCTTACTGTTCTGATTGCTAGGACTTGGCTTCCTGGATCTATAACCTCAATGCCTACTAACCCATCGGGCACAGGTATTTCATCTTGGGTTAGGTTACCGTAAATTGTGACTACTTCTTCAGGATCGTAAACAGGTTTGTCCGTCGTTACGGTGAGATTCAAAAACGGAGAAGCATGAATGGATTGAATATTGTAGAAGGTTACACTAACTATAAGTGTAAGAAACAAAAAAAAGAGAGGGAATTTTGGGTTCATGGGCTTGTCGCCCTACCCATTTTATGGCGCCTTTGCAAGGATTATTGTTGTCGACTTCTCTGGGCACATCGGTACGCCGCCTAGCTGCGGCGCCTGTGTGTAGACGTTAGCGTAGATTGTTCCTTGGCCTAAGTATGTCCATTTCACAATGTGTATCGAGAACTCTGGGTCCCAGAACGGGTTATCGTGGGGCACTGTCACTGTAGTTGAGTCAAGTCCGATGGGTACGCCGCAGTCGTCATATAGGACAACTGTAACGAAGACTGTTTGGTCTAGCATGCCTATGTTCTTCAGGTTGACGGTTATTGTTACCCATGTGCATTTGATGGCAGTTGTTGGATCCACGTCGACTTGTTCGATTTGCACCAGCCAGCCGTATCTGTATTTGACTATGTCAGATACTATCTGTTCGGATACGCTGACTGTGGCGTATATTGTCCAGACTTCATAGTTGCCTACGAATTCCGGCGATCTGCTGCATTCCCATACCATTCTGTAGTCTATTGTGGCTATGCCGTTTTCGTCTGTGAAGGCTGTTCTATAGAGAACTGGTTCCATGTTCTCGTCCTTCACTTCGAATGCTACTGGCTTGTTCTGCACTGGCTCATCGTTCCACGTTACCTTTGCATAGACAGTTATCTCTTCTTGTGGAGCGAATGCGTCACTCCAGTCTGTTGGGTATGGCCATGCGACACCACCTTCGTCTCTGCCTGGTCCTGTGCCGCCGCTCTCAGTGTAGACGTCGATCGCAGGTCCTGTTGGTTTCGTTACCTGGTGTATTACGTGTTTCTCAGAGTCGTGATCAGGGATTGTGTCTCCGTATCTTGGGTCTGTTGGCGGTATGCCGGGTGCAGTGACTGTCAGCGTTATGCCGACGTCGCCTGGTGCATGGCAGGTGTATGTGTTGGTATCCATGCCGAACAGGGTTATCTCAATAGAGCCGTCGTTGCCTTCGTCTATCTCCCACATGTATATTGTGATTGGGCAGGCTTCAGGATCGAAACCTTGCGTTGAGGCAGTTCCGACGAGTGGTATAACATCGCCGACGTAGAAGAGATGGCAGTTGAGTGGTGTGAATATTGCATCTGGAGATGTTGGTGGTGGCGGTGAAACATGTATTCTGGTGGTTTCAGTAGTGTGAGGTATTTGGTGTGCGCTCGCGTCTGCGAGTACGTCTGTGGGTCCTATGTTTATGTAGGAATCGTAGAGTGGCGGTGGACATGCACCTTTTATGTGGAATTCGAGTTTCGCCAAGTCATTTGGTCGCGGTGGAACATTTACACCTGGGGGAATCTTTCCGCAGGTCAGTCCGTAGACTCCATCGACGAGACCGAGTCCATCGTTGTCGATGCTAACAGCAACGAAGCCTGTGCTTGTTGGAAAGATTGCGCCTTCCCAAATGTTGTAGTATATTCCTGAACCGCCTGGAAACTCGAAGCCAGCTAGATCTCCAGTCTTCAGCTCGAGGACTGCTGGATCCCATGTGATGTCTACAGCCCATAGCAGCAGGTTCACGACCGCGTCAACCCTCAAGGTTACGTTGAATGAATTGCAGATTCCGTATTCAGGCTCTGATATTAGTGCGGGGTCAAGGTACAATACTGTTGGTGAAGCTTGTATTGGGGGTACTAGCACTACAAATATCGTTGCAAGCATTGCGAGGCTTAATAGGGTTTTTCGATTCATTTGTTTTTTTCCTCCTTTCTTAATTAACTAAAGTAGCCGGGTCCGAGACCGTAGTCGCGCCCGTAGTTTACAAGAACGCTTAAGAGGTCTTGCCAGAATATTTGCCTGTCGCCGTTGAAGTCAGTTCTTACCAGATGATTGGTTGTCCATTCTGGGTCTGCGTATTTCTTTCCGTAGTTTACCAGTACCGTTAGCAGGTCCTGCCAGAACACTATGCCGTCGTGCCATGGCGCTGCATTAGGATCCGCGCCTGAACCATCACCAGCGGGGTATTTGGCCCAATAGCTGTCTGTGGTGAATGCCGTTAGCAGTATTTCGATGCCTGGTGTGCGGTGGTCGAAGATGTATGGTCCTGAGCCCATCAGTGTATTTTCTATTTCTGGGTCGTAGAGCCAAGTGTCGATGCTTCCGTCAGCGTCGTAGTCCCACCATGGAACCCAGTACCAGATGTGGTAGGGCATGATGGGTAAGCCTCCAACCCAGTGGAGGGTGATCCACGGCGACAGAAGGTTGTAGTAGACTATGACGTCTTGTGTGGGCACGGTTGACAGCCCATACACGTCCATCGGTACATCGTCGTAAGGTCGTAGCATTTGGTTTCCAACCACTCCTAACACTGCGTCGTTGATTTCCACTCTGCCTACGTCAGCTACTAGGAACTGGTTCCAAGCGTCGAGGTTGTCACGTATGGAGATTACGGTGAAGGCAACGTCTTTGGTTGTCACGGGCACGTCGGTTGCTCCGGCCGGCAGAATGTCATACGTCCTGCCTACTTTGGCCGGCACATCCTGCCATAGCATGTCGCTGCGCAGGTGGAACGTCAGCTTTGTCTTTGTTCCACTGTCCCATGTGCCTATGTCCCAGCTAGCCATCCATGGAATGTCTTCCGCCACATCGTATGGGTTGAAGTTTATCATGCTGTCGTAGATGTTTTCCATCACGTACCAGTCCCATACCCAGCTAGCGTGGATGGGGTTGAGGGATGCAATGTCGTTCATGAAGCCGTAGCGCAACGTGTCGCCTGATCCTGTGCCACTGCTCTTGTGCGCGTTCATTAGGGTCCAGAAGTTGTGTGGGCCTCTTCCAGCCATGCTGACCACTCCGTCCCATTCTGAGAGGTATGCTTTGTAGCCAGCCGTCAGCCAGACAGGTATAATCGCTGCGTCGTCCATCATGATTTTCTGGCATTCGTAAACGTATGGTTTAGCCTCTAAGGCTGTGGGTTGAGACTCAGCAAGGTCCCACTGCGCGTCGAACAGTGGGTTATTGTAGCATGGGTAGTTGGGCGAGTAGCATGTGGGCTTCCAGCATTGGTAGCTTGCGTAGCCGAAGGCTATGAAATCAGGGTCTCTATTG
>Ga0315279_10010407_pt1 | contig 10932 bp, 11 predicted proteins | sample YL17G06_20_MG_FD_203694 | JGI IMG/M metagenome (GOLD analysis project Ga0315279, IMG submission 203694) | Sediment microbial communities from Yellowstone Lake, YNP, Wyoming, USA - YL17G06_20 | ecosystem: Environmental > Aquatic > Freshwater > Lake > Sediment | place: USA: Wyoming | collected...
GGGGGACCGAGTTCGCGCAGGGCGGTGCCCCGGGCGAGCCATGCGGCCGCGGGCGCGAACCGATCGCGTCCCTCGAAGGTACGGCTGATCTCGGGGCGCGCATGGCAGCCGTCGGCCAGCTCGACGATTGTCGGCGCGCCTTCCCGCTCCAGAACAGGTGCGAGCACGCCGTTGTCGGGCGCGACGAACATCCACTCTCCAGCGCTTGCGCCGATCGGCCGGCGCGACGTGCCCACGCCGGGATCCACGACGACGAGGAAGATCGAGCCCGGGGGGAAGTCGCGGTAGCAGGCCGCCAGCTCGAGCGCGGCCGACAGGACGTCCTGCGGCGCAATCTGGTGGGTGATGTCCACCAGCGTCACGTCCGGCGCAATGCCGAGGATGACGCCCTTCATCGCGGCCACGTAATGGTCGCGCAGGCCGAAGTCGGTCAGCAGCGCGATGACCGGTCGGGGCATGTCCGATTCTACCCGCAGATCGGCGGATCAGATCACCGGCCGGCCGCCGCCGCCCTTGCGGAAGAGGATCTCGCGCAGGTTGTTCTGTAGCAGAAAGGAATCCGACACACGCAGCCCCTCGAACATCTTGATGATGTCGCGGTTCTGCGGCGAGCGCTGCCGGACCGCCACCGAAGGACACGGCCGGTGCCGGACGTGCCCCTCGTCCGCGATCACGAACCTCGTGAAGCCCTTCGTGCCCTGGCCGGCGCTCCCGAAGAAACCGAGCAGCGCACCGTCCGGCCGCAGCAGCCGCACGAGCGCCGACGCGAGCGATTGGGCAGACCGGCGATCAAGGAAGTCGTACAGATCCCACAGCAGCACGCCGTCCACCGTGCCCTCGCCGAGCGTGAATCGCTTCGAGAGGAACCCCGGAAACTGATCGAGCTTGTCCTGACTCAGGTGCCGGTCGAGGTCCGCGAAGATGTCTTCGATGTAGACCTTGCAATTCAGCTGTTCGCCGAAGAAGGTGACGTTGGATCCGACGACTGGACCGAGATCGAGCAGGACGGGTGCGGGGCGGGTGCCGAGGTAGGTGAGGAACTTGCGAAGCGCCTTGGTCGCGACCGGCGGGCCCTCGTCCGGTTCGCGTCCCAGGCCGGTTTCCGGCCGCTCCCCTTCAGCCTGCCGATGCGCTCCCAGGCGAGAGAGAAAGCCGCCGAGATTGCGAACCTTGTCGCCGCCCGACAAAGACACTCCTCAACCAGGACGCGCGTGCGGGCGCCACCCGGCGCCCGCGCGAGCTCTGTTCATCCGCTATACACCGAGCCGCTGCCCGCCGGGCGCCTGGGTGCCCTGGAGCGGCGCTGGCGGCTTGGCTTCGGGCTTCGGCGCCTGGGCTGGCGCGCCGGCCGGCTTCCGCTGCATGTCCACGCTGCCGCGGAAATGCGCCCCCTCGGCAATCGCCACGCGCGGCGACACGATGTCGCCGTCCACCGAGCCGTTCTCGCGAATGTCGACCTTCTCGCTCGCCGCGATGTTGCCCATCACTTCGCCGAGCACGATCACCGCCTTCGCGAACACCTCGGCCTTGATCTTGCCGTGCGGCCCGATCGTCAGCACGTGCTCACGCAGTTCGATCTTGCCCTCGACGTTGCCCTCGACCGTGAGATCCTCGCTGCCGTTGAGCTCGCCCTTGATGACGACCGATTTGCCGATGTTGACAACGTCTTTGTCCATGTGGCGCTTCGCCTCAACTTCCGGTGCATGAACTGATTGGGCACCCGGTACCGTCGGCGCTGAGGGAGCCGGCGCACCCGTTGCTTCGCGACCGCCGGCCGGCGGTCGCACGACTTCATCCCGTTTCCACATCGTGAACCTCTGCGTCTCCCCGACGGCCCTTTCCCACGGGCGCGGGGCGCCGACGCGACGTGACTGGCGTAAAGGCCCGGCCAGTATAAGGAAGCCGGCCAAGCGTTGTCTAGTCCTTTTATTGCCGGGGGTTAGGGGCAATGCTATGATCGATTGCCGTCCCCATGCAACCGTGTTCGCGCCATCCCCAGCTCCCGCCCGAAGGGGGCGGAGGTTCGCCTGCCGTGAGGATCTATTTCGACCACAACGCGACCACACCGCTCGACCCGGAGGTCGTCGAAGCCATGTTCGCGGTCTGCCGGGACGAGTTCGGCAACCCCTCGAGTGTGCACCATTACGGGCAACGCGCCAAGGCGGCGCTCGACGGCGCCCGCTCGGCCGTCGCCGTCCTGATCGGCGCCGAGCCGTCGGAGGTCGTCTTTACGAGCGGCGGAACCGAGGCCGACAACCTCGCGCTGCGGGGCGCCGCGGCAGCCGCGGCCGAAACGGGCCGTCGCCACATTGTCACCGCCGCCTTCGAACACGAGGCGGTGTTGAACACCGTCAAGGGGCTGACTCGCGCCGGGTACACCGCGACGGTGCTCCCGCTGGACGCAAGCGGCGTGCTGTCGGCCGGGCTCCTGCGGGAGGCGGTCACGGCGAACACCGCCCTGGTGTCGGTGATGCACGCCAACAACGAAGTCGGCACCATCCAGCCGATCGCCGAGTTGTCCGCCATTGCCCACGAGCACGGCGCGGTGTTCCATACCGATGCGGTACAGGCCGCCGGCAAGATCCCGGTGGACGTGCGCGCGCTCGGGGTCGATCTCGCCTCGTTCTCGGCGCACAAGCTGTACGGGCCGAAGGGCGTCGGCGCGCTGTGGATTCGCCGGGGCGTGCGCCTCGCGCCGGTGCTGACCGGCGGACGCCAGGAGCGCAATCGCCGTCCCGGCACCGAGAACGTGCCGGGCATCGTCGGGTTCGCCGTCGCCGCCAGACTCGCAGCGTCGCGCCTGGAAACGGAGTCGTCGCGCCTGGCCGCCCTGCGCGACCGGCTGGAAGAGGGCGTGCTCGCCCGCGTGGCGCGCACCGAGGTGAACGGCGCACGCGGCTGCCGCGTACCGAACACGGCCAACATCAGCTTCGCGGGCGTCGAGGCCGAATCCCTTCTCATCGCGCTCGATCTCGAAGGCATCGCGGTGTCCACCGGCTCCGCCTGCTCGTCGGGGACGCTCGAGCCTTCGCACGTGTTGAAGGCCATGGGACTGCCCAGTCACCGCGCGCAGAGTTCGATCCGCTTCAGCCTCGGCCTGGCCAACACCGAGCAGGACGTCGACCGGCTGCTCGAAGTTCTGCCCGGCGTCGTGGACCGGCTTCGCAGCCTCACGCCGCAGCCTGCGGGCAGTAATGAATAGTGGATAGTGGATAGATAGTGAGCAGCGAGTAGTCGATGCGTATCGTAGCAGCCATGTCGGGCGGCGTCGATTCCTCGGTGGCCGCGGCGCTGCTCGCCGAGGCGGGACACGAGGTGATCGGCCTCTCGATGCAGCTCTACGATCAGCGCGAGGGTCGCGTCTCGTTCGGCAGCTGCTGCACGCTCGACGATCTGCACGACGCCCGGCGCGTGGCCGCCGCCATCGGCATCCCGCACTACATCCTGAATCTCGAGCGGCAATTCGACGAGCAGGTGATCGACAACTTCGTCCGCGAGTATCGCCGGGGCCGGACGCCACTGCCCTGCGCGCGCTGCAACAGCGAGTTGAAGTTCGACGCCCTGCTGGAGCGCGCGCGCGGACTCGGCGCGGATGCCGTCGCGACCGGGCACTATGCGCGCGTCGAGCGGCGGGATGCCCGCTACGCGCTCAGGCGGGGCCTGGACGCCGCGAAGGACCAGAGCTACTTCCTCTTCTCGCTGACCCAGCCGCAGCTCGCGCGGGCCCTGTTCCCGCTCGGGTCGCTCACCAAGCCGCACGTGCGCGCCCTCGCCCGGGAGCGCGGGCTGCCGGTGGCCGACAAGCGCGACAGCCATGAGATCTGCTTCGTGTCGAACGACGACTACGCCGCCTTCATCGCGCGCCGCGCGCCGGACAGCGAGCGCGCCGGCCTCATCATGGACACCGACGGCCGCGTCGTCGGGCGGCACCAGGGCGTGCACCATTTCACGATCGGCCAGCGCAAGGGACTGCACCTGTCCGCGGGCCGCCCGCTCTACGTCACCGCGATCGACGCCGGCCTCAACACGGTCGTTGTCGGCCCCCGCGAGCGCCTCGCGCGCAACAGTCTCGCGGCGTCCGGCGTGAACTGGATCGCCGGAACGCCGCCGTCTTCACCGCTTCGCGCGGCGGTGCAGATTCGGTCGCGCCACGTGGCGGCGTCGGCGACCGTCCGCGCGGAAGGCGTCAGCGGCGCCGCAGTGGAGTTCGACGAGCCCCAGAGCGCCATCACGCCGGGCCAGGCGGCCGTATTCTATGTTGACGATGAAGTGATCGGGGGTGGGTGGATTGACTGAACGGAACGTGGCCGGAGCCGGTGAAAGAGTCGGCTTGGGGCTTACGGCCTGGCTTGGCTGAAGGCCCTGAGCCTCACGTCCTCAGCCTCGAGCCGGCGCGCTCACTCCGTCACCGTCGCCTCCAGATGCTCCGGCAGGCCATCGAGGAAGTGCTCGGCATCCAGCGCGGCCATGCAGCCCGAGCCGGCGGCGGTCACCGCCTGGCGGTACACCCGATCCTGCACGTCGCCGCAGGCGAACACGCCGGGGATGTTCGTGTGCATCCCGTCGTGCGTCACGATGTAACCGGCGGCGTCCATCTCCAGCTGGCCCACGAAGAGTTCCGTGTTCGGCGTATGGCCGATTGCCACGAACACGCCGTCGAGCGCGAGTTCGGCGCGGTCGCCCGTTACCACATCCCGCGTCACGAGGCCGGTGACCGTCCCCTTCTCCACGTCGCGGATGTCCTCGACGATGCTGTTCCACCGGAACTGGATCTTGGGGTTGGCGAATGCCTTGTCCTGCATGATCTTCGAACCGCGCAGCGCGTTGCGACGATGGACGAGCGTCACCTTCGACGCGAAGCGCGTCAGGTAGATCGCTTCTTCGAGCGCCGAATCGCCTCCCCCGACGACCGCGATCTCGCGGTCGCGGAAGAACAAGCCGTCGCAGGTCGCGCACGTCGACACGCCGTGTCCCATCAGCTTGCGCTCGGCCGCCAGACCGAGCAGCCGCGCCGAAGCGCCGGTCGCCACGATCACCGCGCGTGCGCGGTGCTCGCCCTCGCTCGTCTGCACGGTGAACGGCTGATGTCGAAAATCGACTGCGGTCACCTCCGACTGGATCAGGTCCGCGCCGAACCGCTCGGCTTGCGCGCGCATCTCCCCCATCAGGTCGGGTCCCATGACGGCGTCCCGGAACCCCGGGAAGTTCTCGACGAGCGTGGTCAGCATCAGTTGCCCGCCCGCCTCCAGCCCCTCGACGAGCAACGGCTTCAGGTTCGCGCGGGCCGCGTAGATGGCAGCGGTGAGCCCCGCGGGGCCCGAACCGATAATGATGACGTTTCTGAGCATGGGTGAGGTGGTGGCGGGGGCGGCAACGGCGCCGCCCCCGCGAGCATCAGGTCAGACGATGTGCCGCTCGATGAGCTTCCTGAGATCATCCTTGCCGACCAGGCCGACGACCGATTCGACCACGCGCCCTTCCTTGAAGAGCAGCAGCGTCGGAATGCCCCGAATGCTGAACTTGCCCGGAATGACCGGGTTCTCGTCCACGTTCAGCTTCCCGATGGTCACTTTTCCGATGAGTTCCTTGGCCAACGCCTCGACCGTGGGCGTCAGCCGCCGGCACGGGCCGCACCATTCGGCCCAGAAGTCCACCAGCACCGGCGTGGACGACCCGGTGACCAGCGACTCGAAGTTGCTGTCGGTGAAGGTATGGATGTTCTCAGATGCCATGGCAGTCGGTATCGCCTCCGTGAGAAATGAGTTCGGGCCGAGAAGCACCAGCGGCGTGGGGGCGGTCGCACGGGCCGGGCCGCTTCTAGCAGTGATTCAGATGATCACCTGGTGGTTTCACGCGTCGGCCCCAAGTCCCGCCGCCGGCGCCGGCGCCCGCTCGCGCCCCCGCCCGTACACTTTGACATAGTTCTGCGCAGATGGGTCCCACGAATGGTCCTGTTGCATTCCGGCCCGCTGCAGGGCCTGCCAGGAAACCGGTTCCTGGTAGACCTGCAGCGCACAGCGCACCGCGCGCAGCAGTGCCGGACCGGTGTACGCCCTGAACTTGAACCCGGTTCCGGCGCCGGATTGCGGCCGGTAGTTCTCGACGGTATCCTCCAGGCCCCCGGTGGCGCGCACGACCGGCACCGTGCCGTAGCGAAGACTGTACATCTGGTTGAGACCGCACGGCTCGAACCGCGAGGGCATCAGGAAGATGTCCGCCCCTCCCTCGATGAGGTGGGCCAGCCGTTCATCGAAGCCGATGTGCACAGCGACCTGCTGAGGGTAGCGCTCGGCCGCTGCTCTCCATTCCTGCTCGTACTTCGAATCCCCATTGCCCAGCAGCACGTAGCCTGCATCCAACCGCAGCAGCTCGGGCATCACCTCGGAGAGCAGATCGAACCCCTTCTGGTCGACCATGCGCGACACCAGGCCGACCAGGGGCCGCTTCATACCCGTTCGATCGCTCGCCATGCCAAGCGAGCGCAGCAGCTGCTCTTTCGCTTCGCGCTTACCCGCCAGCTTGCGCGGCCCGAACGGCACGGGCAGCACCGGATCGGTCATCGGATTCCATTGATCGACGTCGATCCCATTGAGGATCCCGACCAGGTCCGCGGAGCGGCGCCGGAGGATGCCGTCGAAGCCGAAGCCGTACTGCGGTGTCTGGATCTCCTTCGCGTAGGTCGGGCTCACCGTCGTCACGACGGCGCTGAAGTTGATGGCCGCCTTCAGGAAGCTGATTCTTCCCCAGTACTCCATCGCGTCCACGCTGAACAGGTCCCAGTCCAGATCCAGCGTCGGCAGGACGTCGGCGGAAAACAGCCCCTGGTAGGCCAGGTTGTGAATCGTCACGACCGCACGCGCGCCGCCAAGAACCGGGTGGTTCGCGTACTGCCTTCTCAGGTACACCGGCGCGAGCCCCGCCTGCCAGTCGTGCGCGTGGACGATGTCCACCTTGTCGAAGGTGCGCCCGGCGAACTCGAGTGACGCCTTCGCCAGGAACGCGAACCGGAACGCGTTGTCCGGATAGTCGTCGCTGCCGATGCCGTAGAGCGCGTTCCGATCGTAGAGCGCCGGGCAATCCACGAGCACGGCGCCGACGCCCGTCGCCACCTCGTGGCGTTCGAACCGCGGCCGAAGCGTCCGGCCGCTGAGCGACACGTCGAACTCTCCGGCCACCTCCCCCGGCGGCGCGCCGCGGTATCGCGGCAGGCACAGCGTCACCTGGTGCCCCAGCCGGGCGAGGGCGCGCGGCAGGGCGCCGAGCACGTCGGCCAGGCCACCGGTCTTGGCAAACGGGACCGCCTCGGAAGCGATCATCACGATCGAGAGCGCGCGTTCAGGCATATGCACGAGGGGACGCGAATGATCCGCCTGGTGCCGCCCAAAGCCCAGACGCGATCGCCGGAGGCCGCGATTCTAACGCAAAAGCCGCAACATGGTGTCGCAGCGCCTTGGGTGTACAATTCCGCGGTGCCCCACGAGCGACCGACTCAGCGCCCGGGACGGGGCGAATCGCGGGAAGTTGCCGAACTCAAACGCGTTCGCGAGGAACATCCCGAGATCGCCAGCGCCATTGACATGCAGATCGCGCTCATCGACCTGCAGCGCCGCGTGCGGGCGCGCGTCCCCATGCCGTGGATCGAAGTCGATCGCGAGTGGCTCAAACGGCAGCACGAGCTGGGACGCCCGCTGCTGCGGTTCAAGGACATCCCGCTCGACTGGACCGATGTGCGGCTGATGTTCCGCCAGACCGCCGACATTCTCCGGCGCTTCGATACGATCGAGGCTGCCGACCACGCGTCCATTCAGACGATCTCGCGCAGCGGCAACGCGCTCGACCCGCTGGTCATCACGTGGTACGAGGGCGCGGCACAGCGCGGCATGCCCGATCCGGCGGGCAAGGCCGACGGGCAGGCCGCCGCGCCGGAGCTTCCCGCCACGCCTGGGCTTCCCGCCACGGACGAGGCGCCGCCGATCGACGCAGACACGCTCGACCAGGTGCTGCTGCTGACGATGAAGCCGTTTCTCGAACGGTGCGCGGAAGTCGTCCAGCAGCGCACCGACTTCTCCACCTGGACGCAGTCGTACTGCCCGCTCTGCGGCGGCGACCCGGAATTCTCGGTCATTACGCCGGCCGCCGATCGCCTCCTGATTTGTTCGCGCTGCGCCGGGCGCTGGCGGTTCCACCCGCTGGCCTGCCCGTTCTGCGGCAACGCCGACCGGGCCCAGATCACCTCGTTCGCCAGCCGCGACGGCCGCTACCGCATCTACGCCTGCGACGTGTGCCTGCGTTACCTCAAGGCGTACGACGGCCGCAACGCGCCGCGGCCGGTAATGGTGGCCGTGGATACCGTCGCGACGCTTCCACTCGACGCGGCGGCGATGCAGAGGGGATACCGGGGGTGACTTCTACTGCTGCTTCTTCCCGAGTATCTGCTGCGCCTTGGTCGACAGCCACTGGAACAGGTTACGCGTTTCCATGAAGCGGCCGGTGTTCGACCGGGCGCCCAGGACGACGACCGCAACCTGCTGGTTGGCCTCGGGCAGCTGCAGCAGCGTGGCCAGGCAGTAGCCGGCCTTCGAGATGAAGCCGGTCTTGCCGGCGAGAACGTCGATGTCGCCCTTGCGGAGGATCTGGTTGGTGCTGTAAATCGTGACCGTACGCCGGCTGGTCTGGACCGTGTACTCCGGCAGGCGCATGACCGACGCGATCCGCTCGTCGCTCGACGCGTAGGCGATCAGGCGCGCCATGTCGTACGCCGATGACACGTTGCTCGCATCCAGGCCGGACGGATCCGTGTAGCTGGTGTTGGTCAGGCCCAGTTCGCCCGCCTTCTCGTTCATCCGGGCGACGAACCCGCCCGACCCCCACGGCGACACGCGGGCCAGCACGCGCGCCGCGGCGTTGTCGGACGCGATGAGCAGCAGGTGCAGCAGATCGCCGACGGTCACGACATCGTTCGCCCGCAGGTGCGTCGTCGAGGCGTTGCGGACGTCGGCCCGGTCCACCGTGACTTGGGTGCTCATGTCGGGATCCGACTCGACGAACACCGTCGCGGTCATCACCTTGGTGATGCTCGCGATCGATCGCTTGTCCTGCGAGTTCGATTCCCAGAGCACCTCGTTCGTCTCCGGGTTGTAGATGATCGCGGCCGCCGCGTGCAGGTCCGGCACGACATCGCCATTCCAATCCGTCTTGAATCTCGGGATGGGCGTATCGCGGAACAGCCGGGCGGCGCGGGCGCGCGCGAGCGCTGCGCGCCGGGCGCGCGACACCCTCGCCGAGTAGTGCGGCGTCGGTTTCTTGGCGGCGGTCTTGCGGACGACCTTAGGCCGGGCACTCTGCGGGGTGGCAGCCTCTGCCGACGGCATGGCCGGAGCGAGGACTCCCAGCAGCGCCAGGGCGAATAGACCACGAACGACGAAAATCCGATGCCTCTTCACTTGTTTATGGAGTGTAAAATCGGGGGCCACTGAATAGGTAATCGGCATTCTAGCAGATAATCTGTAGGGTGCAAGTGCTTTCGACCGCATCTCGCGGACTCATCAGGACTTGCGATCCGGTTGAACGCCCGGCGAACCTCCAACTGTTGAGTAACGCACAACCAAAAGCCGTGCCATGGACGAGTTCTGACACAAAACTCCTCCACCCGGGGGCGGATCTCGGCGGCAAAGGCGGAGACGAGGCGACATGGACGACCTCCGACAGCAGGAGTACGCGGCGCTGCGGGCCACCATCCGCGAGCGCGGAACCGTACGCGCGATCACGTTTCTTGCGGCGGTGCTCGGCTGGGCGGCGCTCGATCTCGCGTTTCTGGCCTCGGGGCCGCGCAATGTCGTCGGCACGCTGCTGTCCTTGACGGTGCTGGCGGCCGGGTTCGAAACCGTCTTCCAGATACACCTCGGCGTTGAACGCGTCGGGCGGTACCTGCAGGTGGCCTACGAGGAGCGCGGTGATCCGGCCGGCAGCGGGACGGCCGATGTCGGCGCAACGACGCTGCCTGCGTGGGAAACGACGGCGATGGCCTACGGGAGGGCGTATCCGGGGGCCGGAAGCGATCCGCTGTTCACGTCGATCTTCCTGCTGGCCACCTTGCTCAACCTGCTGCCCGTCCTGCGTGCATGGCGGCTGCCGGGAGTCCTGATCACGCTTCTGCTCGCGCACGTGCTCTTCGTCGCGCGGATCGGCCTGGCCAGGAAACGCGCAGGCCGGCAACGGGCCGAGGATCTCGCGCGGTTCCGGGAACTGATGGCGAAGCCCGCGCAGCAGTGAGTTCAGTCGGGCTCCCCGGGGGACTCCACCTCGCCGTCCGCGTCGGCCGCTGCCTGCCCCGGCGTGGCGCTGACGGCCGCCTCGCTCCGGCGCAACTGTTCCTCTTCTTCGGCGTCCTCACGGGCCATGGCCTCGGCTCGCGCGTCGAGCCCATCGAGCATCTGCTCGAGGCGAGCCGCATCGAATCCGACCATCGCTTCTCCGTACGCGACGATCGTGGGGACGGTGGGACCGCCGGCGACGCGCAGCAGCAGGACCAGCGCGTCACGATCGGCCGACACATCCAGCGACCTGTACTTCACTCCCCTCTGCGTGAGAAACTCCTCGACCTTGCGGCAGACAGGACACGTGGGCGTCGAAAAGAGGATCACCTCGGCGTCTGCCATCGGGCATCTCCTCGGCAAGTAACGAGTGGCCGGTAGCGAGTTGCAGTAGCGTGGGCCTTCAGGCCCGCGAGACAAGCCACCAGACAGACGATCACGCGCCGGCTTTGGTCACCAGGGCGACGGCCAGCAGCAGCGCGCGCTGGGTGCCGCGCCACGAGTCGGTCGAGTCGAAGGTTTCGGCCAGCGAGTGGGCGCCGCGGCCGGCGCCGCCGCCGCCGATCGTGATCGCCGGGATGTGGAGGTTCATCGGGTAGTTCGCGTCGGTCGATCCCGC
>Ga0315279_10010408_pt1 | contig 10932 bp, 6 predicted proteins | sample YL17G06_20_MG_FD_203694 | JGI IMG/M metagenome (GOLD analysis project Ga0315279, IMG submission 203694) | Sediment microbial communities from Yellowstone Lake, YNP, Wyoming, USA - YL17G06_20 | ecosystem: Environmental > Aquatic > Freshwater > Lake > Sediment | place: USA: Wyoming | collected...
CCTCCGTCGGCTCGGTAATGCGCGAAAGAATTTTCAGCAGTGTGCTCTTGCCGGCGCCATTACGACCGATTACCCCCAGTACTTCACCGTGCCCAACTTCAAGCGAAACATCTCGCAAGGCCCAGATCGTGCTCTCGCGATTGTCAGATCGACCATTCCGCTGAAACCATCTGAATGGCGTACGAATCCCGTCCATCAACAAATCGCGAAATGTGTCGTGGTGTTTGGCGGCTTTACCGATGTGATACAGCTTGCTCAGCTTCTCGACCCGAATGGTAGTATTCCCCATAGTGCTCTACACGATATCAGCAAATGTCCGCTCAGTGCGGCGAAAGAATATCAACCCGCTGATCAATACAGTGACCATCACGGTTAGCGACAGCCCCAATATTCCGATCGGTGTTTGCGACATTGGGGCTGCCTTGCCTAGCAATGCCCAGCGAAAACCCTCCACTACGACCGTCATGGGATTCAGTCCCAATAAAAAGCGAAAGCGTTCCGGGATCAACGTGCTGCCATAGATCACCGGCGTGACGTACATCCAAACTTGCACCAGAAACGGCACGAGATAGCCAATGTCCCGGTAACGCACATTGAGCGCCGCCAGCCATAGCCCAAAGCCTAACGCTGTTAGCATGGCCATCAACAAAAACACGGGCAACAGCACAACAGCCAGCGTTGGGACAACGCTGTAATAGACCATCAATCCAATTAGGACTAGAAATGCCACCCCAAAATCAATCAGGCCTGATAACACCCCGCTGATCGGGACGATCAGGCGGGGAAAATACACCTTGGTGATCAAGTTGGCGCTACTGACCAGGCTGTTCGATGATCGCGTCAGCGAGCCGGCAAAGTAATTCCACGGCAACAACGCCGCATAGGCAAAGATGGGATATGGCACATCGCCTGACGGCACCTTGAGCAACCCACCGAACAACAGGCTGAAGATCACCATGCTGACGACTGGTTGCAAGATGATCCATAACACACCTAGCGCCGTTTGCTTGTAGCGCACCTTCACATCACGCCAGACCAAAAAGTAGAGCAACTCCCGGTATTGCCAGACGGCACGCATCTGTAGCGCAGCCAGGCCGCGCGTGGGCTGGATGACGACTACCGGTTCTTGCCTCACCTGTTCCGATAGCGACACTCGAATGTGCGTAGAGACTATTTCCGATGTCATTTGGATCCCCTGATTCTTGGCTGCACGATAACGTTGAACTGCATCCCGGATGAAATCCACGAATAATGGACCGATCGTCTCATTGGCTGCTCGATTGGGGTGAGAATCGCTACCCTCTCGATATGCTTTGCGCAGCATGCTGTAATCGGGAGCCTTGGGATCATCCCCCGCCAGGTAGTTGAAAAAGTCAAACGTAAACACATTGGGGTGCCCACCCATTTACTCCATTGAGACTGCATCGGCTAACAGTCTATCGGCCACAGGCTGCGCAAGGCATTCCGTCTGGTCAACGACCTTGACGCGGTCCTGGTCCCCCAGCGAGGACACTCGCAATTCTTTGACGAACTGGTGGTAGACCAACTGCGTGGACAGGATGCCCACCAACGCCATGTCGTCCACTTCGCTCAAGTGCGCGCCGCTTTCGGCCTTGCGCGCCAGTTGCGTGACGGCGGTCGGGTTGAACAACTCGCTCTCTCGCAAAACTTTTTCCGAAAGCAATTCGTGCACATAGTCGGGCGAGTGTTCGCCGTAAAAGCTGCGATGGATGAGAACACGATACGGGCGCTTGGGCCGCTGCCAGATGTCGCTCGGCACCAGCTTGCGCCCCAATTGCTTGAGCAGCCACTTTCCCGTCAGTCCACGCAGCTTTAATTTCGGCGGCAGGCGGTTGGAGTATTCTACCACACGATAGTCCAAGAAGGGAAATCGTCCCTCCACCGAATGGGCCATCGCCATCCGGTCGCCCTGCGAAGACACGAGATATTGCGAAAGAAAGATGGACGTCTCGAGATACTGCGCCTGCGCCAGGTACGACCACTGGCGAAAAGCGGGCGGCAACGCGGGCGGCTCAGGCTGGGCGGCCCCCAACGAGCGGCCAAAGAAACGCCGGGCGCGGCTTGTGTTCGACCAGCGCAAGGCATGAGAATAAAACGGCGAGCCAATGTCACTCAGCCCTTTCTTGAAGAATGCCGTCAAGTACGCTCCACTCACGCTGCTCAAGTCCGTGATGTCGGGATAAAGCCGCCTCAGCAACAGGGGGCGCAGTTGCGATTCGGGCTGCCTGGCCCAAAAGCGCCGCACCTGCATCTCTTTGAAAATATCATAGCCCACCAGGATCTCGTCGGCCCCCTCGCCGGTAAGGACCACCTTGAGATCGTGGTCGTGCACCAGTTGGGAAAGCAAGAACATGGGCGCCGGCGCCGTGCGCAGGATGGGCGTCTCGGTGTGCCAGATCACGTCCGGGAACACGCGGCCAATATCGGCATGAGTGCAGTAGACGACGCGATGATCCGTCCCCAGGTAAGCCGCCATCCGCCGCTGGAACGGACTCTCGTCAAATTCGGGATCGTCAAACGCGATGGAAAATGTGTCGAGCCGATTCTGGGCGTAGCAGCGGACAATCGCCGCCGTGACGGAAGAGTCCAATCTGCCGCTGAGGTAAGCCCCCACCGGCACATCAGCCCGCAGGCGAATGCGCGTGGCATCAATTAGCAGACTTTCGAGTTCATCCAGGTAATCTTGTGCACTGCGCTGAGCCTCTTGAGGAGCCTGCGTAAAGTCAAGCGTCCAATATGAGCGGACTTGCAGCTTTCCCTCACGCGCCAGCAAATAGTGACCGGGTGGGACATCGCAGATGCCTCGAAACGCCGTGCGCGGTGAAAGTGTGCTCCAGTACGTAAAGATTTGATCCAGCGCCGTCTCGTCCAATTCGGCGCGGACGCCGGGATGCGCCAGGATGGCCTTGATCTCGGAGCCAAAGATCAAACGCCCATCTTTGACCGTGTAGAACAACGGGCGAATGCCCATCCGGTCGCGAGCCAGGAACAGAGCCCGCTCGCGCACGTCCCAGATGGCGAGGGCAAATTGCCCGTTCAAGAACTGGAGGCAATTGTGACCATATTCTTCGTACAAGTGCAAGATGATCTCGGTGTCGGTATTGGTTGAAAAATGATGCCCGTGCGCTTCCAGATCGGGCCGCAGTTCGACATAGTTGAATATCTCGCCGTCGTACACAATCCACAGTGAGCCGTCTTCATTGCGAATGGGTTGTTGTCCGCCGGCCAGGTCAATGATGCTCAAGCGAGCGTTGCCCAGGCCGGCCCACTCGTCGCGGTAAATGCCAAACTCGTCCGGCCCGCGATGGCGGAGCATGGACAGCATTTGCCGCAAGGTCGCTTCCTCGATAGGACGAGGGTCTTTTAGATTAAGGACGCCAGTAATTCCGCACATGTTATTTTGATTTGCGTTGCCAACGCCGACCTTGGCCGGTCAAAAGCCAAGCTCTCCACGAAGAACACGAAGATTATAGAACGACCCGCTTGATGCCCTGCCTGATCAATGGCACATTGAAGTTGATTAGAAAACCAAGTCGTTTCCCAGTCAGCTTTAACTGGGTCAAGAGTTGAGCCGTAAATACAGGATGCATGACCTCCACCGCCTTCAATTCGCAGATAACCATTTCTTCCACCAGCAGAGTCGCAAACCTTCATCAAATGTGATACCATCGTAGACAATCGGCACCGCAACTTGTCAGCGATAGGACCGGCCCCGTTTGGCCAGTTCGTGGCAGAAGCAAACTTCATAGACGTTCTCCAGCAAGCCAGGACCAAGAGTACTGTGAACGGTATACGCGGCATCCACGACTGCCTTGGCTATACGTTCTTCTTTGTCGGAAACGGGGGCGTAGTTCATTCTTTCCTCTTAGTGCCTTCGTGCCTTGGTGGTTAATTTGAGCATGGCAGGGGGCGGTAAACAGATGCCGAATGTTTTACCTGGCCACTGCCGCAGCCGCCTGTGCCACCCACAGAGCGTGCTCCTGCTCGCCCAGATGCTCGTGCCACCACTGCCGTATTCCCAACTGTCCCTGGCTAACATCTACTGTGCGCCACAGCGCCGCCGCCCGCTCGACCTCTCCCGCTATTGCGTAGCACTCGCCCAAAAGCTGCCGGGTCGCTCGCTGACCTGGTGCGGCCGCATAAGCTGCTTCCAGGTGACGCTGAGCTGATTCATACTGCCCTCTCGAAAGCTCGATCTGCCCTAACCTGCGATTGGCGATGACGTTGGTCGGGTCAAGCGCCAGCGCAGCCTGATAGTGAGCGATGGCCGAGTCCAGCTTTATCTCCGGCGAACGTCGCAGCGCGTCTTGAATCGGCCAATCCGGCCACCGATAAACGGCAAGCTCGGCGCGGGTTTGAATCAGTGTGCCCAGGTTCGCTTGCAAGACTGCCCGCAGATTGGGAAAGCACACCACAGCCAGCGCCAGGATCGCAACCGCACTCAACACAGGCGCCGGACGAAACACTGAGGGCGTTGGGGACGAGTCGGTCACCGCCACTCCTGAACGGTTCAGAATTGCCAACGGCACGAACAACAACAATACGCCCTGGCCACCGTAACCGTAGAACGCGTCGTCCATCAGCCCGTGCAGCAAGATCACTCCCAATGCAGCCAGCGCCGCCAGCCTCCAGGTTGAGACCAATCTGTTCGGCCAAACAGCCTTACCCACAAGCCACCCAAAAGCTAACAATCCCACTATCCCTTGTTCCCGCCACACATCCAGAAACAAGTTATGCGCGTGAAAGGTGTGCCCCACATGCGTCAGCAACACATAGCTGGCGTAAGCCATCTCAAAGTTGCCCAACCCCAGGCCGGTGAATGGATAATCGCTCGCCAAGTCGAGGCTATTGCGCCATATACCCAGGCGGTCCGCTTCGACAAATGCCAGCAGCCGGGCACTCCACGGCGACAACGCCAGAGTGAGGACACACATCAGGCCGCCGATTGCCAGCACAGAGGTCCAAATGACCACTCGTATCCAGCGTTGCCGGTCAGCCGCCCGCCTAGCGCGCAGCAGATTCGCGTGCCCCCGAACCAGCCGCCCACTCAGTTTCCACAGCCCCCAGCCTCCGGCTACCACCGCCAACGATAACCAAGCGCCTCGCGTTGCCGTCATCAGCAAGCCCACTGCCGATACGCCCATCAGAAACGCGCCCATCCAGATATGTCTTCGACTCTCTGCCCTCAACGCAGCTACCTGCAGCGGCAGAAAAGCCGCGATGACTCCCCCGGCCACATTGGGGTTGAGTGCGGAACCTCCCTTGAACTGCCAGCTCGAAAACCAGCGCATCGCCGGATCCAACCAGGGCAGCTTGCCGATCCAGCGCGCCCAATCATTCGTCAACAAAAAGCAAACCGCGACGACTGTGGGAAGGACACTCAACACCACGCGCAACGGTGAGACCGCATCTCGGCCATTTACGCGGATCCGCTCGGGGGCAAGCACACAGACGACATAGGGCGCCAAGCCGCCCAGAATCAACCAGAACTTGGTCCCCGCCGCCGCCCGGTCATAGGCAATCCACCATCCCCAAGCTACTGAGAGCAGAAACAGCCAGAACGGCCAATCCAGGGCCAGACGCCAGGCCACGGGCTTCGATTCGAGTTGTTTGCTCAAGAGTAACGTCTCGCGGCCCAAACGATTCGGCCCACCACCACGGCCAACACGACGACAACAACCAGAGCGCCGCCCAGCACCAAAGGCATCTGGCTCTTGAGTGAGCCTCGCTCGGCCGGCTGGGCGGGACCAGCCAAGTTCACTTGCGGGGCTGGCGTTGCCGTAGGACGTGGCGTCGGCGTGATCGTCGGCGTGAAGGTGGGCAACGGCGTAAAAGTGGGCGCCGGTCCTGCCGGCGAGACGACCGGCACATCCCGCTCCATCGCCACGGCCCCGAACTGTTCCGTGCCGTCTGCTTGCCTCAAGAATTCGCGCAAAACGACACTCAACTTGCCCATGCTTGGAACCATCGCCGCAACAGCCGCGTTGCCCCAGGTGGCAGTCTGGCCCAGGCCGAATGTCTCAGGCTCACCCCAGGCGCTGCCGTTCCACCGCGAATAAAGCAATACGCTTTCACCGGTCGCCCCCGGTCCCACGCCAACCAGCGCCAGTCCCCCCACGCCGTCGGACGCAATACCGACCGGGCCACTGACCTCAAGGCCGCGCACACGCGCTGCCTCGCTCCAACGCAGCCCACCATCAGGGGAGAACTGCCCCCACACTTCAGCGGACTGTTGAGAAGCAACCCCTCCGATGCGCGTGCGCGCCTGGTTCCACGCCAGGTAGACTTGCCCAACGCCACCGACGGCCACACGCGGCCAATCCACCGCGCCTTCTGCCACTTGCACCGGCGCGCTCCAGGTCTGCCCGCCGTCGGTCGAGCGGGCATAAACGACCGCTAGAGTTCCGGCTCCTCCCGGCAGCGGGGCGCGCAGCCAAACGGCGTGCAGCACATTCGCTTTGGCATCCAATGCCAGGCGCGGTTTGTCGGCGCCGCTCCACTGGGCAGCAACGGCATCGAACACCATGACCGGTGCCAGCCACTTGGAACCATTATCATTCGAGCGCACGTAGTAGATGCCACGCTTTTCGTTGTACGGCACGGCGTAAATCACGTGCAACACACTACCGCGCGGGTCGGCCAACATATCCGGCCAACTGCTCGCCGACGTCACCGCCGGTAAAGTGACAGGCTCGGCCCAGCCCTGCGCCGAGGTGACATCGCGGGCATACGTCCAACTATAGAAAATCTCGCCACTCGTCCCGCCGCTCCAGACCGCGTGCAGCTTCTGACCATTCTCTACCAGGGCCGGCTGTTCAGCCTTGCCGGCCGGACGGTCACCTGCCAGCATCCCCGAAGCGCCCGGCGAGCGCAGCACCTGAGCCGCGCGCGACCAGCGATTGCCGTCCCAGACTGCTGCGTAAAGCGCCACACCCGGCTGGCCTTCGTTAGCCGACTGGCTCCACATGGCATACATTTTTCCCTGATCATCCGTGGCCAGCGCCGGGAGGTCACTCACTGACTGACCCTTTTCGTCCGAGAGCACCTCCGGCACGCCCCAGACCGGCTTGAGCGCCGGCATGAGCTGCTCCAGTCCCACGGCATTGCGCGCCGCCCACACATCGCCGATGGCGTCGCACCCCACGATGCCGGCATTGCTCCCGACCACCGCCATCTCCAGGCGACCCAGGCTAACTGAACTCCCGGTTGTCGCATCTCGAAAGCTCAAGCTCACTTCCACCGGCTTGGACCAGTTCTTGCCATCCCAGGCCGCCAAGGTGACCGAGTTGTTTTGGGCGCTTGAGCCATCCGACGGAGGCTCCCCTACCAGCCACAGCCAGTTATTGTCCCCCCTGGTGAAATACCAACGCGCCGGGCAACGGCTGAGATCGGTCAAGACGCGTTCGGGGGCGCTCCAGGTCTCCCCGCCATCGGTCGAGCGGTTCTGGCTTAACCCGCAGCTGCCGCCGACACTCGCATCTTGCCAGAACATCAAGAATGTCCCATCCGGTGCGGAGACCACGTGCGCTTGAACAGCCCGGCTCGCTGAACCACCCATCACAGTTTGTGAGGCGCTCCAGGTCCGCCCACTGTCGGCCGAGCGGGCATACAGGCTGCGCCCCAGCGGTAAATCGTCCCAGGCGACAAGCACCCGGCCCAGCTCATCCCCTGCCACGCTCACGTGGACTCGTTCGGGCTTGGCGGTTCGAAAGTAAGTCGAAGTATAAACTAGAGTCGGGGCACTCCACCCTGCTCCAAAAGTCGTGGCCCGATAGTACACACCCGCCGGGGAATCTTGGCTATCGGTGGGTTGCACATAAGCCAGATGCAGAGTGCCGCTCATGTCAGCGGTGACGTCCATGTTCAGCGCCGCGTCGGACAACACCGTTGCATTATTCCTGCCAGCGCCCTGAATTTGGAGGCCAAGCAACTGATTGTCTACGTCATACCAGATGGCATGTATGTTGCTCCGCGCGTCGGACACCAGACGCACTTCGCGCGGCGCGGTCAGCGTCACACGCACTTTGCCGGTCTGTGTATTCGTGACCACCTGGCGCTCACCCACAATTTGCGACACCGCGACAGGCTGGCTCCAAGCGGTTCCCGTCACGTTCGTAGTTCGTGCATATTGTTCGCCGCCAACGGCATCCCACCACAGGGTGTGCAACATTCCATCCGGCGCAGCCACGACGACAGGCTGCGAAGCCGCCCCTGACCGGGAAATATTCACCGGCGTTGTCCAGGGAACATCGCTTGACTGGGCCAGGCTGCGCATTGCCCACGCGCCGCTCAAGGCAAGCCAAAAGACGACCAGTATAACAAGATGTCGACTGTATATGTGTAATGGCATCAAGAGTCCTGTGTCAATTTTCGCCGGATGGGTCACGCTCTACTCAACGCTTCAACCTGTGCTGCGGGCAAGCTCCGCCACCCCGACATTAGATCGGCAAGAGGATTTACCATTTCTTGTCTGCTCCGAATCGGAGCATTGAACAGAAGTATACACCAAAATGCTCACAACTATGAACAAAATACTCTGGTGTTGTGCGCTGCTCAACCTGCCGTAGCCTGGATTAGTATAGACGCAGAGGCACAAGCTGTGAAGCGTACAAGACCTGGATTTTGAGTGATGCACTTATTGGAGAAAAAACGGAGAAAAATAAATCGGCTCCGTAGTTTTTACGGAGCCGATGAACCTAAACCACCGATATTGTGTTAGCCTGCCACGCATTTGCAGACCAAGTGTCTGGGATCTAGGCCGACCACCGCCGCGGCGGCAAGTGACTAGAGGCAGGGGGCGAACTGTTGGCGACCGGTGGTTGCGTGTCCACCGGTTGATTCCCTATGGCGTTGAGAGTTGAAAGCACTGGTCCCGCGATGTTGTTGTAGGCTTCGCCCAAGATCTCGTGCGTCTCCAGCACCGCGCCATAGGTCGTGTTTGCGTTGGCCGAGTCCACCTGCGCATAGATCGCGGTGCCCGCCGGGATCGCCTCGTAGCTGCTCAGCGACGGCCAGAAGTAGGCATCGCCGTAAGGCAGAGTGAGCGAGCCTCCTGGCATCAACGGCAAAGCGATCAAAGTCACACCCCACGCAATACCCTGCGTGGTACGCCCATCGTTCCAGGTCTGATTGCCGCCCGTCGGGACAGGATTGGGATTGACATACAGATCTGCCCAAGACTCATCCACGACGGGGGCATTCCCCTGGTTCGTAATGACGACCTGCGCGCTGTTGCTCGTGGCCGTGATTCGCTCTACCACCAAGTCGGGGCCAGAAGCATAGTTACGGGCGACCAGGGGCAAGTAGAGTTTATAGTCACCCACAGTCGGAGGGCGGATCACGACTGTAAAAAACAGGGTGTTCGATGTACCGCCGCCCGGCGCGGGATTGACCACGGTAACACTGATCCGGCCGGAAGCGGCAATGTCACTCGTCAGAATAGCCGCCACAAGTTGCCCGCTGTTGACAAACGTCGTCGCACGCGCCGAACCGTTCCAGTAGACGGTCGAATCGCCAACAAAGCCCGTGCCGGTGACGATGAGCGTGAACGCTGGGCCTCCCACCGTGACTGTAGTCGGGCTAAGAGCAGTGATCACCGGTGCAGGATTGTTGAGGGTGATGGCTATTGTGTCGGTGATGCTGCCATTGCCCACACTCAACGTTCCGACACCCGCCACGTTCCCCGCTGTCCATGTGCCAAATGACTGGCCGGCCGAGTTGGCGGGATCCAAGCCGCCTACACTGCCAAGTGTAGATGGTGATGTGTTCCCGCTTAGCGTCATTCCGGCGAACGGATTGCCAAAAGCATCCATGATGGTGGCAGTGATCGCGGCGGTCATGCCACTATCGGCAATCAGCGTGGCAGAGCTGGCTTGCACGGTGATCCTGGGTGCGCCCGGAATCACCTTCAGCGAGGCCGTCGCCGTCTTGCTACCGTACAAAGCAGTTACCATCCACTCACCCGCCCTCTGGCTGGTATAGATGTTCCCCGTCCAGGAGCCGCCCGCTCCCGCCGTGATGCTGAACATGACCTGCGCCGTCACGTCCCGGGTAGTGCCATGTGTGTCATACGCGGTAACCGTGTAAGTCTGCGCCTGTCCCGCCACAATTGTCGCCGACAACGGCGCGAGGGTAATATGGTCTATTACCGCCGACACGATGCCCAACGTTACCGTCGCCACATTGCTGTCGGCCATGCCATCACTGGCTCGGTAAGTAAAGCTGTCGGAACCGTTATAGTGCAGCGTCGGCGTGTACACAAACGAACCATCACTGTTGAGCGCTAACTCGCCGTGTGCCGGGCCGCTCGCCAACACCGCCGTCAGCGGATTGCCGTCCAAGTCGCTGTCATTGCCCAGCACGCCAGGGGCGGTCACTGTCAGCACAGTGTCTTCATCGAGATTGTATACATCGTTCACTGCCACCGGCGCCTGGTTCACTTCCGTCACCGTCACCACGATTTGCCCTTCGTCACTCAACGCCGGGCTGCCGTCATCCGTCACCCGCACCGTGAACGTGTACACCCCCGGCCCTTGCGCTTCACTCGGCGTCCAACTGAACGCGCCGCTGCTCCCGTTGATGCCCGCGCCACTCGGCGCGCCCACCAGGCTGTACGTCAGCGTCTGCGCCGGTACGTCCCCGTCCGTCGCCGTCGCCGTGAACGTCAGCGCCGTCCCTTCCGCCACGCTCCGGTTCCCGATCGCACCCAGCACCGGCGCCTGGTTCACTTCCGTCACCGTCACCACGATCTGCTCTTCGTCACTCAACGGCGGCGTGCCATTGTCCGTCACCCGCACCGTGAACGTGTACACCCCCGGCCCTTGCGCTTCACTCGGCGTCCAACTGAACGCGCCGCTGCTCCCGTTGATGCCCGCGCCACTCGGTGCGCCCACCAGGCTGTACGTCAGCGTC
>Ga0315279_10010409_pt1 | contig 10932 bp, 6 predicted proteins | sample YL17G06_20_MG_FD_203694 | JGI IMG/M metagenome (GOLD analysis project Ga0315279, IMG submission 203694) | Sediment microbial communities from Yellowstone Lake, YNP, Wyoming, USA - YL17G06_20 | ecosystem: Environmental > Aquatic > Freshwater > Lake > Sediment | place: USA: Wyoming | collected...
ACCTGGATCGGATCGAGCGGATTGACCCTGCGAAGCTCCAGCAATACGAGGAAGCCACCGGGATCGCCCTGGCGCGGGCCAACGTGGACTTCTCGGCCTTTCAGAAGGCGAATGCCGAGGCCGAAGAACGCCGACTCATGCCCCGATATGTCGAGGCGCATTTCCTGAGCGCCAGCAAGGAAGTTGGCCTCAAGGTGGAGCCTCGCGCCGACGGCCTCTGGCGGGTGGAGCACGTCCTGGCGGATCTCCGATCCGACCGCTTGACCTCCGTCCGCCGCGCGGGCAAGGCCGACACCGAATACCGGAAGCTGACCTTCCACAAGGAGCACCTGGACCAGGATCAGCACCTCGACGCCGCGCTTATCGGGCCGGGCCACGCCCTGTACGCCGCGGTAGACGAGCGGCTCAATGAACGCTTGAGCGGGTTAGCTGGCGGCGTTGGGGTCTATGTGGATTCGGCCAGTGACACGCCGCACCGGCTTCACCTCTTCGAGTTGTCCATTCGAGGGCAGAACACCAAGGGAGAGCCGCAGACCCTCCATGGCGAGTTGGTCGCTGTGCGAGAGGATCTGGCCACGCCATCCCATTCTCCCGACCGCTTCACCGTCGTGCCAGCCGATTCCCTGCTCGACCTCCCTGCTCATCCCGCGCCCCCGGAGGCACTTGACTCCGCAGATGCGTCGGCTGCCGCCGATTTTCTCAAGGGCACGTTCCAGATGGAGCTTCGGGCTCGCTGCCAGGAGGAGCGTCGCCACTTCGTCGAGGTTTGTCGGGATTACCTGGAGAAGGCGTTTGACGCCCGGATTCGCGCCGCCCGGGATCGGGTCATGGCCCTTCGGGGTCGGGAGTACGCGTCGCCCGAAACTGCCCTGGCACGCCAACGAGCCGAGAATGACCTGACGGATCTCGAACGAACCAAGAGGGAGCGGTTTGCTGGGCTGGAGCGCCTGATCCTGGCGAAACACGGTCCCGTCCGCCATGTCGCCACGGCCCTGGTGTTGCCGTCAACCGGCGCAACAATGCCCCAGGTAGCGCAGCCACCCGAGGACCTTGACCCGGAGATCCGCCGTCGAGTGGAGAAGGCTGCCGAGGACCTGGTGATCGCCTATGAGACCGCGCGCGGGTGGGAGTGCGAGCGGGTAGGCCATCTCAAGATCGGCTTCGACATCCGAAGCCTCGGCCCGGCAGACCCGCAGACCGGCTACCGCGACCCCGTGCAGAGCATCCGACGGATCGAGGTCAAAGGCCGGACCCGCGGTGCGCCGATCCGCCTGACTACGAATGAGTGGTACAAGGCCGCCCAGCTTGGCGACAGCTACTGGCTCTACGTCGTCTGGGATCCTCTTAGGAGTCCCGATTCACAACCACTCCGAATTCAGAATCCGGTCAAGTACCTGGACCATGTCAAACGCGAGGTCGTGACCGCGCGATACTTTGATGTTCCGGCAGAAGCGGTTCTCCGGGCGGCACAAGGGGGGTAGCCATGGCGAAAGTCTTTAGCAACTACCTCAGGGCAGAGACCGCTAGAGTGGCGAAGCGTGAAGGAATCAGTATCGATAAGGCATTTCTCCATTGGTTCGGGACTACGATCCTTGATATTTCTGATGACGAGGCGCGTGAGGCCATTTCGATAGAAGGCGCCAACGACAAAGGGATTGATCTCTTCTGGGTGGACGAAGAAGAGGGGCGCGTCTTCATTGTCCAGGGAAAGTACGCGCCCGATCTTGGGTATCGGCCAAAGATAGGCGAGGTCACGAAGCTGGAGAGTTCGGTCAACTGGCTGACAAATCCAGAAGCATTGCGGAGAGATGGCAAGACGGATCTTGCTCAAGCCGCCGATGACTATCTGGAGGCAGTGAAGAGCGGCTATGGTGTCGAGCTATGGTTTGTCTACACAGGCCCCAAGTGTGCCAATGTGGACAAACATATTTCGGTTTACACCCAGAACCCCGAGAACGCGGAGAAACGCAGAGCTGCTCGACACTACCATCTCGATCTCTTGCGGGCGACCTGGGAAGAGTTGGAGGGTGTAGCGCGAAGGATTCCACAAGATGTCATTGTCGTGCCCGATGGCAAGTTTCTTCCTTTTGATGGTAGGTTTGGAAAGGCGCTCGTTGCCTCTGTGCCTGCCGAAGAAATCGCTCGGCTTCATGCAAGATATGAAGACAGCCTCTTCGACAGAAACGTAAGGTTGTTTCTCGGAGTTCGGAAGGGGTCTGTGAATGCGGGAATTGCGGAGACACTAAAGGACAAGAGCGACAGTCTGAACTTCTGGGCGTACAACAACGGCATAACAGTCATCTGCGATGACTTCATCCCAGGAGCGACGCAAGTTGAGTTGAAGAACTTCAGTATTGTGAATGGCTGCCAAACGGCTGTCTCTCTGGCCCATGGGCCTGAGGAGAATCTGAAGAAGATCTCTGTCCTGGTACGGTTTATCGCCGCTTCACCCGCGATCGTTGATGATGTAATCCGTTTTACCAATTCCCAGAATCCGATCAGGACGTGGGACATCGCGTCTCAGGACAGAACACAAAGGCGGCTGAAGAGCGGGCTCGATTTATTGAAAAGACCTTTCATATACCTCACCCGCAGGGGATCCCGTCCAAGGGGGGATCTCAAAAGGTACAGGCAGAATGGCAAGTTAAGGCAGATCCGGATTGATAGCATGGGACAATACGCGGCGGCGTCTCGTGGGAAAGCCATTCTGGCCTACAAGGACAAGGCGCTCATTTTTTCCAAGCACCATGATGAGGTCTTCCCGCCCGATGTGAGGGTGGAGGAGGTGCTCTTCCAGTGGGTATGCGGGGAAATCGTTAGGGAGACAGTCCAAGGCGCAATGCGAAAGGAAAGTGAGGAGGCGATCAGGATTCTGCGGAAGGGTGGGACGCTCTTCATCCTTGCCTTGATGTCCAACATCCTGTCTGTTCGAAATGGTGCAACCTACTTAAGCAAATGCACAGAGGACTCGATCCTGAGCAAAGGAACAGCGATTCGGCTAAAAAAGTACGCGGAATACGCCAAGGACGCTTATGTGCAGGCGGTTCTTGACCAATCCCAACTGGAGAAAGAGGAGTTGGCCACGCTAATCCGGCAATCCGACTTCCACAACAAGGTTGTAGATCGTGTTCTTCGGCAATATAAGAAGGACGCTCGTGCAGCGCAATGGGTCAAAGAGGCCTTGCCGGCTATCATCTTCAGTAAGGTGTAGAGCGCATGCCTGACGACCAACGCCTCATTGAGGACTACCTGCCAATTGTGGCTATTGGCGAAGCCGCGTCCAGTGAGCCGCGGACGAAGGGGCACATTTCCACGCTTCATGTTTGGCGGGCGCGGCGACCACTGGTGGCTTGCCGGGCAGCCGTATATGGAGCGCTGGTGCCGGCATCACAGTTCGTGCCGGAGAACGGCCCGGACAACAAGAAGCAGAGTCTCGGACGCGCCAACGCGGCGAAATTCATCGATCGTCTGTGTCAATACCCCGGGAACCCCACCGTGATTGCCGAGGCCCAGAAGCATATCCTGGAGGCGCAGGCCGAACGGCTGACCAAGGAGACGGGGGACCAGGTCACGGTTGAGGACATTCAGGCCGGGCGTGCGCCTCGGCCGAGAGTGCTCGACATGTTCGCAGGCGGCGGGGCAATCCCGCTGGAGGCAGCGCGTCTTGGCTGTGAGTCACGCGCGCTGGAACTCAACCCCGTCGCCTACTTGATCGAGTTGTGCACGGTCACCTTCCCGCAACGGTTTAGCCCGGAACTGGCGGATGATGTCGAGAAATGGGGGAAGGTAGTTCTTGAGCGTACGCACACAGAAGTAAGCGACGTCTTGGCGTGTATTGCCCGTCCTACGCAGAGCGTAGTCCGGCCGTGGCAGACGTCACTGGCCAGTGATACGCCGGGGTCGGAGTCCAACGAGCTTTCGGTCGTAGCCTACTACTGGACGCGTACGGCACCGTGCCCGAATCCACAATGCCAGGGAACGGTTCCCCTGTACCGCCAGACCTGGCTGCGCAAGAAGCCGTCTGGGTACGTCGCCCTTGAGCCGATCCCCGACAAGAAGCGGCGAGTTGTTCGATTCCGAGTCGCCGAGTCAGAGAGTGAGGATGGGCTCGGGTTCGACCCAACAACGGGGAGCGAGGGGTCGTCCACCGTGTGCCCATTCTGCCAAGCTCCCCTCGATGGACCGTATGTCCGTCAGTATGGCGAGGAGAAGGGCTTCGGGCAACAACTGATGTGCGTCATTGCCTTGAATCCAGAGGACACGGGCAAGATCTACCTTGTCGATGAGAACCTGGCCGTCGGTGAAGACGAGCGACAACGCATCTCTGAGCAGCGCGCGATAGAGTTGGAGAAAGAACTCGGAGCCAGTAGCCTGGATGAAGAAATCCCGCCAACCGGCAATGCTGGATTGGCCACAGGCAACAGCTACCTATACGGCATCCGGGCATTTCGGCAAGCGTTCACCCCCCGCCAACGCCTCATTCTGCTGACCATGGCGCGCGAAGTGCGCCGTGCCTACCAGGAGATGCTCGACCAAAGGATGGACCAAGAGCGCGCCAAGGCAGTCACGACCTACCTGGGGATGTGGCTCAGCCGCCTGACAGACAGATTCAATGCCCTGGCTCGTTGGGATAACTCGCGTGAAACAGCGGTAAGTCTTACGTCGATGAAGCGCTTTGCCATGATGTGGGACTTTCCAGAAGTGAATATCTTTGGTGGGGCTTCAGGGGATGCATGGGGGAACCTCGAATACATCACGGCAGTCATTCGGCAAGAGTGTGTCTCAGGCAATCCGGTGAAAGTCGTCCGCGGGTCGGCCACCGAATTGCCCTACGAGGACGGTTTCTTCGATGCGGTAATCACTGATCCCCCCTACTATGACAACGAGAGCTACTCGGAACTGTCCGACGTCTGCTATGTCTGGCTGCGGCCAACACTCGGATTCCTCTATCCCGAACACTTCGCGGGGTCGCTGACTCCCAAGAAGAAGGAGTGCGTCGCCGCTGCCTACCGACAAGGCGGGAAGGCAAAGGCCCGCAAGTACTATGAAGACTGCATGCTCCAATCGCTCCTGGAGGCCTACCGGGTTACCAAGACTGACGGCATGCTGGTATTGGTCTACGCGCACAAGACCACCGTTGGTTGGGCTACTTTGGTGGACGCTCTGCGAAGGGCGGGCTATGTCGTAACAGAGGCCTGGCCTCTGGACACGGAAACCAAAGCGCGGGTCGCCCATCGCGGAGATGCTGCGCTTGCATCGAGCATATTTCTGGTGGCCAGGAAGCGGGCCGCCGAAGCGGAGACCGGATCGTACGATGACCTCGTCCGTCCGGAGCTTGAGCGTATTGTCCAAGAGCGCGTGGCAACCCTGTGGGATATGGGTATCAGCGGAGCCGACCTGGTGATCTCTTGTGTCGGTGCGGGCCTGAGGGCGCTCACGCAGTACGCCAAGGTCGAATACGCCAATGGGGAAGAGGTGCTCGCCGAGAAGTTCCTGGCCGAAGTTGAAACGGCTGTGCTGGAGACGATCCTCGCCCGGTTGTCGAAAGAGGTCGGAGGGAACGGCGGTCAACGCAGTCTGAGTGGAGTAGACTTGCCAACCAGGTTCTACATTCTCTGGAGGTACACCTACGGCTTGGTTGAGCTGGATGCAGGCGAGGCGATCGTATTCGCCAACGGAACACACGTAGAGCTGGATGGCCCCGGATCTTTGACCCATGGCGTGCGAGCGCTGGTGGAGAAACAAAAGGCGAGCCAGAAGACCAAGTATCGTTTGCAGGGTTACAGAGACCGGGGCGACGATCCCAAGTTGGGGTTGCCGTCGGACGGCCAGCCCGCGCCGCTGGTCGATGCACTCCATCGGGTGCTGTGGCTCATGGAGAACCGGCCCGGGGAGTTGCCGGGCTTCTTGAAAGAGGCGCAGCCGAATCTGGAGCAGATGCGGTTGGTGGCCCAGGCGCTGGCCGGGCCGGCGCTGAAAGGCGGCGAGTTGGCGAACGTCTCGCCAAGCGCCGAGCTGGCCGCCCTGGCCAAACTCACCGCCAACTGGCGGAGCGTGATCGGGGACGCCACGGTCACGGCGCAGGAGCGCGAGGACGCCAAGAGCGGGCAATTGGGGATGAAGCTCTGACGAGAATACTCGCACCATCGGTGCGAGAAAATGGCTGAGTCCAACGGTTCATCATCGTCACGCGCACGGGGGAATAGCATGCATGCCGATCGCATCACACCCTGGGTCGAAGTGGTCACGCTCCACCCAGACGTGCTTTCGGAGCACTTCTCCGAGGACATCTTCGCGCTGGACCTTGGCCCGCTCGCCGATGGCAATCCGCACGTCCCGGTGGTGTACCGCGAGCCCGAGCATTTTTTCCGGTCCTCCTACATCACGAACGGGCTCCGCTCCCTGCTCCAGGATGTGCTGTCGCGTCTGGCGGGTGGTGCAGGTAACCGCGTCCTGAAGCTGATCACGCCGTTCGGGGGCGGGAAGTCGCATACCCTCGCCGCCCTCTTTCACGCTGCGCGAAGTCGGAAGGCAGTCGATGGGGTACCGGAGGGGGCAGGCCTTCCCCGGCCAGGCGAGGTCCACACGGCGGTCTTCGACGGGCAGTTCTTCGACGCGGCCAACGGGAAGACGATTCCGGGGCAGGACTTCCGGGCACGCACCATGTGGGGGTGGGTCGCGTGGTCTCTGGCGGGGAAAGAGGGCTATGAGCACTTTCGCACGCAGGACGAATCCCGGGTGGCTCCGGGAGCCGATGAAATCCTGACCCTTCTCGGGAACAGGGCGAACCTCATTTTGCTCGACGAGGTCCTGAATTACCTCATCAGCGCAGGCGGGATCAAGGTTCACCAGACCACCCTCCGGGACGAGACCCTGACCTTCATCCAGCGGTTGACCGTGGCGGTCGGTAACGCCCCGAATACCGCCCTGGTGTTTTCCCTCCAGTCCAGCAAGCGGGAATCCCTGGAGTACGTGAACCTCCTCCAGACCATCGATCATCTGGCCGCCCGCAAGGATCAGCGGCGCGAGCCAGTGGAAGGCAACGAAGTCCTGGCCGTCATCCAGCGACGACTCCTGGGCCGGTTGCCCGATCCAGCCCACGCAACGCCCGCCGCGACGGCCTATCAGCAGATCGTGACCCAGATGCGCCGGGCGTATTCCCGAAGCACGGCGGAGCAGCAACAGGCGGAGGAAGAGGGAATCGCTCTCCGTGACCGCATTCGGGCAGCGTATCCGTTCCATCCAGCCCTCATTGATCTCATGCGCGAGCGATGGGCGGCCATTCCAGACTTCCAACGCACTCGCGGCGCCCTCCGGTTCCTCGCTGCCTGCCTTCGAGCGGTCCATCGTGAGGGGAAGAGCCGGGCCGTCCTCGGCCCGGGCGATGTCCCGATCCACGATGCCGAGGTTCGCCTGGCGTTCTTCAAAGAGGTGGGACAGCAGGCCGACTTTCAGGCGGTTCTGGAGCATGACCTGATCGGCGCGAATGCCCGCGCCCGGCGGATTGACGAGCGCCGCGCCAAGGAATTCCCCGCCGAGGTCGGGAAGCGGCCAGCGACCCGGCTGGCCACCGCGATCCTCATGTACTCCTTCGGCGGCCTTCGGCGGGAAGGGGGGCAGGAAAACGAGCTGCTGCCCCCTGGCGTTACCGAGGCCGAGCTTCTCGCCGTATGCGTCGGTCCCGATCTGGACAGCACGACGGCTCAGGCCTGTCTCAAGGAGCTGAGGGAGCAGTGCCTGTATCTCCACTTCGATGGAGTCCGGTACTGCTTCAAGAAAGACCCGAACGTGACTCTGCTCGTGGAGCAGGAAGCGGACGCTGTCGCCCGCGATGAGCGGAAGGTTCTGGATCGGATCAAGGAGATGCTGGAGGCTCGGCTAGCAGGGCACCGGACCGCGATCGTGTGGCCGGAGAAATCAGCGGACATCTCGGACAAGGACCCGTCCTTCTTGGTGGCATATCTTCCGCTGGAGTTCGCCGGGAAGCCTCGCGCAGAGCAGGAGACGGTGGCCAAGGACTTGCTGGAAAAGTACGGCGACCGACCCCGCAGCTACAGGAATGGCCTCGGGCTGGCGATCCCTTCGGCCGATCAAGTTGAGCCACTGCGGAGAGCCGTGCGGTATCTGTCGGCCGTCGAGCAAATTAAGGAAAAGATCAAGCGCAAGCAACTCAACCTGACCGACACTCAGAAGGACCAGTTGCGGGAACGGGAGGCCACCGAGCGGGGCTATGCCGAATCCGCGTTCCTCAAGCTCTACCTGGAGGTATGGCTCCCCAGGGTGGAAGACAGCTCGGTCGGCATCGAGAGGGTCGCCGTTGGGGGTCGCCCCCTTCAGACCACCCTGAACGAGAAGAAAGAGGCCAAGATTCACGAGCGGGTGCTGGAGTTGATCATGACCGTCCACCAGCGCGTGTTTCCAACGCTCGTGCCCACGAAGATTCTGGAGCTATTCAAGCTTGGCGAGGGGACTCCTCCTAGGCTCGGTATCCGGACCGCGGATGTGGTGGATGGGTTCTACTCGTTCCTCGGTTTCACCCGCCTGGCCACGAAGGGCGTGATCCGCAAGGCCGTCGCCCTTGGGGTTCAGAAGGGGATCTTCGGCTACGTGGCAGGCTCGCCTCCTTCTCTTGGATCGGAAGGCCAATACCAGGTTGCCTTGGACAAGATCCAATTCGCCGCGGACGTTGCTGAGGACGAGATCGACCTTGACTCCGGCTTCCTGATTGTCCCGAGTGCCATCCCCAAGCCTCAGGTCGTTGAGCCTGTTGTTCTGGCGCCGACCCCCGGTCTGATGCCAACCACAGAACCATTGCCCACGCCACCACCCGGGCCGGAACCCCAGAAGCCTGCAGTCCAGAAAGTGGTTGAGCTGTCCTTTTCTGCCGACAAGGATCAGATCTTCAAGGCTTGGAATGCAATCGCCAACCTTGCAGAATACGCCGGCCGGATAACGGTCTCCGTCCGTGCCGAATCGGCAGAGGGTTTCGACCGCAGCAAACTGCAGAATGGTGTTCTGGAGCCTTTGCGGGAAGCCGACCTAATCGAGTAGAGTGCACGAGATGACGACATAATATGTGCGAGGTCATTGTTGGGAAGGACCCGATGGACCAGCGCGTACTTGAAACATGCCGTGAAGTTGTTAATCAAGTAAGTAACCCGGAAGCAATTGGCTTCCATGTTGAGGGGACGTAGGGAGGTTATAATGGGGGACGTTGCCACTTTCGTCACCTTGTGATCTGGTACCTCTGCCATGCCCCGGCGGCTCCGCCTCGATGCTCCCAAAATCGGGACGTAGGGCGGTTATCGCGGCTATGAGGAATCGGGGACGTCGCGGCTCTAGTGGCTTTATGCCGAAGGAAACCGCGGTCGGAAAATGAAGCGACGTTGAGGGGACCCGGCCGTTTTTTCGGTGTCAAGGGAAAGCCCTCCTGTGAGTGACGCCGAAGCGTCCTGCGATGGTTGCCTGTCCCCGTCCCGGAGAGCGCCTCTCCTCGGAATGCTTCCCGCCCCATCGTAGTGGTGCTATTCAGCGGCGTCGCTGCCGGACGCGAATAGTCCGCCGCGACCCCTGTGTCCCCGGAAATTTTCCGATTGACTCCTCTGCCTCGTCTGTGGTTGGATGTCGACACTCGACAAGCTGTTTCAGTCTCCGATCGGAGCCTTTCCGTGGCCCGTGCCTCGCAGGGTGTTCGTGCCAAGCACCAGCCTTCCTCATCCTTCCGGGACCGCGCGGCTGCCCTGACCCCCGTCCGCTATCGCAACATGGCCGAGCAGATCGCCACGGCCCTCCGTCAGGCCATTGCCGACGGGAAGCTCCGTCCGGGCGCCCGCCTGCTGGAAGTGCAGATTGCCCGCGAGATGGGGACGAGCCGGGCCCCGTTACGAGAGGCGCTCATCCAGCTCGAGCGGGAGGGGCTGGTGGTCCGGCAGCCGAACCGGGGGACGTTCGTCGCCGACCTCACGGAGGATCTGGTGCGCGAGGTGGCCAGCCTGCGTGGCGTGCTGGAGGGCTTCGCCGCCAGCCTGGCTGTGAAGCGGCTGACCCGGGAGGATTTCGAGCGGCTCGAGACGATCCTCAAAGAGATGCTGACGGTGGCGCGCCGGGGGGACTTCCCCCGCATGGTGGAGTGGGACTACCAGTTCCACGAATACATCGTGCGCGCGTCGGGGCACCGCCTTCTGTACGAGACGTGGGTGGGCATGGACCGCAAGATCCGGGTCTATCTCTCAGCCACCAACCTCATGTACGCGGACATGAAGGCGGTGGTGCACGGGCACCTGCCGATCTTGCAGGCCCTCCGGCGGCGTGATCCACAGCGCGCCGGCCGGGTCATGGCAGAGCACATGGGCGAGGTGCTGGACCTGTTCCTGAACAAGGTCATGCGGAAGGAACGCCGGCAAGATGAGAACCGATCGGAAGCCTTGCGGCAGGCGAAGCAGGCGCGACGCCTTGCGGTGCAACGGCTGGGACGCTGACCCCAATCAGAAACGATCAACCGCCAAGGCGCCAAGAACGCCAAGCCCAGAATGGCTCATTAGGGGAAACGAGCGAAACTTCTGAGGGCCCCATGAACCGGACTTTGTGTTCTTCGATGGAGAGATCGGAAAATCATATTCTTGGCGACCCGGGTACCCAGCGCAGGTGCTGGGTGATCATGGCGGTTCAAGGGACCGAGTCGGCGACACGCCCTGGGGCCGATTCAATCATGCCCGGAGATGTCGGGCGCACCATAAACCACAGGTGGGCGGAGGCCGCGACGGGGGGATGACCCCGGAGCGGCCGCCGGCAACCGACGCGGCCGCGCGGCGAGCGCAGGCCGCAAGGAGGAGGAGCGATGAGGATCACACGGCGATCTGTGGGAGTCGGGATCTTGATCGGAGTGCTGGCCCTGTTGCTCTGGCCCCAGGCGGCGAAGGCGGGCGAGGCGGG
>Ga0315279_10010410_pt1 | contig 10931 bp, 7 predicted proteins | sample YL17G06_20_MG_FD_203694 | JGI IMG/M metagenome (GOLD analysis project Ga0315279, IMG submission 203694) | Sediment microbial communities from Yellowstone Lake, YNP, Wyoming, USA - YL17G06_20 | ecosystem: Environmental > Aquatic > Freshwater > Lake > Sediment | place: USA: Wyoming | collected...
GCTCCGGCGCAGCCGCTCCGAGGTCTTCTTCAGGCTGATCGGCTCCTCCAATGCCCGCGCCAAGGCTCGGACATGCACCTGCCGGCACTTCAATAGCCCCAGCAACACGTCGCTCTGACACCGCGCGACCGGACGCGTGAACCCCACGCGCAGCAGGTCTGCCTTGAACCGCGACACCTGGCCTTGAAGCTCCGCTCGAAACGTCCTATCATCCATCCTGGGAGCCTTTCTTCGAGACGTCGTGTTTCCCACGGCTTACGTGTATCTCAAAGATACCAAACAGGCTCCCTTTTTCCTCCCCATCATGCCCACTTAACACATTGCTTTCCCCGGCCCTTATCTCCTACCTCCCATGGCGTTTGGGGGGATGGTCAGTTCCGGTTCCCCTCATCCTCCGACTGGCCGGGATAACTCGCGGTGGGCGCGTGCGTTAGGCAAGCACGGCGCGTTGGAATGAAGGGCATGCGATCCTCGGCAGGGGCGAAATTTTCATCCCTGATCGGAGCCGACCGCGTTGACGCGTACCGGGGGAGGCGGTACTTTTCGTCGCGTACCCGTATGATTCTCCGGGCAGATATCACTGCACGCGTGCTGAGCCGCTCCTGCGGGCCGAGTTGCCCGCCATGCCGAGCGGTCCCCCGCACGCAACCATTGCGCCGGTCCGGCGCCCATCGAGTGGAGGAGGGTCCACATGTACCAGCGCGTATGGACGTGCATGATCGCGTGCGCCTGGCTTGCGGGCACGGCGGGCGCGGCCGGCTTCTCGATCTTCGAGCAAGGGGCGGCTGCGACCGCGGAGGCCGGAGCGTTCGTAGCCCGGGCGAGCGATCCGACGGCGATCTTCTACAACCCCGCCGGCATCGCGCGTCAGCCGGGCGGCGTGTCGGTCGGGGCGACGCTCATCGCCACGAAGACGGACTTCAGCGGCGACAATCCGTTCCCCGGCGTCGGCGTGACCGAGAAGATGAAGGACGGGCTCTACTACCCTCCTCATGCCTACCTCGTCGCGCCGATCGGCCCGGTGCGTTTGGGGCTCGGGGTGTTCGCGCCGTTCGGGCTCGGCACGGAGTGGCCGGATAGCTTTTCCGGGCGGGCGAGTTCGACGAAGTCCGTCATCCAGACGTTCTACTTCAACCCCGTCGCCGCGATCGACGTCACCAGCCTGGGGCCGCTCCGTGCCGTCTCGAAGGGCGTGAAGGTCTCGTTGGGCGCGGGAGTGCAGGCGGTGTACTCGACGGTGGAGCTGAACCGCATCGCCAGGCAGCCGGTCGCGACGGAGTGGCGGGACGTGGCGAAGCTGCACCTCACGGGATCGAACGGCACGGGCGACCTGACGTACGGCTTCAACGCAGGGGCGCAGGTGGAGTTCGGCAGCCATGTCACCGTCGGTGCCAGCTATCGGAGCAAGGCGGCGGTGGACTACACCGGCACCGCGGCGTTCGAGATCCTCGACCCGCTCGCCCAGGGCGGCCTGCCCCACACCGCCGACGTCTCGACGACGATCAACTACCCGGCGATCATGGGCATCGGCCTGGCGGTCAGACCGTTCTCGCGGCTCGCCATCGAGGTGGACGTGTTGCAGATGAACTGGTCCACCTTCGACACGCTCGGCATCACGTTCGATGATCCGCTCTGGGCTTCCCTGGGCGAGAAGATCCCGGAGCTCTACAAGAACGCGCGGAGCTATCGGATCGGCGCGGAGTACCGGATTGACCGGAGGCTCGCCGTTCGTGGCGGCTACCTGTACGACGAGTCGCCGTCGCCCACCGAGGCGGTCTCGACGCTCTTGCCCGATGCGAACCGGAACTCGTTCATGGTGGGCCTCGGCTACACGATGGGCAGCACGCAGATCGACCTGTCGTACATGTGGCTGAGGTTCCTCGACCGCTCGACGGGGGGCGTGAACCGCGCCGGATACGAGGGGCTCTACCGGTCGTCGGCGAATCTCTACGGCCTCACCATCACCCAGCGGCTCTAGGCGCGAGGGGGCATGACCATGCAGAACGTTTCATCCCTGTGGAGACGGGCGCTGGTCGTTGGCGCCTGGATGGGTCTGGCGTTCGTCGTCGGCTGTGGCACGAACGACACGCTGACCACGCCGGAGCCGAGTCTCGGCAACACGGGCACCGCGGACTTCTCGAGCTACGTCGCCATCGGAAACAGCCTCACGGCGGGCTTCCAGTCGGCGGCGCTCACGGAGAGCTTCAACGACTACAGCTATCCCGCGCTCATCGCACGGCAGGTTGGGATCGACCCGGCGGCGTTCGTGCAACCGGAGATCGCCGAGCCGGGCATCGGGTCGTACACCTCGCAGGGCGCGGGCAAGCTGCGCCTCGTGAGCCTCGCCCCGCTCGTCATCCAGCCGGTTCCGCTCACCGCGAACCCGGCGACGATGCTCAAGAACGCCACGTACGCGAAACCGTTCAACAACCTCGGCATCCCCGGATCGCTCGCCGTCGAGATTCCGACAGCGACCTCGGCGGCCACGTCGATGTCGCGCAGCCCGTTCTTCGACATCGTCCTGCGAAACCCGGCGATGGGGAACAAGACGGCGCTCCAGCAGGCGCTCGCGCTCGACCCCACGTTCGTGACGATATGGCTCGGGTATAACGACGTGCTCGGCTTCGCGACGAGCGGCGGCGTCAGTCCGGCGGCTCCGGTTCCGGTCGCGAACGTGCAGGCCGCCATCATGTCGGTCGTGATGGCGTTCCGGGCAGCCGACGCGAGCATCGTGATCGCCAACATCCCTCCGGCGACGGCGTGCCCGTACTTCACGACGCTCAAGCCGTACCTCGCCGACCCGACGACGGGCGTGCCGATCCTTGTCGGCGGCAACAAGGTGTACCTCATCGGCCCGGGCGGCACGCCGCTCACCGACAACGACATGGTGCTCCTCTCGGCGAAGACGGCGCTGGAGAGCGGCGTCGGCGTCCCGACCGCCGCCGGTGGCACGGGGCAGCCTCTCGGCAATCAATACGTCCTGAGCGCCGCCGAACGGGCACAGGCCGAGGCGGCCGTCGACGCGTACAACGCCGAGATCGAGAAGATCGCCGACGGGAAGGACTGCGGGCTTGTGGACATCCACAGGCTATTCGACAACATCGCCGCGGAAGGGGTGACCGTCGGCGGCGTGAAGCTGCGGCCGAAAATGATCACCGGCGGGCTCTTCAGCCTCGATGGCGTCCACCCGAACAACGTCGGGTACTCGATCATCGCCAACGAGTTCATCAAGACCATCAACACGAGGCACCACGCGCGCATCCCGCTCGTTAACGTGGCGGGAGCGGTCGAGGTCGCCGCCCAGTAGCGGGGCGGTCATGCGCTGGGGAAGGGAGCCCCCGGATCGGCGATGCGGCCCGGGGGCTCGGCATGTACGGGCCTTACTCCCAGCCGCGCCAGGTGGTGAACTGCACGGCGGCGGTGCGGCGGCCCGGACGCAACGGCATGTCCGGGTAGCCGACGTAGACGCTGGCCAGGACCATCTCGCCCAGTGCGAGGCCGAGATACTGGGACACCTGGGGCGAGTACATCGTGTCGCCGGTCCGCCACATGGCGCCGAGGCCGCTCGCGTGCGCCGCGAGAAGGAGGTTCTCGACCGCGGCCGCGGCAGCCATGCGGTTCTCGTGCGTCTCGATCTCGTCCTTCCCTGGCTTCGCGGAGACAACGATGACCACCGGCGCGCGGAGCGGCTTGGCGCGTTCCTTGGCGAGCTTCGCCTCGTCGGCCTCGCCAGTCGCCGCCAGCGCCGCCTCGAGGGCGCGACCGAGCTCCTCCCGAGCCCGCCCGGCGAGCACGCAGAATCGCCACGGCTCGGTCAGGTGATGGTTGGGTGCCTGGACGGCCAGGTCGAGCAAGAGCGCGATGTCCTCCTTCGCCGGAGCCTCCGGCTTCACCTTCCCGACGCTTCGTCGCGTGCGAATGGCCTCGATCGCGTCCATGATGCCTCCTCGTAGCGTGCGCCGCCGTTGCCTCGCCTGGAAGGTACGTCGCCGCCCGACAGCCGGACAACGTGGGGTCGGCATGACCGGCCACGGGCGCCGGCGGTTGGTCCCTCGACACCCGCAGCGGATATTGGACCCATTGAACGCCGGGGTTTCCCGGGGTAGCAGTCCCCTTCGACAACCAAGGAGATCGCTCATGAGTCGGTTGCGCGTCGCCGTCACCGGCGCAGGTGGTGAGGCACGGTGGTACATGGATGCGTACGTGCGCTGCCCGGAGTCGGAACTTGTTCTCGTCCAGGACATCGACCCGAAGAAGGCGGAGGAGCAGGGCACTCGGCTTGGCGTGCCGTGGACGACCGACTTCTCGCGGCTCCTGCTCGACGGGATCGACGTGGTGGACGTGAGCACGCCGAATCATCTCCACGCCGAGCAGACGATCGCGGCGCTCGAGGCGGGCAAGCACGTCATCTGCCAGAAGCCGATGGCGCCCACGATCGGCGACTGCGATCGGATGATCGCGGCAGCGGAGCGGACCGGCAAGCAGCTCGGCATCTACATGGGGTCGCTCAGCTCGCCCCTCTACCACGAGATCAAGGACATGATCCGCGCGGGCGTCTTCGGGATCATCTCTGCGGTCTCGGCGCGTTCGGCGCACCGCGGCGGCTACGAGGCGAAGGATCGGAGCGCATGGCGCGGCTCACTCGATAAGACCGGCGGCGGCGCGTTCATCCAGCTCTCGATCCACCCGGTCAACCTCTTCCAGTGGCTCCTCGACGACGACATCGTGAAGGTGGTGGCGCGGTCCACGAACCGGCTCTGCCGGCACTCGATCGGCGGCGACGACCTGACGCACGCAGCCGTCGAGTTCGGGAGCGGCGTGTACGGCTCGTTCGAAGCCGGGTATGCCGCGGAAGGCGGGCACCTGGCGCTCTATGGGACGAAGGGCTCGTTCCTGCAGGTGGCCGGTATGACGCTCCTCTGGTCGGAGCTGCCGTGGGAAGGGGAGGTCATCTCGTACACGCCGAAAGGCGGCAAGCAGATGACGGTGCTCGATCCGGCGGAGCTCGGCCGGCGGCAGGCGCCGCTTCACCCGAAGTACGACCAGCACGCGGCCTTCATCCACGCCGTCGCATCGGGCGAGCCGGTGCCGGTGCCCGGCGCGGTCGGCCGGCGTGACGTCGCGGTCGTGAAGGCCGTGTACCGCGCGGCGGAGGAGGATCGCGCGGTGCGCGTGGACGAGATGAGGTGAGCCGGTCGCTCGGAGCGAGGGCGAGTGCGCGTGCGAGAGACGGCGGCGGCCCGAGAGTGTTCCCTCCCGGGCCGTTCTCTTGTACGTGGCGCGCCCCGACGCTGCTGCGAGGCGTATCAGTGCGGCTCGGTGATCCACCGCTCGTCGATGACGACGTGCTTGATGCACTCGCCGAACCCTTGCTTGCGCCAGGTGTGCGTGACGTGCAGGCGTCCGTCGGCGGCTTGGATGAGCGAGGGGTAGCTGTACTCGACGGGATCGCCCTCGGTCGGCTCGGGATCGTTCTCGAGGTAGCGCGCTGGGCCCCACGTCGCGCCCTCGTCGGTGCTCACGCGGATGGCAAGGCGGTAGCGGCCCTTCCCGCGGTCGGTGTCGTTGTGGACCATGATCCAGTGGCCGTTCCGCAGCCCAACGACCTCGACGCTCGAGCCGGGGTTGAGCTGGTCCGTCGGGACGGAGGGCGTCCACGTCTCGCCGCCGTCGGACGACGTGCTCATGTAGGTGCGGCGGCTATGGCGCAGGTAGGCGACGAGCGTGCCGTCGGCCTTGCGGACGAGCGCCGGCTGGCTCCCGCCCATGCCGGGCATGGGCATGCTCATGCGCCACGTCGCGCCCCAGTCCTCCGTGATCGCGCAGATGCCTGAGCCGATGTTGCCGGCGAGCGGGACGAGCATCTTCGTCGGGGTGTACATCATCGGGTGAAGGCGCGCCTGCCAGCCGAGCACCAGCCTGAGCGGCTGGGCGTCGATGCCGGCGCGTCGCTGCTGCAGGCGGGCGAGCCCCTCCTCGCGTCGAGGCCGGTCGGCCGGCATCGCCGCGATCATGCGGTCGATCTCGGCGCGGGCACTGTCGGCGAAGCCGGGTGGGATAGGCATGAAGAGGTCGTCCTGCCACGACCACTTCGGCGGGCCGTCGCCGAGGTAGTCCCTGCTCCTGCGCGTCCGCATTACGGCGCCCGACCACTGGCCGTCGAGGATTACCTGCCAGAACAGGTGGAGCGTCCCCTGCGGGTCGATGAAGAGGATGGGGTTGCAGTCGGGGAAGTTGGGTGTGTCGGCCATGACGAACGGCTCCTCCCACGAGCTCGCGCCGGCGCGCTTGCGGGAGCCCATGATGGCCACGTCATTCGCGGTCCGTTCGCCGGAGCCGCGGTACCAGCACGCCAGGAGATCCCCGTTCGCCGCCTGGACGATGCACGACGAATGGTTGTGCTTCGGATGCGGCGCGAAGATGAACTCGGAGAAGTAGTACGCGGTATCGGTCACGGCGGGCCTCCGAGGTGCCGCGGCGCCTCTCTGCGGCGCGCGCTGCGCGGCGGCAAGGGGCACGAAGAGCGCGAGGAGGCAACCGCAGGCCACGCGCACGGCGCGCCGCCCCGGCAATGAGTGGGCACGCATCATCTATCCCTCCCTGTGGTGGTTCATGCGGCGCCGTCGAGCCGCACCGGCGGCTCGACGCCGGGCGCGACGGGCGTCGAGCACGCATCATTCGTGGCTGAGCGAGAACTCGTCGAGCACCCCGCCGTCCGAGCCATCGCCGTTCATGGCGCGTACGACGACGTGCGCGCGCCTCCCGTCGATACGCACCTCCATGAAGTGGTAGCGGTAGCCCTCACCGCCGTCGGACGCGTTCGACCGTGGATCGGCGGTCACCGTCGGGATGTCCATCTGCGGCCACTCGCGGTACTTGTGGTTGTCGAGGGCCGATCCTCCTCCGCCGGTGATGATGTAGGTGACGTTGTTGCCGGCGCCGGTGGCGGGATCGTACGGTCGGTGCGGGAGGCCGCGTTCGTAGTCGTGCGTATGCCCGGCGAAGCAGATGTCCACGGGCAAGGCCTCCATGAGCGGCACGAGGTCGCGCCGGAGGGCGGGCTCGCCGTCGTAGTAGCCGCCCGACCAGCACTCCGAGTACGGCGGATGATGGAGGAAGACGAACCGCCACTCGGCACGTCGCGCCCGTTCCAGGTCCTGCACGAGCCAGGCGTACTCCGGCGCCCCGGGGGCAAGCCCGCCCATGTTGGCATCGAGGAACGTGAAGTGCGCGTTCCCGCAGTCGAAGCTGAACCAGTACTGGTTCGACCCGGGCGTGGCGGTCGGATGCGTCACGCGCTCCTCGTACGGTGGCACGCGGCGGATACCGCCGTAGCCGCCGTACTCATGGTTGCCGATGGAGATGTACGTCGGGATCGTCCCGCCGATGAGCCGGAGCGGCCAGAAGTGCTCGTCGATCCACTCCGGGAGGACGGATCCGGTAGTCACCACGTCGCCGACGTTGATCGCGAACTCCGGCTTGGCGCGCCCCATGTGAAGGAGCAGCCGCTCCTGCACGCGCGGTTGCGTGCGGCTGTCGCCCCAGACGGCGAAGGTGAACGGCGACGCGCCGGAGGGGTTCGTCCGGAACGACGCCGTCGGCGCTGCGACGCGGCCCTCGCCTTCGCCGACGATCACCTGGTAGCGGTACGTCGTGCCCGAGCGGAGGCTGTCGATGGTGACCGCGCCGACCGGCGTCCTCGGGCTCGCCCGCACGACATGCGTCAGCCCATCCTCGCCCCAGCGCACCTCTGCCGCCGTGGCGGCTGCGGTCTCCCACATGACGGTGGCGCGGTCCTCGCGCACGTCCTGCAGGTACGGCGGCGCGAGGAACGTCGGGCGCCGCGCCATCGCATCGTCGGCGTTGGACAACGAGGAGAGGACGCCGTCGTACGCGGCTTGCCACGCGGCATCGTCGGCCGCTCCCGCGGTCGCAAGGCCGTCGAGCGACCGGACGAGCGGCTCGATCCAGTCCGCCCCCGGATCGGGATGGCGCACGAGGTGCTGGACGATGCGCTGCCGTCGCCAGCGAAGGTCGTCGATGCGTCCCTGCCGCACGAGCGCGGCGCGCGTGATGAGATCGGCCTGCTGGATGCTCGGACAGCTGGCCACGGTCGCGGATCTCCAGAGCGACCGGCACCACGTCGCCGGGCTTGGCCGCCGCCTGGAGGAGGAGCGTCGTGGATCGCCGGAACGGGCCCGAGGGCGCGCCGCCGACCGTCGCCACGCCGTACGTGTCGACGCGGAGGATGAGGAAGAGCGAGTCGCCGGCCGTAGAGGCGCCGCCGATCGTCGTCGGGACGAGGATATCCGCCGATGCCCGCACGAGCGTGTCGCCCTCGGCGACTTCCCCGACGCGGTACGGCCGCTCCGTCGCGGCGGCCGCGCCGGGCGGCCTGACCGGTGTGACGTGCCAGTCGTTCCATGCCAGGTGCACCGGGCGCGCAGTCCGATCCACCGCGTCCGCGAGGCGGTCGAGCGCGGCGCCGATGCCTGGGGCGACCCCGATGGCCTGCGCCGTGTGGAACGAGAGCCCGTAACCGTCGTTGTGCGCCCGCACGACGAGGGATGCGGGCCGATCGCCGGGCAGCAGTACCCGGCGTCCAATCATCTTGCCGAACGTCCCCCGCTCGCGACCATCCACCCAGATGGTGCCCGTTCCGCCGGCCCCGAGCTCGAGGAGCCAGTCGCGCGGAGTGTGCCCATCCGGCGGGCGCCACGTCGTTCGGTACCAGCGCGTCTGGTTCATCTCCCAGAACACCTTGCCGAGCGTCGTGCGCCGCCACGTCCCGCCGCCGGCGCGCATGACGCTATCAGGGAGAGCGTCGTCCGAGATCTCCCAGCGGAGGAGTTCGATGCACGGATTGGGCGCGATCCGGTCGACCGTCGGCGGGTCGACCTGCGTCGCCATGCGCGACGGGCCCCGGCCGGCGCAGCCTGCGGCCATGAACGCGAACGCGATGATGAGCCAGCGATGCCGCATGGATGAGTCTCCTCGGCGGACATGGTGGGCCGGCGGCGACCTGCGCTGTCCTACAGGTCGCGCCCTATGGTACGAACATAGGACGGCGGAACGAGGAGGGACAAGGCGGGAGCGGCACTACGTGAAGTCACCGTCGGCCCGCTCGGCCCTGCGGCGGATGCCCCGCAGCATCCCGCGGAAGACGATGCCGTGGAACGGCATGACGGCGTACCAGTAGAGGATGCCCACCAGGCCGCGCGGCCGGAAGCGCGCCGTCTGGGTGATCCGAGCGCCTGACCCGTGCGGGTCGATGCGGAAATCCAGATGCGCCTCGCCCGGCACCTTCATCTCGGCGCGGAGGGTGAGCCGCCGCGGTCGCTCGACGTACACGACGCGCCAGAAGTCGAGCGCCTCGCCGCGGGTGATCCTCTCCGGATCTCGTCTGCCGCGGCGGAGGCCGGGGCCGCCCCAAAGCCGGTCGATGGCGCCGCGGAGCGCCCAGATCCAGTCCACCGCGTACCAGCCGTTCCTCCCGCCGATCCGACGGACGGTGCGGAAGACGTCGTCGGGCGATGCCTTCGTCTCGGTCGTTCGCTCGTCCATGTAGACGGCGCCGCCCGCCCAGTGGGGGTCGCCTGGCATCGCGCACGCCACTGACTGGAACGTCTCGACCTCGTGCGGCTCCATCCGGCGGAGCGCCTCGCGGACCGCCTCCCGCGGCGTGAGGAGTGGCTGGGGCATGAGGCGCTGCGCCGCGTCGTCCCGCGCGACGACGCGGTTGCGGAGGCCGTCGGCGAGCGGTCGCGTGATGCGCCTGTCCATGGGCGTCAGGAGGTGAATCCAGAAGGAGCAGAGGTTGGGGCTGATGAACGGCACGGGGATGATGATGCGCCGTCTGAGGCCGAGCTCCTCCGCGATGATGCGGATGAGCTCGCGGTACGTGACGATGTCGGCGCCGCCCAGGTCGAACGTGCGGCCGATCGTCTCCGGCAGGTCGAGGCAGTCGGTGAGGTAGCCCAAGACGTTCCGGATCGCGATGGGCTGGCACTCGGTGTCGACGCACGCCGGCGTCGGCATCACCGGCAGCCGCTCGACGAGGTAGCGCAGGGTCTCGAACGACGCCGAGCCGGAACCGATGATGGCCGCGGCGCGGAAGGCGGTGACCGGCACCGGCCCGGAGGCGAGTGCGCTCTCGACCTGCCGGCGCGAGGCGAGGTGCTCGCTCAGGTCCTTGCTCAGCTCGCCGAGACCGCCGAGGTAGATGATCCGCTCGATGCCGGTCCGCGCGGCCGCCTCCGCGAACGACACGGCGAGTCGCCGGTCCCTCTCGGCATAGCCCCTGCCCGCGGTGAGCATCGAGTGCACGAGGTAGTACGCCGGGCCGCAGCCGCGCATGGCCTCCGTCGTCGCCGCCGCGTCCTCGAGGTCGGCCTCGATGATCTCCACCCGCGGGTCGGCCGCCCAGGGACGGTCGCTCATCTTCCCCACGTGGCGCACGAGGCAGCGGAGCTCGTGCCCCCGACGAAGGAGGCGCCTTGCCAGGCGTCCGCCGATGTATCCTGTCGCTCCCGTCAGGAGGATGCGCATGTGCGACTCCACCCGTTGTCGTATCTCACCGAGGCCGCTCCGCTACCAGCACGAGGTCGGGCGACGCGAGCTCGTACGGCCTGCCGTCCAGGTGCCCGCACGTACGGACGGAGGTTAGGCCCGCCGCCGCCGCGGCGGCGGCCAGGTCCTCCGCTGCGATCACGCAGAGGCGCGAAGTGAGCACGTGGTGCGTCCATCCGGGCGGGCGCTCGCGGAAGACCGCGAGGTGGAAGTCCACGTGCTCCGGCGGCAGGAGGTCGTAGAAGCGCCAGAAGAGGACCGTTCCTTCCGCGGTCGTCCGCGCGAGAGGCGGCAGGAAGCGCTCTCCGGTCGCGAGGGTGCGCGGCAGGTTGCGGCCCTGGACGATGACTCGGCCGCCGGGT